>Ga0209954_1000099_pt1 | contig 15139 bp, 14 predicted proteins | sample SalPon2A_A_D2_MG_FD_185715 | JGI IMG/M metagenome (GOLD analysis project Ga0209954, IMG submission 185715) | Soil microbial communities from South San Francisco under conditions of wetland restoration - Salt Pond MetaG R2A_A_D2_MG (SPAdes)... | ecosystem: Environmental > Terrestrial > Soil >...
GCTCCTGCTCGTAGGGGAAGCCGAAGGCTCGAGGGTCCTCCCAGCGTTCGATCACGAGGGCCGCCGAGCCGTCGGAGTTCTCCCCGATCAGCCCGTCGTCGTCGACCCACGAGACCTGGGCGACCTGGATCAAGTCCTCCTTCTCCGTCGCCCCTGGCCTGAGGATGCGCCCCTTGACGGCCCAATATCTCAGGCGATCGACGGTCGACCCCCCGACCTGAGAGACGCCCGGCTCGTCCGGCATCGTCTGGCCCTCGATGAAGGCCGAGTCCTGGCCGAGAGTGATCTCCTGGCGGAAGCCATCGCTCATCTCGAGGAGGCTCACCGCCGACTCGACGGCTGGCGAGTAGCTCCGCACGATCCCGTTGTTGTCGAGGGGGGCATCCTGCCCGTAGGCCTCCGCTGTGCCCAGTCCCCGCGTCCAGAAGCGGCCGACGAAATAGCCATCCGATGTCGGCTCTGGGTTGCTTGCTATCGCAGACCAGACGCCGAGGAGGTCGAAGGCCTCGTGGTCGAACCGTCCGAAGAAGACTTGGTGCGTCTCGTCGCGCGTCGCCTGCGAGGTCCCGGCTCGGGTCTCGGCTGGCCCGGCCGAGTAGTACAGCGGTGCGCTCTGGCCTTCGAGGTCCCAGCCCCAAGAGCGCCACACCTTCTCGTGGAGCACGAGGTCGACCTGTGCGTTGTGCGGATGCGAGTCGTCTACGGTCGTCTGGATGGAGATCCTTCCCCTGCGCACGCGGATGGAGTTGCGGCCGCTGTCGTCGTTGACGTCGTACCAGGTGCCACCAGCCTGGTACCCGGTGGGCAAAGAAGCCCCGCTCGGGTCGTGCGTGATGTACGAAGACGCAGCACCTAGCGATGCGATGTCCTGCACGATGTCGTCCACTTCGGCGGCGAGCTCCTGCGGGGTCGCGGAGGCGCTCAGCGTCGCCGAAGCGTGGAAGAAGCTCGAAGGGTAAAGTACCGTCGTCGGACCGCCTACGAGCGTCCAATCGGAGATGAGAACGCCCACCTTCCGCTCATCTGTGCCCAGCTGCACCTTGGCGGTGATCGGGCGCCAGGCGTTCGACGAACTGCCCTCAGCGGCGAAGCTTCGGGTCACCCCGTTGAGCTGGCGCTTCTGGAGCCCCTCGGGGCCATAGCAGGAGATCCGCCATACCTTGTCGCCGGTCACCTCGGCCCGGTCCCGCATGACGCCCCACCAGGCCCGGTCCGCCTCGGCGAAGCTCCCGTAGGCCGCCACCCCGTCGACGTCGGGATCTCGGAAGAAGCGGTAGAGCGCGACGAGGCGCCCCTCGAAGATGTGCGGCTCGTCGGAGACGAGGACGTTGACGCCGCCGGCATCCGGCGAACGGTCCACCGGGTGATACAACGGGGGCAGGGCGAAGTTGAAGGGCGAGAAGTGATTGCGCTCGCCCGCCGGGCCGATGCGCTCCACCCCGATGTGCTTGCCCCACGAGGAGATCGAGTCGTTCGTGCCCGCCCCCTGCACCTGCACGTTCCCCAGCGGATCGGTGGTCGGCAGCACCGTCGCGGCCAGGATCCGCACGTCGTCTGCGTCGGGGTCGGCCGCGAAGACCTGGGCGACGACGTCGTCCTGGTCCTGGAGGGTGAACGCTACCGTGTTGTTCTCCAGCCACCCGGAGCGGAAGCTCACGCCGAGCTGGATCGGCGGCACTTCGAGGCCCGGCTTACAGGTCCTCGTGGTGAGCCCGCTGAGGGCCGATCCCCATGTCACCCCAGAGGCGTCGTCGGTCCATATCGTGTCGAGCCCCTGGATCAGCAGGACGTGGACGAAGTCCACGTGTGAGCGCGCCCGAAGGGATGCCGTGCTCTGGCGGGCCATCAGCTGAGCTCCACCACCGTGCGGACGTCGAGCTCGACGGGATGGGCCACGTCCTGGGTTTTGAATCCAGCGTCCCGCTCATAGGGAAACTGGGAGCCGTTTCGCGGCGGCCGGATGACGTAGGGCCCGAGGACCTCGGGGCCAACGAGGGTGGCGTCGGCGTCGGTGCCGTCCTCGGTGATCTCCCGATAGTGCTTGAACCGATACGCCCGGGAGATCACGTCAGCCCAAAACGTCGTGTATTCGCCGTTGAGCCGGCTCTTCGTCTCGAACCGTGCGTTGAGGACGAAGCCGAAGGAGAGCCGGTTCTCGTACCACGTGTTGTGCCCGGTGCTGGTGACCAGCGCCGGGCTCTCCCGGTACACGCGATCGGTGGTGAGCGCGCCCGTCGAGCCGAGAGACCCCTTCCCGGGGCTGCTCGTCCGCCCCGAGCGCCACAGGTATCGGGAGTGATTCTGGCCGACGAAGTCCGACGATGAGATGTCGGAGCTGATCCCGAGGCCGTCTCTGAACGTCGTGTCGGCGCCGAACACGATGTCGATCACCGTCGCGCCGGGGCTGTAGATCGTGACCTTGCCGCTGCGGGTGAGGGTGACGACGGCGTCGGCGACCTCCTCCCGGATCTTCGCTTGGAACTGGCCGAGGAGTGACAAGGTCGCGTTGGAGTCGAATAGGTAGTAGTTCCCCGCCGGGATCGACTTTCCGACCCCCTCGACGGTGAACGAGGTGCCCGGGAAGTCCTGCCAGGCCCCCATCAGCCAGTCGCTGGCCACCATCAGTCGAACCTCCCCACCGAGCCCTCGGCGCGCTTGAGCGCCCGGCCGAGAGGCACGAGGACCTCGTCTTCGTCGACCTTGCCGAGGGTGGTAAACCGCTCGATGTGGATGATCGCCCCCCCGGCGCCCCGTGACCCGGCGCCTGCCGGGGAGGCGGCGGAGGAACGCTCGAGCTGCTCGCCGACGCTTCGGGGGAAATCGCTCGGATCGGGGAGGGCGTTGGCCGATGTGCCCGCCACCGGGCCGCCCACGCCGATCGCGCTTCCGCCCACAGGCCGGCGGCTCAGCCCCCCGCCGGAACCGCCGGCGTTCGCGAGCTCGCGCCCGGCCTGGCCGGCCGCCGTCGTGAACGCGATCGCGGCCGCCTGGTGGGCCAGCCCCTGCGGGATGTTCAAGGTGGCGAACGCGGCGATCGCACGTGCCTGTTCGAGGGCGGCGTGGATCCCAGCGTCGACCATCGCGCCGGCGGCGAGGATCGCCGTCTTCGCCTTCTCCGACCTCGCGACCGTCTCGGCAATGAGGCCAAAGGCCGAGACCTGAACCCTCGAGGCGGCGCTGATCGTGTTGGTCAGCTCCGCGAACTGGGCCGCCGCCCGCTTCTCCTCCTCGAGCGCCTCTCGCCGAGCCTTCCTCTCCAGCTCGATGTGGCCCATCCGCGTGTCGTGGATGACCTGCTGGCGTTCGAGCTTGATCCGCTCCAGCTCCAGAACGTCGTCGGTGTTCTCCTGCAGGAACTCCAGGTGCTCGAGCTTCGCGTCCCGCTCCATGAAGAGAGCCTGGACGGGGTCGAGCTGGCCGAGGTCCTCGCGCTGCTGGATCCGCTGGAGGTCGGCCTCCAGCATGATCTCGTTTCGCTCGTGGAGCCACTCGGACAGGTCGGCCTCCAGCTTCTCCTGATTCTCGCGGACCTGCTGCCGGAACTTCTCCAGCGGACCCGAGAAGTCGAGCGCCTCGATGCGCCCGAAGTTGATCCCCTTGCGCTTCCCGCCCTTCGAGCGGAGGCGCTTGGTGGCCTCCTCTTCGGCCTTGAGAGCCTGTGCCTCCATGATCCGCTCGGTCTCCGCCTGGGCCTCGGCGAGGGCACGAGAGGCCAGCTCTCGCTGGCGGGCCCGCTGGGCCGCCTCATCGGCGAAGCGGCCTCCGAGCCCAGCCACGCCTCGCGTCGTCGTCGTCCGTTGTTCGAACTCCTCGCCGCGGAACAGCAGCCGTAGCAGCGGATCCCGCTCCAGGTCGGTTAGCAGGTCGTCCGTCATCCACAGGATCCCGGATGCGAACGCGTTGAGCGCCTTGGGCATCTGCTCGTCGAGCGCGTCGGTGACCTGATTTTTGAAGCGGACCCATGCGGCCGTCTGCTCGTTCACCCTGGTGGTGACGCGATCGTTCTCGCGGCCGAGCTCCTTCATGATCTCCTGCATGGAGGCGGCCTGCTTCTCGGCGAGGCTCAACTCGGTACGGGACTTGTCGAGCTCTCCAGCGTAGATCCGCTCGGCGCGCGCCTGGTCGATCCGGATCCCGACCATCGCGAGACCCTCGACGGAGCCCCGCACCAGGGAGTCGGTCGCGGCGTTGAGGGCGGGTACGAGATCCTTGCCCGAGGCGTCCGCCGCCCGAGCGATCCCGCCTGCCAGCTTGGCGAACTGCGCGTCGCTGATCTTGACGCCGGCCGTGGTGAGCTTGTTCGCTTGAGCGTAGAGCTCCGTCTTCGTCGTCATGTGGTCGACGGCCACCGCCGCAGCGTCCACGTTGACCTTGGCCGCGCTCCACACGTTGGAGGTGCGCACGATGCTTTCCGCCATCCGGTCGAGCGACCGCGCTGCCCCGACGGCGATCGCCACGAGGCCGCCTGCGCCGAGGAGGCGCTGGAATCGCTCAACGCCGCGGGCCGCCCGCTCCATGGAAGCCTCGGCCTTTTTGAGCCGGGAATCCATGGAGCCGAGCTTGTCGTCGGCCTTCTGCGTCGACTTCGCGGCCCGGTCGATCGCGGCCTTGAACTCGTCGAAGTTCTTGGCCGCCGCCGTGGCCTTCGCGATCACGTCGATCCCGAGTTGGTTGCGGGCCACCTACACGTCCTTGGTGATGAGCTCCAGGTAGTGGGCCTGGGCCCGGAGGGTCTCCTGCTCGTGGTATTCGACCGCCTCCAGCACCAGCGGGTCATGGCTGCGCGAAAGGCGGATGTTTTCGCTGAACGTCCCCTGGCTGTAAGGCCGCTGGTAGGGGAGCACCGACAGGGCCCACCGCGACCGGTACCAGCCCCCCGGGCACCCCTCGTCGTGGTCCTCGGCGAGCTCCAGGGGATCCTCGACGAGGCGGCCCCCCCGATGCTCGGCGTGCTTGCCCATGTACGGGCCGACCATCCGATCCCGGCCCCATTCGGCGGGGTCGAAACCGAGCAGGGAGCAGCGCCACTGCTCGCGGAGCTCGACGTTCTCCTCCTGGCCGAGGAGGCACCAGCGCTCGCACCGGTACCGCTCCTGGCGCCCCCAGGAGCCCCCCGACCGGCTCGGGGGGTCCCGCCACGCCAAGAGCCTCAGGCTTTTTTTTCGTCGGCCCCGAGCGGCATGGAGGCGACGAGGATGGCCAGCCCTACCGCCCGGACGAGCCCCCCGTGGTGCAGGTGCTCCATGTCCCGCTCGGTGAGCCGCCCGGCCTTCGCGCCCCGAAGGCGGGGGCCGTTCTCGACGCCCTCGATGCCCACGACGCAGGCGTCGTAGCAGGCCTCGGCACGCTGGCCGCGGTCGTAGGTCTCGGAGATCCGGGCGTAGTCTCGTGGGCGTAGGCGGCGCAGGATCCACCGCTCGGGCAGCTTGGTGTCGTCGAGGTACTCGCGGGGTGCTGCGACGAGGCCCCCCCAGCTCACCGGTGCCTCGAGGTCGTACCGCGTGTCCCCCGCCCAGTAGGCCTCGACCGGGTGGCCGTCGGGTTCGAGCCCCCGATCGCCGGCCTCGGCCTTTTCTCTCTCGATCCGCTCGGTGTCCCAGGCGTCGTCGTCCGGCGGGACGTAGATCGGGGTCGCGTCGACGGCGTGCTGGGGTGGTCGTTTGCGTGCCATTCGCCTCTCGCTTCCTCGGAGCCCTCGCGGCTCCGCTGTGGCAGTCGTCACGGCCTCAGCCGTGGCCGATCAGGATCTTCGAGCGCCAAAGCGCGGTGGTCGCCACGGCGGTCGTGTCCGGGTGGGCCCGGAGTACGACCTGCGTCGACGACACGTCGGCCGCCTGGCCTCGCACCGGGGACTGGACCACCTCGCACCGCGGGCACGCGATAGCCATCACGTTCCCCGCCTGCCTGCGCGTGCTGTAGCGCATTTGCTTGAACACGTCGTCGTCCCAGTCGTCCCATAACGCGGACGTGAGGTGCACGAGGTTCAGCGTGATCAGCGTCTCCGCGGGCCCAAAGGCGTACAGGCCGGTCCCCGGGGAGTTCGCCGTGTCCTCGGTGACGGTCGGGATCCGCGTCACGGGGACCCCGACGTCGATGCCGATCGACTCGACCTTGAAGCTCTTTTGGACGGTGGAGCCGTAATCCTGGAGGAAGAGCCGGCCGGTGGGACCGATCACCGTGCCGGCGAGGCCCTCCTCGGCGTTGGACCACGTGGGCGCGACCAGGTCGTTGGGCCCCTGCCAGTCCGCGAACATGGTCTGAATCGACCCGCGCATGAGGTCGTCCCGGCCCACGGCGATGCTCGTCAGGGCCGACTTGCAGCACTGCGCCTCCCAGAGCTCGGATCCGAGGGCGGGTAGCCCTTTTTGAATGTGCCAGGCGAACGTGTTGTTGTTCGCGTGGCTGTCCGCGATGATCGCCTCGTCGATGTAGGAGGTGATCATCGCGTGGACGATGTCGCCGTCGACGGGGGTGAAGGGTAGCGCCTCGTCGAACCCGATGATGTCACCCGCGATCGAGATGACCCGGCGCGGGTTCGCGGTGAGCGGCGCGTCCGCGTCGACGACATTGACCATCTCGCCGAGGACGAAATCCGTGCTGTTCGTGAGCTCTACGGACGTCGTCGTGTGGGTCCCGGCCACTTTCGCCGTCGTCCGGCGCCCCAGGTGCTCGCCGCCCAGGCAGTGCTCGAGGAGCCTGGACACCCGGGTCTGGACGACGACCGCGTCGTCGGCCGGGACCGCCTCGCTGCCGTGGAGGTTCAGGTCGAACGGGAACTCGCCGTTGCGTAGACCACGCTGCTTGCGCTCCAGGCCGAACCCGATCCCCTGATTGCGGGTGTCCTCGATGGGCGTTTGCACGAAGCCGTCCACCGTGAGCGATAGGGGGTCGTGGCGGATCGGGAGTCCGCTCGTCCCCCATGCGGTCTCATCCGCGGGGCTCTCCCCGGGTCCGGCCTCCGGGTAATAGGCCAGGTGTGACGGCCATTGAATGTTTCCCATGGAAATCCTCCTCAGAAGCCGAGCGCGGCCTCGTGGTAGTGCACCTCGAACAGGTGGAACCCGACCAGCTGGCCCACCGCGTCGATCTCGTCGGTCTGCTGCACCTCCGACTCGAACCCGAGGTACCTCACGTACTCGAGGCCCGGTAGCACCGGCTCCTGCCGCCGGATGAAGGCGTGGGAGAGATCGACGGCGTCCCGCGTCACGATCGAATCGTCGGCCTCGGCGTCGAGGTCGCCGTACGACGTGATGACGTTCATCCTGAACATCCAGGTTTCCCCTTCGCCGAAGAACCCCTCGGGATCGCGCTCCCCCGGCATGCACAGCAGGTGAAACTTCCGAATCCGAAGTCCCGAGGCGACGTCCTGCGGGTTCTCGCAGTACCGCCATGGCTTGTCCCGGTGCTGCGGGTGCGAGGGGGCGATCGCCTTGATCGTGGTGATGAAGTCGGCCCGGATGATGGCCGGCGTGGTGGCTTGGGGCGCGACCATCTCAGGGCTTCCGCAGGATGTTGTCCTGGTAGGCCGGGGGCGCCTGGGTGTCGTCCGCCCGACTGACGTGCACCGTCTCCCGGTCCTCGTGCCCCGTGAGGATCTGCTCGCAGTGGCGATCGAAGTCGTCCCGGAACCGCCCGGCGACCTCCAAGTCGTCAGCAGTCCGACCCCACTCGAAGAGGTAGGCCAGCGCCTTCGCTCGCACCGCGACCCTCGCGAGAATGCTCCCGCGGTATTGCCGCGAGTCTATGTTCGCCGTCGCCAGCCGAGCGACGAAATCCTCCGTCGCGCCGGCGATGGCCGGGGTGATGAGGTCGCCGGCGCGCTGCGTCATGCGCGGGTATACGCGCAGGATGTCCCGCTGGTCGATGAACGGCACCACCGAGTACCGGTCGAGCCACACGGCCTGGGGGACCACGTAGGACCGGCCCCCGTGGTCATACAGCCAGGAGAGCTGGTAGCGGCTGCCCTCGTCCTCGACCTCGAGCTCGTCGTCCGCCTCGGTGCCCGGGAAAGTCGCCGTGGCCTCGGCGCCCCGGACCGTCGCGCCGGCGGAGTAATCGGCCCGGAGATCCCGCGTCGCGTACAGATTGGAGCCGGCGATGTCCGCGAGCTCGAATCGCTCCCACTGCCCGGCCTCGAGGATCTCGGCCATGCGTCCGACGACGAAGCCCGTCGCGCTGCTCACGGCGACGAGCTTGGGGTCGGCCTGGGCCGGCCCCGCGGCGGCGCTGCTCGTCGTGTCCCCGCCCGCGTAGCTCGCCGCCCCGGAGCCCAGCACCCGCGTGGCGTCGCTCTGCGCCACCCTGAGGTCCACCAAAGAGTACGTCACGGTCCCCGGGCGTACCGGCCGCCCCTCGAGATCGACGGGCGCCCAGTAGAGGGTCTGGTCGCCTTCTCCGAATACGACGCGGTGCATGGTCTACAGCGCTTGCGACTGCCGGCCACGCCGGCTCTTCTCGGCTACCGCCCACTCGCGGATCCCCCGCTCGGTGGACCGCTGGGCGGTCAGCAGGGCGAGCCGGTTGCACTCCGCCTCGGTGAGATTGCAGACCGGGCGCAGCTTGCCCGACCACGGGATCCGCACCATGCGGGTCGAGTTCCGCCGCCGCTCCTCGAGCAGCTGTGTGCGGACGTCCCGGTGCATCTTCTGGTAGCCGATCCGCCAGTTCGGCTTTTCGAGGTCGGTCGGGTCCTTGAGGAGTTCCCCGGGGTCGATCACGGGGCTGCCGGCGTCGACGATGCGCCGCCGCCCTTGCCTTTCCCCTTGCCCTTCTTCGACTCGTCCTCCCCGGACTCACGCGCCCCCGGCTCGAGCCGCGGATCCTTCGGGGCCATCGCCCGCGCTTTTGCGAGCAACGACGGGTTGGGCGCGAACGAGAAGCGCTCCGCGGACGTGGCCTTTTTGGCCTCGACCTCGGGCGGGAGCATCTCCGGGGGAAACACCCCGACGGGGATCCCTTTCTCTCGCAGCTCCCACCAGCGCAAGTACTCGTCGTAAAACTCCGGGTGCCCCCACCGCTCGTAGACGTCGCGCAGCAGCTCATACCCGAGCTCCTTCGCCTGGCGGGAGACACCTGGACGCATCTGGCCGCGCGCGTCCTTCTCCACGGTGATCAGCCATGAGGACAGCGACGCGTCATAGCGAACCTGCTGGATCCTGCCCTCCGGCGTGACGAAGTGAGCAGTCCTCGGCGGCCCGAAGCTGATCAGACCGATCGGAGCATCGACCTCGTCGGCCTGGGGGACCATGATTTTCATCGTTTGTCTGACAATGGGCATTGTGACCTCACGTCACGGACCGGCCTCACGCCGGGCAAAAGGTGGGCCCGGCCGCCCGTCCCGGGCGACCGGGCATCGCTCATCAGTCGCGGCCGAGGACCTCGACCAGTCGCAGCCGGTTCTTCAGGCCGAACCCAGCCCATGAGGTGATCGTGTACTGAGTACCGAGCGCCAGCTGCATCAGGTCGCCGCGGCTCACCTCGATCCTCGGAGGCTTACTCATCACGATCCCCAACCCAGAGTTCTGATCGCCGATCGGCGTCATGAAGTTGGACCGCCCGGCGCCGGTCGTGGTCACCGCCGTGGTGGTGAAGATCTCCTGGCCGAAGAGCGTCCCCTTGTAGCCCGACTCGGGCCCGAACATCTCCATGAAATCGGGGTTCGTGAGGATGGAGGCGGCCGATCCGCCCAACGACTGGACGAGGTCTCCCATGGCATCGGAGCCCAGTACGGCCGCGTGCATCCCGTTGCGAGAGGTGATGTTCAGCGCCTGGTAGGCGCTTTGCGCGGCCAGGAACTTGTCTACGTCGAGCACGTCGGTTTCGGCGCCCGTAATCTGGGTGGCCGAGGTCGACGCGGCGCAGAACTTGTCGTTGATCGTCTCCCACAGCGTGTCGACGGCCACGAGGATGAGCTCTGGGCTGAGCCCCAATATTGGGGACGCGTTAGCCTCCGCCTGGTCCGACACGCGGAACGCCCACCCGAGCACTCCCGGCGTGATGGACTCCTCGGTCGTGTCCGTCTCGAGGATCTGCAGATCGTTGCCCTCGGTCTGCGCCACCCCGTTGTAGGTGAACGCGTTGATCCGCGGTTGCTTGTCGGGGATCGTCCCGATCCCTGCCGAGATCCAGGCGATGGCCTGGGCGATCTGCGGCTTGAAGTTGGTGCGCTCGATGAACGAGTTGATCTTCTCCGTCGGGATGACTTCCTCGACGTCGGTCGTGGAATGGTACGTGGTGAGTGCCATGGCTTACCCCTCTTTGGCCTTCCTTCTTTCGGCCAGTAGTTCGCGCGGCGAGCGATGGCTGTATTTTTTTGCCATGCGGTCGATGTAGTCGTCATCGTCCGCAAGGTCGCCCTCGCCGTCGCGCAGGTGTTTACGGTTCACACCGGGGGCTCCTCTCGATCCACCGGACGTTTTTACTTTCCCGAAGTCCTCGGGAAAGAGCTCTCTGAGCACCTTCGTCGCGTCGTTGACGACGCCCGACGTCACCTCCTCGGGGGCGATGTCGAGATCCTTCTCCTCCTTCGCCAGCAGGAGCATGGCTCGCAGGCGACGGGACGGAAGCGTGGTCTTTGCCTCCAGGGCCTCGATCAGCTCTCCCTTGCGCTTCCCCGTGTCGATTGCCGCCAGGCGTTCATTGGCTCCGTGGAGCTCCTCCGTCAGCTTCTCGATCCGCTTGTCCTTCGAGGCCAGCAGGTCGTCGAGTCGGCCCTCGGCTTTCGACTTGTCGTCCTCCAGGGATTGGACGGTGGCCTGTAGCTCCTCGAACTTTCTTTGCCAGTCCCGCGCCTCACGCTGGGCCCGCCTCCGCTCGATCTTGATTTTCTCAAAGACGTTGTCGCCCTTCTTCCACCGATCTCCATCGCCGTCACCATCGCCTCCATCGTCCCCCCCACCGCCTCCATCACCATCCCCGTCGCCTCCACCTCCTCCGCCCCCGTCGTCGTCGGGGCTCAGAAGACGCAGTAGGTCGGAAAGCGCAAAAAGACCGTGTACGAACATCAGGACTCACTCCTCGGGCGACCTCTCGCCGCCCTGTGCGCGATTCGCATCTCTCACGAGGGGCCCCAGTCGGCCAAAGGCCTCCGGAGCTGATTGCATTTTGCTGCCGTCGGTGGGCAGGGCGCGGCTGGTCACGGCGTCGTACCAGCGCTTGAACTCGTCGAAGTTCGCCTCCTGGCGTGCCCGCAGCGACTCGATCGACTCCTGCGGGTCGTCTCGCAACACGTCCAGCGGGCTCAGGCCACCCTTGCCGATCATCCAGTCCGTCCACTCCATCTCGACGCGAGGATCGTTGAACTGACGGGCGAGGGGCGGGAACGTGGCGGCGATACCCTCGTCGAGCCTCTCGGGATCGGGGAGGTCGGCCGCGAGACCGGGCGAGGCCTTCCGGGCGATCTTGATGGTCTTGCGCGCCAAGTCGGACTCGAACATGCGGCAAAAAGGGATCTGCCGGTTCCGGATCTCCGTCAGCGTGCCGTGCGACAGGCGGAGGCGCTCGGAGGGTGTACCCCCCCCTTCCACGTCGAAGGTGATCGAATGAGACGGGATCCCGCGGGCCTCGATGGCCTGCGCGTACAGGAACATGATGTGGGTGATGAAGAACCGGGGATCGAGGTTCAGATCCTCGACGCTCAGCCGGATCTGCCCGCCGTCCGCGGTGTTGAACTGGACGGCTCTGTCCGGGTAGTTCCCCTGACCCTTCGCGGTCTCCGCTAGCGGGCCCACGACGGTGAGCAGGTACTTGTTCTGCGCCCGGCGCACGAGCTCCATCGTGCACAGGGTGACGGCGATCGACATGGTCGCATCGACGAGATCCTCGTTCGCGTGCGTCCGCCACCGCTCGCCGAGCGTGAGCCGGAACTCGCTGCCCGGGTATCCCTCCATGCCGTGCTCTTCGGAATCCACGAGCTCGTACCTGGCACCCTCGGTGCGGAGGTAGTACCAAGCCGAGTGGTCGACCACGACCAGGTTGGCGGCGCCCTTGGTGGCGGTGCCGGGCTCCACGGTGTAGGCGAGCGCGAGGGGGTCACCCTGCGGATCCTCGGGATCCTCGAGGACGTCGGCGTGGTGCGGCAGGACGCGCTCGTAGCGGATCGTGCCGTCCTTCCGCATTGTGGGAAGGATCTGGACGGGCCCCAAAAGGGACGCCAGCGGGTTCCACTCCGCCGCATGGACGTCGAGGTGGCTCCTCCGAATGAGCCGCTCGTAGGCCCGCTGCTCGTCGTCGGTGGCACCGATGATCTTCCGACGGGCGCCGTGCTTGTACACGACGCTGATCTCGTCCGTGATCTCCCTCAGGGGGTTCATCTGACGGCTGATCAGCTTCCGCAGGTCGGCGCGCGTCTCCTTGTCGACGAACCGTTTGTCGACCGCTTCCGCGATGAGGTCGACGTGGTCCTGATTGTAGATCTTCCACTTCCGTCCCGCGATCCGCTTGCGCTCGATCGATTTCATCGCCCGCGTCCCGTCGAGGAAGTCCTTGGCCTCCTTCTCCGTCATGCCTGCGATGGGTGGAAGTTCGTGCATGTCACCAAGGCTTTGCTGGACTCACCGTGCGGACGTAGACGTCGCGCCACAGGGCCCACGCGAGGTAGGCGACCGCCTCGGTGGGGCCGCAGAGCTTGTCGGAGGCCTTGCCCGGCTTCTTCAGGGGCAGTCCCCGGTGGTCGGCCTGCTGGGTCTTCAGGCTGTTCAGCAGGACCGGGCACCGCTCGGCGTGCACGACGAGGCGGGGCCACACGGTCCCGTCGGGCGCGACCACCTTCTCCAACATCAGCAGGTGAAGCAGCGAGACGTAATCGAACCGGGAGATCGCCCGGCTCACCATCTTGCCGTCGACGTAGTGGGGATTCGCGGTTCGGCAGTCGTGGCCGTGCTGATTGAAGGCCCAGGCGTGGCTCTTCCCATGAAGCCCGTGGGACGGGTGCTGATTGCGGTGGGCCCCCGACGGGTCGCACGCGATCGGCAGGGCCCTGTACGGGTTGGCCTCCCACGACGGGAAGCGGTTGACCCGGTGGGCGTCCTCGGCGAGGAACTTCGCGACCTCCCAGGACGTCCCGTTCCGGACGACCTCGTCGAGGACGAAGAGGATCTGATTCTCCCACTTCGTCTCGTCGAGCCCCTTCGGGACCGCGACCTGGGCGACCATGAGGTGCGAGGGAAAAAGGTTGATGTCGAGGCCCGCGGTGTAGCGAAACGTGACGGTGCTGCCTTGCCAGTGCTTCCGGGCCACCGAGGGGGTGACGTTCACCAGTTTCCAATGGTCGTTGTCGACGTCGCGGAACGGGCCGCTGCGCACGTGGCAGACGGCCGAGTCGGGATCGGGCGACTCGCGGAAGTGCCTCCACACCCTCGGGCCGCTCCCGACCCACAGGCCCTTCCACTCGCGCAGGACCTGGGGGTCGTCCTCCTTTCCCTCGATGGCCGCGTCGGCCTCGGACGTGGGAACGAAAGGGTTTTTCCAGGCATCGAGCGTGGTGGTAACCCACTTCGATTCGCCGTCATGCTCCGGATGGTCGCGGAAGTAGATATAGGTTTTGCACCGGCGAAGGATCTTTTCCTCTGCCCAGTGCCCCTCATCCCCCGGCGTGCTGGACGTCACCAGCTGGCCGCGGAAGTCGGTGAGGCGGCCAACCATCGTCTCGAACGCGCTCTCGTCGTCGATTCGAACTACCTCGTCTGCGATCAGCTCGACGGCCGGATCCCCGACGAGGTTGGACGCCTTCCCGTATTTCAGCGCGATCTGGGATCCGTCGAACAGCCGGATCGACTGGTCGCCGACCAGGTGATTCTTGGGCCAGCTGTGGACCAGCTCCGGGGGGAAGACGGGGGCGAGGTCACCTTCGCCTGTGGTCACCAGCCGGCGGACCGCAATCTGCGTCTTGTCTTGCTTCGGGGCGACCCACCAGATCGGCCGCGACGGCCCCCCCATCAAGCACCAGGTGTCGACGCAGCGCTGAACGGGAACCGTCGTCTTCCCGCCACGCTGCCCCCCGAACACGGCGATGACCTTGTGGGTCCGATCGAGGATCGGCTCCAGTTGCTCCTCGAAGCTCCGCAGCGGCAGGTAGATCCGCTCGGCCTCCTCCGCCAGGGCGTCGAACGCGTCGAGGTGCTCGGGCGGTGTGTACGCCCGCAGCCGGCGAACACCGGTCCATCGGTTGATCAGTAGCTGGATGTGCGGCCGCTCGCCCTCGAAGGCCTTCCCCGTCCAGTTGTTGCAGCCGCAGTCACAACGGGTGCCGTCGTCCTTCTCGCGGTGCAGGATGATCGGCCGGTCGATGAGGACCATCTCCTTCCGGAGAAGCTCCTCTTCCATCCGGTCGAAGTCCTGGAACTCGCGGTAGTCGTCCCAGTTGGGCACCTATCGGCCTCTCCCTCGACCCACCTGGGGGATGGCCTGGAGTCGGTCGCGCTGCTTGCCCCGCTCGTCGAGGAGCTTGAGTAGCCTCGGGACTACGTCGACCTTGCGGGTCTTCGCCAACCGGGCCGTCTGCGTACACCACTCGTTGTGGAGCTTGTCGTGTAGCCGTGCCTCCCTGCGCAATGCTCGCGCCTCGTCCCGGTCCTTCTCCCGATCGGAGCGAAGCCAGAAGATCCGAGAACGGATCGAGTGCTCGTCGGCTGTGAGCGAGGCGACCACGTAGCGGGTCTCGACCAGCGTCTGGTCTTCTTCGACCGCGATCCGGACCAGCTCGACCTGCACCTTTTTTAGCTCGGCCTTCAAAGCCGCGAGCCCGGTTCGTTTGGACACACTCGATCACCCGAACCCTCTCGGTTCGTGGAGCTCTCACAGCTCCTCGATCACACGGTGAGACGCACCTCCTTGGCGATCAGCGCTTCGACCTTGCCCGGCCGGACGTCGCCCTCGACCATCATGTCCCACAGCTGGCGGATCAGCTGATCGACGGCCTGGCTCACCTTCCCCTCGACGAAGAAGAACTCGCGCCCCTGCTCCGCCTCCTCCGACAGCCAGGCCAGGTACTTCTGATCCTGGGGGGGGAGCACCGAGGCCCTCGCCTCGACGGCGGTCTGCTTGTCGATGCCGCGCAAGGGCGTGAATCCCTTCTTCTTCGTGCGCGTACCGGAGCGCAGGCGGATCCGCGACATACGGATCGTGTCGGCGAACCGCCCGG
>Ga0209954_1000107_pt1 | contig 14694 bp, 8 predicted proteins | sample SalPon2A_A_D2_MG_FD_185715 | JGI IMG/M metagenome (GOLD analysis project Ga0209954, IMG submission 185715) | Soil microbial communities from South San Francisco under conditions of wetland restoration - Salt Pond MetaG R2A_A_D2_MG (SPAdes)... | ecosystem: Environmental > Terrestrial > Soil >...
TCGCCCTGCTGGTGGTGAAGGTCCTCTTCGACCTCGCCAAGCTGGGCCTGGCCGGGGGCGCGGCGGCGGGCGCCTACGACGGCATGGCGGAGAGCCCGGTGCGTTTCGGCGGCCTCGGCCGGCTGCCGGCGGCGCTCAAGCTGGCGCTACGGGAAGGGCTGCGGCGAGGCTGGGCCTATTTCGCGGTGGACCTGGTGCTGGTGACCGGCACGCTGCTGCTGGCCCTCCTCTGGTGGTGGCTGTCCGGGCCGCTGGTCCCCGCCACCTGGCTCGGCATCGCCATCCTCTTCGTCCTCCACCAGCTCTTCATGGCGCTGCGCATCGCCCTGCGCCTGGCCCACCTGGACGCGGCGCGGGAGATCCAGGGCTGGGCGGTGGAGCGGATGTCCACAGCCCCGACGGTCTCAGCCCCTGCGGCTACATCCCCAGCGCCGCCCCCCACCCCCGAGTCAGAGGCCGAGGCAGGCGCCGCGGTAGACGACGAAGGGGATCATTAAAACGGGGACAGGTTATTTTTTAGCTCCCCTGGTCTTTGGGCGCAAAGGGCGGAGGCCTCCGCCGGCCGCGCTCTGCTCCTCCTCTTCCTCTCGCACCTCGGTCAGCGCCGTGGCGAGGAGGCCGGAGGGCACGGCCACCGTGCCGATTCCGATCATGAGCACGAAGAAGGTGAAGATCCTGCCGCCGGTAGTGATGGGATAGACGTCGCCGTAGCCCACCGTGGTGAGGGTGGTGACGGCCCACCAGAGGCTGGCGGGCACGGAGGAGAAGGCTTCCGGCTGCGAATGTCTCTCGAAGTAGTAGATGCCCACAGCCGTCAGGTAGAGGAGGATGAGGGTGACGCTGAAGAAGAGCACCATTTCCTCTCGTGCGAGGCGGAAGGCGCGGCCGAAGCGCTGTACCGCCTGGTTGTAGCGGCCGAGCTTGAGGATGCGGAAGAGGCGCAGAAAGCGGAGCGCCCGAGCAGAGCGCAGGTCCACGAGTCCGCCGGCGAAATAGAAGGGGAGGATCGCCACGAGGTCGATGAGGCCGAAGAAACTGAAGGCGAAGCGGAGCTTCGACTCGGCCACCGCCAGCCGCAGAATGTACTCCACGGTGAAGATCCCCACCGTGACGATCTCGATCCAGCGCAGGATTTCATACGCTGGCGGTGAGAGGTCGGGGATTGTCTCGAGGGTGAAGGCAATCACCGACAGTAGGATCAAGGCCTGGATCCCGAAGTCGAACCCGCGGCCGACGGGCGTGTCGTTCCGGTGGATGATTCGCCGCAGGCGCTCCATGATCGGTGAGCTCATCCGCGCATTCTGCCAGAGCCTGGATTCCGCCCGCCTGACGGCTCACCGGATGGAGTTCTGCCTCCATGGCGTGGGAGATTCAGTAAAACGGGGACAGGTTATTTTTTAGCTCCTTTGGTCTTTGGGCGGAAAGGGCTGGGAAAAATAACCTGTCCCCGTTTTAGATGGCGTGATCAGGCTAGGGCCTGGCCTGGAGCGGGTGGCGGCCGCTACCTCAACCGCTACCGAGGGCGAGCCAGAAGATGAACACACCGAGCAGGACGCGGTAAATGACGAAGGGCGTCATGGTCTGGCGGCGCAGCCAGGCGAGGAGGGCGCCGATGACGACGTAGGCCGAGACCGCGGCGACGGCTAGTCCCACCAGCATCTCCGGCAGGCTTCCCAGCGCCACCTCGCCGATGGCCACCTTGTAGACGTCATAGAGGGTGGCCAGCGCCCCCACGGGAATGGCCAGCAGGAACGAGAGCCGCGCCGCCGCCGGCCGCCGGTAGCCCAGCGCCATGGCCATGGTGATGGTGATGCCGGAGCGCGAGGTCCCGGGCACCAGGGCCAGCGCCTGGGCCAGCCCCACCAGCACCGCGTCCCCCAGGGTCAGGCTGGCCATGCCCCGGCGGCGCTTCCCCCACTGATCCGCGGCCCCCAGCAGCAGGCCGAAGCCGATGGAGGTGCTGGCGATGAGCACCGGGTCGCGTCCCGACGTGGCGACCCAGTCGGCCAGCAGCAGCCCCGCCACCGCCACCGGGATGGTGCCCAGGACCAGCGCCCACAGCAGGTGTCGGGGCGGCACCCCCTCCACCTCGTCGTGCTGCGCCGGGCGCAGCAGCCCCAGGGCCAGTTCCTTCAGATCGCGGCGGAAGTAGACCATCACCGCCAACAGGGTGCCGGTGTTGGTGGCGATGTCGAAGGACAGCCCCTGGTCCTGCCAATCGAACAGGTAAGGGACCAGGATCAGGTGGGCCGACGAGGAGATGGGGAGGAACTCGGTCACCCCCTGGACGAGGGCGAGGATGGCGGCTTGGAGGTACGACATGGCGGGCTGAGTATGCCGCAAGAACGGCGCCAGCGAGAACTCCGCCGGACCACCGCCCCTGGACGGCCACTACCCAGCCCGCCGGGGAGCCTACTCGTGGCGCAGCGCCACCAGCGGATCCACCGCCGCCGCCCGCCGCGCCGGCAACCAACTCGCCAACACCGCCGTCGCCAGCAACGTGCCGGAGACCCCGGCGAAGGTCAGCGGGTCGGTGGCGGAGACCCCGAAGAGGAGCGAGGACAGCAGCCGGGTGAGGGCGAAGGCCGCCACCAGCCCGACGGCGGCGCCGACTCCGGCCACCGCCAGCCCCTGCCCCACCACCCGCCGGGCCACCTCGCCGGCCGGCGCCCCCAGCGCCATGCGCACGCCGATCTCCTGGGTGCGCAGGGAGACGATGTAGGAGATCACCCCGTAGAGGCCGACGGCGCCGAGCACCAAGGCCACCACCGCGGCGATGAGCAGCAGCAGCATGGTGAAGGAGGTCCGCGCCATGGCGGCGTCGACGATCTCCTCGGCGGTGCCCACGCTGGCCACCGGCAGGTTCGGGTCCAGGTCCCAGATCACCTGGCGCACCGGCTCGGCCAGCGACAGGGGGTGGACGCCGGGGGCGGTGCGCACCGCCAGGGTGAGGGTGCGGGCGAACCAACCGCTTTCCCCCACGGTGGGGCCGTTGGCGTAGTAGATCATCGGCGGCACTTCCTCGGCGGGGCCGTCGAAGCGGACGTCCTCCACCACCCCCACCACGCTGTACCAGCCGGCCGCCCAGTCGCCCTCGTCATCCTCCGACTGCATGCCCATCTGCAGCCGCTTGCCGAGCGGGTCTTCCCCCGGCCAGAACTTCTGCGCCAGGGTCTCGTTGACCAGCAGGGCCGGCCGCGGGGTCTCGTGGTCGGCGCGCTCCAGCAACCTGCCGGACACCAGCCGTTGGCCGAGGGCATCGAAATAGCCGGGCACGACGCGGACGTTGGGCACCACCGGCGGCACCTCCCCCGGCGCCACCGGCTGCCCCTCGAAGGTGTGGACGCTCATCGAGCGCTGGTTGTCCATGGGCAGGTTGCCGGCGCCGGCGGCCTCGACCCCGGGCAGCGCCGCCACCCGATCCACCATCTCCTGGTAGACCCGGGCCACCTCCTCACCCTCCGGGTAGTCGGCTTCGGCAAGGGAAACCTGGAGGGTCAACACCCCCTGCGGCTCGAAGCCCGGGTCGACCTGGCGCAGGCTGTGGAAACTGCGCAGCATCAGCCCGGAGCCGACCAGCAGGACCAGCGCCAGGGCGACCTGGAAGACCACCAGGGCGTTGCGTGCGAAGTGGCGGTCCCGGCCGGTGGTGCTGCCCCGGCCGCCGCCCTCCTTGAGCGCTCCCACCAGGCTGAAGCCGCGGCCGAAACGGAGCATGGGGACGGCGCCAAAAAGAAGGCCGGCGAAGACGGAGATGGAGAAGGTGAAGGCGAGGACCGGGGCGGTAATGCCCACCTCGTGGAGCCGGGGGATGGACTCCGGGCCGAAGGCCACCAGCGCCTGCACCCCGGCCAGCGCCAGGAGCAACCCGGCGACGCCGCCCAGCAGCCCCAGGCTCAGGCTCTCGCCGAGGAAGCCCCGGGCCAGGTCGCGGCGGGCGGCGCCCAAGGCGGTGCGCACCGCCACCTCCCGCTGCCGCCCCTCGGCGCGCACCAGGAACAGGTTGGCGACGTTGGCACAGGCGATCAGGAGAATCAGGGCGACGGTGCCGAGGAGGACCCAGAGAACGTCCCCCACGTCCCCCACCACCCGTTCCTTGAAGCTGCTCACCCGAGGCGCCAGGCCGGTGGATTCCAGCATCTCCAGGGAGATGTCGGTGCCGAACATCTCCACCATCCTGGGGAGCAGCGCGGCGAGCTCCCGCTGCGCGTCCTCGGCGGTATTGCCGGCGGCCAGGCGACCGACGCCGCGGAAGTTGAAGTTGCCGTCGTTGGGCTCGGCCGCGTCGATGGACAGCGGCAGCCACAGCTTCGTCTCCGGCCGCGGGAACTCGAAGTCCTCGGCCATGACGCCCACCACCCGGTGCTCCACGCCGTCCAGGCGCAGGGTCCGCCCGAGGACGTCCTCGCCCCCCCCCAGGCGCTCCTGCCACATCCCCTCGGACACCAGGACCACCGGCTCGGCATCGGGCTCATTGTCCGCGTCGGCCATGCCGGGGCCGAGGATCGGCTCCTGCCGCAGCACCTCGAACACCGTGGCCGTCAACCGCGCCGCGTCGGTGCGTTCCGGGCGCTCCAGCCCGGTGAGGTTGACGATGTCGTTCTGGTACACGCCGTAGGCGTCCAGGGTGCGCGACAGCGTGGCGTAGGTCAGGTAGGTCGCCTCGCTGTTGGGCAGGTCCTCCATCTCCAGGGCCGGGGCCACATGGTCGACGCTGACCAGGTCCTGGGAGTCGGGGTAGGGCAACGGCTGCACCAGGACGCCGTGGACGACGCTGAAGATGGCGGCGTTGGCGCCGATCCCCAGGGCCAGGGTGAGGATGGCGATGGCGGTGAAACCGGGGGTGCGGAGGAGCTTGCGGAGGGTGGCTCTTAGCATCGGGGAGCTTCTTTCCAATCGGTTGAGGGGCTGGCCCAAGGGGGCCTTCGTCGCTGCCATGACGCACTACGGCAGCCCTTCCCGGGTGTTTCAACCGTGGCCCCGAGGCCGCCACCTCGCAGCGGGGCAGACAAAAAAAGAACCCCGGCGGAGGGGGGATGCCGGGGTGATAGGACTCCAGGAGAGCCATATTCGGTGGCCCCGTGAGGCCCGGCACGGCGTGGAAGCGGTACCGGGCCCCGGGGGCCGATGTGGTGCTGCGCTTGCGACTCAGTTCACGTCACACGTCTCGAACGCGTCGGTGTCCTGAATCGGTTGGAACGGCGTCTCGTTCGGGTTGGTGTACTGCTGCACCTCGCCCGAAGCGGAGTCGCGCACCGTCAGCTCGACGCCGACGTTGGTGAGGCCACCGGCAAACACCCAGTAGCGGTTGAAGGGATCCTGGCAGGCGTCGAGAACCTTGACCACGATCTCGATGTTCTGCTGGTTGAAGAACCAGAAGAGGCCGGTGTCGTCGGTCTCCTCGATCTTCGTCGCCTGGCCGCTGCCGACGTTGGAGTCGTAGGTCGCGGTGACCTCGAAACGGCCTTCGAGAAGGCAGAGGGTGTCAGCGTCCGCCACGCAGGGCGTGTCGTCGTCGAGGATGGTGATGGTGGCGGTGGTGTCGCCGAGGTCGGCGCCGCCGGTGGCGTTGGAGAGGACGAAGGTGAAGGACTCGGGATCCTCACTGTCGCCGTCGTCCAGGATGGTCACCGGCACCATCTGGGTACCGCCCTCGCCGTCGGCGAAGTCCACCGTGCCGCTGGCGGCGGTGAAGTCGCCGCCGGCGGTGGCGGTGCCGTCCACGGTGGTGTAGTCGATGCTCACCGCGCCGTCGCTGCCGCCGCTGCGGGTGACCGCCAACATCACCGTGTCGCCACCGACCTCGGTGACCGTGAAGGTCAACTGGTCGAGGCCCACGGTGCCGGCATCGTCTCCGCCGCCGCCACCACCACCGCCGCCGCCGCCACCACCGCTGGCACCGGCGTTGGCCAGCGGACCGCTGATGGTGCCGCTGCTACCGGTGACGCGCACCGAGAAGCTGGCGGTGTTGTTGTTGAGGTTGTCCAGGTTGGCGGCGGTGTTCACCGACCCAGCCGCGGAACCGTTGCCGCTGGACGCGTTCAGGTTGATGAAGGTGCTGTTGCCCTGGAGGATCTGGGCGCCGGTGATGGAGCCGATGCCGTTGGTGATGATGGAGTAGGAGACGCTGCCCCCACCGGTCTGGATGGCGGCGATGCCGCTGCCGCCGCCACCGGTGAGGGTGGCAGAGAGGTCGTCCGCCGCCGCGACCGCTGGAACGAGCAGCAGGGCAGCGACCAGGCAGAAGAGTTTCTTCATGGTCATGGGGTTCTGTTCCTTTCTCGTTACGTTTGCGGTCGGCTCAGTTGTCGGCAAAGGTGGTCCAGCCTTCCCAGATCCAGGGATTGTTGGGGTCCACGCAACCGGCGAAGTTCACTCCGTCGAAACCGGCGACGTTGGTGGAACTGCCGGCGCCGCGGGCCGGGGAACCTGGCATGGGCGACAGGTCCGGCGTCAGGCCGTCCGGGTTGGCCAGGCGGGGGTCCTGCAGCAGTACCCGGGGCTGCCCCTGGATGTACTGGGACACGTTGGCCGCCAGGTTGCCGGTGTTGTTGAACAGGTAGGAGTGGCTGACGTTGATCAGCGACCCCAGCCCGTTGTTGGAGACGTCGCCATCGACCACGATGCCGGGCTCGGCGAAGTTCACCACCACCGCGTTGCGGATGGTGGCGCCGGTGCCGCGGCGCAGGAAGATCCCACCCTCGCTATTGGCCTGGGCGCCGGTGCCCTTGGTGCCGACGAAGGTCATGTTCAAGAGCGTCGGGTTGGAGCGCGGCTCCAGGTTCGAGTTGTCACCGTCGTTGTCCGCCTCGATGCCGTTGTCCCCGGCGTTGCCGCCCTGGATGGCGCAACCGAACTGCAGGTCGCCGTTCCAGCCGAAGGTCCAGTCGAAGCTGTCGTCCTGGGCCGCGGTGATCAAGACGTACTTGGCGTTGGTGGTGCCGCCGAAGAACTCGATGCCGTCGTCCAGGTTCTGATGCACCTGGACGTGGTCGATGGTGGTGCCGGTGCCACAGCCCTGGAGCGCGATGCCGTTGAGCTCGTTCTGCTCCGAGAAGCGGATGCCGGCCCACTCGACGCGGACGTAGCGCAGGGTGCCGCAGTTGTAGGCGGGGTCGTTGCCGCCGAAGGTGCCGGAGTCGCCCTCCCCCTCGCGGCTGCCACCGTTGACCGGCGCGTTGCCGGAGAGCACCAGGCCGCCCCAGGAGCCGGGGACCCGCTGGCCGACGTCCACCGTGGTGGAGAAGATGATCGGGAGCATGGCGGTGCCGTTGGCGTTGAGGCGGCCACCGGGCAGTGCGATCAGCGTGCCCTGCCCCGCCTCGGAGCCGAGCACGACGGTGCCGGCCTGGACGGTCAGGGTGCCGCTGGCGATGTAGACCGGGCCGGTCAGCACGTAGACGTTGTTGCGCGTCCAGTTGCCACCGTTGAGGTCGCCGGCACCGACCTGCACCACCCCGTCGACGATGTTGTAGAGAGCGTTGGAGCGGGCGACGACGCGGTTGTCGTCCTCGTCGTCCCGCACCTCGATGACCATCTGGTAGCTGCCGGTGGCGCCGGGCAGTTGGCCGCCCAGGGGGCCGAAGGCGCTGTTGGCGCCGAACAGCTTGAAGTCCTGGAGGCTGGGCACGATGACCTTGCCGCCAAACAGATCCCTCTCCTCGTTGACGAAACCGTCGGCAACGGTGTAGTAGCGGGTGTCGTTGGTCACCCGGTTCTGCCAGTACACGAACAGCCGGGCCGGCTCATTGAAGCTCGGGTTGTCGATGGAAACCGTGACCTCCGGCGTCGAGAAGCCGGTCTGGGGACCGTAGACGTAGGAGTCGGTCTCGAGGATCATGGACGGGCGGTTGGAAATGTTGCCGGTGACCGGCGGCAGCGCGTTGGCTGTCGCCATCTGCACCTGGGCGGCGGTCAGCTCGGCGGCGGCGTCGGGCGTGGGCATGACGAGCAGAGTGGCCACCACCGCGAGCGCGGCGGTGAACGAAACTCTTCGAATCCCTCTCATTCAGGAACCCTCCTTGTGGGTTTTGTGGGTTTTGTGGGCCTTGTGGTTTGTATGGGTTGACACACGTGGGTTGCTGCTATCGGGGTTGAGATTGGGGCTGCCCCTCAAAAGGGCCTGAAGCTGAGGGACGCGCTGTAGCCGACGCCTCGGCCGTAGAGGCGGAAGGTCTCGCCGCCCTGGGTCCACTCGTGGTCCTCATCGGTCAGGTTGCTGGCCGACAGCTTGAGGGCGAGGCCGGGCACCCAGGCGCCCAGGTCCTGGCGCAAGACCAGGTCGAGGCTGCTGCGAGCCGCTTCGAGGACGTCCGGCAGACCCAACTCGCCGCCGAAGGCCACCTTGTCGTCGGTGAAGTTGTAGAGCAGGCGCAGGCCGCTGCCCGACTCCGGCCGGTTCCACTCCAGCACCAGGTTGGCGACGTTCTCCGGCTGGCCGGTCAGCGGGCGGTCCGGGTTGGTCAGGCTGGTGGTGGTCGGGTCGATGGAGATCTCCGACTCGATGTAGGTGTAGTTGGCGATGACGGTGAAGTCGGACAGCGCTTGGGTCAGGCTGCCCAGGTTGCGCCGCGCCTCCAGTTCCAGGCCGAGGTTCTGTGCCGACTCGGCGTTGGTGTAGGTCTGAAGGTTCTCGGCTGAGGCCACCAACACGTTCTCGATGGGCCGGTCGAAGTCCTTGAAAAAGAGGCTGGCGGCGACCACTTCGCCGGAGGAGGGGAACCACTCCCAGCGCAGGTCGTAGCTCAGGATGTCGGCGGAGACCAGCTCCGGGTTGCCGGTCACCGCGAAGCCGCCGGCGATGTGGGTGTACTTGAACGGCGCCAGCTCGCGGAAGTCGGGGCGGTTGACCGTCCGGCTGAAGGCGAAGCGCAGGTTCTGGCTGTTGCCCAGCCGGTAGACCACCGTCGCCGCCGGCAGGAACGCGCTCTCATCGAGCTCCGTCGTCACCTCGCCGGCGCCGACGCCGCGCTCCAGGGTGAGCAGGGAGATCCGGGAGTCCTCGAAGCGGCCACCGCCGATGAAGCGCCATTTACCGAGGCTGAAGTCGCCCATGGCGTAGGCGGCGGAGATCTCCTGGTCCCCCTGGTAGTTGTCGGTGGGACGGGTGATCTCCTGCAGCTCGAAGCCGTTGGGGCCTATGTTGTCCTCGGTGTAGAGGTCCTCCGGGCTGTCCGTCAGGTCGAGGCCGAAGCTCCTGCGCAGAAAGAAGCGCAGGCGCCGGCCGTCGAAGTCGCGCTGGTTCTCGGTCCAGGCACCGCCGACCTTCACGGAGCCGACGACGGGGCCGGTGAGGAAGGTGGTCCAGTCGATGCCGGCGTCGTTGACCTCATCCACGAGGTCGTTGAAGTACATGAAGCCGGAGGAGGCGTTGTCGGTAAGCTCGAATTCGCCAGGCCGGAGCTCCTCGTAGAGGGTCTGGCGCCGGTTTTCCCCAGTCTCCGCCGACGAGGTGGAGCCGCGCCACTCCAGCAGGCTGCCGTCGGCGAAGGCGCCGGGCAGGAAGTGCTCGCCGGAGAGCTGGAGGTTGACCACCTGCTGGTTCAGGTAGGACAGCCGGGTGTCGCGGACGTTGGACGAGATGTCGTCGAAGAAGCCCTCGGTGCGCCGCGCCTCGGAGGTGGAGACGTCGGTGTACAGGGTGCGCAGCTCGACGCTGCCGTTGTCGCCCAGCCGGTAGGAGAAGTTGCCGACCAGGGACTGGTGGATCTCCTCGGTGCTGAAGTCCATGTCATAGCTGTTCTTGGGCTCCAGCCCGCTGCCGCCGATGCGGAAAATGTTGCGTTGCTCGTCGCGCACCGTGTAGCCGTGGTCGTAATTGGCCGACAGCACCAGGCCGAAGTTGCCGAAGGTGTTGCCATAGGAGAGCTTGTAGCCCTGGGCAAGGGGGGCGTCGCCGCCGTCGCCCGGGCTCCATTGGCCGATCAGCGCCTCGCCGAAGCTCTCCAGCTCCTCCGGCGTGAACCCCTCGCCGGTGAAGCGGCTGAAGCGGATCAGGTCCTCGCCGGGGATGGCGGCGGGCAGCGGCTGGCCGCCGTCGCCGGAAAACGACAGGCCGCGGTACTGCTCGAAGGCGTTGCCGGTGGTCTGCGAGTTGTAGCCGAAGGAGAGGCCGACGCCGGCGGTCTGCCGGGTGGGAAAGCGCAGGGTCTCCAGATCGACGAAGCCGGCCGCGAAGTCGCCCGGCATGTCCACCGTGTAGGACTTGGAGACGGTGATCTTCTCCAGCAGGTCGGAGGAGAACAGATCCAGCGGCACCACCTTGCGCTCGAACTCCGTGGACGGGATCTTGGAGCCGTTCAGGGTGGTGTTGCTGTAGCGCTCGCCGAGGCCGCGGACGAAGACGTACTTGTCGTCCTGGAGCGAGATGCCGGTGACCCGGGCCAGCGCCCCGGCGGCGTCGGATCCGGAGTTCTTGGAGATTTCCAGGTTGCCGATGGAATCAGAGATCTGGGCCGCGTGGCGGCGTTCGGTGAGGAGCGCCGCCTCGGTGGAGCGGACCTCGTCGGCGACGGTGATGGTCTCGCCGAAGGCCGCCGCCTGGTCGGCGGCCTCGCCGCCGGCGATGGGCATCAGCACCATGGAGAGATCGTTGGTGGCGCCGTCGGCCACCCGGGCGCTCACCCGTTGGCGGTGGAAGCCCGCCTTCTCCACCACCGCGGTGTAGCTACCGGCCGGGGCGTCGAGCCGGAACAGGCCGTCCGGCCCGCTCTGGCCCACGACCTCCGTGCCCTCCAGGGTGAGGCTGGCGCCGGGCACCGGCTGGCCTGTGAGGCCGTTCAACACGGCGCCGGCGATGCGGCCGTCGGCGTGGGCCAGCAGCGCGGGGCAGAGGGCCAGCAGCAAAGCCAGGGGCAGGGTGGCGGCCATCGGGCGGCGCCGGCGGTTGTCTCGCTGAGGGGTTCGGGCCTCGGGACGCTGGTCGCCGGGGGGCGCACCGGATGCGGGGGGTGTTTTCATGGGCTTCTCTCCTGTCTCCTGTCCGATATGGGCCCTGCGGTCAGGCGGGCCCGAAACGCGCCGGGGGTGGCGCTCACGTCTGGAGAGCATTGAAGCGGACCGGTGTGAAGATCCGCGGCTGGCCCGGTGACGGTCGTGTCACGCCGGTGTGGCACGGGGCGGGACACCGTAAGATGGGGCCGCCATGAGACGAGACCCGAGCGAGGAGAAACCGCGAGACGACGCCGCGGCCAGGGCTGCCGAGGGGGCCGCCGAGGGGGCCGACGAGGGGGCCGACGACGAGGCCGGGGACGAGGCCGCCTGGGAGGAGCCGGAGCCGCTGGAGCTGGCCATCACCGACGTCATCGACCTCCACTCCTTCCCGCCGAAGGAGGTCAGCTCGGTGGTGCGGGACTACCTGGACGCGGCCTACGAGAGAGGGCTGCGCAAGCTGCGCATCATCCACGGCCGGGGGGTCGGCGTGCAGAGGAAGACCGTGCGCACCCTGTTGCAGCGCGACCCACGGGTCAGCGCCTTCGGCGACGCCGACGCCAGCGGCGGCGGCTGGGGCGCCACCTGGGTGGAGATGGAGTGAGGCTCGGCCGGGTTCTGGAGCGCTGGTGGCGGCGGCTGGCCGGACGGCCGGACGGTGAGATCTCGGTCGTCTTCAGCCCCAAGTACCGGCTGGAGTTCTCCGGCCTGGCGCAGGACCCGCGGCGCAGCGAGAAGGTGTTGAGCTACATCGCCGGCCGCGGCCTGTTGGGGCGGAACGAGGTCCACCCGGCGCCGCTGGTCGCCTTCCGCGACCTCTGCCGGGTCCACGATCTCGACTACCTGGAATCGCTGGGCGACGCCGAGGCGCTGACCCGGGTGGTGGGGGTGCGGATGGGGGAAGCGGAGCGGGACCGGCTGGTGGAGGTGCAGCGGCGCATGGCCGGCGGCACCCGCCGCGCCCAGGAGCTGGCGCGGGGGCACGGCGGCATCGCCTTCAACCTGGGCGGCGGCACCCACCACGCGTTCCGCGATCACGGCGAGCGCCTGTGCCTGATCAACGACGTGGCGGCGGCGGTGGCGGCGGCCCGGGCCGACGGCTTCGACGAGCCGATCCTGGTGGTCGATCTCGACCTCCACGACGGCGACGGCACCCGCAACATCTTCGCCGCCGACGCGACGGTCCACACCTTCTCCATCCACAACGCCTCCTCGGGCACCGACCCGGACGCCGTCGCCTCGACCTCCATCGAACTCGGCAGCGGGATCGGCGACGACCGCTTCCTGGCCACCCTCCACCGCCGGCTGCCGAAGGTGGTGGACGCCGTTCGCCCCGGCCTGACCTTCTACCTCGCCGGCACCGACGTGGCCGAGGACGACACCCTGGGCGACTGGCGGATGAGCGACCGGGGGATCCTCGCCCGGGACGTCTTCGTCACCCGGCTGCTGCGGGGTGGCGGCGGCGGAGGTGGCGGCGGCGGCGGTGGTGGCTCGGCGGTGCCCATGGTGGCGGTCCTCTCCGGCGGCTACGGCCGGGAGAGCTGGCGCCACAGCGCCCGCTACCTCAACTGGCTGCTCACCGGCGAGGAGATCGATCCGCCCTCCAGCGAGACCGCCCTCCTGGACCACTACCGGCGGCTGGCCCGGCGCTTCACCCAGGAGGAGCTGACCGGCGAGGACGGCGACGGCACCTGGGACCTGACCGAGGAGGACGTGATGGGAGCGTTGGGCGCAGCGCCCCGGCGCCAGCGCTTCCTCGGCTTCTACTCGCCCCACGGCCTGGAGCTGGCGCTGGAGCGCACCGGCTTCCTCGACCTGCTGCGCCGCCGGGGCTTCCCCGAGCCGACGCTGGAGATGGAGCTTGACAACCCGGCCGGCGAGACCCTGCGCCTGTTCGCCAGCCCGCGCCGTCGCCTGCTGCTGATGGAACTGCGGGCGCGGCGCGACCGTCACACCCTGCCCGACTTCGAGATGTTGCGCGTCGAGTGGCTGCTGCTCCAGGACCCGCGCGAGGATTTCACCGCCGAGCGCCCGCCGCTGCCGGGGCAGCGTCACCCCGGCCTCGGCCTCCTGGAGGACACCGTCGCCCTGCTCATCCTGGTCTGCGAGCGCCTCGACCTCGACGGCATCTTCTTCGTCCCCTCCCACTACCACCTGGCGGCCCAGTCCCGCGGCCTCCTGGCCTTCCTGGAACCGGCCCACGAGGCGCTCTTCCGCGAACTGGAACGCGCCGTGGAGCCGCTCCCCCTGGCCGAGGCCACCCGCGCCGTGGACCAGGGCCGCCTGGTACGAGCGGACAACGGCGAGTCTTTCGAGCTGCCCCACATGCCGATGGTCCTGCCGGTCAGCGAACGGCTGCAGCGGCGCATCGGCAGCGACGAGCACCAGCGGAAGATAGAGGCCGCCGCCGCGGAGCTTCCCGGCCTGCGCCTGGCCGGCTGAGGCGGCGGGGCGGGGTGGGCCGCTACCGGGTCACTCGCCGGGCCACAGCCGCTTCCACCACGGCTCCGGCTCCGCGACGGCGGTGCCTTCGAGGCCCATGCGCTCGCGGATCTCCGCCTCCGTCCAGCCGGTCATCTTGGCCAGGGCCTCGGCCTGGGTGGCGCGGCGCTGGGCGAGCTGCTGGCGGTAGGCGTCCGCCGCCGGGCACTGGTCGTCGCCGGTCCAGGGATGGCGCAGGATGTAGCGGCCCTGGAAGTTGCTGCGGTCGCCGGTCTCCTGGAAGCGCAGGTCCTGGGGGAAGTGGGCGCCGTCGTAGCGCAGGTGGAGGCGGGTGACGAAGACGTTCTGGGGGCCGCCGCCGGGCCCCGGGCGGATGGAGCGCCCAGCCGGGCGCGGCTCAGGGCCACCACCTCCAACCCAGAAGACTCCCAACTCCGCCAACTCGCTGGCCGACAGCGGGTCGGCGGCGCAAGGGTCGCACCAGGCCATGTCCCAGGCGTACTCCAGGAACACCGCCCGCATGTCGTGCTCCTCCACCTGGCGGCTGAACATGGTGCGGTAGAAGTCGGCGAACTCGTCACCCACGAACAGCGGCACCTCGGTATCGGTGGGCAGCTTGACGGTGCGGTAGTTGGTGGTCTCCACCCGCCCACTGCGGGTCAGGGCGAAGACGAACAGCTCCTGGGGACCGTTGGCGTTGACCGTGCCGAGGCGGATCGGCAGCATGAACTTCGGCGTCTCGTAGGCGACCTGGAGGGGGCGCAGGAAGTTGAAGCCCAGCCGCTCCTGCTCCGTCAGGTTGACCTTGGCGACGAAGAAGCGGGTGCCCTGCTTGATATAGCTGTCGAGCACGCGGGAAGCGCCTTTGGGGATCCTGTAGCCGTTCTGGGTCAGCCAGGTCTCGAGCCCGTCCGATTCCTTCGCCGACAGGATGAGGATGTCGTATTCGCCCACCGTGTACTGAGCTTCGATGGTCACCCCCAGCGACTTGGCGCCGCTTCGGCCCTCTTCGGCGGTTGCTTCGGGGGGCGGGGCGGGGACGGCGCGGTCGAGGTAACGGACCTGGCACGGATCGTCATCGAAATACTCCACGAGCCGCGGCGAGGTGTAGGCATCGAGGTGATCCACGATGGCATTGTTGGTGACGTGGATCTGCTTGCGCTCGATGAAGGTGGGTACGGGCACTACCATGGCGAATTCCTTCAGGTCGCCCTGATAGTCATTGACCATGGTCATGACGGTCTTGTCGTCGTCGGCGCCCGGTGCGATCTGAAGATCGCCGGCGCCCATCATCACCGTCTTGTCATCCGCCGCGCCGGGCGT
>Ga0209954_1000111_pt1 | contig 14539 bp, 18 predicted proteins | sample SalPon2A_A_D2_MG_FD_185715 | JGI IMG/M metagenome (GOLD analysis project Ga0209954, IMG submission 185715) | Soil microbial communities from South San Francisco under conditions of wetland restoration - Salt Pond MetaG R2A_A_D2_MG (SPAdes)... | ecosystem: Environmental > Terrestrial > Soil >...
CCTGGAGCTGCCCGGTCGTGAGATCTGCGATCTCGGCGCAGGCCGAGCGGCCCTCGACGTCCTCAGGCTCGTCCTCCAGGATGATCGCCAGCGTGGGGAAGTGGCGCCCGGCTAGCGTGGCGTGGGTGCGGATCAGCGTGGTCTTGTGCCCACCCGTGCCGCCCACGAGCAGGTGATACTTCCCCCGCAGCCATCCGCGGATCGTCGACTGCATGCCGGCCAAGCCCATCGGGACGTAAAGGCTCGGGGTCCTCCCGCTCCACCGGCCGATCGCTGCCTCGGCCACCTTTGACCGCACCGACTCGCTCGACTCGGCGCGCCCGAGCTGCCCGGAGAGCGCATCACCGAGGGCCTCGCGGAGGTACTCGTCCGTCTCCTGGAGCGTGCAGGTCGCGTCCGTGCGCAGCCGTTTCGCGACCGCCTCCACGGCGCCCAATACGTGGCGCCGCCCCCAGCGCTCGACGAGGAGGCGCTCCGCCCGGCGCAGGCCGTGCTCCGTCGGGAGCGGGTGATCCATCGCCGCGCGTACCAGGTACTCGGGGAGGCGCACCTCGAGCAACCCGGGACCGTCGCCCGACCGCGCGAGCTCCCAGGCCGCCTGGAGCGGTGCGGTGCCCCAGTGCTCCGGCTGGATCGGCGAGGACGTGACTGGGGCCCGCCGGTGGGTCAGGTACCACGACAGCACGTCGAGCTCCTCGGGGCTGCACGCGGGCTTCACTGGCCACCCCCGACGATCGCGTCCCACCCGGTGGGCTCGCGCTTGCGCCACGCGTCCAGCCGGGCATCGAAGCCGCAGCCGACGAACATCCCCGCGACGAACTGGCCCGGGACTTCCCCTCGGGCGTGCTCGCGGAGCGTCCACTCGAAGACCGAGCGCACCGTGTCCCACCCGTGGTCCCGCACCGCGTGGTCGATGCCTTCGACGGCCGAGCGGGCCCGCAGTGGGTTGGGCAGTTCGGCCCCGAGCTCGGCGGCGATCGTCCGGCGGAGGACGTCGAGCTCGTGGATGTGACCGGAGCTCCCACCCTCGACCACGACGGGGGCGGGCCCCAGGGTATCCCTCCGGGTCTCCGAATTGGGGTATCTAGGGGTATATGGGGCTACCGTGGTAGCCGGTTCCGGCGACGTGGGTATACCCCCCGGCGATGGTGGTAGCCGGTCCGGGGCTACCGGTGTCGCCGGCGACGGTGGTATCCGGCTATCGTGGTCGCCGGGTTCGGCGATGGTGGTCGCCGGCGATGGTGGTCGCCGGCGATGGGCGTCGCCGCTGGGGGCGACCGTGGTCGCCGGGCGAGGACGACGCAGCTCCCACCCACGACTCCCGGCCCGCGCGATCCAGCCCTTCGCGGTGAGCTGCTGGAGCCACCGACGCACCGCCGAGTCGGTCGGCTTGCCCAGCGCCTCGGCGAGGTCCTGCCTCGTGCGCCAGCAGCGGGGGTGCGTCTCCGTGGAGTGCACGGGCGCCCACATGAGGCACGCCAGCAGCCGAGCCCCCTCGGGAAGTCCGGCGTCCGCCATGAGCTGGTACGGCGCCCCTGGTTTGGAGGGGGGACAGGAGCGGGGCAGGAATGATGCGCTCGATCGTGTGGAGCCACGGCCTCGTGATTCCAGCCAGCAACGTCACATCCCCGGACTCCAGCCGGCAGCGCGAGATCGGTTGGCCTGGGCCCTCGCGTATGGCCCACGAGGCCGCGTCGCCGAGGGAAATCGTCACGATGGGGAGGGACCGGTCGAGCTCCGCCTGGTCGCGGTGCCAGCCGAGCGCGGCTTCGGGGTCGTACCAGTTGATGATTGCCGAGTCCCATGTGTACTTCGTGGTCTCCGTCATCCGGACGAACCCCCGGAACTCCAACCGCCTCACCATCCGGTACTGCGCGGGCACGACCCATGCGTGCCCCCTGGCCTTGATTCGCTCTACGAGCGCTCGCTCCCTCGACGTCATGGCGTCCACCTCGCTCCCGCGACCGCGAGGCAGAGCGCCTCGGCCTCGTCGTCCTGATTGTCTCGGAGCTCCACCCCGAGCTGGGCCCTCACCCAAGCGATCGCCTCGGCCTTCGTCGCGCGCCCGCGGCCAAACGTGGCCTTTCGCCACGTGCCCGGTCGAAGCCGGATGACGTCGCCGCAGATCCGGCGCAGGGACACCGCCAGTGCGCCGCCGAGCTCGTGGAGCCCGATCGCATTGCGGCCGACCCCGAAGCTGTGGAGCTCGAGCACGGCCCTGGCGGGGCGGTGCTCCCGGACGAGGTTCTCGACCTCCGTCACGATCTCGCAGTAGCGCGAAACCGGGTCGGCGAAGTCGCTCGTCAGCACGCCGCACTCGCGGTACCGGTACCGATGACCGCTCGCATCGAGGTTCACGTTGAGCACCCCGTAGCCACAGCTTCGGGTCGCCGTGTCGAGCCCGAGGACGATCACCCGACACCTCCGAGCGCCCTGCGCGAATGCTCGAGGAAGCGGTCCCGGGCCGCGCGCAGCTGTTCGATCTCCCGCTCCTTGCGGGCGATCTCGTCGTTGTACCAGCCGACGGTGGCTCGGATCCCATCGACGGCGTCGTCCGACCGCTTTTGCATCTCCTCGCCACTCACCGGATCACCTCCGGGAAGGTGGAGCCGAGCCTCCATTCGAGCCACGGCCCCGCCGGCTCCGCCTCCGGCAAACCCGTTTTCCCCTTCGCCTCTTTCCGGTGCTTCCGCAGGAGTCGGCGGACCCGCCGGTCGTCCGCCCTCGCCTCGGCGGCCTCGGCCGCGCGCTTCTCCACGCGCACGAGCTGCTCCGCGTCGAACTTCGCGTGGAGCTGCGCCTGGTAATCGCGGATCCGGACCCCCTCCCCCTTCGCCCTTCGGGCCCTCATGTAGGCCTTGTGGCATTGCTTGCAGACTTCGCGGTGCCCGTTCTTCGCGTCGCGGTAGAACGCCGATGGGCCCTTCAGTAGTCCGCACTTCGTGCACTTCCTTTGCGCCATTCCACTCATGATCGAAGTTCCTTCCCGAAGCAGGTCCAACCCGGCCGCGCTCGGCGGGCGAAGAGTTCGACGTAGGGCCCGCGAGCGAGCTGCTCCACCAGGCCGAAGAACGCCTCGGGCTTGGCGGAGTGCTCGCCACGCGGCGCATGGAAGACGCTGGGGACGCTTGCGCTTCGCCTCTCGGGCCGCCCACGCCGGCACACCAGACACACCTCGTGCGCGTTCCGGACGGTCCTGCCCATCCCCAAGCGTGGCCGGCTGCCGTCCTTCACGGTCTTCACCCACACGATCTCCGACGTCGGTGGGCGAAAGCCCCAGGCCTGAGCGACGGCGAGGGCTTCGAGCTGCATCGAGCCGACCCGCCACAGGAACAGCCAGCAGTCCGCCACGAGCGGCGGCAGCGGAAACGTGCACAGCTGCGGGAGCGTCAGGCACTCGTAGTGCTTCGCCGCGCCACGCTTCGGGCCCGGCAGCGGGTCCCCGAACCGCCACGGGGGGTCGGCCACGAGCACGCGGAACCGTCGCCTACCCATCTCCGGCCGCCTTCCTCCACCGCTCGGCCTCGGGGGCTTCTTGCGCTCGCCGGCGCCCGGCCTCGCCGAGTTGCCGCGCTCGCTCGCGGCTCACACTGATCATTCGACCGATGTCGGCGAGCGTCTCTCCACCTCGATCCGCGACGTCGAGGGCGCACGACTCCTCCGGCGGGACGTCCCAAGGTTCGATCCCCGGATCCCGGAACGCGATCGACCCGCAGGGAGTCACGTCGAGGTACAGATTCCACTTGCACCCGACGTAGGGGCACGGACGCGGCACCGAGGCACAGTCCGCCCGCGTCGTCGGGCGCCAGTGCCCCATCGCCTCGGGGTAGAGCAGCCTCCCGATCGCCCGTTCGGTCGATCCGAGCCTATCCGGGCGGATCGACCGGCCGACCCTGGTGTTGTGCTGCCGGCCGGACACGGTGCTACGTAGCCTTCCCCATGCGGTGCTTCTCCAGATTGGCCTCGAGCCCCTGCAGGGCCGAGAGCGCCGCGGCCTCATGAGGCGCACCGGTCAACGCGTTGTCGACCGCCTCGGGGTCGACCTCGCGCAGCTTGGCCGCCAGCTCCTGCACCCGAGCGGCGACGGCCTCGACCGGGTCTGGATCGGGCTCGGCCTCGTCCGCCACTGGCTCCGCCTCGGTGAGCCCCTGGCGCTCCAGCGCCTCGATCACGGACGGGTCGAGGACCTCGACCTGCGAGATCCCCCGGTCTCCAGCCTGCTCGAGCGCCTCCACCACGCCCATCTCCGAGGACTTCGGCATCCAGGGCCACAGCGCGCGCACGGCGGTTTTGCGCGCCATCGCATCGAAGTCCGTCACCCACGGGCCGTCATTGGCCGATGCCGATCGCTTTCGCCGTGCGTTGATCTGGGCCCGGCTGAGGACCTGGAAGACCGGATCCGCCTCGCGCAGCCTCGCGATCGCGTACACGTGCGTGACGGGCCGGCTTTCCCGCTCGGCCTCCTCGCTCGGTCGGTGGCGCAGCTTGGGGTCGAGCCCCTCCTCGTGCTCGAAGAGGTCGCCATCGTAGACCACTTGAGCGCTGATCCCGGAGACGCGGCCCGAACGAGTCGCGAGCTCCAGCATCCCCTGGTAGCCCATGAGGAACGTGCACTCGAATATCCCGCCTCGCTTCCGGTTGCGCCTCGGGATCAGATAGCACTGGCCCAGCGGGGTGTTCGGCTCGAGCCCGAGCTGCGAGGCCTGGAGGACGCAGCCCATGAAGCTGATCTCGGTGCACTCGCCGAGGTGAGGCGTCGTCCGGACGGCTGTCGCGACGATGCGCGCCATCCGATCGGGGGTGAGGTGCCGGGGCAACGCCCGCTTGATCTCCCCCATCATGCCCGGCTGGAGGACGAGGCTCCTCAGGTCTCGCTTGTCGGCGCGATGCGGGGAGGCCTTCCCCTGCGGCACGATCTGCCCGCTCGCGGTGGTGTTTGGTCGCTTGCTCACTCCTGCGGCTCCTTCCTCGTGATCCGTCTGGTCGTCGTCCTGCCCCGGACGACCGGTGTCGATCGCCATTGCGTCCCGTCCGGTAGGACGCCGGTGGTCGCCTGGCCGAGGAGGGACATCACGAGATTGCTCGCCAGCTTCGACCTCCGTTTTCCCTCGCGCTCTTGCTCCCGCGCTTCGATCCACGCCTGATCTATCTGATCGATGTCGATCCGGGCCCGGAACGGGTTGTCGTCCTCCGTTCCCTCCCACTGGGTGAGCCCGAGCCCCTCGGCCGTCGCCAGGTCGACCTCGACGGAAGAGGGCAGGAGCAGCGCGTCGTCGTCGAAGCCCACGGTGATCTGATTCAGCGTCCGGCGCGCTCCATCGGTCTCGTCGGGGTCGGGTGCGACGTCCTCGCCGACGTGGTGCTCCCAGAAGCGCCGCCCGACCTTCACGATCCGGCGGCGCTCGAAGTCGTCGACGTCGATGTCTGCCCAGGCGAGCTGCTGGCCCCCGAGGAGGGCGCAGACGGTGGCCTTGGGGGGGCCGCCCCACACGAGCGACTCCTGCCGCGCCTGGACGGCGTAATAGGGGGGAGGCCCGTCGGCCCAGGCGGCGGCCGACCGGTCGCCCGAGTTCTTCACCTGGAGGGGCCACCAGCCGTCGCCGTACTCCGCGACCTGTCGGACTAGATCGTCGATGTGCTCGGGGCTGGCACTGGAGTCCTCCCGCAGGGTGTCCGCGAGCCTGAGCACCGAGCCGAGCAGCACTTCCGCCTCGCGAGCCGCTCGGGGGTCGTCAGTCGTCAGCGCGTCGGGCGTCGCCAGGAGCCAGGGCCACCGCGCGCTTTGGAGAAGGACCCCGAAGGGCACCGCCGCGCGCTCCGTTCGCTTCGCGTAGCCGCCGATGATTGCGGCCTCCAGCTGGTGCCCCCACCAGACGGCCTCGATGCCCTCGAGGTCGTCCTCGGGGACCCTCTCGGTCTTCTGCGCCCACAGCTCGAGGGCGGACCGCCACGGGCTGAGGTGCAGCACCGAAGCGATATCCGACGCCCCGAGCCCGAGCTTCCGCTTCGCGAGCCAGTGCTCGCGATCGTCTGAAGTCGCAAGGGGGATCCAACTGGAGGCCGCCATCGTCAATGCACCCGCCTCCTGCGCCGCTCCGCAAGTCTCGCGGTCCGGGTCTCGGTGCGGACGTTGTCGACCCACCGGCGGGCGCTGGTGACTACACACCCGAGCCCGCCCCGAGTGAGCTCGATCACGAGGACGACGCCAACCGCCAGGAGGTTGTGCATGCTCACCACTCGACGCTCCAGACGGGCGACCCGCTCCTCCAGGGCGGCGATGCGCTTTGCCATCAGGAGGGTGGCGACGTGCTCCGCGTGCGTGATCCGTACGTCAGCCACGGCGTTCCTCCTCCCAGGCCCTGATACAGTCGGCCTTGGCCTCACGGAGGGACCGTTTGGCCTCCTCGACGAGGCCGGCCTCCAGTTGACCCAGCGCCGTCTCGATGCGCGACTCGTAGAACCCGGCCTCGAACGCGTACGGCAGTCGTTTCTCAGACATCGCCGCCTCCTCCCAGCAAGTCGCCCGCCGTGGCCTCCACCGTCGCCCGGAGGTCCTCGTCGGCGAGCGCGAGGTAATGCCGGTCGACGACCTTGGCGCTCTTGTCGCCGATCGCCTTCATCGCCAGCGCCTTCGGTTGCCCCGTCCGAACGGCATGGGTGAGCCACGTCGCGCGTAGCGAGTGCAGCGTAGCCTTCTCCGATAGGCCAGCTGCTCGGCGAACCTTGGCAAAAGGCCCTCTCGGCGGTTTGATGTGCCCGGTAGCCGATCGCGTCGACGGGAACACGTGCGGGTTGCCCTCGATGCGTCGCTGTCGAGAGAGGAGCGCCTGGACCTGACTGGAGATCGGGAACTGGCGCGCCCCCGTCTTGGAATCGGCGAGAGCCACGATGCCGTTCTCCAGGTCGACCTCGGCCCACCGGAGCGAGGCGACCTCCATCGCCCGCATCCCCGTCCCCAGCAGGACGAGCAGGGCATCGCAAGCCTGTTCGGCAGCTCCGCGGGAGCGACGGAGGTTCTCGATCTCGACGAGGATCCGGGAGACTTCGGAGGAACTGAATGCGACACCGCGGACCGCCTCGGGATAATCCCTCACGCGTTCGAACGGGTTGGGCCCCGGGTGCGCGCCATCGTGGATCGCGTCGTGGATGACGTGGCGCAGCCAACGACGCAGCCCATTGAAGGTGGGCTGTTTGTCGGAGAGCGCTGCCTTCAGGGCTACGGCGTCCGCACGGATGAACGATGCGAGTGGTCGGCCCAAGTCCCAGTGCTTGGCGAGCACACGGAGGAGACCCGCCCTCGTCCTATGCGTTGTTGGCTTGTGCTCCACCGCGTCTTCGCGGAGGGCGGACTCGAGGGCGTCCTGCATCGTCGGCCCCGGCGGACGCCGCTCGGCAGATCCCTCGGCGACAGCCGCTCGTGCCACCCGGACCGCCGTCCTTGCCCACCTCGACGCCCACTCCCAGACCACAACGCCTTCCATTTTCTGCGATCTGCGCGTGCCAATGGGCGCACCGATGGGTTTCGAACCGCTCCTCCGCTCGGGATTTTCCGTGTGCGCGCATTCGTCCTGCGTCCCGTCCTGTGCCGCCGCGCCGTCTGGGTGACGGTACGCGACCGGTAGTGCCACTCGATTCGTGTTGACTTCCATCTGTCGTTGACTCCTTTGGGCCCGGCAAGGCCGTTGAGAGGGCTACACCGGGACTGTGGCCGTGTCAAGCTACCCGTGGTAATGCGTCTTCCGCCTGGCGTTTCCATCTGTCCGCTGGGCGCACTGCCGGGGGGCGGCAACCCCTCGGGTCCTCGCCTCCCCTATTCCAGCCGGAATCGCGCGGAGGCGTCGGTGCGTTTGGACCCTGTCCCGCGGATAGGTGGACGGACGAGCAGGGGTTGCTATCGGAGTCGGAGCGCGCACCATGAAAGCCATGGGATCGATGAGACGACTACTCGCCCTTGCCCTCGTTCTCGCCGGCTGCGATGAAGGGGACTCCATGCGTGCGAGCGCGTCCGGGGAGGATCTGAGCTGCAGCTGCATCGAAGATGATGAGGATCGGAACGCAGCTCTCGATGAGATGCTGCTCGTTTGTCACTCCGAGCTCACCGACGAACGGGACTATTGCCGATGCGAGGAGCTAAAACAATATTGCGTGTGCAACTTTGATTATACTGGGAAATACTGCAAAGGCCCAGACGCATGCGATGTAGAGAAACGGGATGCCGCATGCGCGGATGTCTCCGCCTGGGCCGAGTGCACTTCCTGCTCGCGCGAGCGGGAGAAGTGCGGGAGCCCAGCTATCGAGTGCATGGCCTACCCGCGATCGCCTTAGACGCCTGGCCCGTGCTCTTCGTAGTGGATTGAGACGGCGCGGACCGAAAGTAGGTCGCCGTCGGATGTCCAAAACGTCGGCTGCGCGATCCGGAGGTCGTCGCCGCCTTGCCCACACCGGAGCCAGCCCCATTGGGTCTTCCATGACATCGACGAGTTGGCGATCTCCACGTCGACCCACGACTCCGGGCCGCTTTGTACCCGGAGCGTCCCCGTGTTCGCCGCGCAGCTCGCCAGTACGTTCACGCGTACGGGGATGGCGGCTGCGTTGGGCAGCACCAGCCGATCGCCAGACTGCCCCAGCCTCCGGGCGTGCCCGGCCGAGGCGAGAGACCATCCGGGCTGGTCTGCGTCGTAGGACGTCGGCAAGCCGGCGATGAGGCCCACGGGCGTTGTGCTGGTCGTCGTCGCGTCGGTGAACAGGTCCGGCGTGGCCTGATTGAGTTCCGCGTTCCCCTCGTCCCAGGCCGACCAGGACACCAGGCTTGGGCCCATCTTCCCGATCTCCTCGGCGACGTCCATCAGCCACCAGGTGCCGAGCCGAGGGTCACCGTCCGGCGTGATCTCGGACGCTCGCTGGACGGGATAGTCGCGCGCGGCGAGCCCGGCCGACTTCCCGCCACCGGTCGCTACGTGCAGGGGCAGCGCGGAGTCGTCGGCCTCGAACGCGGCCGCGAGGGGTACCTCGTAGACGCACCCGTCGACGATGCGTGCCCCACAGCGGACCTCCACCTTGATCTCGAGCATCGTGTGTGCGGACCATCGCCGCAGGTTCACGATGTTCGTGAGCAGGTCGTCCGGGAGCAGATCACGGACGGGAATCACCGCCTCGCGGAGCATGGGCCAGGCTCCGCCGTCGACCGTGGGCTCCGCGCCTGCGAGGTGCTGCGCCGTGCCAGGGTCGCCCATGATGAGTGGGGAGCCGGGCAGCTCGATCGTCCGTTCCACGGTCTCCGCCACCGCGTTGGGAATATCCTTGTAGGTCAAGGTGACGATGAGCTCTCCGCCTACGCTTTCGTTCGCCATCTCAGGCCGTGTCCTCGTCCTCGCATGGACCGCTCAGCATGTAAATGAGGCGCAACTCCGGGAAACAACCGGGCGTCAGCCTCACGTACGCATGTCCTGCGTCGCGAGTGTCGGTGTGCTCGGGCCAGCGCCACCCGACCTGTCCGAGCGGCGTGTCGGTGTTGCCCGGGACCGCGAACGAGGTGCCGCCGCGGAGGCCGAAGGTGCACAGGATCCGGCGGCCCAGGCCGACTGGCCGGTCCTGCGCCGAGATGGTCGCTTTGACCGGCGCCCCCTCCATCGCCTGTAGGCCCGTCAGCGGCTTGACCGGCGGGCGGGGTCTGGTGTCCTGCGGGATCTCTCGCTTGAAGTATTTGGCCACTATGGCCCTCCTGGGGTCCTGAAGCCCGTGGGGTCGTCGACGAACCCGGGCTCGATGGTCCAACCGTGGACAACGAACTGGTGGGCGCCGGCCTCCTGGAAGCCGAGAGCGAAGTAGGTGCCGAGGCCGGACTCGTCCCGGGCCACGTGCATCCACCCGAGGTCGACCCAGGTCTCGGTGATCGTGGCCGCCAGTGTGGCCGAGGCGCTGAACTGCCGGATGGGCCCGATGCCCCCTCCGGGCCGGCGGGAAAGCGAGTAGCAGGTGATCGTCGCGCCGGTCCACCACGACAGGCAGACGCGGACCCGTACCCGGTTGACGCCCGCGGGCACCGCTCGCCACAGGAAGTAGGGGAGCCCAATGTAGGTGTCCGCAGAGTCGGGCGCCAGCCTCCACCAGGGCGTGGGCGCCGGCGGGGTGCCGAAGGTGAACGAGTGGGCGCCATCGTGCGGGTAGATCTCGGCCACGAGAGGGCCGACGAGCCGTAGGTCCTGCTGCGCGAGCCCCCCCGACACGGCCGAGTGCACGGGGCCGGCGAACTGGCCATCATCCCCCGCAGTCGAGGCCTTGGTGGGCGTGAGGAGTTCCTGGCGAGTCTCCGCCGTGCGAGACACCGCTGGGGTCCGAGCGTTGAAGTCCTCCCACAGCTCCGTCGAGCTGTGAAAGGCCTGGGAGATCCGGATCGTCCGCACCGTCCCACCCGAGAAGGCGGGCGCGCTTGGAGAGTCGAAGAGGTCGACTCTCGTGATGGCGGCGATTGGCGTGGTGTCCACGTGCCAGATCCTGCACTCGCCCGTCGCGTAGTTCTGCACGTACGCGTAGATCCGCATCGCGTCCGTCGGATCTGGGTCGTTGAGAGCGGCGAACCCGATCCCCACGAGCTGCGACGTCCCGGACACCACGTCATTGGCCTCATCGAGGATCAGCGTGGTGTCGGGCCTGGCGATCTCGATCCGCCCCCCGCTCGTCCCGAGGCCGAAGCGCAGCCATCCTCCCGCGAAATCGAACTCGGCGAGGAGCCCGCTCGTCGAGCTCGTCATCTCCAGGAGGAACTCGACCGACCATTCGGTGCCGAGTTGGAGCTGCTGGCCGGGAGACGCATCGACGAGAGCCGAGCCGCTGACGGTGAGGTCGGTCGCCCACTGGCTCCGGTCGACGGCGAGCTCGGAGAGCGTGCCGTCGTTCGACTTGCCGAGGAACGCGGTGTCCTGCTTGGCGTCTACGTCCGCGCCGCCTTGGTGCCACGGCTCGACCTCGGCACAGCTCTTCGAGCCGTACCGGTTCTGGTAGCCGTATTTGCAGCCGTATTTCACGTTACGCGGCGGGTGCGTCCGGTCTCGGCGAGGGCGCGGCCGATCGGGTCGTCAGTCGCAGGCGTTCCCTGGTCTCGCAGTTCGAGCCGGTTGTAGACGTGCCTCGCGGTCATTAGCGCGAGCTTCACGACGTTGCTCTCCCGCTCGTACTCCTGCGAGTACTGGAGAACGTGCGCGTCCTCGAACTGGGCGAGGTCTTCGGGCTCGACGAGCTGCGCCACCTTGGCGAGCAGTTCGGCATCGGTGAGGTTGCGCAAGACGATCGTCTTCGTCGCCTTCTTCTGCCAGTCGGCGAATTCGGTCTCGGTGAGCCCTGCGAGGACTCCATGTAGTTTCTGGTCGAGTTGTTGCGGTGTCATGATTTCCTCTCTCAGGTCCAATAGGGCAGCCATGCTGCCGTCGTTCCCACGTAGATTTTGACCCAACCGGCGAACGTCCCGGATGCAGCGGCGACGTGCCAGTTGCCGAGGCTCGCGGCATTGCCTGCAGTTCCGCCCGTGGCGTTGGTCAACGTCGTCGCGCTGACGATTCCGCCGGAATCGCTATCCGCCACGAGCTGACCGCCTCGCACATCCGCTCCCGTCGCATTCATCCCCTGCGTCGCTTGGATCTGCTTCGAGAACGTGGCTTCTCCATTCGACTGGTCGAGCGAGAACGACGTCTCCAGGAAGACCTCGCTGGAGTTGTATCGGCGAGCTTCGAGGTTTTCGTTCGAGTTGAAATACCAGCCGAGCCACCGGCGGTTGCTGTCCGACTTCCACTCGTCGAACCCGTCCGTCGCTCCGTCCTTGTCCATGATGCGACGCGGGTCGGAGTTCCCATTGCCCATCGTGAGCCGGGGGGCGTCGTTCGTCATGTTCAAGTCGTTCGCCACCTGCACCTCGCCGCTGCTGTTCTTGATGACGAAGGTGTCCGACTCCTGCAATGTCCCGGCGATATATCGAGAAATCCGCCAGTCCTCTGCGGTGTCCACCAAGCAATCCCAGTACCGCTGAGCATTGGAGAACACGTCAGCCCATGAGACGTTCGATGCATCCGCTTTCTGAAAGCGGTTCACTGGCCCCCCGGAGCCGTTGCCGAATGTGGAGACAGGCGAGGCGCTTCCAAGCGTAAGGTTCGCGTCCATCGTCACGAGCTTATGGAGCTCGACCTGCGCACTGTTGTCGACGCTAATCGCGTTCTGCCAGGCAGCGCCCGTGTAGTCCTGTAGCTTCCACGTCTCATCAGTATCGTGTAGGAGCCGTTTGTCGTTCGTCGCCGGCTGCGACACTCCGGCGCTGAACGTGAGCGTCGACGTGCTCCCGCTCCCCTTGCGAAAATCTTGGGACGGGCCTCCCGTTTCGTCACCGAGGACGAGAGTCCCGCCTGGGCTATCCAGCAGAACGTTGGCACCAAAGAGTGCGTTCCCCGTGATAGGCGAATCCCCCCGCGCCCATTTGTGGATCGCCTTCAGCGCCGTTCCGAAGTCGTTCGCGTTGTTGGCCCCCCAGTCCGTGTCGTAGTCCGCCTCGACGACGGTCGTCCCCTCGTCCGTCCGGTCGGTGCGGAACGAGTCGTGCGACGAGTAGTCGGCGCCTCCCAGGTATCCTGCTTCGGTGATGAGTGCCATCGGTGCTCCCTACGAATCCACGTACTTCGGGGCTCTGGTGTTCGAGGCTCCGAACGTGCCGTCGTCACGCGTGATCACCCCGTAGATCCCCTTGACCCAATCCGCCTGCTCGGGGTCGTCGTACGGTGCCGGGATCCCGAGGTAGTCCGAGTCCCGGAGGTACGTCCCCGTGAGGCCGGGCGACGCGATGGTGATGTTGCCGCTGGCCGTGTCGACGGACTCGACGAAGCCCGTGGGCCCGGTCGACCACCCCCGGCGACTCCACCGGTAGAGCTGGAGTTTCATCTGCCCGGACCCGCTTGCCCACGAGGGCTTCACCAGGCCGAGCGTGTCGTCGATCGTGGAGGACCCCCCGCGCCAGTTCGGGAGATACCGCAGCCGCCGCGTCGCGGAGTCGTAGCCGGCGAGGCGCACGCATGGCGCGTAGTAGACGCCCTGGCCCTGGGGCCCCCGGAGGCTTCCCCCGTAGATGAGGACCTCGCAATCGACCGCTCCGTCCGGCTCCTTCCTCACCCGGAGGACGCGCGCCAAGGCGTTGGTGAGGCCGTACGCGCCGGAGTGGGGGTGCGCCGGCCAGGGGTTTGTCAGGCGCAGCAGCGTCCCCGGCCACACGTCCTGTCCCTTCGGCCGCGAGATCTGGAGGTTTTGTACCGTGAAGTTCCGCTCGGCGTAGAAGCCGGGGATCACGACCGTCCAAAGCTGCACCCACTCCCGGATCCACGGCTGCGCGCCCGCGGCGGCCCACATGTCGCCCCGCGGGAAGTAGTCCTGGGGGAGCAGTCCCAGGTCCGTGACCTCAAAGGGCAGGTTCCCCGGCCGGCTGCGGGCGTGGGGGTCCCTCGCCTGGTCGGTGCGGGACTCCACGGGCTCGAGGCCGTCGGGGTGCTGCCGGTACCGGAGGCGGACGGACTGGTACTGCCCATCGAGGCGACGGCCGTGGGAGGGCGGGTCGATGCTCCCGAGGTCCTCCTGGTCGATCACGAGGTCGACGTCCTCCTGCGAGGGCGTCTGGTAGAGCGCGAACAGGCCGTACTTGGCCCCATGGAGCCGGGCCGCGAGCCCCACCGGGGTCGTCAGCGTGTCGAGGAGCTGCTCGGAGTTCTGCGGGCCGATCCAGGCGAGGTTTACGCGGTTGAGGGCCGACTCCTCGGAGCCCACCCCTTTCATCGCGGCCTGGTAGGCGTCGAGAATGGCTGGCGGGCTCTCGATCAGATCCTTCGGGATTCCCAGGCCGAGCGAGGCAATCTCGATGTCCACCGGCCACTGGGTGATAGCGCCCCCGGACAGCGTCGCGTCGGGGTTGTTGACCCCGAACGTGAGCACCCCTGCGGCCCACGAGGCGGTCCCGGTGGCGTGCATGACCTGAAGCCACAGCCGGTACCGGAAATCGGCCGCGTTGCCCAGGTAGCCCGAGAGCGTCGCGAGAGGGGCGACGACGTGGCCCCCGGTGACCGGAGACGCCCAGATCGCGAGGCCGCGCTCCTGCTCGTAGGGGAAGCCGAAGGCTCGAGGGTCCTCCCAGCGCTCGATCACGAGGGCCGCCGAGCCGTCGGAGTTCTCCCCGAGCATCCCGTCGTCGTCGACCCAGGCGCCCTGGAATACCTGGATCAAGTCCTCCTTCTCCGATGCGCCGGGGCGGAGGATCCGGCCCTTTACCGCCCAGTAGCGGACGCGGTCCACCGTCGAGCCACCAACCTGGGAGACGCCCGGCTCGTCCGGCATCGTCTGGCCCTCGACGAAGGCGGAGTCCTGGCCGAGAGTGATCTCCTGACGGAAGCCGTCGCTCATCTCGAGGAGGCTCACCGCCGACTCGACGGCTGGCGAGTAGCTCCGCACGATCCCGTTGTTGTCGAGGGGGGCATCCTGCCCGTAGGCCTCCGCTGTGCCCAGTCCCCGCGTCCAGAAG
>Ga0209954_1000116_pt1 | contig 14250 bp, 12 predicted proteins | sample SalPon2A_A_D2_MG_FD_185715 | JGI IMG/M metagenome (GOLD analysis project Ga0209954, IMG submission 185715) | Soil microbial communities from South San Francisco under conditions of wetland restoration - Salt Pond MetaG R2A_A_D2_MG (SPAdes)... | ecosystem: Environmental > Terrestrial > Soil >...
CGGAGGCGTTGGAAGCCACCAGCAGGCAGGCGGCAACGAAGGCGAGGGTCTTGGTGAAGGTCATCTTGTTCATCGCCAGTCTCCTCAGCGAATCCGGTTGACGGAGTGGTCACGGTCGGCGCGGGCGGTGGCGTTGCGAACCTCGCTGCGCAGGATGTCCAGGGTGATGGCCCGCGGCGCGGCGGCGGCGGTGCCGTCGCGGTGCAGCAGGTTGGCGCCGTGATCGACGGTGGGCATGGCCACCTCGACGTCATCGGCGCGGCGAACGATGCGGTACTGACCCTGCTGGTAGCCCACCACCCGGGCGACGTTCTGGGCGCCCTCCAGGAAGAGCACCACGCGCTGGCCCTCGGCGAACTTCGGGAAGCCGTGGGCTTCGATCATAACGGCGCCGACCTGGCCGCCGAAGGTGCGCACGACGACGACGCCGGGGGCGTCACCGCTCATGGTCTCCTCGACGCGGACGAAGGCCTCGGTGATGATGGCGGTGGCTTCGGCGTTCCAGGACGAGTGGACGGAGGTCACCTCGCCCACCACCACGGCGTCGGACGTGCGAGCCATCTCGGCCCGGTCCATCGCCAGGAAGGTGGACGCCGTGGCCGGCAAGGCGGCGACCACCAGGGCGGCCAGGGCCAGTGACAGGATCAGTTTCTTCATTTGCGATCTCTCCTCTGTCTCCGCGCGGTGCGGAGCTGATTCGTGGACGCTGCCCGCCGGTCCGGTGAACACTGGATCGCGTCGCGCCGGCTCGGCGGGCAGCTCATCTGATGACGTGCTTGCGATCCCCTAGGGCAAGCTCCGGGCCAACCTCCCGGGAGCATCACTGGCGGCAGGCGAAACCCCTTGCCGGGCGGGAGCGAACTCGATTTCGCCGTCGCTCCGACGGACCGCCGTTGCAACCTCCCCCACGGGTCAGAGCTTGACCCCGCCGCCGTATCTTTGACCCACCGGAGGGTCAGAACCTACCCAGCCCCCGCCCCGACCCGGGGACGGCGATCCTGGTATCTTTCCCGTCCCGATGAGCGAAGCCATCCCCCACCACGAAGAAGAGAGCCTGGGCAAGGCCTACGACGCCCGGCTGATGCGCCGGCTGCTGGGCTACGTCAAGCCGTACAGCGGCATGGCGGTGACGGCGGTGACGCTGATCCTCGCCTCGTCGCTGCTCCAGCTCGTCGGGCCGCTGGCCACCGCAGTGGCGCTGGACCTGTTCATCCAGCCCCAGGGGGCGGAGACCCGGGTCTCGGCCCCCAGCCAGTGGGTGGCCGACGTCATGGCGACCCAGGGCTGGCAGCCGACGGCGACGGAGGGGATCGTCGCCACCGCCGCCGTCTTCCTGGGCGCCCTGGCCCTGACCTTCGTCGTGCTCTACCTGCAGAGCTGGGTGATGCTGTTGATGGGCCAATACATCATGCGCGACCTGCGCAAGGAGATCTTCGGCCACCTGCAACGCCTCCAGGTCTCCTACTTCGACAAGAACCCGGTGGGCCGCCTGGTCACCCGGGTGACCACCGACGTCGACTCCCTCAACGAGCTGTTCACCGCCGGCCTGGTGTCGATCTTCGGCGACGTCATGTTGCTGGTCGGCATCGTCGGCGTCCTCTTCTGGCTCAACTGGAAGCTCGCCCTGGTGACCTTCTGCATCCTGCCGCTGCTGGCCGGGCTGACCCTCTGGTTCAAGATCCGGGCGCGGCAGAGCTACCGTTCGGTGCGGGTCAAGATCGCCAAGATCAACGCCTTTCTCCAGGAGCACATCGGCGGCATGTCGGTGCTCCAGCTCTTCAACCGCGAGGCCGCCGCCCTGGAGGAGTTCCAAGGCATCAACCGGGAGCACCGGGACGCCAACGTCGAGGCGATCTTCTACTACGCCGTCTACTACCCGGCGGTGGAGCTGGTCACCGCCCTGGGCCTGGGTTTGATCATCTGGTACGGCGGCCTACGGGTGATGGCCGGGGCGCTTTCCATCGGCGCCCTGGTGGCCTTCCTGCAGAACGCCCAGCGCTTCTACCAGCCCTTGAGCGACCTGTCGGAGAAATACAACATCCTGCAGGCCGCCATGGCCAGCTCGGAGCGCATCTTCCGCCTGCTGGACCGGCAGCCGGAGATCGTCTCCCCGGCCGGGGCGACCGCCGCCCGATCCGGCCCGGTGCGCGGCGAGATCGACTTCGACGGCGTCGGCTTCGCCTACAAGGCGGGGGAGCCGGTACTGGAGAACGTCTCCTTCCACGTCGATCCGGGGGAGATGGTGGCGGTGGTGGGCCACACCGGCGCCGGCAAGACCACCCTGACCAACCTGCTGCTGCGCTTCTACGACGTCGATGCCGGCGCGGTGCGGGTGGACGGGGTGGACGTCCGGGAGTGGGATCTCGAAGCGTTGCGCAACGCCATCGGCATGGTGCTCCAAGACGTTTTCCTGTTCTCCGGCGACCTGGAGGGCAACATCCGCCTCGGCAACCGGCAGATCTCCGACGAGCGGGTGCGCTGGGCCGCCGCCGAGGTGGAGGCGTTACCGTTCATCGAGCGCCTGCCCGGCGGCTTCGAGACCGCGGTACGGGAGCGCGGGGCGGGGTTGTCGGTGGGTCAGAAGCAGTTGATCGCCTTCGCCCGGGCGTTGGCGTTTGATCCCCGCATCCTGATTTTGGACGAAGCCACCTCCTCCATCGACACCGAGACCGAGCAGCTCATCCAGCGCGCCCTGGAGCGCCTGCTGGAAGGCCGCACCAGCCTGGTCATCGCCCACCGCCTCTCCACCATCCAACGCGCCGACCGCATCCTGGTGATGCACAAGGGCCACCTGGCCGAACAGGGCACCCACCAGGAGCTGTTGGCCCAACGCGGCATCTACCACCGCCTCTACGAGCTCCAGTACCGGGATCAGGAGGTGCCGGCGGGGTGAGGTGGGGGAGGCTAGCGCCCGCCGGTGAGTTCAAATTGGCGCTTCCCGGCCTTTGCCTTTTCGACGCGCTCTTCGGCCATCTTCAAGCCGTGGCGCGCCACCTCCCGGAGTCCAGGTTGCGAGCTGTCCTCCAAGTTACGGAAGGCTTCCAGCCACGGGCGCCAGTGCTCCGCGCTGGGCGTGTATGGGCCAATCTGCCAGAAAGCCTCGGCCGCGATAGGGCGGGGATCGACGCCGTGGTCCAAAGCCACGAGCGCTAGGCGCACCCAGTCCTCATCCGGAGGGCTGTCAGCCAAGGGCGCCACCTGCAACGCCGTTCTCTCCGTGCGCTCCAAGAGCATCGAATACAGTTCCGACGACTTTGCGACCAGGGGCCGCACCAGCGATTCCCGAAGATGCTCCTCCGGCAGCTCTTGGAGAAGCCTGGCTCGCCGCGACTCGTCAAGCGACCTTGCGGCTACGGAAAAGGGAGACGATTCAATGGTCGATAACAACAGGCTCGACTCCTGCTCACTGACCTGGGACTTGATCCAATCATGGGCCAGGTCTTGATCCCGGGCGAGGATCACTCCGAGCCAGTGTTTCTCCATGGGAAAAGCGTCAGCCGCCAGTACCCCCGGATCCAGTATCGACTCTCGCCATAGGCTCTGTAGCTCTATCCGGACTGTTCCCTCCGGATCGGATAGCCACTCCCCAATCGCCGCGGCCAATGCGATTCTCGGATCTTCAGCGGAAAGAAGCCGGCCCAGGGTCTCCGTGGGAACGTCGCCTTGGAGACAAACGGTCTCAACGAGCTGCGGCTCCACGATGGTGAGGGCACGTTCCAACAGTTCTTCGGATGGACCGGGCAACCGTAAGACCTGCCTCACAGCCGCCCAGGAGTATCGCTGGTCATTCAGAGCCTGAATCAGAAGTTCCTCCCATCCCGGCCGCTGCTCTTGAACGACACGAGCCAGGAAGTCCTGGACCAAACCTGCCTCGCTCCCAGCTTCCAGGAGGGTCTTCAGCCAGTCTTCAGGAGCCGAAGCCGCCTCGGACAAGGCTAGGTGGAACTCGAAGGTGTCACTCCGTCCACCTGAAATCCACTTCGCCTCTTCACGATAACGGTCCAGGTCGTCGACCACCTCGCTGATCGGTCTCGTTGCCCATTCGCGGGCCAGGCGACGTGCCTCCTCCTCAGCCTCTTGGCGGGCCAGCCGCCAGCCGCGGGGATCTTGATAGATGTCCCGATGGAGAATGTCGAATACCGGATCGCTAGACAACGCCAGCTCCAAGTTGACCTGCTGAGCTCTCCAAAGGAGCGCCGCCGTCAAACCGAGACGACCTTCAGCTAGTGGCACTAAGTCGATCAAAATTTGACGAGCCACGTCGTTGAACGACTCCAGGTCTTCCTCCCCGACCTTCGTATTGGGGTGAATCCACCAATGCAGGGTGTTATTCAACTCATGCCAGGCTTCCCGGTCCATGCGTGGGAGTGCATCCCGGACCTTGTCCCAAAGATGCAGCATCACTGGCGCCGCTGAAATGAGGAGGCTGCCATTGCGCATGATGAGGGAATCTCCCGTAGCGCTCAGTCGGCTACTCTCAAGACGCGGCGATAGCGCGAAGAAGGCGGTCACCAATGCCACTTTGCCATCCCCTCCATATTGCAGGTACTTGAGCGCCTCGTCGATCAGCAGGCGTCTGCGTTCCAGGGTCTCCTCGGACCGAGGCAACACCTCCTTGCTCCATTCACGAAGGACCCGCAGAGCCTCCGTAGTCGAAGAATCAGGCACCTCCGCTGCCTTCTCCGCTTTCAGCAACAAGGTGCGAATCGCCATCCGTGGTGCTGAACGTAGAGCATGGGGGGCGATGTCCGTAATTGAGCCCGGATAGTTGTGGAACACCCACTCGGCCTCGTTCGCACCCAACAGAGCGTACTCACCCCAATCGGCTCGTGGACCAGCCTCCTTCAAAAGCTCCTGCACGTCTCCCCTAGGGACAAGGACTCCTCGCAGGCTCGCTAGCACGAGAGTGTCCACCACACTCTCCAGACTTCTGGCCTGCTGGACAAGGCCATGCCAAGGGAGTGGAAACTCACCGAAGAAGATCTTATCGACAAGCGGCACTCGCAACTGCGGAGGATTGACAGCGAGAACTACCTCCCCTTGTTCGTCTTTTCCTCGCACCTTCAGAATACCGCTGGCACCAACGCGGGCAGCCATATCCCGCACTCTGCCAGGCGGTTCGCCCAAAAACGCCGCAACCGCCGAGAGCCCCATCCCCCGGTCGCCTCCGAGGGCAAAAGCTGCCAGTCCCTGCTCTGGATCGTGGTCCAAGGTCCGTTTCAGGAACGGCACTACAGAACGATAGATCGCCTCACCGGTCAGGACCTCGTCGTAGTTCCCCATCAACCAGGCCCTTCCCAACGTCACGGCGAGCCCAGGGCGGTTGGCTGCCTGCGTGACCAGATCCGCCAGGTAAGAGTTATAGGCGGGCAAGTCAATGCCGACCTGCCGGTAGACCTCGACGATCTCGGAGCGCGTCAGCAGTTCCAGGGTGCGAACCTTCTTCCCCGAAATCTCGAGAGCATTCATAACTTCGTCGCGGTCACCCTTCCAAGAGGTGGCGACGATGGAGAAGCTGTTCTCAGCGTGGATCTCCTTGCGGATCTGGCGTAAGCGGTCGAGGCGTTCCGGCTCGACGTGGGCGTCGTCGACCAGGACGATCTCCGGGCCGAAATCCCTATACGCGGAAGCGAAGCCCTCGATATCGCTGAGGAAGAGCGCCGTCCCGTCCTCCACCAACTGGAGGAGGAGGGAGGTCTTGCCGGAGCCGGGTTCTCCCACCAGGAGTCGATCACCCGTCGTCTCCCGAAGCCAGGCCAGATCCTCTGCTCTGCCCACGAGATCCACGTCCAACAATGGGCGTCGAGTCTTCGGTACTGCGGAAAGGGCCGACGGCTCCCCCGTAATGTCCAGGAGCAGCTTGGTCCACTTGCTGTCGCGGTAGAGGCGCGAAGCGATGTCGCGACGCTCGAAGATTTGGAGGAGTACGAAGCCCTTTTCCCGGGCTCGCCGCTTCAGGTTCTTCTCACGCCGCGGCGTCAGGGCCTGGGAGGTAGCCAACACCGCCTTCCTCCGTAGATCTCCCTCCTCTATGCGCCGGTCCAGGCTTCGACCGAGATTTTGAATCACATTCTCGGCAGTGGTCACGACCAGCGCGAAAGGCTCCCCCTCACCATCAGGGATGGCGCCGTCCATGCCCCCGTCGGAGCCACCATACACACCCGTCAAGCCCGGGTAGTCCTGCCGCAGCAGATCCTGGACACACTCTTCCAATAGGTCCCGGTTGAGAGGCCCGTCCAGCCCTTCGACGATCTTGCGGAAATGGGGATCGCGTTCCCGAGACGTGGGCTCGGTCATCGTCCACCCCGTCCCGTTCCGTAGGTCATCAACAAGTCTTCGAACTCGGCCCGCAGGTCCCGGGGCTGGTCGTCAATGTCGAGGTCAAACCCTCGCCGCATCATCAGGTCGAGGGCGTGGCGGGCGCGCTGGACTTCTTCCCTGTCCGCCACCCTCAGCAGCTCGCGGATATCACCGGCATCCTGGGGACGCAGATCCGGGTAGCTGGGATCGCGGGCCAGCACTTTCAGGGCCAGGAGATGCCCGGTGCGGGCCACCGGCATCGCCAGCCCTCGCATCACCTCGAGCACCTCGGCCGCCGCCACCACCTCCGGCTCGATGCCGGTCATGGCGAACAGCAGGTCCGCGACCACTCCGGCGGACGATTCGCCTGGGACTCGATATGAGATCTTCGCCGCAGTGCCTAGCCGCCGGTTCTCGCGGTGCTCGACCTCCCGGTAGCCGTGGTTGAGCAGAAACCGGCCGACGCTCTCCAACCTCACGTCGTCGGACACCGAGACGACGACATCCAGATCCCGGGTGGTGCGGGGCTCGGCCTGGGCGGACACCGCCAGGCCGCCGACGAGGGCCCAGTCCGCCCGGCAGGCCACCAGGTCGGTGCGGAGGCGGATCAGTGCCGCTCGGAGGCGCTGCAAAGCCTAGCCCCTAGCCCTGGGGACCCGAGCCGGTCCGTTCGTGCTCGTCCCTGGCCCTCGACCCGGGCCCCCGGGCCAGCCAGTCGCGGATGCCTTGCTCGATCTCCTCCTCCGTCGCGTCCGGGTTCTGCCGCCGGAGGTTCTGGCGCTTCATCTCCTCGGCGGCCTCGTAGAGGTCGAAGGCCAGGTCCATGCGGGCGAGGACTTCCGGGTCGCGGATCGGATTCATGGAGCGATGATAGCGCCCGGCGTCGGACCAGACGGGACCGGGGCGCCTCAGTAAATCAGGTTCACCGCGGTCAGGCAGCCGTCGCGGTAGCAGAACTCGGCCAGGAGGTCTTTCTCCCGGTAGAGGTCCCAGAGGAACGGCAGCTCCGCCATGGTGGCGCCGCAGCCGCGGAAGCGGGGCTTCATGGTGTTGGAGCGGCTGAACAAGACCATCTCGCTGATCTCGCCGTCGGCACCCACCCGCAGGCTCTGCACCAGGCCGCTGAAGCAGCCGCTGTCGGCGGCGGCCTCGTCGCCCTGCTCCGCCGGGGTGGGGCGGATCTGGACGTTCGGCACCTGCACCCGCGGCTTCTGGGGCTGGAGGCGCGGCTTCGCCGGCTCGGCCTGGACGGCACGAGTCTGGGCGCTGCTGGTCTGGGCGGTGGCGGTGTCAGCCACCATCAGGGCGGCGCCGGCAATCAGCGCCACGGCGGCGGCGAGGGCGAGAAGCAGGCGGATCGGGTGGGCCATGGGGGTCTCCTCCGGGTGCGGTGGTTAGGGTTGCGCTGTCGAAGCATAGTAGCCTGCGCCAGCTCGCATCAATGCCGGCAATGGCTTCCCCTAACTGCGCGTCACCTAACTGCGCGTCACCTAACTAAGCGTCCCGAACTACACCGCCCGTTACTCCTGCGCCTCCAGGGTCAACGTCTCTCCGACGCCGAGGAAACCGGCGCTGCAAGCCTTGAGACCCCGATCACACAGCCTGTACTCCCCGGGAGCCATGGAGGGCAGCACCCAGGTGCCCGGCCCCAGCACTCCGCCCATGGAGCGGGCCGGACTGCCGAACAGGCTCAGCGGCATCGGGACGCCATCGACCACCAATCGGAGGCCGGAAGGTAGAGGCTCGGAGAGATCCGACGTCAGCCGTAGGGTGCCGGCGAGACGAGCCATGGACAGAAGGATCGGCCGGTCCTCGCCGCCCAGGGGGAGGCGAACAAGGCGCGTCCCATGGCCGACGGCGACGACCAGGATGCGGACGGAAGTGGCCTGCTGCGGCACCGAAGCCCGGAACTGGCCCAGGGCGTCCGTCAGGTTCGAGCCCACGCCGCGAAACGCGACACCGGCGTCGTCCGGGAGGACGTAGACGCGGGCCCGGGGGATGGCTCCCAGATCACTCTGGACGAAGCCACGCAGTTCCCGCGTGGCCTCTAAGGTCAGCGCCGGGCCGGGAAGGTCTGCATCTGGCAGCACCTGCACCTCGGCCTCGGCCCACGCCTGTCGGCGATGGGCCGTCAGGTAATACTCGCCGGGGCGGAAGCCTTCGAAGGTGTAGATACCAGTGGCGTCCGTGACCTGACGACCGCTCGCTCCCGGGGGACGGTCATTGACGAACCCTTTGCGCCGCATCCAGACCTCGGCCCCCCGCGCCGGTTTGCCCCCGGCGTCCAGCACCCTCCCCTCGACGCGGGTCGCCGGCACCTCCAGAGACAACTCCTGGACTTCGCCCGGTCGATCCTCGATCTCGGCGGGAGCCAGCTCGACGCTGGGGCCACCGGCCCGATAGGTCGCGTGGACGTACCAGGTGCCCGGCTCAGGGAGAGCACCCTCGAAGCGGCCTTCCGGATCGACGAACCAGTCCACCTTGCGCTCGTAGCGGGCACCGTCCTCCCCTGTCGCCAGGTGGCGGAACTGCAACTGCGCCCGGATCGGCTGCGAGTCGCGTTCGAGGGTACCCTCGATGGGAAAGTGGTCCACCGACAGGTCGAGCCGCTGCTCGCCGGAGTGGACTTCAAGCTCCCTACGGTGCCACCGCGACCCCCGCTCGTCGCCCAGTATGAGGTCGTGGGTCCCGGGTTGCAGATCCCGGAGGTGGGCACAGCCCGTCACCGCAACGCTCTCCCCGCTGGAAGGGACGCGCTCGTCTCGAGGATAGAGCTTCACGATCCAGGTGTCCTCCGGTAGGCGGACCCCGGGGGGCAGCGGCGGCTCGACGCACACGGTGAGTCTTCCCGGTTCCTGGAGAATCACCGGATCGACCAGGTGCGTCTCGCGGCCCACAAGGACCTCCAAGGGCCCGAAATCGACCGAGGCCCATCCAGGCAGATCGACATGAAGCCGATAGGTGCCTGCCGGCAGGTCGCGGAACTGGAATAGGCCACGGTCCGAGACCGGAGCCAAGTGGGAGAGCCGGCCGACCCCGGTGGCGCCGGTCGCCGCGCCCGCCGGCAGCAGCTCCACTTCGGCATCGTCCGGCAGCTCGCCCGACGGAGCCTCCAGCCACCCCACCAGGGAGCTGCCTGGGACCAGGCTCACCCCCAGTTCCTCTTCTCGGAACGGCTTCAGCACAAGCCCCCAGAGGTACTCGGAGGCGAAGCCGCGGGCCTGGATACGCAGGTCCATCCGCCCCGACGGGATTCGGCAAAGCCAGGCCGCCGCCCCGGCGGTGCGCCTGCACGCGACCTCGCCACTGAGGATGCGCTCAGCCCGGCGCCGAGCTTCGGCGGAACCGGGGGTAAACGACCCAACAGGGGTAGAGGAGAATTCAATGCGGATCGCCTCCGGAGGGGCCGTGTCTTCGGAAGATGTCGCCTCCAACCGCACTTCCGTCACGGGATGGAGGCGCAGCGACAAAGCCTCCGCCCTTCCGCTCGAGACCGTAACCGGTGCCCAGTAGGAGGGGTCCATGACCTCCAGGGTGAAGCCGGGAGCCGGCGGTAGGGCGACGGCGAAGGAACTCCAGCCCTCAAGCAACTGGACGATCGCCGTCTCACCCTCCTCACCGCCAGCGGCCTCGCCGCCGGTGGGTACGACGCGGACGGCTCCGGAAGGAGGTTTAGATTCACAGACGGAACTCTCGCAGGCGGGTCCCGGGGCCAGTTCGATCCGCAATGCCTTCTGCCGCTCTCCCTCCTCACCGGGCGGGGTGGCCACGGCCCACCCCGCAACGGCCAACACGAGCAGGGACGAGCGCCCCCACCGGACCGACCTCATACGAGCTGGCAATATCCGTCAAAGAGGCACCCGTTCGCGAGTTCCTCACAACCGTACTGACCTTGACCCGGAGTCGTCTCAACTGCACAGAGGAACTCCCCCGGCTCTCCATCCGGCCCCGGGGGTACCTCCAAACACCAGTAACAACCCAGCGTCGTACCGCCACCCCCTCCCTCCTCTTCGGTGGGGGTACCCCGTGGACAGAACGGGTCCCACGACGCAATGCAATCGCTCGACCCGTCTTGCTGGTGCTCTTCCTCAACGGCAGCAGCAGGCTGTGCAAGCAGGATAGCGGCGAGTGCCACCAGAAGGATCGCAACCCACGAATCGCGAAACCTTCCAATCGAAGCCACGAAAATCTCCTTAATTAATTCGAATTCGCGCAATTATATTCAGCACAAACCAACCCAGTCAAATGGATTTGATCTGGTTTCTCAGCGCCGGCCAGGCGGCCGCCCTACCCAGTCCCACCAGGCCCCGCCGTCGGCACCCGCTAGCGGCTGACCCGGGAGCGCACCCCCTGGTACTCGCGGTCGGTGCGGGTCAGGCCGCTGGTGGAGGGCAGCTCGGCGATGGCGGCCCGGACGTCCCGGATGCGGTTCTCGGTCAGCGGGTGGCTGGAGAAGAAGCCCTCCACCGAGGAGGGCTGGCGCTGACGGCGGCGCAGCAACTCCTCGAACATCTCCACCATCCCCTCCGGGTGGTAGCGGGCGTCGTACATGTAGCGGACGCCGAGCTGGTCCGCCTCCCGCTCGGCGCCCCGGGCGTAGTGGGCCACCGCGCCGCCGCCGGCGACCTGGGCCAGGATGCGCTCGTAGGTGGCGGGATCGTTGCCCAGCAACACCCCGGCAAGGATGTTGAGGCCGTAGACGCGGGTCAGTTGCTCGGTGCCGTGGCGGGCCACGCCGTGGGCGACCTCGTGGGACATCACCCCGGCCAGCTCGGCCACCGAGTCGGCGGCGGCGATCAGCCCGGTGTTGACGTAGACGTGGCCGCCGGGGATGTTGAAGGCGTTGACCTGGGGGTCGTTGACGACGTGGAACTCCCAGGGCAGGCCGGACATCTCGGTCTCCGCCACGATGCGCTGGCCGAGGCGCTGGACGTAGCGGTTGACCGCCGAGTCCCGGGAGAGGTCGAGCTGCTGCGCCAGGTCCGCCTCCAGCTTGCGGCCCAGGTCCCACTCCTCCTCCAGGGAGATCAGGTTGACGTCCCCCTGGTTGATCCCGCTGGAGGCGCAGGAGGTGGTGAGCAACCCGACGAGTGCGAAGGCCAGCAGGGGCGTCAAGGCGGGGGCGAAGAAACGGGCGGGGCGGGGCAGGGTGCGTTTCATACCGTAACCGGACTGCAACGCCGATGCCGAAGGAAAGACCTGCATTTTCGACATCGCTGTCCCGTTTCGAATGGTGACACACACCCTAACGAATAGACACGACAGAATTACCCCCCTCACCTTTCGAGGGGAGTTAGAGCCTATAAAAGATCTTGGCCGCCCGGGTTGGGCGTGGACCGTGGGGTCGAGGTGTGTCCAAAGAAATGCTCGCACCACAAGGTGACGAGGCATGTCAAACCCGCCCAAAAGTTGGAAACGAGGAGGATGCCGTATGAACAAACGTCTATTGGTCGGATTTTGCGTGGCGCTGTTGCTCGCCGTCACGCTGCCGGCCGCCGCATCGACTTTCATCGCCATGGACCAGAACGAGCTGATGGTCAGCTCGAAAGCCGTCGTCGAAGGCAAGGTCCTGCAGACCCGTTCCTTCTGGAACGAGGATCGCACCGCCATCATCACCGAGGCCCAGGTCCAGGTCACCGACCTGGTCGCCGGCGACGCCCCCGGCGTCGTCACCGTCCGCACCTTCGGTGGTGAGGTCGGCAACTATCGCCTTGAGGCCCACGGCTTCTCCAACTTCGCCGCTGGCGAGAGCGTCCTCCTGTACCTCCAGGACGACGACAACGCCTTCCGCGTCACTGGCTACCGCCAGGGCCACTACCGCCTGCGCGCCGGCGCCAAGGGCACCATCGCGGTGCCGACGCTGGAAGAGGGCGTCCGCCTGTTCACCAAGGATGGCAAAGTCGCCCCGCGTCCCGAGACGATGCAGCTCGAGACCCTCAAAGACACGATCCGTGAGCGCCGTGGCCTGATCGAGCTGCGCGGCCGGCAGGTACGGTGAGGAGCTTTACGATGAAACTGAATAGAATCACCAAGCCCCTCGCCCTCGCCGCCGCCCTGCTGCTGGTGGTCACCGCCGCCGCTTCCGCCTACGTCCTGCTCAGCCCGGCCCGCACCTGGTCGAGCACCCCCACCTACATCATCGACAGCCGCGGCCTGCCGGACGTCAACGACAGCGACGGCGGTGCCACCCTGGTGCGCAACGCCATCGTCTCCTCCGCCGCCTGGAACGGCGCCGGTTCCGGCACCGTGGTCAACGCCACCCTCGGCTCCATGGGCTCGTTCTCCCTCGGCGACGGTGTGCCGATGCTCAACTTCCGCGACCCGATCGGCGCCTGCAGCGGCTCCTGCCTGGCCGCCACCTTCACCGGCTATTACAGCGGCTCGACCATCGACGACGCCGACATCGTGACCAACTACAACGGTCACAACTGGACCTCCCAGGGCGAGGACCCGGGCGGCTCCGGCTGCTCCGGCGAGATCTACGTCGAGGGTGTCCAGGTGCATGAGATCGGCCACGCCCTCGGCCTCGGCCACACCAACGTCACCGGCGCCACCATGTACCCGTCGGTGTCCTCCTGCAACAACGGCCCGGCGTCCACCGCGTCCGACGACGAAGCGGGCATCAACGCCCTCTACGGCAGCGGTGGTGGCGGTGGCGGTGGCGGTGGTGGCGGCGGCGGCAGCTTCTGCACCAGCGGCACCCTCTACACCGGCAGCCTGTCCGGCTCGGGCGACTCCGACGTCCAGCCCAACGGCACCTACTACTACTCCAGCGCGGGCACCCACAACGGTTGCCTCGACGGCACCGGCACGGACTTCGATCTGCGCCTCTACCGCTGGAACGGCTGGAGCTGGTCCCAGGTGGCCAGCAGCCTGTCCTCCGACTCCACCGAGTCGATCACCTACAACGGTTCCTCGGGGTACTACTACTGGCGGATCGAGTCCTACTCGGGCTCCGGCAGCTACGACTTCCGCCTGACCCGTCCGTAAGGCCCGGCAGCATAAGACCTCAGCGGCCCCAAGCCGCTAGAGGCAACAACGCCCGCCCAGGCCTCAGGCCCGGGCGGGCGTTTCTTCTTTCATCCCTTGCTCAGCCGGTCAGCCCTGAGTCGAGGTCGCTTCCCCGGCGTCTTCACTACCGGCTTCCTCACTACCGGCCTCCTCACTACCGGCTTCGGCGGCGCCAGCTTCTTCACCGCTGCCCTCGGCGCCCGCGCCCTCCAGAGGCTCGATGTAGCCGAACGCCGTCATCGCCTGGTCCACCAGCCGCGCCTGGGTCTGCCCCGGCGCCGGCTCGTAGCGGTAGGTCAGGTGGAGGAGGCGGTTGGCGGTGGGGTGGACGGCGAAGATCTTCAGCTCCTCCACCTCCTGCCCCTGCTCGTTGGTGTAGCGCCCGCGGGTGCTGTACGCCGTGCCCAGGTTCTCGCTGCCGAGCTCCACCTGGCCGTAGAACTCCCCGTCCGGCATCAGTTCCAGCTCCGCCTCCCGGGCGCGCGGATCGTCGGCCGCCGCGATCTCGCGGCGAAATGCCGCCGCCACGCCCCCTTCCACCGGCAGCGAGCCCCACTCGCCGCTCGGCCACGCAAGCTTCAGATCGATGTCGCGCTTGTTGCAGGTGGCCATCCCCGCCATGCCATAGCACTTGCGGATCACCAGGGTGATGGTGGGCACACTGAGCTGCCCCGCGGTGTACACGGCGCGCATGCCCTCGCGAAGGGTTCCTTCCATCTCCGCTTTCAGTCCCACCATGAACCCCGGAACGTCGACGAAGAACACCAGCGGAATGTGGAAGGTGTCGCACAGCTCCATGAAGTGGATCTGCTTGCGCGCCGCATCGGCATCCATGGCGCCACCGTAGACCTTCGGGTTGTTGGCAATGATGCCCACCGCCCGTCCGCCCAGGCGCGCCAGCGAGGTGATCACGGCGCGCCCGTAACGCGGCCGGATCTC
>Ga0209954_1000121_pt1 | contig 14172 bp, 16 predicted proteins | sample SalPon2A_A_D2_MG_FD_185715 | JGI IMG/M metagenome (GOLD analysis project Ga0209954, IMG submission 185715) | Soil microbial communities from South San Francisco under conditions of wetland restoration - Salt Pond MetaG R2A_A_D2_MG (SPAdes)... | ecosystem: Environmental > Terrestrial > Soil >...
TTCTTCATCAACAAATTTTAATCACTATATTTTATCGAACACTGCAGAGGTCGCCTAGTCCGGTAGGGCGCGGGCCTTGAGAGCCTGTGTTCGCAAGAACGCGGGGGTTCAAATCCCTCTCTCTGCGTTATTCTTCTAAACTAGCTAATTCTGCGAGGAGTGCAGTTAATTGAATCTCTGGATTTGCACCCACTAAAATACGGTAATCATATTTTGCAATTGATTCTAGGATTTGCGATAATTTTTTGTGTTTGGATTTGAAAACTGCAGAATTTAGATATTTCAAAAAGTCAGACTCACTCATTCCATAAACTTTGATTAGTTCTATCATTTTTTCTCTAGCGTCAGAAATTTTTCCATCAAGGGCCATCTTTAGTACTGCATCAACATCGGTAGTTTTGGTTAAACCAGCTGAGGCTCTTACATGTCCATCTGTGATATCTCCTATACTGGCGGTTGCCTGCAATAGATTGATGGCATGTCTCATATCTCCCTCGGAATATTCACAAATTGCCTTGAGTCCTTTTTTATCGAACTTTATCTTTTCTTTTTTTGCAATATCTCCTAGTCTATCTATAACATCTTCTTCAGGAATTGTAGTAAATTTGAATGTCGCACATCTGCTCTGAATTGGCTCTATAATCTTGGAAATGTTATTTGCAATTAGAATAAAGCGGCAATATTGAGCAGTATCCTCAATAATTCTTCTCAGAGCAGTTTGGGCATCATTTGTCATCTCATCGGCCTCATCTAGTATAATTAACTTGAATGGAGCATCTGCCATTCCGGCAAATCTTGAGAACTTTTTTACCTTTTCTCTTACCATTCCTATCCCTCTCTCATCTGAAGCATTCAACTCTAAGGTGTATTCTTTGGCATATTCTCCTAAGATTTGGTTTGAAATACACATTGCAGCAGTAGTTTTGCCAACTCCTGCAGATCCTGAAAATAGCAAGTGTGGCATATCTGCGGGATTTGCGATCAATGCTTTTAGACTTCCAATTATCTCAGTTTGGTTTACAATGTCTGAAAGTGTCTTGGGACGATACTTTTCAACCCACATACCCGTTGCCGACATGAACTCAAAAATGCGATGCCCATTAATAAATCCGAATTGGTTATTGTATCATACCTCAAATTAAAATGTAAATTCTGTTTTTCATCTATGCGATCAGGCTCAAGTTAATTTAGATCAATTGATCTCACCAATTTGTAAAAAGAATTGATCGATCCGAAACTTGAGGATCTAAAAGAAAAAAGTGATCTCTAATGGATATAGAAAAAGTTGAAAAAGTACATTCGATTGGATACCGCCTAAAGGATGCTAAGTTTACCGTTAGTCAGGATTTCAAATTTAACGTTGCTGGAGTTAAGGTTGAGGGAACTCAAGGAGAAGTGAATAATATGCCACAATGGGTTGGGAAAGTACTTTCTGAAAACAACTTAGGTTTCCTAGATTCACCAGATATGATTACTGAATTAAAACAAGCCCTATCTAAAGAAAAAATGGTAGGCGAATATCAAATTTCCACACTAGATCCTCATTTTTACATCAAACTAAAAGAATCAATGAAAGAATTAGACAGAGATGATTTTGATAGAGTAGAAAGCATGATGCTTGAATTATTTAGAATGAGAAGAGGTAAGCTTGTAAAACTAGCTGATTCTATAAAACTAAATTCTGATCTTTATAACAAAATTACAATTGAAGAAAACATCTTTTACAAAACAATCTATGACAACAGCAAAGAATTTGAAAACAAAATAAGAGGAGATAATGATGAGCAAAGTTCAAACTAGTACTTTCACAGATTCAGCATTATCAGATAAAGTAAAAGAATTCCTTCTTAGATTCAAGGATGGTAATGGGGAATACAAGTATGTTGAAGCAATCGATCAGATGATGCCAAAAGATGCAAAATTCATCATAGTTGATTACAATGATCTTGTTTTAGAATCTGAAATTGAGAAAATGTTTTCTGAAAATCCTGACAGGATTTTTGATGCTTTTTCTCGTGCAATCAAGGAAGCACTACAAATTAGATTCCCTGCATATGCGGAAAAAATCAAAGATGAAGTTCGTGTAAGGTTAATCAATTACCCCCTAGAAAGAAGTCTAAGGCAAATTAACGCTGAAACAATTGGAACTATTACTAGTGTTTCAGGAATGGTAGTTCGAGCTTCTGAAGTAAAACCGCTTGCAAAAGAACTAATCTATATCTGTCCAGATGAACATCCTACAAAAGTAATTCAGATTAAAGGAATGGATGTCAAACTCCCAGTTGTTTGTGATAATCCAACATGTAAACATCGAGACTTTGAGCTGAACCCTGAAGCAAGCAAGTTTATTGACTTTCAAATATTGAGATTACAGGAACTTCCTGAAGACTTACCCCCCGGACAATTACCTCACTATATTGATGTCACAATTAGGCAGGATTTGGTAGATAATGCAAGACCCGGGGATAGGATAATCCTTACCGGTGTAGTTAGAGTTGAACAAGAGTCAGTTACAGGAGTAACTCGAGGGCATAGTGGATTATACCGGTTAAGAATAGAAGGAAACAATATTGAATTTTTGGGTGGACGTGGAAATAAAACTTCGAGAAAAATAGAAAGAGAGGAAATTTCTCCAGAAGAAGAAAAAATGATCAAGGCACTTGCTCATAGCCCTGATGTTTATCAAAGATTGATTGATTCATTTGCTCCTCATATTCAGGGGCAATCATTAATCAAAGAAGCGATTTTGTTGCTGATAGTTGGTTCCAATCAAAGATTGTTAGGTGATGGAAGCAAGATTAGAGGAGACATAAACGTATTTTTGGTTGGTGACCCAGGTACTGCAAAATCTGAGATGCTAAAGTTTTGTTCAAGAATTGCACCTCGTGGTTTGTATACCTCTGGTAGAGGTTCAACAGCTGCAGGTCTTACCGCTGCAGTAGTTAGAGACAAGACAGGAATTATGATGCTCGAAGCGGGGGCAGTTGTACTTGGAGACCAAGGATTAGTAAGCATAGATGAATTTGACAAGATGAAACCTGAGGATAGAAGTGCACTACACGAAGTAATGGAACAACAATCAGCAAGTATTGCAAAAGGTGGTATTGTTGCTACCCTAAATGCAAGAACATCTATTTTAGCTGCTGCAAACCCAATGTATGGAAAATATGATCCTTTCAAAAATATTACAGAAAATGTTAATCTCCCCATCCCATTACTTACAAGATTTGACTTGATCTTCGTGGTAAGAGACATTCCTACAAGGGAGAAAGACGAGAAAATTGCAAGACATATCATTGAATTACATACTCCTCAAGGAACAGACAAACGTTCTGTAATTGATGTTGATTTACTAACAAAATATTTATCATATGCAAAACGGGGAGTTCCTGATTTGACAAAAGAAGCCGAACAAAAAATTCTTGATTATTACTTGCAGATGAGAAATGTTGAATCTGAGGAGATGATTACTGTGACTCCAAGACAGCTTGAAGGAATAATACGTCTATCCACTGCTAGAGCACGATTACTCATGAAAAACAAGGTAGAGGAAGAAGACGCCGAGCGTGCAATATTCCTTATTCAGAGTATGCTTCAAGATGCAGGAGTTGATGTCAATACGGGAAAAGTAGATCTAGGTGTATTGCAAGGCAGACCACGAAGTGAGGTATCTAAAATGCAACTATTCATGGATGTTCTCAAAGGTCTTGAAGGTGACAATAAAGTAGCTGTAGAGGAGAAAACTTTTGTCAAAGAATTAGAGAAAACTGAAAAGTTTACTGAAGAGGAAGCTAGAAATTACATCCGACGTATGTTGCGCGAAGCATCTATTTATGAATCAAAACCCGGTCACTATAACCGAGTATGAAAATAGAGAAAGTTGATCTTCCAGATTCTGCAATCGAATTTTTAAAATTACAAGGATTCGACAAATTATATCCTCCTCAAGCAGACGCAATAAAATCCGGATTACTAAAAGGAAAAAGCGTTCTTGTATCGGCACCTACAGCAAGTGGAAAAACCTTGATTGCAACACTAGCAATGATTGGATTTCTTTCAAAAAATAAGGGAAAAGTCATCTACCTTAGCCCGCTTCGAGCACTAGCTGCAGAAAAATTTCTAGAATTTAAAAAATTAGAAAAATTAACTATTGGTAATAAAATCAAAGTTGGAATTTCAACAGGAGATTTTGAAAATATAGAAAAAAAATTAGAGAAAAATAATATTATTATTTTGACAAATGAAAAAATGGATTCTATAATTCGTCATGGTGTTGATTGGATTGACGATATAGGTCTTGTAATTTCTGATGAAGTACATTTGATAGGAGATGAATCACGTGGTCCTACACTGGAGATGATTTTAACCCAGCTAAAAAGACTAGATCATAAACCGCAAATACTGGGACTAAGTGCCACCATTACAAATTCTGATGAAATGGCAAATTGGCTTGGGTGCAATCTAGTGGAAAACGATTGGAGGCCCGTACCTCTAACTGAAGGAGTCTGTGATGGGGGAATTGTAACTATGAAGGATGGTACTACCTTTGAGGTGGATAATACTATACGTGGAACTCCTATTGATTTGGGCATGCAATGCGTGCAGGAAGGTGGTCAATCCCTAATTTTTGCTGAGACTAGAGTACGTTCAAAATCTTTGGCAACTAAAGCAATGGATGGAATAGAAAATCTGCTAGCAAAAAACGAACTTGCTGATTTAGAAAAAATCTCAAAACAAATTTTATCCTCAAACGAACAAACTGATCTTGTAAAGACCCTAGCAATTTTAGTGAAAAAGGGAGTCGCCTTTCACCATGCAGGATTAAATCAAACTTGCAGACAAATTATTGAAAATGAATTTCGTAGCGGAAAAATAAAATTATTATCTTCAACGCCAACTTTGGCAGCAGGTGTAAATCTTCCAGCAAGGCGAGTAGTTATATCAAACATAAACAGATACAATGCAAAAGTTGGTGCAAACCGACCGATTAGTGTTTTAGAATACAAACAACTTTGTGGTAGAGCAGGACGTCCCCAATATGACAAGTACGGAGAATCTATAATCGTTGGAAATGGAAATGGCGAAGAAATAATTGAATTCTATATCAATGGAGAACCTGAACCGATTGAATCAAAGATCACCGATGACAAATCATTGAGAACTCATACACTTAGTGTAATTGTAACAAATCCAGGAATTAAAAAAGAGGAAATTCTTGATTTTTTTATGCAAACACTAGGAGGATTACAATCAAGAAAACCAACAATAAAATTTGGGATAGATATTGCATTACGCTTTCTTCAAAGTGAATACTTGATCCTAAAAAAAGGAGAACGATATGCTGCAACAGATTTTGGGAAAAAAACCTCCATGCTGTATATTGATCCACTTACTGCAACTCACTTTAGAGACTCTATAGAAAATGTTTCAAATAAGGAAAAACACACTTTTGGATTTTTACATGTTATTACAAACTCTGAAGAGTTTTTCCCTAAATTTGGACTTCGAAACAAAGATTATGAAACTGCCAGTCTTATGATTGAAAATCATTCTTCTGAATTACTAGAGCCAATATCTGAGTATGATTGCTCAAGGAGCCTTCTTGCATTACAATCTTGGATTACAGAATCCTCTGAGAGTTCTATGTCCGATAGTCTGGGAATAGAATCTGGAGATATGCACAGAATGGTGGAGAATGCAAATTGGTTAACGTATTGTCTTAGAGAGATTGCAAAACATGTCGAGAGAGCAGATTTGCTTGAAGAATTGGAAAATCTTAGACGGAGGATTGTCTACGGAATAAGAGAAGAATTACTGGAACTAGTTAAGGTAAAGGGAATCGGCAGAGTTAGGGCAAGAATTCTATTCAAACATAAAATAAAGACACTTGATGATTTGGCAAAGATTCCAGTTAACAAATTAGCCGAAATTGATAAAATCGGTTTAACCCTTGCAAATAACATCAAGTCAGAATTAAAAAAGGTGAGATATTGACCGAACTAATATTACCTGCAGTTATTTCTTGCATCATTGCATTTTTTTCAGTGTATATCATGATGCCTCCTCTGATCAAATATCTTGGCAAAAAAAATTTAGCGGTGAGAGATATTCATAAGAAAGGCGAGGTAATGGTCGTTAGGCCAGGAGGTCCGGCGTTGATTGTGGGTGTTATTGCCTCTGAGCTGGTTTTGTATTGGTTTCTACAATTAAATGAGATACTTGCAATTATAATTACTACCTATATTGCCTTCTTAATTGGATATATTGATGATAGAAAAGTTATGGGAGGATGGTTCAAACCCATAGGCTTAGCAGTTGCTGCTCTTCCAATAATATTTCTTGGAGCATATGATTCGAACCTGGCGTTTCCCTTATTTGGAGAAGTACAAATTCCAATTCTATATTTTGCAATAATAATTTTCATGATAGTAATTACCGGAAATACTGTAAACTCAATTGATGTTGCCAATGGAATTGCAAGTGGGTTTATGGTTATTGCAAGTTTTACATTAAGTTGTGCCTTGTTTATTTTAGAAAATTATGAAGTTGCAATAGTTAGTTTACCGTTAGGGTTTATCTCCTTGGCATTTTATAAATATCACAAAATTCCTAGTAAGATTTTTCCAGGAGATTCTGGAGCCCTAACATTAGGTGCAATGTATGGTGCTATTGCCATTGTAGGTGAGGTTGAGGTCATTGCTGCAGTAGCTTTACTTCCTGCTGTTTTAAACTCGTTTTTGTTCTTGGCTACTGTAAAAAAAATTGTAGATCATAGAGAATTAAATGAAAAACCAGTAGAACTTGCCAAAGATTTCAAATTACGTGCAACCAAAAATAAACAAGCACGAATCTCGCTAGTACGTCTAATTGTAGCAAAAACTGCACTTTCAGAAAAGGAAGTTGCAATAGTAATTTTCAAACTCGCCCTGTTTTCTGCGATTCTTGCAATAATTACTACTTTTATGATGGAGTTTAAAATATGATTCACGGGCAACTCTTCGGGTTCATGTTTTTAATGTGGATTTTAATAATAGTTGGTGGGGGTATAGCCGTTACAATTCTTGGACCCATTTCGATTTCAGGTTTTGGCGAATTTGATTCTTTTTTGAGTTCTGCATCTAAAGGATTAATTGCAATCATTCTATCAGGGATATGGGTTTTAGTTTTAAATAAAATGAAAAATCTAATTTTTAGAAAAACCTTCAGTCACTAAATTCTAAATTAGTTCAAAGGTGCCAAGGCAAACCCTTTTTGATGATTTTTTCAGGTAATTCTTTTTGATGTTTTTTCAGAAAATCGATTTCCAATTTTTTATCACGAAGCTCATCCGGTAACATTATGGGAATCTCTTCTATAATTGGAAAAAATCTGGAACATTTTGTACATACAAGTGCACCTTCAGATACGATATTTTCTTTTTCACTAATTTCGTGTAATTCTAGTGGATGGGTTTTATCTATAGGGCATGCTAAGATTTCCAACATTGTCTTGTTCATTTTAAATCCAGATAAATGGGAACACCTTGTTTTCCAGATAAAAGTGCTCCTTCAACTATTTTTGTTAAATTTAACATTTCATTAGGACTAGGTGAAATTTCATTTTTTCCCTCAATGGCACCAATAAAATTTTTAATTTGAAATTTCAAAGTATTCCTCTTTTCCATTATATCCAAACTTTCTTGATTTGGAACCTCTATTTTTTCGGTGTTTAGATCCACCTGTAAAATTGCTTCCGTACAAAACAACTGTAATTTTTTTACCTCTCCTGACAAAGTTCCATTTGATAAAATTACTACAGTTTTATTATTCTTATATCCCAACATTATACTTGCAAAAATTTCATTTTCATCTTCTGAATAACCTAGCCTTGCAAATACCACAACTGGGAATTCATCAAATACCACATTTGCAATATCAATGTCATTTATTGTGTCCTCAAAAATTATCCCTTTATTCTCCTGAGAAATTAACTTTTGTCGATAAAGTTGTAACATGATTACATCTCCAAATTTTTTTTGTCTTAGAGATTGTTTGATATTCTCTATTGATGAGCTGAATCTTTCATCCAATCCCCAAGTTAAAATCACTTTATTTTTTTCTGACATTTCTTTTAATTTTTGAATTTCAATTGAGTCAAACTGAGATGATTTTTCTAAAAATATATGCTTTTTTTTGTTAAGTAGATTTGTTGGTATTTGGTCAGATGCAATATTTCCCACTACGGCTCCATCAAAATCCTCAGATGCAATTAATTCCTCTTCAGAACTGTAATAATTTATAGAATATTTTTGACCAATTTCTCTGCTTTTGTTATGGTCTGGATCAAACACTGCAGATAAAACTCCGAACTCTGCTAATATTTTTGATAAACTTTCTCCACGGGTTCCTATTCCAATTTGAACAATCTTCATCTAGTACACCGGAGTTAACCAATGACTGTACTCTTCGTTGTGGCTCATTACAATGTCTTGATACTCATTCATCATTTTCTTTGTTATGCTGCCTGATTTTCCATTTCCAATTTTTTTACCATCGATTGAAATTATTGGGGTGATCTCAGCGGCAGTACCTGTAAGGAAAATTTCATCGGATGTTGTGAGTTCACTTCTAGTCACTTCCCTCTCTAAAACTTCCATGTCTAGATCTCGCCCAACTTTGATTATTGCATCTCTGGTTATTCCTTCTAATGCTGATGATGATAAAGGCGGAGTAATCAATTGGCCATTTCTTACAACGAAGATATTTTCACCAGGAGCCTCACTAACATTTCCATTACGATCCAGCAAAATAGCCTCATCAAACCCGTTTTTCTTTGCTTCCTGAGTGGCAATAATAGAATTAAGATAATTCCCTCCCATTTTGGCTTGTGGAGGTATTGAGTTATCTGAGAATTTTCTCCAAGAAACAACCCCTGCAGTTATCCCATTTTTATCAAATAAATCTCCAAATGGAAATGAAAAAATTGCTACACTAGTTGGTGCTTTGGCTGTAACGTGAAGATTAATCCCATAATCTCCAACAAAATAAAATGGTCTTATGTAACATGATTTTTTTATTTTATTTTTTTTGCATATGCCAATAACTGCACCAGACATTTCTTTATCAGAATAATTAAGTGATATATCGTAAAACTGTCCAGATCTTCTAAATCTCTTTACGTGTTCATCAAGTCTAAAAATAGAAAGATTATTTCCATTCCAATATGCTCTGATTCCTTCAAATATTGATGTTCCATAATGAAGGGCATGTGTAGTTATTGGAACTTTTGCCTTATCTAATGTGATAAATTTTCCATCAAACCAAACATACTTTGAAAGTGGTATACTCACAAAAAAATCTCAATTTCTTTGATACTTAATCTATTCGGACCAGCCTTCAATGGGAAATTTCATTCCTAATACTCGTCTAGTCTTGTCTTCTAATTTAGAATATTTTTCAATGACATTCCAATAATCTTCAATAATTTTTCCAACGCTTTCAGGCACATCTGATTTCCAATCTGAATTTTTATTTGAAATTGCCTCGTACATTTTTTCTTTTACTGATGCAGCTGATAATGATCTTCTTTCTCCAATTCTCGGTTTAAGTCTATATAGCTTAAGCATGTATCCTTCAGCTTTATCTCCTGTATAGGAAAAATAATCTCCTTTAACACCAGCAAGAATTTTTTTTCGTAATTTCCAAGATTTTAATGATAAAAGTGGGGGCAAATATTTTTTGAATGGTGCATTAAAAGTATAATCTTCAGTTATCCAGACAGAATCCCCAAACACGGATTCTATCATTTTTTTTCTAATCTCAAAATTAAATGGAAAACTCTTACTTGTAACTTCTTTTTCTCCTAATTTGAAAATTACAGGCATGACTTTTACAATTTCAGCTTCTTCTTTGAGTTGCTTGATAATTTCAACATGTGCATTTGTAAGTGGATTCAGATGTGCAAGATAAAGTATCGTCGTCAATCATCAAACCCTAAAAATGCGTTATATTTCAATGATTGACTTTGTAATTATTTTATAGAAAATAATCTTCATCAAAAATTGAATTTTTGGTAATTTATTAAAAATTTAATCTTTGGAAAAATGACTATCCGTAGGATTCATCTTTGACTTCAAAGCTTCCATCATCACGTTTGTTATGATATGTGACAAATCCTCTTGGTGTCAAAAAGTCCATTACGCCATCAATCGTTCCTTGCCATCCACAGCAGTAAAAGATTGTATTTTCTTTAGTGATTTTTTCTCCTACCAATTCCTCAAGAGGAGACATTCCGTTTTCTCTCGGTCTAAGGAATGTTTCTACTCTACCTACTTGACCTGACCAAGACCTGTTGAACCATTCTTGTGGTCTGCTTATGGCAGCTCTATATTTGAAATTCCACTCATCTTTTCCTCTCTTAATACTTTCATTTTCTAAATCTGTAAGTAAATCCTTGTAACTCAACTCATCAACATAACTTGCACCATGAAGTACAACAATTTCTCTCTTGTCTTCCACGGCATGAAGATGCTGTGCAAAACTCACAAATGGGGCAATTCCAGTTCCCCCACCGATACAAACTATTCTTCTGGTGTCTGGACTATCATCTGGCATTGTCTCATTAATCAAAAGAGCCAAACCTGTAGGTTTTAGCCATTTTATTTTGTCACCTTCTTTTGCATTGAATAATTGAGTGGTTAATCTTCCTGGCAAAGGTTTTCTTACCCATCTAATCACAAGCTCAATATAATCTCGATTTTCAGGGTGAGATGCAATTGAATAAGCTCTTCTAACAATTTTTCCATTTTCAGCAGGATTGGGTAATCCTAATGTAATGAATTGGCCAGCTTTGTACTCTGGAACTGGTCCCTCATCTGGAACTAGTCTAATAATTAAGAGATCTTCTTTTAATAATTGAATATAAGTAATAGTCGCCTCGTTATCTACAACCATATCGTTCAATCAAGGAAATATGCGGTTAAATATCTTGTGCTAATTCTTTAAAAAAAATTCAAACTAACCGCTAAACGTTAATAACCAATTTGAAAAACGTAATTCGGTCAGGATACTGACAGTTGGGCCGGTCGTCTAGTCCGGTAGGATAGGTGCATGGCATGCATCGGATCGAGGGTTCAAATCCCTTCCGGTCCACTTTTTTTTAATTTAATCACTAATTGTTCTAGTTCAGAATCTGTTTCTTTTGAAATCTCTAAAAATTCATTTTCTGAAATTTTATCATCTAAATATATCATAGCTTGTAAAGCACTTTTCCTTACTTCCAAATTAGAATCCAAAATACAATTGTGGATTGTATCTTTAGCTTCTTTTGCTTTTAGATGACCTAAAGCTCCAAGTGCACAACCTCTTACCATAGACCTTTCGTCCTTTACAAGGTTAATTATTTCTGTAATTGCATTGGCATCATTTCTATTAGCTAAAACCAAAGTTGTAAATCCTCTAACATTTTTTCTCGAATCTTTAAGACTTTGTATGAGTAATTCAGAGATTTTATTTTTATTTAAAATCAAAGAGCTAAAGGCTTCTCCTCTCACCTTTATGTCAGAATCATCCAAACAATCGATAATTTTTTTTATAATTCCAAAGTCATTTGTGGAAGCAAGTGATTCCAATTTTTTTATTTTTTCTTCACCGGTTCCAGATTCTAAAACTGAGATTATGTCTTCCATCTTATTATTACGATGGCAGGATCATACTAATAATAATTGCATTTTTTTAGAAGAACTTTTTTCTCAGAACAAAAAACCTCTCCTAGCTTTAAATTATCCTTAAATATCAAATTCCGCATGTCAACCGAAACACGAGACACAATATTCATTGGTAAGAAACCATTGATGGCATATGTTACATCTGCCCTAATTCAATTGGCAAACTTACCTGCCGTCAACATCAAAGCTAGAGGACTCAGCATTGGACGTGCTGTAGACGTTGCCCAAATCATTGCACGCAAGACAGAAAATGCAGGATATTCTATCGGAGATATAAAAATTGGCTCAGAATCATTAGAGTCACAAGACGGTAGAACCAGAAATGTTTCAACAATAGAAATTGAAGTAAAGAGAATAACATCTTAACTCTTCCTTTACTTGAAATTTTTATTTTTATTCTCTTTTTGAAGATTCATACTTTTTCTCAAGCTTTCTAAACTTTGGAAGTTCTACCAAGTCATTGAACTGATCAAAATTTACAACTTTTTGTTTAAGTTTGGCAGTAGTTCCACTCTTTTTTAGCTCTTTTAGTATGTTCATTGTCGCAAAAGTATTTGCAAATAATACCGAAAGAGGATACAAAATTATGTTAAACCCCATTTTATGCAATGTATCTACAGAACTAAGCGGTGTTGCACCACCTTCAATCATGTTTGCTACCAGTGGAGCTTTGATTGACTTTCCAATCTGTTTCATTTCATCAATTGAGCGAGGGGCTTCGATGAAAACTGCATCTGCACCTGTTTTTTTATTTTGAATTCCTCTTTCAATTGCACTATCAAGACCTTCAGTAGCTCTTGCATCAGTTCTTGCTACAATAATGAAGTTTTTATTTTGTCTTGCATCAATTGCTGCACCAAGCTTTTCAGTATATTCTTCTTGTGAAATTACTTCTTTTCCTTGCATATGTCCACATCGTTTGGGCCATTTTTGATCTTCAAGAAAAATTCCAGATGCTCCTGCTGATTCTAACTCTTGTACTAACTTCCAAACACTTAACGCATTACCATATCCAGTATCTGAATCCACAATTACCGGAACGGATACCGCTCTACAAATTCTTCTTGCATTATCAACAGTTTCAGTGGCTCCAATAAACCCATAATCTGGCATTCCAAATAAAGTAGCCGAAGTACCATATCCAGTTTGAAACATTGCTTCAAATCCGACCTTTTCGGCAATTTTTGCTCCAATTGCGTCGTAAACTCCAGGAATAACTAACGGTTTTTTTGATTTGAAGATATTTTTGAGATTTGCCATTAAATTAACTTGAACTAGGAATATTTATGATTTCAACCTCAAATGACATTTACAATGTTTATGATAAAATTTCTTTATTTGGAAAATGATTTTCATAGATTCATATAATTACAAGACGCTCTACTAACGAAAATCTTTCATTATTCTTGATTTACAAGTAAGCATATGTGTAGATAACTCGTCAGGATTTTCAAATTCTTCTGGGCAAAATATACAATGTGATGCCATAATTTGACTTTGATTTTTAAAATATAATTAATTGGTTATTATGTAAAAAAGAGGAATAACTTCCCCTTTCAATTAGCGATTTCAGGGTAGTGATTTCGCGACTAAAATACCTCTTTTAGATACTTAATGCTTCTTTTTTTAAAATAAATTTGAAAAAACCCCGTTTTAATAAACTTGAAAATTTCTTTAACTATGGACAAAATTCAGAATATTCTTCAAGTTTTAATTAGAGATTATTCGATTTTAATTCGTCTAGATTTTTTTTTACTTTCTTGCTCTTTAATTTTTCCAAGTTCGTCTTCTAAAAATGTCTTGTACTTTTTGGTCTCCTCTTCGGTCATATGGGATATGTTTGCGCTAAGAACTGATCCCATACTAAAAATTTTTTCTAACAAGTCCATGGCGACAAATCTTCCAACATTTCCTAACCTAAATAGAACATCAAGCTGTTTTTTGACGATATCGTTTATCTTATCAACATCTTGTGCAGTATCTGATCCTTTTTTTGTTAATTGGTATTTTCCATCTTTTGATTCTTCGATTAATCCTTCATCCAGTAATCTTCCCAACAACGGATAAATCAATCCTGGCGAAGGTTTCCATATCCCATTGCTTTGCTCTACCGCATAGTCTATGATCTCTTTACCTGTCCTGGTTTTTTCTTTTAATAATTCAAGAATAAAATATCTGGAAAATCCTCGAGGTACTGAGCTTCCTACCCTTTGAAACCATTCAGAAATCATCACTAGTGATATCACTAGCGATATATATTAATCGATCGTAAATGGCTCATTATTACATATTTAACCTGCCTCAAAAGTAGTCAGTCTAAATGGTTGAGTCCATCGAATTTGATTTGATTATTTGCGGGTCAGGATTGGCTGGATTACGTGCCGCAGTAGAAGCGGCAAGAAAAAATTCCAAGATAAAAATTGGAATCGTATCTAAGGTCCAAGTAATGCGTTCACACTCTGTTTCTG
>Ga0209954_1000123_pt1 | contig 14102 bp, 11 predicted proteins | sample SalPon2A_A_D2_MG_FD_185715 | JGI IMG/M metagenome (GOLD analysis project Ga0209954, IMG submission 185715) | Soil microbial communities from South San Francisco under conditions of wetland restoration - Salt Pond MetaG R2A_A_D2_MG (SPAdes)... | ecosystem: Environmental > Terrestrial > Soil >...
AGGAGGACTACCGGGAGGTGGTCCTGCTGCGCTACGGTGAGGGGCTGGCCTACCAGGAGATCGCCGAAGTCACCGGCCTGCCCATGGGCACGGTGAAGACCAACCTCCACCGCGCCCGCAAGGCGCTGATGGACGCTCTGTCCGCCGGGGGCTGGGGCCCGGAGGGGATTCGGGCATGAATTCTGCGCCGAGCGAAACCTGGAGCGCTGTCTTTCGTAGGGCGGCGTGGAGAGAGACACGATCATGAGCCACGACAAGCATCCGCAGACCGACCTCGAAGCCCTCGAGCTGTGGTTCGAGGCCGAGGCGGCGGGCCGCGAGGAAGCGGCGGAGACGGCCCTGGCGGCCCTCTTCGACGAGCTTCCCGAGCCCGCCGTGCCGGTCCTGCTGACGCAGCGCCTGGAGGCCGTGGCCGAAACGGCGGCGGCGCAGCGCCGCGGCCGCCGGCGGGTGCTCTTCGGCCTGCCGAGACGCGCCGTGGAGCGCCTGGCCGCCGGCCTGGTCCTCGCCGTCGGCGTGGCCGCGGCCATCGCCCAGACCGTGCTGCGGGAAACCGCGGCGCCGGCGCTGGAGCGGATGCGGCCGGCCCGGGCCATCTCTTCATTTGCCGAGGGCGTCTTCAGCGTCGTCAGTGTCATCCTGGACTGGGCGGAGGCAGGCGTCGACCTGTTTCACACCGCCTCTCAACTGTCGGGCGCGGCGGCCACCATCGCCGGCACGGTGCCGGTGGCCACCGCCCTCGGAGCGGGGCTGGCACTCGCCGCCCTCGCGTTCAAGCTGTTGCGGGACTTGATTGGAAAGGAAAAGGGGTTTTCCCATGTGGATACGGACTGAGATGAATTCGCGGCAGCCGGAGGGCAGCGCGCCGCCGGCCGGTGCTGGGCGCCGCCTGCCCTGGGCGGCCTGGCTGTTGGCCCTGCTGCTGGTCGCCACGCCTGCGTTGGCCCCGGCCCTGGCCCAGGAGCAGGGACAGGACCAGGGACAAGAGCCCGAGACGACGGCGCCGGCCGAGTCGGCCACCGAGGCTCCGGACGCCGAGGCCCCGGACGCCCTCGAAGGTCAGGCCGCGCTTGAAAACCCTGCTGCTCCGGAAGCTCCGGCGGAGGCCGACGAAGTCGGTGACGGTGAGCTCCGCGACGAGCTCCTGGAGCGCTACCAGGCCCTGCCCGCCCGCGACGGCGTGCTGCTGGTGCCCCGGGAGGACGTCCCCGGCATCAGCTCCATCGAGATCGCCGACGGCGAGGTGGTGGTCAACGGCGAGCCGGTGGGCGACACGATCCTGCGCTCCTGGCTCGGTGACGAGGCCGAGCCGCTGCTGGCCCTGGCCGCCCTCGACACCGAGGCGGCGCGGAACCTGCTGCGGGTGGACGTCACCGGCGGTGGGGAGGCTGTGCCGGTCACCGCCACGGCCGACGACGACGAGCGGGATACAGACCGCCGCCGGAGCGACGACGAGGCGGACGAAGACCGCCGCGAGATCCGCCTCGGCCAGCAGTTCAAGATCGGCAGCGACGTCATCATTGAAGAAAACGAAGTGGCCAGCGAGGCGACGGCCATCGGCGGCTCGGTGGTGATCCGGGGCCGGGTGCTCCGGGACGTCGTCGCGGTGGGCGGCAGCATTGAGGTGGAGGGTGAGGTGGGCGGCACCATGGTCGGTGTGTTGGGTGGCGTCTTCCTGGGCCCCGACTCCCGGGTCGATGGTGACATCACCGCTGTCGGCTCCGGCGTGCGCCGTGCCCCCGGCGCCAGCGTCGGCGGTCAGGTGGTGGAGGTGTCGGTGCCCGGTGGCGGCGGGCACGGCGACTGGGAGGAATGGGTGGAGGGTCGGCGTTACCGCGGCGGCGACTTCCTGCGCCAGTGGGAGACCAACGAGGCCTACTGGAACCTGGTGGGCAGCGTCCTCCTGGGGCTCCTGGCCTGCCTCGCCCTGCTCATCGCCCGCGGGCCGGTGGAGCGGGTGGAGCGGCGCATCGCCAACGGTAGCGACTTCCTGGGGGCCGGCGTGGTCGGCGTCCTGGTGCAACTCCTGATCCTGCCGATCCTGGCCATCGTCTGCTTCTTCCTCATCATCACCATCGTCGGCTGCCTGGCCCTGCCGCTGATCCCCTTCATCCTGCTGGCGCTGGTGGTGGCCGCCCTCTTCGGCTACGCCGGAGTGGCGCTGCGGGTCGGGCGCTGGCTGGGGGGCCGCTTCGGGTGGGAGCTGAGCAGCCCCTACGCCGCCCTCCTCCTGGGCGTCGCGCTGATCGAGGTCTGGAAGCTGATCGGTGAGACCCTGGACATCTTCGGCGGCCCGGCCTGGTTCTTCGCCGCCATGTTCCTCTTCGCCGGAGTGGTGGTGGAGTACGTGGCCTGGTCGGTGGGCCTGGGGGCGATCCTGATGAACTGGTTCGACGGTCGCCGCGACCGGCGGATGCCGCCGCCACCTCCCGGAGACCCGTATCGCCGGGGCGGGGTCGAGCCCCACGTCGGTTACGGAGCCTATCCCGCCGGGCCGGCGACCCCCGCCGCGGAGCGGTCCGCGGGCGAGCCGGCGGCCGAGGCGCCGCCGGCGCCAGTGGCGCCGCCTGCGCCCCCCGCCGACGAGCCGCCTACCCCGCCAGAGGAACCTGCCGAGGACCGGGAGCCAGGCGACGAGCCAGGCCGGTAAAGCGCTCCCGGTTCTGCTTGTTGCGCACCGCCACGGCCAGGGCCCGCTGCTCGCCGATCAGGATGGCGAGCCGCTTGGCCCGGGTCAGGGCGGTGTAGAGCAGGTTGCGCTCCAGCATCACGTAGTGCTGGGTGTGGAGCGGCACCACCACCGCCGGGTACTCGCTGCCCTGGGACTTGTGGATGGAGCAGGCGAAGGCGGGGACCAACTCGTCGAGGTCCGAGGTTTCGTAGCCGATCAACCGGCCGTCGTCCATCTCCACCCGTAGCGCCTTCTCCTCCCGGTCGATGTGGGTGACCCGCCCCAGGTCGCCGTTGAAGACCTCCAACTCGTAGTTGTTGCGCACCTGCATCACCTTGTCGCCGAGGCGGAACACCCGGTCGCCCCGGGCCAGCTCCAGGGCGCCGGCGCGGGCGGGGTTCAGGCGGGCTCGCAGCTCCCGGTTCAGGTTCTCGGTGCCCAGCAGGCCCCGGTTCATGGGGGTCAGGACCTGGACGTCGGTGGCCGGGTCGAGGCCGAAGCCCGCCGGGATGCGCTCGGCGACGACGTGGAGCAGCGTCTCCAGGACCTGCTCCGGAGTCGAGCGCTCGATGAAGAAGAAGTCGGCGTCGCCCCCCGGCGGTGGCTGGACGGAGGGCAGGTTCCCCTGGTTGACGCGGTGGGCGTTGACCACGATGAGGGAGCGCTCCGCCTGGCGAAAGATCTCGGTCAGCCGCACCACGTCGAGGGCGGTGGAGTCGATGAGGTCCGCCAGCACCCGCCCCGGCCCCACCGAGGGGAGCTGATCGACGTCCCCCACCAGCACCAGCCGCCCCCCCTCCGGCACCGCCCGCACCAGGGAGTGGGCCAGGGAGACGTCGAGCATGGAGGCCTCGTCGACAATCAGGAGATCCGCCGCCAGGGGGCGCTCCGGGCCGCGTTGGAAGGTGCGGCTCTGGGGGTCGAACTCCAGCAGGCGGTGGACCGTGGAGGCGCTCTTGCCGGTGGCCTCGGCCAGCCGCTTGGCGGCCCGGCCGGTGGGGGCGGCCAGCAGGACGCGCTGCTTTTTCGCCGCCAGGATGCGCACGATGCCCTGCACCAGGGTGGTCTTACCGGTGCCCGGGCCGCCGGTGATGACCAGCGCCTGGGAGCGGATGCCGGAGCGGATCGCCTGGCGTTGCTGATCGGCCAGGGCGATGGACTGCTTGCCCTCGAACCACTCCAGCGCTCGCTCGACGTCGATCTTCAGCGGCTTGGCGGGGCGCCGGACGATGGCCGAGAGGGCGTCGGCCAGGCCGGCCTCGGCGTTGTGCAGCAGGCGGGGGAAGACCGCCGCCTCGTCGTCGTCGAAGCCGGGCTCGCCGGGCTCCACCGCCGCGCCGCCGGCCACCGCCTCGGCCACCACCAGCCCCTCCCGGGCGAGCTGCGCCAGGGCCGGCTCCAGGATCTCCCGGCCGAGGGCCAGCAGCGCCCCGGCGTCCTCCAGCAGGCGCCCCCGGGGGAGGTAGACGTGGCCCTGGCCGCCGGCCTCCTCCAGGACGTGGGCGAGCCCCGCCCGGGCGCGCTGGGGTGAGTCCTTGGGAAGCCCTAGCGCCGCGGCGAGTTGGTCGGCGCTCTTGAAGCCGATGCCGTAGACGTCCACCGCCAGCCGGTAGGGGTCGCTCTTGACCACCCCCAGGGCGCCGGGGCCGTAGGTCTTGTAGATGCGGATGGCGTGATGGGTGGTCACCCCGTGGGACTGGAGGAAGACCATCACCTCCTTGATCTCCCGCTGCTCGACCCACGCCTCGGCGATCTGCTTGCGCCGCTTCGGGCCGATGCCGGGGACCTCCGCCAGCCGCTCCGGCTGGTGCTCGATGACCTCCAGGGTCTCCTGGCCGAAGTGCTCCACCAGGCGCGACGCCATCCCCTTGCCGATGCCCTGGATCAGGCCGGAGCCCAGGTATTTCTCGATCCCCTCCAGGGTCGAAGGCGTCACCGTGCGGTAGGACTCGACCCGGAACTGGCGCCCGAACTTCTTGTCCTCCTCCCAGGTGCCCTGGAGGCGCAAGGTCTCCCCGGGCTGGACCCCCAGCAGCTTGCCCACCGCGGTCACCGTGTCCCGGCCGCCGTCGGGCACCAGCCGGACCACGCTCCAGGCGTTGTCCTCATTGGCGTACACCACCCGTTCCAGGGTGCCTTTGAGGAGCGTCGGGGGGGCGGGGGAGAAGAGGTCGCTCATGGGAGGGAGGGGGCCGGGAGGATCTTAGCAGGGGGGTGGCGGGTCGTCCTCGACGAAGCCAGAAGTCCCGCGATGCATTTCCGGCCCACAACTTGTATCGCCATGAGATGATAAGTAGCAGCTTGAAGTAACATATTGGACAGTTTCCCGTGCAGACTCCCCCTTGCGTGGTGGAAAGTGCGGCGATTCTGGACAGAATGGTGCCCAGGGTGTCCCGGTTGCGAGGACGGTCGGCACAGTTAATTGCGAGTTCACGAAATTGTAGAGGTAAGGGGTATTCATGCACCGCAGCTCAATTTTCATCCCAGTCTCCGCACCGGCTTTCCGGTGCACCCGACTCCGCTGGCCCGTATGCCTGGCGCTCGCCGGCCTGCTGGCTGGGGCGGCCTTCGCCGGCGCCGGTAGCGACGTCGGCGAGCCCGACCTGGCCGCGGCCTACCAGCCCGACCCGGCCACCGTGGAGCGAGTCCGGGCCGCCGCCGCCAGCCCGGAGCTGAAGGCCCGCGGCGAAGCCGTGCTCGCCCAGGATCCGGAGAGCTGGGTGCGGGAGGTCTACCGGAATTACGCCGAGAAGGTACGCGCCTCGGGCCACGAGCTGACCTTCGAGCTGAGCGATTTCGAGACGATTCTCGCCGCGGGCTACGGCGAGCACCATTGGCTGGACTTGATCACCCTGAGTGTGGGATCTCACCTCAAGCTCACCTCCGGTGGCGCCGACGCTCCCTGGTTGGAAGAGCCGATCATCCACTTCGAGCCATCGTGGGAGGAGAACCACCAGAACTCCCAGAAGGTGGCGCGTGATCAGCGCCAGGTGCTGGAAGGCCGGTCCGTGCTGGAGGTCGTGGGTGTGTTGATCGATGAGGGTGCATTCCACACCGTCCCGCCCGCCCTCACCACCTACCAAGTGCGGCTGCGGTTCGAAGAGCACCACCGGACATACCAGGCTTCGGTGATCTGGCTCGAGGAACCGAACACTGAACTTCACGAGCCCTACTACTTCGACGAAGTTGTAAGCCAGTTGGTCGACATCGACGACCGGGGAAGCCGCATCGTCACGCCCGAGGGTTGGGAAGAACTCTATGGAAGCCCCATGCGTCCGCAGTGATGGAGAGACGCCTGTGTGCTTGCCTGAATTTCTATGTCGAAAACGGGGGTACGAGTCTGTCTGGGTGGATTTCTGTCCGAGTGTCCCGGTTGATCACGCGAAGCGCACGCTTAGTTTCTAGATAAAGGCAGATCTTCACTAAGAAGGGTCTTGCGCACCGCAGATCCGTCTGTCTCGCCTGTAAAGGAGGTATCTACCAGTGATTACAGCGTCCAGTCCGCCAACCCGATCCGGGGCCTTGCGTCGGCTCGATCACCACATCCTTGACGAAGATTTTGAAGGGCGGAATCGCTGCCACGGTGCGGTCAGCCGTCATCAAGTAGTCCGTTGGTCTATCACCTGGCTTTGCATGGTGGGGCTGTTGGTTGCCGCCGCGCCCATTGCGAAAGCTGCGCCCGACAGACTTGTCATGGCGGGGGATGGGGATTTCGAAAACGCTAGCGACAGCCAGCCAGCCCAAGCTCAGCCGAAAGAACTGCGCGGACTGAATCATCCGGACGGCCGCTTGGAGGTGACCCGGGCTGCCGTGTTGGAAAAGTTCATTCGTGTCGCCTATGAGCGACTCAGCCGGCTGGTCGGCCGTTCCGGTGAGAAGATTGAGTTCGAGTTGAGCGACTTCCGCACCTACTATCCTGAGGAGTACGATCAGGCGAACTGGCTTAGCGTGGTGGACATGCCTGCTGGGTGGGTCGTGGACGTTTCGCGTAAGCGAGAACGCCGGGTCGAGGGGGGCGCTGTTACTTCATCCCGGATTTGGTATGAGGCGAGTTGGGATCATCGATCCGAGTTCCCGGTCACCGATGAATTGAGGTCGGCGACCCTTCAAGACATGGTGGATTCAGCGCAGACCGATGACTTTTTCGGTGGAAGATCCCACCTAGCGCTGACCAGCTATGAAGTGGTTGTATCGTTTCAAGGACGCCAGCGAACCTACCGAGCCGCGTTCCACTGGTTTGGAAGCGAAACCGACGAGACGCCGGTGACGGTATCGGATCTGATCACCCAGGGCGTCGATCTGGCTCTGGCTGAGCCAACCACCCCTCCCCTTGGTGAAGAGGTGACCCAGGGGGATCGGGAGAGGGATCACGCACCCAGCAAGCCCGGGCTATCCGAGTCAATTAGATGGAGGGACGATCACCGGCCTGGATTGGGAGACCACCCGGGTTGGAGTAGCGTATCGGGAGCAGTCAACTCAAGCTCGTGTGTTGCCGAGTCGAAGTCAGACTCGGTGAAATTGAACAATGTCGGTCAGGATGATCACACACAGGGCCACCATATCGCCAGCGCGTCGTTTGAGATCAGTTGTACCTGTGAGTCGGATTGTGAAACGTCCTGTCAGTCGAACGTCAAGCAGGAGCAGTGCCTCGATGAAGGGGCCTGTCTCAATTGTTACAACGATCCATTGACCACTTGCCACACGGCGAGCCCACCTTCGACAGACCAGGAGTTGGTCACTGCACTAGAATCTGCAACCTGTGGCGGAGTGGTCGGCTGTGCCTTCACCAAGTGCAAACTAGGTTGTCTCTGTGGGGCCAGTGTGAGCGTAGATGTCAGTCAAGGAGCCGCTAGCATTAAGAGCTTCTCGGGGAGTTGGAGTCAGAAACAGACGCGGACCAAGACCTGCTACTGCAAGCAATCAGATCCCTGTAGCTCAAGCGGCACGCTGGTCGGCGGTGCAGTAGTAGCCAATATCTTTCTACCTTGTGACGATGGTGGAGGAGGCGGCTCTGGCGATCCGGCGGAAGGGGGAGATGAACCGGAACCTGGATCGGGGACCCCGATTCTCATCGACCTTGGGGGACGTGGATATCAACTTTCGAGCACCGTAGATGGTGTCCGTTTTGACTTGGATGCCGATGGAGACCCGGAGTTGATGTCTTGGACGGAACGGGCATCGGATGATGCTTTCCTTGCTCTGGATCGAAGTGGAAACGGCCTGATCGACGATGGCACGGAGCTGTTCGGCGACGCAACAGATCAACCACCGGGTGGTATTCGACATGGTTACCGGGCTCTGGCGGAGTTCGACAAGGTCGAAAACGGAGGGAACCAGGATGGCCGTATTACGGCCGCAGATTCGGTTTTCGACAACTTGTTACTGTGGATTGATACCGATCACGATGGCCGTTCCGATGCCGGGGAGCTCTCTCGGGTTAGCTCGTGGAGCATCCATTCTTTGGATCTCGAGTATGTGGAAGCTAGACGGAAGGATCGTCACGGAAACGAGATTCGCTACTTTAGTAAAGCGCTTCTGGAGGTCCAACGCGGGCAAGGGCGGCCCCATCTCAGCATGGCCGACGTCATTTTCCTCCGGCAGTAGGATTAGGAAGGGCTTGAATCTGAAGGCGGCTGTCTCCTCCCCGGGGGCGGCCGCCCTTTCTCGTCTCAGCGCTCTCGCTTTCAGCCCGGTCGCCGCGCCGCCGGGGCGTCGGGGAAGACGAAGCAGCGCCGGGCCAGGTCCGAGCCCAGGGTCTCCTGCTGGTAGTAGCTTCCCAGCAGTTCCTTCGGCGGTGCCAGGAGCTCCGGGTGGGCGGCGGTGAAGTCCTCCCAGGCGGCGTCGGGACCGGTGCGCTCCAGCGCCTCGGCGACCAGCAGGAGATAGGTCCAGGTGATGGTCTGGTGGTAGAGGCCGGGTTGGCCGGCGTGGGCGGCGAGGTGCTCCAACCCGCCCCGGAACCCCTCCAGCACCCGGGGCAGCGGCCGGCGCCGCAGGCAGACCCAGGCCAGGCGGACGTGCTGGCGGTGGTCGAAGCCGTGGGGCGACAGGGTGCCGTCGTGGAAGGCGTCGAAGAGGGCGTCGTCGCCGAGGCGGGGAGCGGGGGAGAGGGCCCGGGCCGGGCTCACGTCGGATCCTCCCGCAGACGGTGGCTGTGGCTGGCGTCCAGATCCAGCCCGTAGATCTCCTTGAGGGCGGCGATCTTCTCCAGGGTCGGCTCGCCGAACGGCGCCTTGCCGTCGAAGGCGTGGAGGACGATCCCCTCCAGCAGGTCGCCCATGGAAAGATCCAACACCTCCGCCAGCGCCTTCAACACCTTCACCAAGCGCTTCTCCATGCGCACGCCGGTCTGCACCCGTTCGATCCGGGTCGTGGGTTCAGCCATGGCCTCTCCGTCCGGGATTCATCATTGTGTGTACCATGGTAATTATGTACCACTAAACCCGGCCAGCATGCAACCCCGGCTGCCCCGGCTGCTAGCCCTGCTCCCCCACGATTCGCTCGAAGTGCTCCATGACGCGGCTGAGCATCGGCTCCACCTCGTCGACCTGGACGACGATGAGATCGCCGGAGCGCACCAGTGAAAAGGTTCTGAACTCCGGCCCCGCAGCACCCCCCCCGCAGCATGATCCCGCAGCGCAAGTGAGCTTCCCGGCACTGGCAGTGACCGTCTCGCGGCCATGACGATCCCTATTGTTACCGTGGTACATGTATGCCACGAAAGCGGACGGGCGGCAGTATATGATCGCCAAATCTTTTACGTTGGAGCGTAAGCTCCTGATCGACCAGGGGGTAGCCTGTGCCGTCCACCCGTAGGGACCGATCGCCCCGGCTTGTCGCGGTGCCGCCAGAGGCGAGGAGGGCCGTTGTCAGCTCCCAGCCCTCCCGGCACGCGCAGCGCCTTGCCCAGCCCCCGGGGAGGGCCCTGGCCCGGGCACGGCGACTGGGCCATCGCCCAGCCCAGGGCTGGCTGCCGGTCGCCTCCCCGTCCCTCCAGAGACTGACGTTCAGCCGCTTCCAGGGCTGGAGCCGGCTGGTCAACTGGGCCTACAGCCCCACCGAGACGGCGCTGCGGGCCCTGGAGCGCCGGACCCGGGACGCCCTGGTCGGCCTGGGTCGGGCGGTCCGGGATGGGGACTTCCCCCTCGGCCTGACCCCACGGGTCGAGGCCCTGGAAGACGACTTCCGGCAGGTGGCCGAGGGTACCTACGACGTCGGCGACTACGCGGCAACGCGGCTGAAGCTGGGCCGCATCTTCGAGGAGACCGACCAGCTCTCGGCCACCATCGCCCGCTACGACATCCCCCTGGCGAAGGGTTTCAACGCCGACCAGAGTGAAGCCCTTGCCCGCTTCAAGCTCTCCCGGGACAGCTCGCTGGAGGACGTCGTCGAGCTGGTCGCCAGGATGACGGGGCGTCAGGAGCTGACCGACCTGCCGGCGGTCCGGGAGCTCCTCGACGTCCTCGGGCAGTGGGTCAGCGACGCCGTCCTCAAGGCGCCGAAGCTGACCGAGGCGGTGGCCCTCAAGCGGGCCATCCTGGAGGCCGGTGCCTTTGCTCAGGAAGCGTACCTCGCGGCCTTTGTCAAGCAGGACCGGAAGCGCGGGCGGACCGCCTACCTGCGCGCCCTGCTGACCCTGGAGGGGGGGATCGATCCCACGGTGCTGTACGCACTCGCTGAAGTCACCCAGGGTGTCGCCTATCCGAAGCTCCGCGAGGCGAGCCGCAAGCCGTACGACACGGCGTCCATGATGCTGGCCCGCGCCTTCCTGGCCGATGGCTTCGTGCCGGACCTGGTGGTGGGGCTGCCCACCGGCGGTGTCCACGCCGCCACCCGGGTGGTGGCTTCACTGGCGCTGGTCGGCGCCCCGCGACCCCGCTTGTGGACGACCCGGCCGCAAGGGGTGAAGAAAGAATCAAAGGAGTTCATGAAGGGGACGAAGGCGGACGCCATCCTGTCGCCGACCGAGATCGAGCTGCTCCAGCAGTGGCGGCCAAAGACCATCGCCATCGTCGATGACGGCTTCGAGTCCGGCGGTACCCTGGTCCGGGCCAAGGATTTTTACTCGCGGGCGCTCAAAGCGGACGTGCGGACCGGGGTCATCGAGGCCTCGACCCGCCAGATGGGAGACGAAGTCGTGCGCGAAAACGACCAGGAGGAGCTGGAGAAGATCACCAACCCGGCTGACTACGTGGTGGTGGCGGGGCTAGGCGTGGCCGGTCCCACCGGCGTGCTCGAGACGGTGGTCAACGGGACGCCGAACCTCGGTTCCAACACAAATCCGGCGCTGTCCGGCAAGACCGCCATCATCGATAGTAAGAAGAACATCGGCAATTTCCAGGTGGGTGAGTTGCTGGACTCCTGATCGGTCGATTCAGGTCTCGCATACGACCCGGTTATGTGCCAAAATGGCGCTCGTGTCTAAAACCCCCCTGATCCTGGTGATCGACGACGAGACCGGCTCCCGCGAGTCGATGGCCCTGGCCATCGAGAAGGCGGGATTCGAGGTGCGGACCTTCGACGAGGCGAAAAAGGCGTTGGGCTTTTTGGAGGAGCACGGCGACCGTGTGCGCCTGGCGGTGACCGACCTGCGCATGCCGGAGATGGACGGCCTGGAGTTCCTGGAGGCGGTGCGGGAGGCCGAGTACGACCTGGCGGTCATCCTGGTCACCGGCTTCGGCACCATCGAGTCCGCGGTGGAGGCGATGCGGGTCGGTGCCGACGACTACCTGACCAAGCCGATGGACCTCTACGAGCTGCGCACCCGGGTGACCAACCTGATGGAGAAGCGGGAGCTTCAGGAGGAGGTCACGGACCTGCGCCAGCGCCTGGACAAGCGCTTCGGCTTCGAGGCCATCGTCGGTTCCGCGCCGCCCATGGAGAAGCTGTTCGAGCAGATGCGGGTGGTGGCCCCGACCCGTTCCACGGTGCTCATCGCCGGCGAGAGCGGCACCGGCAAGGAACTGGTGGCCGCCGCCCTCCACCAGGGCAGCCCGCGGCGCAAGGAGCGCTTCCTGGCCATCAACTGCGGCGCCATCCCCAGCGACATCCTGGAGAGCGAGCTGTTCGGCCACGAGAAGGGGGCCTTCACCGGCGCCGTCGATCGCAAGATCGGAAAGTTCGAGATGGCCCACCAGGGGACGCTGTTCCTGGACGAGATCTCCGAGCTCTACCCGGAGCTCCAGGTCAAGCTGCTGCGGGTGCTGGAGGAGCGCAAGATCATGCGGGTGGGGGGCGGCGACCTGCTGGAGGTCGACTTCCGCCTGGTGGCGGCCACCAACCGGGACCTGGTGGCGGAGGTGGAGGCGGGCCGCTTCCGGGAAGACCTGTACTACCGGTTGAAGGTGGTCACCCTGGACATCCCGCCGCTGCGCCAGCGGCCCAGCGACCTGCCGCTGCTGGCCGAGCACTTCCTGGAGATGTTCTGCGAGGAGCACGGCCGTGCGCCGAAGAGCCTGTCGCCGGACGCCCTGGAGGTGCTCCGCCGTCACCCCTGGCCGGGCAACGTCCGGGAGCTCAAGAACCTGATCGAATCGACGGTGATCTTCCACCAGGGGGAGATCATCGAGCGAGCCGACCTGCAAGGGGACCTGGCCGACGGCGGCGGCGTGTCGGTCTCCGGCGCGCCGGTGCAGAGCGCCGACGGCGAGCCCCGCTCCATGGCCGAGATCGAGCGCCAGGCGATCCTGGAGACCCTGGAGCGCACCGGCGGCCACCGCGCCAACGCCGCCGAGATGTTGCAGATCGGCCTGCGCACCCTGCAGCGCAAGCTCAAGGAATACAAGGAATCCGGGCACTACAGCGATTGAGCGTAGCCGGCCCGACCGACCATGACCGGGATCCCCGACGGGGCCCGAAGAGGGGAGAGGCGAGATGGAGTTACCGGCGGCAGTGATGATCCGCAACGAGCAGATGGGGATGAAGGGCACCAAGGGGACCCTGCTGGCGATCAGCCCCCACGGCTACTACGAAATCAATGTCCGCTTCGGTGAGAACCTGCACCGGGTGATGCTCCCCATCGAGTACACCGTACTCATCAGCCAGGAGCCGGAGGAGGTGGTGGAGGAGGGGGAGTTCGAGGTCGAGCGCTAGACCGCCAACACCTGCTGCGGCGGTCGCTGGGGTTTCTGCTACCAGGGCTGCTGCGCCTGCACCATGCAGGCACCGGCATGTAGGGCACCGCACGTAGGAGCGGCACGTAGGAGCGGCACGTAGGAGCGGCACTTAGGAGCGGCACGTAGGAGCGGCACGTACAGGGCGCCGCGGCGGGCTCCAGGGTGGTTGGCTAGCCCGCGGCGGCGGGCCCGCCCATGGCCGCCAGCATCTCGCGCACCGCCTCCGCCATCCCCACCATCACCGAACGGGCCACCAGCCAGTGGCCGATGTTGAGCTCCTCCACCGCCGGCACGGCGGCGATGGGGCCGACGTTGGCGGTGGTCAGGCCGTGGCCGGCGTAGACCGCCAGGCCGCGCTCGGCGCCCAGGGCGGCGACCTCGCGGATGCGGTCAAGCTCCTGCTCCCGCGCCTGTCCCCGGGCCCGGGTGTAGGCGTCGGTGTTGATCTCAAAGCCTACCAGGCGGGCGCCGATCTCGCGGCCGCGGTGGGCCAGGTCGGTCAGGGCGTTCACCTGGCGCACCTCCGGGTCGAGGAAGAGGGAGACGGCGACCCCGGCGGAGGTCAGGCGCACCGCCGCCGCTTCCACCCGGGCGGCCTGGGTGGTGAGATCCAGTCCGCCCTCGGTGGTCACCTCGTCGGGGCGCTCCGGGACCAGCGACACCTGGTGCGGCCGGAGACGCTCGGCGATGGCCACCATCTCGTCCTCGGTGGAGATCTCCAGGTTGATCTTGGCGCCGGTGCCCACCAGCGCTTCGACGTCCCCGTCCTGGACGTGGCGCCGGTCCGCCCGCAGGTGGACGGTGATGCCGTCGGCCCCCGCCTCCCGGGCGACGCGGGCGGCTTCCAGCGGGTCGGGGTAGGCGGCCTGCCGCGCCTGGCGCAGGGTGGCGACGTGGTCGATGTTGACCGACAGGCGGGGGGCCTGCACCCGGTTGGCTTCCCGGCTCATGCTCCCTCCTCGCCCAGCTCGCCGCTGATCACCTGGGCCAGGCTCTCCGCCAGCGCCTCGATGGTGCCCTGGTCCGGGCCTTCGATCATCACCCGGGCCAGCGGCTCGGTGCCGCTGTAGCGCAGCACCAGCCGGCCCTCCTCGCCCAGTTCCTCCTCCACCCGCCGTGCCGCCTCGGTCACGGCCGGCAGGCTGTCGAAGTCGGGCTTGGAGGCCACCCGGACGTTGACCAGGATTTGCGGGAAGCGCCGGAAGCCGGCCAGCAGCTCGCTCACCGGCCGGCCTTCGGCGGCGGCGAGGCGGGCCAGGTGGAGGGCGGTGAGGAGGCCGTCGCCGGTGGTCGACTGGCGGCGGTTGACGATGTGG
>Ga0209954_1000129_pt1 | contig 13750 bp, 16 predicted proteins | sample SalPon2A_A_D2_MG_FD_185715 | JGI IMG/M metagenome (GOLD analysis project Ga0209954, IMG submission 185715) | Soil microbial communities from South San Francisco under conditions of wetland restoration - Salt Pond MetaG R2A_A_D2_MG (SPAdes)... | ecosystem: Environmental > Terrestrial > Soil >...
CGTGATGCCCCGGCCGCAGGTGCCGCACTTCATCGGGCGCCTCCGGGACCATCCTCGACTGTCGTGGAGAGCCCGCCGGAGTCGTATCCCCAGTTCTTCGGCTCGCCCTGGATCGGGCTCTGGGCGGCGATATTCGTCACGGTCAACCACCTCTACTTCGTATTCGCCGAGGAGCCCGGCCTGGAGCGGCGCTTCGGGGCTGAGTACGTCTCCTACCGGGAAGCGGTGCCGCGCTGGGTCCCGCGCCGGTCTCCCTGGCGTCCCCGGTAGCGCCCCCGGCGCATCTGTGAATGGACGGTTATCCATTTAGGTGCAGGGAAAATGTGCCGATAGGGGCGCCATGAATTCCGAATCGATCGCGCGGCGGACCGAGCGGGCGGCGTTTGAAACCGACACCCACCTGATCGTCGGCGACGTCACCCTTCCGCCGGCCGGCTACCAGAGTCGGTTCTCCGACTCGCTCAACCGCCAGGACGTCTATTTCCTGCCGCTGGTCAACGTCGAGATCACCTCGCTCGCCGACGGCCGGGTCACCGAGCTCCCCTTCGCGGTCGTCAACAAGGACCAGATCCGCCACGCCTACCCGCTCCACCAGTAGGTCGCGCCGGCAGCCCGGCGACGCCGCTCAGGCGCGCTGGGTGCGGAAGCGGTCGTTGCCCTTCCAGGAGGCGACGTCGAAGACGAAGGCGAGACCGACGATGAACCACTCGAAGCCGTAGACGCGGTCCGAGCTGGTCCACAGCACCGCGTAGGCGAGCGTCGTCCAGGGCAGCAGGAAGAGCCCGATCAGCGGGATGTACCAGGCCTCGAAGGCGCGGCTCAGCAGGTCCGAGAAGAGCCAGAGGAAGATCAGCGCCAGGCGCGGCGAGAAGAGCGCGAGAAGGACGAGGATGCAGCCCACGCCGGCACCGTATCCGTTCGCCCGGCGGACCGGGGGCGTAACGTTGGGGGCGATGACCCACGCTGTGCTCGGCACGTCAATGCAGCCGCCCTTTCCCGAGGGGACCGAGGTCGCCCACTTCGCGCTTGGCTGCTTCTGGGGGGCGGAGCGTCTCTTCTGGCGGCTCGACGGGGTCCACACGACGGCGGTCGGCTACATGAATGGGACGACCCCGAGCCCGAGCTACGAGGAGGTCTGCACCGGGCGGACCGGCCACGCCGAGGCGGTCCTGGTCGTCTTCGACCCGGCGGCGGTCTCCTACGCCGACCTGCTCAAGGTCTTCTTCGAGGAGCACGACCCGACCCAGGGGATGCGCCAGGGCAACGACGTCGGCACCCAGTACCGGTCCGGGATCTACTTCGAGAACGACGCCCAGAAGGCGACCGCGGAGATGGCGAAGGCGGCATACGACGAGGCGCTGCGGGCCGCGGGGCACGCCCCGATCACGACCGAGGTCGAGCCGGCCGGCCCCTTCTACTACGCCGAGGACTACCACCAGCAGTACCTGCACAAGGTCCCCAACGGGTACTGCGGGTTGGCCGGGACCGGCGTCTCCTGCAGCATCCCCGCCGCCGCCTCCTGACCCGCGCCGGGCGCGCCGAATAGCATCACGCGCCCGTGGCGCCATCCTTCGGTTCCTACATAGCCGGGTGCGTCGCAGCGATCGGCATCGTCGGGGCGCTCGGCCTCGGTGGCTACTGGCTGCGGCGCTGGATCGTGCCCGAATTCTCCGGCGCCCTCGCCCGGCTCGGCGACGCGACGATCGCGGTCGCGCTGCTGATCGTCACGCTCGAGGTGCTGGGCACGATCGGCATCCTCAGCTTCGGCTGGATCGTCTTCGGTTGCGTCGGGGTCGGGCTCGCCGCCGCCTGGCTGGGCTCGTCGCGGGCGCCGCTGGAGCGGCGCGAGGTGGCGGCGCCGCAGGTTCAGATGCTGGCGCTGCTGATCGCGATCGGCGTCGCCTCCTTCACCGTCGCCGAGTGGACCTTCCCCTCGCAGCTCAGCCTCGACCAGGGGATGTTCGGCGGCGACACCACCTGGTACCACATGCCGTTCTCGGCGACGATGGCCCAGGACGCCTCGACCTGGCCGCTGCACTTCACCGATCCGCTGCGGCTCGCCGCCTGGTTCTACCCGGCCAGCACCGAGCTGATCAACGCCGCCACCATCGTCCTCTTCGACAGCGACTGGCTGGCGCCGCTGCAGAACCTGATCTGGCTGCCGATCGCGCTGCTCGCCGCCTGGTGCATCGGTCGTCCCTACAAGGTCGGCCCGGCGACCCTGGTCGCGGCGGCGATCGTCCTCGACGCCGGGGTGATGATCGAAACCCAGCCCGGCGAGGCGCGCAACGACATCATGGGCCTCGCCTTCCTGCTCGCCTTCGTCGCCTTCCTGATCAACGGCCACCAGCGGCGGGCGCCAGCCTCGGGCGCGGTCTCCGACACGCCGGAGAAGGACGCGCCGCTGCTCGACAAGGGGCCGCTGGTGCTGGCCGGGATCGCCGCCGGGCTCGCCGCCTCGGTCAAGCTCACCTTCCTGATCCCGGTCGCCGCGATCGCCGTCGGCGTCGTCTTCTTCAGCGGCCGCGGCCGGCGCTGGACCACCGCCTGGGTGATGGGGTTGCCGATGCTGGCGGTCGGCGGCTACTGGTACCTGCGGGCGGCGATCCACACCGGCGGCAACCCGATCCCGCAGAGCAAGTTCGGGCCGCTCAACCTGCCGACCCCGGACCAGATGCCGCTCGACCCCCGGCCCCGGTTCGCGGTCGCCGACTACCTGACCAACCCGACGATCTACCGCAGCTGGTTCTTCCCGCAGCTCGACAACGCCTTCGGGCCGCTCTGGCCGCTGATCCTGATCGTCGCCGTCTCCGCCGCCGTCTACCTGGTCTGGCGCTCGGGCAACAAGATCCTGCGGGTGGTCGCGGCGGCGGCGCTGGCGACCGCGGTCGTCTACGTCTTCACGCCGCTGACCGCGGCCGGCCAGGAAGGGACGCCGACGGGGTTCTTCACCAACACCCGGTACCTGGCGCCGGGGCTGGTTTTGGCGCTGGCGCTGTTACCGATTGCCCGGCCGCTGCGGGCCCCGGAGGGGCGGGCCTGGAAGACGCTGCTCTTCCTCACCGCGGTCTATGCGGTCACCGTGCTGACCACGCCGCGCTGGTTCACGACCTACATCTTCGGCACCGTCTTCCTCACCCTGGCGCTGGTCTGGGCGCCGGCCGGCCTCGGGCTGGCGCGGGCGCGGGCCGGGGTCAGCCGGGTTGTGGTGACCGCGGTCGCGGCGCTGGTGGTGATCGCCGCGGTCGGCCTCGGTCGGGCGCAGGAGGTCCAGTACGCCGAGCAGCACTACACCAAGGTCGAGCTCTTCCTCGGCGAAGGCGGCGGGATCGAGGCCTACGAATACGCCCAGGGACTCCAGGACCAGCGGATCGGGATCATCGGCAACAGCCAGATCATCTTCGGCCAGTACGGCTTCTACGGCAACGACATCTCCAACGAAGTCGATTTCATCGGCGAGCGCGGGCCGAACGGCGCCAACCGGCTGCCGACGACCTGCCGCGAGCTGCGCCGCGAGATCAACGCAGGGGACTACGACTACCTGATCATGAGCCGGGCCACCCAGGACTCGCCCAACACCGACTACTGGTACCCGATCTACGCCTGGGTGAAGAACAGCCCGGCGCTGCAGCTGGTCGTCGAGGAGACCGACATCTCGCCCCAGCCCGACTACGTGTTCAGGGTCAATGGGAAGCTCGACCCCGACGGCTGCGCGAACGGCGCCTCTGGCTGACGCGCAAGGCGCTTTCTTTCACCTCTGGTTGAGAAAAGCGCCTTGCGGCTCAGGTGCGGGCGAGCGCGTGGCCGGCGATCAGCTCGGCGGAGCGCTGCGGGTGCTCCCACCAGAAGAGGTGGCCGGTGGCGTCGAGGATCTCCAACCGGGCGCCGGGGACGAGGGCGGCGATCTGGCGGCCGTTGACGACCGGGAGGATGCGGTCCTCGGTGCCGTGGACGACCAGGGTCGGGAGGTCGAGCCCGCCGAGCCGGGCGCTGGTGTCGTGGGCAAAGATCGCCTGCAGCTGCTTCTCGATCGTCTCGCGCGGCACCGGCGCCGCCTCCGCCATCTCGCGGAATGCCTCGTAGCGGCTCTCCTCGGCGCGGAAGCCGGGGGAGAGGTTGGTCTCCCACATCGCCCGCACCATGCGGTCGAACTCGCCGGAGGCGAACGCCTCGGCGAGCTGGCCGAGGTCGGTGGGGTCCATCAGCCGCGCCTCGGGGCCGCCGCAGTAGGTGCAGCCGAGGACCACCGAGCGGACTCGCTCCGGCCGTCCCAGGGCCAGCTCCTGGGCGACCATGCCGCCCATCGAGATCCCCAGCACGTGGGCGCTCTCGATCCCCAGCGCGTCGAGCAGGCCGGCGGCGTCGTCGGCCAGGTCGGCGATCGTGAACGGCTCCTCGGCGGCGCCCGAGAGCCCCACCCCGCGGTTGTCGAAGACGACGCACTCGAAGCGGGCCTCCAGCAGCTCCCGGAAGGGCCGCCCCCAGGCGAAGTGCGTGCCGCTCATCCCCTGGATCAGCAGCAGCGGCTCGCCGGCGCCGGCGCGCTCGTAATACAGCTCCCTGCCTGCCACCCCCGCGGTCGGCATCGGCCGATGGTACGCGATTCCCGCAGGCTCAGCCGAACTCCGAGTACCGGGTCTCCCGCGTCGTGCGGAAGGCGAACCGGTGCGTGAGCCGCTTGCCCCCGACCCGCAACCGCACCGTGCAGAGGTAGCGGGTGTTCGGGCGCAAGGGCCTGACTGGGATCACGAACGAGGCTGGCGAGTTGAAGATCGGCTTCGAGTTGTCGACCGTCTTCACCCGCACGCCCCTGCCGCCGGCGGTGCGCAGCCGAGCCGAGAGGATCCGCGTGTCGCGGCGCAGGAAGTACCGTTCCGGCCCGTCGACGAAGACGTAGAGGGTGGGGCCGGTGCGGCGTCGCTGCGGCAGCCCGACCAGATCGCCGGGGGCGTATGGCGACTCGTTGGCGGTCATCCCGCGGTAGATGCGGCGGCCGGGGCCGGGGTAGGTGTGGATGACGGGCTGCTTCGGCTCGGCGCGCTGCCGGCCGGCCAGGGTGGTCAGGCAGAGCGCCGCGGCCTCGCCGCGGAAGGAGACGTCGAAGCCGGAGACGGCAAGCGCCGGGTCCAGTACCTGGGCGAGGTGCAGCGGCGCGGTCTCGAAGGCGTTCGCCGAGGGGCTGCGGAAGTAGGAGCGGAAGAGCTTGCGGATACCGAACCCGGCGCCGGCGGAAAGGACGCTGTGGCGGCCCGCGAAGTCGCCGTGCTTGGTGTAGCCGGGACGCCCCGGGTCCTCCTCATGGGTCAGCGTGATCCCGCCCCCCGAGGAGTTGAGCAGCAGGTAGCGGTCGTGCTTGCGGCAGCCGGCCGAGAACCGCTTGGAGACCCGCACTCCGCCGGGGATCCCGTGCATGGCCCGCTGCTTGTTCACCACCTTGATTGCCCGGTGCGGGCCGACCGCCCGGGCCGATTCGGCGATCGGGGAAAACCACGAGACCGCCAGCGCCAGGGCAACCGCGAGCAGGCTCGGCCAGAGAGCCCGCCACCGCGACCGGCACCGGCCCTCCAGGGCGCCAGAGACCACACCCCCGCATCTACCCCTCCTGACCATCCCAACAAGTATTGCCAATCCCGCTGCCGATCCATCCCATCCACGCCGGAGCGCCCGACCAAGGGCTACGCTAGGTCTTCCGCTCGGGCGCGCAGGCCGCATGCCTGAGCCGAATAGCGGCACCGGCCCCCGTAGCTCAGTGGACAGAGCACCGGACTTCTAATCCGACGGCCGCTGGTTCGAATCCAGCCGGGGGCACTAGATCGACCTCATTCGAACCAGCACCGAGAGAAAGGTCGATCTGGGTCTTGGCGCTGGCCTCGGAAGTCCCCGACGGCAAATCGCTGCGCCTTTTCCCCGTATAGCGTGGATAAGGCGCAGCGATCTGGCCAGCCAGCGTCGCAAAGGGCTCGGCGACCTCGGCCTCGCCGATCCCCTCGTTGTAGACCACCAGCCGCTCAAACAGCGCCTGATTCCATTGACGGTGCAAGTGACCCGGCGCGTCCTGGTAGGCGCGCTCGCAATCGGCCAGCAGGTCAAGCGCCTTGCCCAGCGTGTCTTCGATGTCGGTAAACGAGGTCTCGGCGACTTCGAGGTGACGCTCGGCCTGGCCGGTCTCGGCGGCAAGCCGATCCTGCTCGGATCGCAGCAGATCGACCGGCACCGCTCCGGCGTAGTAGGCGTGGAGCAGTTTCTCGCGCTCCTCATTGAGTTTCGCCAAGCGCTGGCGCTGGCGGGTCGCCTCGGCCTCGGCCTGCGCTTGCATCCCGGCGAGCGCACTGGCGAGCTTTGAGCGCACCCGCTCGGCCTGCTCGCGTGGTAGCCGCACCTCCCCGTAGACGCGCTCGACTGCGGCCTCGATCAGATCGACCGGGACGTAGGGCTGCTTGCAGCCGGTGCCCCGAGTTCGGCCGATGCAAAAGAAGTAGGCGTAGCGCCCGCCGTTTCCCTTCGCGTAGGTGAGGCTCATCCGCGACCCGCAGCGCCCGCAGAAAAGCGACCCCTTCAGGTAGTGGTGGTGCTTTCTGTCCTTCTCGGCCGAGCTGTTGTGGGCGGCAAGGACGGCACCGGCTTTGTCGAAGGTGGCGCGGTCGATCAGGTGCTCGTGGCGGCCCTCGTAGGAGACCCCGGCGTAGCGGACGGTGCCCACGTAGTAGGGGTTCTTGAGCAGCGTGGCCAGCTGGGATCGCCCCAGCGGTTTATCTGGCTTGGTCGGGGTGGGGCGGGTGCGCAGCCCGCGCTCGGTCAAGGCGGCCAAGAGCGTGTCGAGCGTGTAGGCACCGGAGGCGTAGGCGGCGAAGGCCCAGCGGATGTGCGGGGCGCGCTCGGGATCTACTTCGACGGTGCGGACCTCGCGGCCCTCGATCAGCTTGCGCACGTTCAGGTAGCCGAGCGGTGCTTTGCCTGGCGTGCCTCCGGCCTTTGCCTTCTGCACCAAGCCCTTCATCGCCTCGGCGGCCAGGTTGGCCGAGTAGAACTCCGCGTTGGCGGCGACGATGGCGTGCATGAACCGCCCGACCGGGGTGCGGTCGATGTTCTCGGTCACCGAGACCAGCTCGACCCCGGCTTCGTGCAGCGCGTAGGTGATCGTGGCGTCGTCGTAGCGGTTGCGGGCGAGGCGGTCGACCTTGTGGACGATCACCAGGTCGAGGTCGCGGTCGCTCTCAAGGCGAGCCAGCAGCGCTTTCAGTTCGGGACGGTCGGCGGTCTTCGCCGACTCGCCCCTATCCACGTACTCGGCCACGACCTCGGCATCAAGCTCAGCTGCCTTGCCCTGACAGGCCTCGCGCTGGGCGGGGATCGAGTAGCCCTCGGGCTCACGTCCCCTGGTCGCCTGCGCGGCGGTTGAGACCCGCAGGTAGATCGCCGCCCGCTTCATCGCCGCCGACATGATCGCTCCGTCGGTGAGGTTCTTCCAGTCGTTCGCTCGCAGCGACAGCGCGGCGGGCGGTCGGAGAAGAAGCGATGCGTAGCCAGCGCGGAGGCGATAGCGGGGGCGCCGGGGAGCGAGGGGCGCGAGGGACCGAACCGACCGAGATCGACCGTCACCGCGCACCGCACTTGTTGTGACGTAGGGATGTCGGCAAGACCCCAAGCGCGCAAACGGTAGTGGGGTGCCGGAATCCGGTCCTCCTCGAAATCCCCAAGGCGACGCGACAGGCGACAGCTCTGGCGACGCGACTGGCGACACGACAGTGGACAGCCACGCGACAGCTCGCAGCGCTGGCGGAACCGAGACCGCAGGTAGATCGCCGCCCTCCTCATCGCCGACATCGTTGCTCGGTTGGCGAGTTCTTTCCAGTCGGCGGTGATCCGCGGCTATCCGCGTCCACGTTCGGCTCAGCCGCCAGCGCCAGCAAGGCGGCGACGAAGCGGTCCAGGTCGACCTCGCGGCGGCGAACAGCCGTCACCCGAGCCGAGCGCGCCTTGCCGCGCGGGCGGCCCGACGGGCGGCCTGGGGTTGGAGCAACTCGGAATGCACGATGGCTCATGCCCGCTTGGTAGCGCCTCTGAACCGCGCCGTCTACCAACGTCCGTAGGGACGTGGGGATGACGGGCAATCGCCGGGCATCGACACCGATCCCCGCCAATTGGCTCGCTTTATCGCCCGCGCCGAGCTACGGTCGGGCGCGAAAACCGAATAAGTGCCCCGGCGGCGCTACCAACGCCCCGGGGCCGGCACCGAAGCCGTAACTTCGATGCGCGAAGAACGCTACTCGGCCGAGTAATCCGGGCGAGTCGTGACGGCGGCTTCTTCGGTGCCCTGAGCGAAAGGGGCACAGATGCAACCCACGATCACGATCAGCGGCGGCCAGCGGCAGGTTCTCTATGAGTTGGTCTGCGATCACCTGAGCAGCATCGGCGACCTCGCCTTGGCGCTGCGCCAAGAGGACTACGCCACCGCTGCAAAGCTGGGCATCCAGTTCCAGGGTGACCTGCGGTTGATGGGAGACCTGGGCTGGGACAAGAGATGGCGCGACGAGGCGACCTTGACCATGGGGCTCACCGACCTCGCGCCGGTTCTGCATCGCCTGCAGCGCGATGCAGAAGGCGGGCTTTCAGAGTCAGCCGAAGATCGCGAGAACCGCGAGACCGAGGAAGCGGCGCGCCAGCGCTACCTCTATGCAGCGGAGACCTGCAAGGGCCTTCTGCTCCTGCTCGACCACCCGGAGACCGGGCAATGAGCGCGCCGAGGAAGAACCGACGCCTTCGGGCTGGCGAGCTGGACGGCCTGGTCCTCTCCTACCTCTGCAAGCACCAAGGAGACGGGGCGCTGACCGCCCCGGCCATCGCTAAGGGTCTCGGCGGCAGATCGGCCGGGGCGGTCTCCAACTGCCTGGAGCGGTTGGCGAAAGAGAGGAAGGTGCGGCGTGTCAAAGACCGGCCGCGTAGCTACGTCGCGGCCAAGAGGCGGCGTTGAGCGGCGCGGCGGAGCCCGACCCGTCGACCACTGTCATCCCCGCCCGCTTTGCGGCCAACCTGGTGCGCTGCCGTCGCGCCGCCGGCATCTCTCAAGAAGAGCTGGGCTTTCAGGCCAGCCTGCACCGCACCGAGGTGGGGATGCTGGAGCGCGGTCATCGCATCCCCCGGATCGACACCTTGGTCAAGCTGGCCGGGGCGCTTGAGGTTCGGCCCGAAGATCTGCTTGAGGGGGTTGGCTGGTCGCCTGGGGGGTTTCGGGAGGGGGAGTTTCGGGAGGAAATCAGTTGAGGAACGGAGGATTGACGTTTGCGGTACGCCCGTGACACGATCCTCGACATGCGGTGGCGGGCAGCAGTTCCCACGATGGCAGGCGTTGCTCTTCTTGCTGCAGCAGGTGCAGGCTGCGGATCGGACATGCAGGCGTCCGAAGGGCCAAATGCAGTCTCGACCGAACGACAGCAGGGGGCACAGCAGACGAGTCAGGCAACTGTCGACGGCGAACTCAAGGCGCAGGAACAGGCAGAACGCCGCGCGGCAAAGAGGCGCGAGAGGGCGTTGGCAGCAGAAAGGCGCAAAAAGGAAGCAGCGAGGAGAAAGAGCGAATCACGCACGGGCGGCTGGACGGGGGTGGATGCCAATAATTACGAAATTGCCGAACTCGTTTGCGGATCTAAGGCAAAGGAGGGGGTGGCCCGTGACCTCGGACTGTCACCTAACGCCGACGAGTTTGAAATCGCCGAAGCCTATGCCGATGGCTATCGCGAGTCCTTCCAGCAGGCCAATTTCGAGGGTTGCCTCAAGGGCCTTGGCGTGGGATGACGCGGGACCGGCAACGCTCTTGGGCCGAGGTGGAGGCCAAGTTCCCCGGCCACCTCGAAACGTTGCTTGCCTCTGAAGTGTTCGGCCGGGGCCCCGGCCGGAGGCCGCCGCCGCGAGAGCATGGGGTGTATCTGTTCACCGAGGCGGGCAGGCACCTCTACGTCGGTCGGTGCGGGCTCACGGAGCGGGCCGAGAAGAGCGGGGGCGGGTACTCGAACTTCCGTACCCGGCTTGCCGGCCATACGCGCCCGTCCTCCGCTCACAACCAGGCGAGCTTTGCCTGGCGGCTTGCGGCGAAGGCGATGGACGGTCGAGTCGACGGGCTGCCGACCGTCCGGGCGGAGCTGCAGCGCGATGCCCGCTTCCAGCGGGAGTTCGCGCGCCAGAAAGAACGGGTCACCGAGATGGAGTTTCGCGTGGTGACAATCACCGGCAACTTCGAGAGCTATGTCTTCGAGCCCTACGCGGCCCTGATGCTCGGCACCCCCCACAACTCCTGGGCGACGAGCTAGGGATCGCCGTCAGAGCCCATAGGCGGTTGATGAACTCGGCCTGCTCTTGGTTCAAATGCCGTCCAGTCCGCTGCGTTCCGCGCTCACAAGCAAGCCGACTCTACACCTCTCAGCGGCACCGCCACGGCTTGCTGGACCTACCCTTGCCTAGAAGATCACTGAGTTATACGTTGCACTCGTGTTTCCCGCTACGGCATGGGGTCCGGACCCAGACGATGTAATCCGCGCCTGGACGGTGATGGGACGGCTCGAAGAGCGACAGCAGAATCTCTCCAACCGCGCTCTCCAAGCCCGAAGGCGCATGAAGGAGCGCGAGTCCCCCAAGCGCCAGCCGTCTGCAGCCGATCAAGGTGCCGAGCGGGACGAAGCTGATGCGGCATGGGAGGGGAGCCCAACGGTCATCGCACTCCTGTTCGGATTTCCCGAGTCGCCTCCGATGCAGGAACTGCAGAGCCGTCGCACCTACTTCGATCAACGTAGCGAGGACGCGTCCTGGGACCTATTTTTCCCCGGTTACTTCCGGCACATGCCTGAACAACCAATTGCTGGGGGGCGGGATCGGTTGGTCGGGTCCGAGGGCGGTGAGGAGTGGTACTTCGATCCGCTGGCGTTCAATGAGATGCGTCGCTATGTCGGGGAGAATTCGGGGTGGAAGTATTCCGGGGAGACGGACCTCGTACTCGTCGGCGGTTATCTGGTTGAAAAGGGGTCGCCGATAGTCGATTGGGATTTGACGCTTTCTGGCAGTGTCACGGACCCCAAGACCGGAACCAGAAGCCCGACCCTGGGCGCGGTGATCGAGAACATCAGTAGCGATCTGGAGAATGCCGAAGAGAGTCCGGAGTGGGGCGTTCCGGATCTCGTTGGAGCTTCCAACTCCGAGGGCGCTATTCCGCGGCTGGAACGGGAGATATTCATCAAAGCCATCGCAGGCATTGTGGCTGCCCTCGCCCTAAAGCCCTCGGGCCTCTAGCGTCTGAGCCTGTCTCGCGTAGTTATCGCCTTCGCCGAGGCTCCGCCTGCATCCTCGCGCCCTCGCTCAACTTTCCTCTCAGCCCCACCAGAGCCATCCTGCCCCCACCTCCCCCAGTCCTCCGACTCAACCCCTCAAACCCCTCAAACCCCTCGGAGCTTTCTCAATCTTGCTCAGCACTCCTCGGACCTCTCCCTGCAACCTCCGCGTCCGCTGCCATGCCCTCCCGACAACCGCCACCGCTCCGGTCCCTCAGCGCAGTACTTCCGCCGTCCCGGTCCCTGCCCGTCCCTCCGATCTGACCACATGCGTGAACATCGTGAAGGTATGTGGTCAGATCGGAGGGACGGGCTCTGCCGCTCTCCAAGGCGGAAGTGCTGCGTCCGCCTCGCTCGCAGCTTCGTTCGCAGCCGGGTCAAGCAGGAAGCGCCGAGACCGCGTAGCTCACGGTCTCCGTGACCCCCATGCCCAAAGCGTCGGCAACTTCTTGAAGGCGCTCGACTCCGACACCGGAGTAGAGGTTGGCCTCCCAGCGCTGAACCTGCTGCTCCTTGACACCCAGCCGTTCGCCCAGCGCCTTCTGGGTGAGACCGGCTGCAATCCGAGCCTCAATCAGGGCGGTCGGGAGATCGCGCAAACCCTCAAGCTCGCGCTCGCTGATCCGACCGTCACGCAAATCCTCGTAGCGCTTGAGTTCCTCTCGGAGCGTCTCCGCCTGACCCAGCAGGCCCTCGACCATTGCTTTGCCAACGCGGGGATCGATGCCCTCGGAAGGCCCATGTCGCTGCTGTTCCTCGGCCGCCTGCTCGAAGCGCTGAAGCTCGGTTCGGGTGATGGCGTACTGGCGCTCGTTGGCGATCACTCTAGGCCCTCCAAATCGATCTGAATGATTCCTTTTGGCTCCCCATCGCGGTCGTGCTGGAAGAAATCGAAAAACCGCGCTCCACTCTCCGGCTCGGCCACGAAGGACGCCGGGAACAACTCGCCCCCGAACCGCTCCTTCTGGGCCGTACGCGGGGGGACAAGGTCGAGTAAGACCGGATCGAGCAAGCTCGCATCGACCCCCACCGCCTCCCAACACGCATCGAAGTCACCGGGGCCCTCTTTCGCCGTGACGAAGCTGCCATCGATATAGGCGGTGCGGCAACCAGCGTCGCGCAAAGCGACCAGCGCCTCTCGAAGTCCCATGAGCAATTCGACTCGGCGAGGGTCTGTGAATCGAGTTTCCAGTTCATCCCAATCGGCCTTGTGAATTCCCGGTGGCAAGTTCCCGCGCTTGTCGAAGGGCGGGATCACGGCACAACTCTATCGTTGTGTGGAGCGGTGGTCAAGTCCCTCTGCCGGGACCCTCGATAGTCAATTATCTGTTCTGTCCTGCTCATGCATTAATAAGCCCTCAGCAGGGGTTTTTCGCCCCCCTAAATCGGTGGTCCGCCGCGTTCTGACGCTCCAATTTGCGGCTACGCCTTGAAGCTGGGCAGCCGACCTCGTACCGGTGACCGCTCCCCTGCCTGGCCGACCTAACCGCCAAACCGCGCCGGACGGCGGGACCGGAATCCGGGCGGTAGCCCGGACCGTCTACAAGCCGGGGCTTGTAGGGCTCGACGCCAGCGCCACAATGCGGGCGGGAAGGCCAGGAGTCCTCCGTTGAACCTGTGCGCGGCCGATGGACCCGCCGCGAAGTCGAGTATCAATCCCTTCGATGCTCCTCAGCGCGCTGGCAAAGAAAATCCTCATCCTCATTCGCTCGCCTTCGATGGAGCCAACAGGCCCCGTTCCGGAGGTTCCAAAAGACGATCTGCCGCGCACGACGAACGCAAGCACGGTTGAAGCCTTGCTCGACAACCTTCGTCGTTTGGTTGCCTATGAGGAGCAGCGATTGAACTCCCTGACCACGCGAGGCTCGGCTCTTGCTGGGTTTTCGGGAGTAGGAACTGCAGTTATTGCGGCTGGCAGCGCTGCCAACCTTCCGCTGAGCGTGAAGATCCTCTTGGTCGCGGCCGCGGTCAGCTTAGTGTTCGTAGCCAGCGGTGTGGTCATTGGAATGCTGGCAACCAGACCGGCAACGATTCAGTCAACGCGGCAGGTTGCTCTGTACCGCGAGCCTGGCTACCAAGCTGTCAGCTCGGCGCGCGTTCAGGTACAGATGATCGACATCCTCATATCCAGATTGGACGGTATGCGGAAGCAGAACCACGAACGCGCGACCTGGCTTAATCGCTCTGCCCTGGTCCTCGTCGTGGCGGTGGTCTTGGCGGCTGCCGCTGCCGCTGTTAGGTTGTTCTCATGAACAATCGAGCGTCAGATCATGTGAGTACACGAAACGGGGACGGGGAGCCGATAGAGGAGTCTCCGGAGCAAATCCGAGGCAGCAGTAAAAACGGGGACGGGCAGCCAGATGCACCGATCGATCTCCCTGAACCAGCGCCCGCAGGTCGAAAGCGCAACGGTTATGGTGAAGGGGCCAACCCCG
>Ga0209954_1000139_pt1 | contig 13341 bp, 4 predicted proteins | sample SalPon2A_A_D2_MG_FD_185715 | JGI IMG/M metagenome (GOLD analysis project Ga0209954, IMG submission 185715) | Soil microbial communities from South San Francisco under conditions of wetland restoration - Salt Pond MetaG R2A_A_D2_MG (SPAdes)... | ecosystem: Environmental > Terrestrial > Soil >...
AGGCTGGGGACGAAGGTTCGCAGCGGGGGGCGGGATCTCCAGGGAGAACAGCGGGGAAGGGTGATGGCGGGCCGGGTTGGCACCTGGGGGTGGGCTCGCCGCGGGGAGAGGGCGGGGAAGAGGAAGAGCGTGGTCACCGGGGAGCCGAACCTTCCCCCTTGCCGATGGGAGGGGGGCCGGGCGCAGCAGGTTCGGCGGTGGACCAGCAACGACCCAAGCTGCCAGCCCTGCGCTGGGCCTTCCTGGTGGGGGAAGCCCTGCGCGGCGAGGACGTGGAGCGCCTGGCGCGGCTGGCGCCGGCGGCGTTGGCGGTGAACCTCTACGGGGCGACGGAGACGCAGCGGGCGGTGGGGTGGTACTCGGTGACCGGGCCGGTGGGGAGAGGCGAGGTGGTGCCGCTGGGCCGGGGCATGCCCGACGTGCAGCTCCTGGTGCTGCACCGTGCCGGCGGCGTGGCCGGCGTTGGGGAGACGGGCGAGGTGTGTGTGCGCTCGCCCCACCTGGCGGCGGGCTACCTGGGGCGGCCCGGGGAGACGGCGGCGGTGTTCGTGCCCGATCCCTTCGCCACGGCGGGGGGACGGCTCTACCGCACCGGCGATCTCGGGCGCTACCGGCCGGACGGCGTGGTGCAGCCCCTCGGGCGGCGGGACCGGCAGGTGAAGGTGCGGGGGCTGCGGGTCGAGCCGGCGGAGGTGGAGGCGGTGATGGCAAGCCACCCGGCGGTGGAGGAGGCGGCCGTGCTGGCGCTGGGCGAAGCGTCGGACGCCCGCCTGGCGGGGTACTGGACGGCCCGGAGCGGGGTGGCGCTGGAGGCCGGTGAGTTGCGCGCACCTGAGTTCCGGCACTTCCTGGCCGCCCGCCTGCCCGCCGCCATGGTGCCCGCCGACCTGGTGCGGCTGGAGGCGCTGCCGCGCACCCCCAACGGCAAGCTCGACCGGGCGGCGCTGCCGGCGGTGGAGGACGCCGACGCGGGCCGGGCCGGCGCCGACGCCGAGACCCGGACGCCGCCGGCCACCCCCACCGAGGAACTGCTGGCCGGGCTGTGGCGGGAGGTCCTGGGAAGCGGATCGCGCACCGGGCGTCTCGCACGGGACCTCGGGCGGGAGGACGACTTCTTCGCCGTCGGCGGCCACTCCTTGGCGCTGACCCGGCTCCTCGCCCGGGTGCGCGGCGCCTTCGGGGTCGATCTGCCGGTGCGCCGCGCCTTCGAGACCCCCACCCTGGCCGGCCAGGCCGCCGCCATCGACGACCTGGTGCGCCGGGGCAGCCTGGCGGTGGAGCCGCCCCGGCCCCGGGACCGCGCCGGCGATCCGGTTCCTGCCTCCTTCGCCCAGCGCCGCCTCTGGTTCCTCGACCGCCTGGCCCCCGGCAGCGCCGCCTACACCCTGTCCGCCGCCATCGACCTGCGGGGGGACGTCCGCCTGGCGGCGCTGACCACCGCCCTGACCACCCTCGTGCGCCGCCACGAAGCGCTGCGCACCACCCTGCCGACGCCGGACGGCGAGCCGGTGCAGCGGGTGACCCCGGCCGGGGCGGTGACCGTCGCCCTGCCGGTGGCCGACCTCGCCGCCCTGCCCGGAGACCGCCGGCAGGCCGAGGCCGAACGCCTCGCCGCGGCGGCGGCCCGTTGGCGCTTCGACCTCGCCCGGGGGCCGCTGCTGGTGGCGCGGCTGGTGCGGCTCGGGCCGGCCGGGGACGGCTGCGGGGAGCCGGCCCACCGCCTGCTCCTGGCCGTCCACCACGCCGTCGCCGACGGCTGGTCGCTGGGAGTGATGGGCCGGGAGCTGGGGGCGCTCTACAGCGCTGCCTTGGAGGAGGCCGCCCTGGGGGAGACAGCCCTGGAGAACACAGCCTTGGAGAGCACAGCCTTGGAGAACACAGTGGCGGGGGCCGAGGCCGGGGCCCGGGACCGGTTCGCCCTTGCCCGCCGCGCCCGCCTTCCGGAGCTGCCGGTGCAGTACGCCGACTGGTCGCTCTGGCAGCGCCGCCTCCTCTCCGGCCCGGCGCTGGACGAGCAGGTGGCCTGGTGGCGCCGCGAGCTGGACGGCCTGCCGCCGGCCCTGGAGCTTCCCACCGACCGCCCCCGGGGCGCCCGGGAGAACCACCGCGGGGCCACCGTCGAGCACCCGCTGCCGGCGGAGCTGGTGGCGGCGATGGAGCGCCTGGGGCGGCGCTACGGGGTGACCCGCTACATGCTCCTGCTGGCCGCCCTGGCGCTGGTGCTGTCGCGCTGGAGCGGCCAGCTCGACCTGGCCGTGGGCAGCCCGGAATCGGGCCGCGGCCCGCGGGAGGTGGAGCCGCTGGTGGGCCTCTTCCTCAACCTCCTGGTGCTCCGCGTCGACCTCACCGGCGAGCCCACCTTCGCCGAGCTCCTGGACCGCGTGCGCCAGCGCGTCCTCGGCGCCTTCACCCACCGCGACGTGCCCTTCGAGCGCCTGCTGGAAGAGCTCGCCCCGGAGCGCGACCCGGCCCGCCCGCCGCTGGTGGAGGTCCTGCTGAACGTCCTCGACGTGCCTGCCGACGCCACCGGCTTCACCGGCCTCGACGCCCGCCTGGCGCCGGCGGTGGAGCGGGAGGCCCGCTTCCCCCTGAGCCTCTACGCCTGGGGTGGCGCCGGTGCCGGCTCGGAGGACGGCCCACCGCTGGTCCTGCGCCTGGTGTACCAGCGGGCGCTGTTCGACGCTGAGCGCGTGGAGGAACTGCTGGGGCAGATGGTGGCGGTGCTGGAGGACGTGGTGGAGGAGCCGGAGCAGCCGGTGGCCTTGGTCGGGGGGCTGACGGCGCTGGGACGGCGCGTGGTGGCTGATCCAGGGGCGGAGTTGCCGGTGCCGGAGGTGGAGGGGGTGATGGAGGTGTTCGGGCGGGTTGTGGAGCGGTGGGGGGAGAGGGTGGCGGTGGAGGTTCGGGCCGGGGGCACGGCGGACGGCGGTGGAGGAGACGGCGGTGGGGCCGGGGGCTCCCGGCGGGAACCGGCGGGCGCTACTCGGACTCCGAACGGGGGGCGCCCGCCTGCGTCAGAAAGCGCGCCCACCAGCCAGCACTCCGAATCGCCGAACCAAGCGCGCTTTCCGAGCTTCCCGCCGGGAGCCCCCGGCCCCACCACCTCACCGTCAGACGGCGCGGAAGGAGCGCCCAGCCCCGCCCCTTCGGCGGTAGAGGGCACGGGAGGAGCCGCTGGCGGCACGACCTCACCGGTAGACGGTGCGGAAGGAGTCCCCGGCCCCAGCACCTCACCGGCAGAGGGTGGGGAAGAAGCGCCCGGTCCCACCGCCTTGTCGGTCGAGGGTGAGGAGGTAGCCGCCGGCGGCGCCACCTCGGCGGTCGATGGTGCGGCGGGAGAGCGCCGACCTGCACCGAAGAAGGTGCTGGGTGTAGAGGAGGGCGAGCTTGGAGTGGACGGTCCATCGCCCACGACCTCCTTGTTGATGAGGGAGGGTGGGGGCGGTACCTGGACCTACCGGGAACTGGACGAGGCCAGCGGCCGGGCGGCGGAGGTCTTGGCCGCGGCTGGCTTGCGGCGGGGGGAAGTGGTGGCCGTGGGCGGGGCGCCGAGCTTCGGGTTGGTGTCTTCGATCCTGGCGGTGTGGAAGGCCGGGGGGGTGCTACTGCTCCTGGACCCGGCACTGCCGGAGGCGCGGCGGGCGGAGATGCTGCGCCTGGCCGGGGCCGGGTGGAGGCTGACTCCCGCCGGTGGTGAGGGGGGCGCCCAGGCAGCGCCTGGGTCCTCGGGTAGCCCCGCCGTCCGCGGCCTGACGTATGTTGGGGAAACCGGCGCCGTGGCGCTGCACGACGGCCCCCGGGCACCCGCCGACGGCGAGCCGCGCCGCTTCGGCCCCGATGTGGCCTACCTCTTCTTCACCTCCGGCACCACCGGCCGGCCCAAGGGGGTGGTGGGGTCGCACCGTGGCCTGGCTCACTTCCTGGCCTGGCAGCGGGAGAGCTTCGGCGTCGGCCCCGGCGACCGGGTGGCCCAGCTCACCGCGCTGTCCTTCGACGTCGTCCTCCGCGACCTGCTGCTGCCGCTGACCTCCGGCGCCACCCTGGTGCTCCCCGCCGACCCGGAGCTGCGCCTCGACCCCGCCCGGGTGCCACCCTGGCTCGACGCCCACGGCGTCACCCTGGTCCACGCCGTGCCCACCCTGGCGCGGGCGTGGCTGGCGGGCGGCGTCGCCGGGGTGGAGCTGGCGGCCCTGCGCTGGATCTTCTTCGCCGGCGAGCCACTGCCGGCGGCGCTGGTGGAGGCGTGGCGGCGGAGCTTCCCCGCGTCGCCGCCGTCCATCGCCAACTCCGGCATCGCTAACTCCGGCATCGCCAACTCCGGTATCGCGAACTTCTATGGCCCCACCGAGACCACCCTCGCCCGCTGCGCCTTCATTGTGCCCGCGCCGCCGGAGCCGGGTGTGCAGCCGGTGGGCCGGGCGCTGCCCGACTCCCAGGCCCTGGTGCTGGCGGCGTCGCCGGACGGCTCGGGCGGCACCGCTTACCGGCGCTGCGGCCCGGGCGAGGTGGGAGAAATCGTCCTACGCACGCCGCTGCGCAGCCACGGCTACCTGGACGAGCAGTCAGACTCGGAGAACCTGCCCGGATCGCCCTTCTTCCCCAACCTGTTCCGATCCGATCCGCTGGCTGACGAGCCCGCCGACCTCCTCTACGCCAGCGGTGACCTGGGCCGCTTCCGCCTCGACGGCACGCTGGACATCCTCGGCCGCCGCGACTCCCAGGTGAAAGTCCGCGGCGTGCGGCTGGAGCCGGCGGAGGTGGAGGCGGCGCTGGCCGCCCACCCCACGGTGGCCGCCGCCGCGGTGGTGGTGGAGGGCTCCGCCACCGCCGCCCGCCTGGTGGCCTGGGTGGTGCCCGCCGCGGGCGTGGAAGCGTTGGAGCCCCGCCGCCTCCGCGCCCACCTCTCCCGCCGCCTTCTCCCCGCCCTGGTCCCGTCCCGCTTCCTCCCCCTGGCCGCCCTGCCCACCGGCGCCACCGGCAAGGTCGACCGCGCCACCCTGCCGCCGGTGCCCGCCGCCGAAGAGCTGGCGGCCGGCGACCGCATGGCGCCCCGGGACGACACCGAAGCGGCCCTGGCGGAAATCTTCGAGGAGATCCTGGAGGTCTCGCCGGTCGGCGTCCGGGACGGCTTCTTCGAGCTGGGCGGCCACTCTCTCCTCGCCGTGCCACTCCTCAGCCGCGTCGAGTCCCGCTTCGGCCGCAAGCTGCCCCTGGCCGCCCTCTTCAGCCACCCCACCGTCGAGGAGCTGGCCCGGCTGCTCTGCGCCGACGGGGCGGGCACGGCCGAGGCCGCCGTGCCGTCCTCGTCGCTGGTCACCCTGCAAGCCGCGGACGGTGCCGCCGCCGCCCGCCCGCCCCTCTTCCTGGTTCACCCCGGCGGTGGCGGCGTGCTCTGTTACGCCGACCTGGCGGGAGCCCTGGGGGCCGACCAGCCGGTCTACGGGTTGCAGTCGGCGGGCCTCGACGGTGGCGAGGCGCCGCTGACTTCCATCGACGCCATGGCTCGGCGCTACCTGGCCGACGTGCGCCACGTCCGCCCCCGGGGGCCGTACCACCTGGCCGGTTGGTCCTTCGGCGGCCGGGTGGTCTTCGAGATGGCGCGGCGACTCCGCGCGGCCGGCGAGGAAGTGGGCCTGGTGGCGCTCCTGGACATCACCCCGGATCCGTCCCCCGGGCCGGCCCACGTCCGGGACGAGGACGACGCGGCGCTGATGGCCCGGGCGCTGGCGGAGTCGTTCCCCGTCGCCGCCGAGGAGCTGCGCGGCCTGGACGACCGCCAACAGGTCCAGCGCCTCCTCGCCTCCGCCCGGGAGCGGGCCGCCGCCGCCGGCCGCCCGACGCCGGAGATCGACCCGCGCCGCGCCGAAGCGCTCCTCGCCGTCTTCAAGGCCAACCTCGCCGCCGCCCGCGCCTTCCGCCAGCGCCCCTACCCCGGCCCGGCCCTCCTCCTCCGCGCCGCCGACAGCGACCGCTTCGCGGCGCCGGTGGACGGGGCTGGGGACGGGGCTGGGGACGGCGGCGACCCCACCGGCGGCTGGGCCGCCCTCGCCGACTCCGTCCGGCTGGTGACGACTCCCGGCGACCACCACTCCATGGTCCGCCCCCCCCACGTCGCCCACCTGGCGGCGGCGCTACGCGAGGCACTGGACAGAATCCCTCGGATCTCCCGGAAGACCCTCTGACCCCGACGGTGGCCGCCGTAGCGCTGGTAGCATCCCTTTCGTGAACAGAGCTCCTTCCGTCCGACAGCTCCCCCGAAGCGCCATCGTCCAAGGTTCCGTCTCCCGTCCAGCGCCGTCTCCGGGTCGGCGGGCCCGGTCCCTGGCCAGCGTCTTTCTGGCCCTGGCCGTCTGCGCCGCCAGCCTGGCCTCCCACGCGTCACCTTCACCCACGGAGGTCGGGGTGAAGCTGCTCCTGGACGCCCCCGGGGTCTACGCGGTGCCCCTCGCAGCCCTGTCCCGAGCCGCCGGAGACGGCGTCATCCCTCCGGCGGGTCTGTGGCTCGAGCGTCAGGACGGAGCCGCCGTGGCGATGGCGCCGGTGCCCCACCGGGTCGAGACCCCGCCCGACGGTGGCGGACCGCGGGTGGTGTTCGTCGCCGACAGCGTCTGGTTCGAGCCCGACGACCTGCGCGAGGCTCGGCCCTTGGAGGCGGTGGTGGCCCGCTGGTCGGAGGAGGTCTCCCCGGGCGCGACCGGCCCCGAGGGCTCCCCGGGCCCGGGCGGTGGCGCCGCGCCGTCGGTGGCCGATCCTCGGGAGTTGGAGCCGGCGCTGGCGCGGCGCTATCTGCGTTTCGAGCGCGACGAGCTGAGGATCCCCGCCACCCTCTGGCAAGAGGAGTCCCTCGACACGCTGTGGTACTGGAGTCGGCTGACCCAGCAGAGCTCGTCCCGGCTGGAGGTGGACCTGGGATCTCTGGCGGATCGGGCGCCGACGGACCCGGACCTCGACGTCGCCGTGCGGCTCCTCGGCTGGTCCCGCACCCAACGGCCCGACGGCTTCGACCTGCATCGGGTGCGCCTGTCCCTCGACGACCGGTCGGTCGGCGAGCTCGGCTTCGACACCCGCGACCCGGTCACCTGGCGCCCGGGCCCGGTCCCCGCACCGCGGCTCGGGGAGGGCGGTCACCGCCTGCGGGTGGAGGTGCCCGCCCGCTTCGTCCTCGCCGAGCCCGGCGGGGGCGACGAAGCCTCGCACCGGGACCCGTTCCTCGACATCGTCTATCTGGACTGGATCGACGTCCGCTACCGGGTCGGCGGTCCGCTGGCCCACGGCACGGCTCCCCTCGAGGTGGAGCCGTCCGAGGTCCCCCGCTGGCTCGCCGACCCGGCGGGAGCCGAGGGCGCACGCCTGTTCTCGCCCTCCGGCTGGGTGGCCGAGCGGCACTCGGCGCGGGGCTGGGTGCTGCCGCCGGCGGTCGGCGGGCATCTGTGGGTGGTCGGCGAGGCGGATCTCCGCCGTCCGGCGGCCGTCGAGCGGTTGCGCACGGGTGCCCGCGAAGTGCCGGCTGCAAGCTATCTGATGGTCGCGCCGGAGCGCCTGAGGGAGGCGACCGAGGGGCTGGCCGAGATCCACCGCGGGCTTGGCCGGTCCGTGGAGGTGGTGGACATGGAGGCGGTCATCGATCAGTTCGGCGGCGGCGAGCCCAGCCCCTGGGCGCTGCGGGCTTTTCTCGACCGCCAGGTCGACCGCGCCCTGGGTACGGCGGGGGAGGTCCGCTTGCGCTGGGTGCTGCTGGTGGGGGACGCGGACTGGTTCGAGGCGGACGACGACCCGCGGGGCCCGGACGATCCGGTGGGGCGCAGCCTGGTGCCCGGCTGGACGTTTCTGTCCCGCTACGGCCCGGCGGTGAGCGATCACTACTACGCCCGGGATCCGGACGATCCGGCGCGACCGCGCTTCGCCATCGGACGCCTGCCGGTGGTCACTGCCGACGAGGTGACCGCTTACGTGGACAAGGTGGCGGCGTGGATCGCCTCACCTCCGACGCGGGGGTCGGCGACCCTCCTCGCCCTGCGCGACGGAAGCGTCGCCTCGGAGCGCCGAGAGGAGCGGCTCCTCCGGGCGCTGGCGGACGCCCCGCTCGACGTCTTCGCGCCCGCGCCTTCGCCGGAGACCGAGGAGGTGACGCCGGAGGCGGTGCTCGAAGCGTTCGGCCGACAACCGTTGCTGGTCTACTTCGGGGGGCACGGCAGCCGGTTCGTCTGGCAGTTGGGTGACCCGAAGCGGCCGACCAGCGGTGCCTTCTTCCACCTGGACGACGTCGCACGTCTGTCCCCGGCGGTCCGTCAGCCGGTGGTGATCAGCATCTCGTGTGCGACGGCGCCCTTCGACCATCCGGGGGCCGGCTCCCTGGGGGAAGCCCTTGTGCTCAGCGGGACGCGGGGAGCCGTGGCCTTCATCGGCTCGTCGGCGCCCCTCGAGACCCCCAGGGTGTTCGGCGAGAGCCTGGTGCGGAACCTGCTCGAGGCGGAGACCGTGGGCGAGGCCCTCATGAGGGCCAAGGTGCAGGCGGGCCGCACCCGGGTCTCCCACCTCTACGGGCTGTTGGGAGACCCGGGGCTAGCGGCGCAGCGTCCAGCCGGCCCCAACCATCAGCATGAGGGCCATCAGTAGCTGGCCCCACTGGCTCAGGGTGGGAATCTCGAGCGTGTTGAGAGCCGGTTCGACGACCACGGAGTCCGTAGAGGTGTTATCACCCGGCGTGGGATCGGTGGAGGCCGACGAGACGGTGAGCTCCGCCGTATGCTCTCCCGGCTCGCTGGCGGTAGCGACGATGGTGAACATGGCTTCGCCGCCGGTGAGGATGGAGCCCAGGGTGCAGACCGGCACGCCGTTCGGGTCCTCGGCGCAGCCGGCCGTGGACTGGAAGGTCAGACCGGCGGGGAGGGTCGTGGAGACCTGGACCGCGGTGGCATCCGACGGACCGGCGTTCCACACCGTGATGTCGATCGTCACCTCGCCAGCCACCTGGATCGGGTCGGGCGTCGCGTCAGCGATGATCGTCAGGTCCGAGACCGGGGTCAGGTTGTTGCTGTCGGTGGAGCTGTTGTTGGTCAGGTCCGGATCCACGGTGCTCGCCGTGGTGGAGGTGACGCTGGCCGTGTTGTCCAAGGTGCCGGTGGCCGCCGGATCGATGGCACAGGTGGCGGTGTAGGTCACGGTCCCGGCGGCGCTCAGGGTCACCGAGTCCGAGATGTCGTCGGTCCCGGCCGCCGTGCACGACGAACCGGCAGAGGCGGTGCAGGTCCAGGAGCAGGTGAGCTCCGGCGGGAAGGTGTCGGTCACCGTCGCGGTCTCCTCGAGGCCGCCCGGGTTGGTGGCCGTGATGGTGTAGACCACCGCGCTTCCGGGGATCGACTCCAGGGCACCGTCGTCCTTGACGATGGACAGGTCGGATTCGGTGAGGGAGGCCGACAGGCTGGGAGCCAGGGCCAGCAGGAAGGTCACGAATGCCACTGGAACCAGGAACCGTCTCGACGCCATATCTTTAGTCCTCTCGGAGGTCACACACGGCGCGAGCCTTCTGGAGCCGCGAATCATGGGCGGTCGCCGGTCCGAAGCTCGAACGACCCGATCTGTGCAATGGAACCCGGTGAGTCTAGTCTGTGCAACGGGCGAGAGCAATACCCCGTCTGTCCGAGAGCTCGGCATCGGGCCCATCAGGTGCCCCTCCCCCCCCCGCCGAGCGCTGGACGGGCGTGAAGCGACGGGTCTGGCCGCTGGTGGAGATGGACTCGACGTAGTAGTAGTAGACCTCGCCGGGGACGGCGGTGGTGTCCTCGAAGCGGTAGGAATGAGGTACGTCGGAGGTGCCGGCGCCGAGGATCGGCTCCTCCGTCAGCCGTTCGAACGGCCCGTCTTCGGTGGGGCCTCGATAGACGTGGTAGCCGTAGTTCTCCAACTCGCTGGCGGTGGTCCAGCGCACCACCCGGGGATCGGCGGCTGCGGCGGGGTCGGCGAGATGGACCTCCAGTCCGATCCGTTCGAGCTCGCGGCGCCGGATCTCGTCCTCGAGCTCGGCGAGCTCGTCCTGGGACCAGGCGGCGCGGACCGCGTCTTCGATCTCTTCGAGGGGCGGGTGGCGGTCCGGGCGCTCGTCGAGGAGGGTGTAGAGCCACAGTCCCGTGTCCAGGTGCAGCAACCCGGTCACACCGCCGGGCTCCAGGCGCTCGATGGCCCCCTTCGCCGTGGGGCCGAGCAGGGCGATTTGTCGGCGGGATTTCCAGCCCAGGTCTCCCCCCCGAGCGGCCGAAGGGTGGATCGAATGTCGCCGCGCGGCGGTGGCGAGCTCCACCTCTGCCGCGGCCAACTGGCGGGCCAGCGTGGTCCCGCGCTCGATCATCGCCCGCGCCTCTTCGGCCGGCTGATCGTCGGGCACGCCGAGGTGGATGCCCGCCAGGTGCAGCGACGCGGGCTCCCGGAACCGGGCGCGATGACGGGCCAGGTAGGCTTCGAGCTCGCCGTCGGCGGGCTCGGCGCCGTGGACCGTCAACCGCCGGGCGAGCTCCAGGCGCGCCAGGATGTCCAGGCGGCGCCAGCCCAGCTCTGCTTCCACCTCGCGGCCGGCCAGGCCGCGGGCCACCGCCTCGCGGGCCGCCAGCACGCCGAAAGCCCAGTCGTGCAGGATCTCGTCCTCGGCCTCCGGTGCGGGTCGGCTCCGCCGGCGGGCTCCACGGCTGGCGAGGAGTGCATCGATCTCGGCCGGGCCCAGGCGTGCGCCGGGCAGCTTCAGGGTGACGCCGTCGTCGGTTCGGGCGACGCGCACGGGATACTCCGCCAGCAGCTCTTCCCGGAAGGCGTCCCAGGCCTGTTCGTCGCGCTGTCCCTCGAGGCGCCGGCGGAGCTCCGTGCGCACCTCGTCCGGGGTCGGCACGACGGGTTCGCGCACCTCCTCGCACAGAAACAGGGAGACGCCAGAGCCGTGGCGCACGGGACGGCTGAGCTCTCCCGGTGCGAGATCGGCGACTGCGGCGGCCACCTCGGGCGGCAGCTCGATGGGATCGACCCAGCCCAACGAGCCGCCCCGGGGAGCGGTCTGGGACTCCGACGTCTGGCGAGCCAGTTGGGCGAAGTCGGCGCCGGCGGCGACCTGGCGGCGGACCTCCTCCAGGCGCTCCAGCGACGCCCGTCCGCCGTCCTCCGGCGCGAGGCGCAGGAAGATGTTGCGCAGCTTCAGCTTGCGGGGCTTGCGGAAGGCGTCCGGATGCCGGCGGTAGAGATCCTCGACCTCCCGATCCGACACCGTCGACCGGGAGGCGATCTGCTGGCGAAGACGGGGCACCAGGAGGCTCTGGCGCACGGCCTCCAGATGCCACCGGCCGCGCCCCACCCGGTCGAGATTCCGGGCTTCGGCCTCGGCGGCCAGGCGCCGACGAAACACCAGGTCCCGGACCGCCGCCTCGACCTGGGCCTCCCCCAGGTCCACGTCGGTTCCGTGGGCGCGGACGAGCCAGTCCCGGAGATCGCCCGCGGTGAGCGCTCCCCCGTCCCAGGTGGCGACCGGGCGGGAGAGATCGGCCGGGTCGAGGGGGTCGGCGTCTGCCGGTGCCGGCGCCGGAGCGACCGCGGCGATCGCCAGGGCGAGGGCGAGGGCGGCTCGAGCGGGGAAGGAGCGACGACGGATCATGGGGACCGCCGCCCCTGCCCGGCGACCAGCCGGTGGTAGCGGCCGGGGGCGAGCCCGGTCCAGGTTTCCACGCGCTCCCGGTCGTGGGGCCAGCGGACCCGCACCTCGGAGACCCCCTTGGCGCCCCCCAGGCCGACCAGGATCCGCGGATCGCTGGCCGACAGGTAGCTGCCGTCGCTGGCCGCCCGGCGCCAGAGCGTCCGGCCGTCGGACAGCACCACCTCGACCGTCGCGCCCAGAGCGTCGCGGCCGCTCGCGGTCAGCAGGCGCAGGCCCAGCCAGCCGTGGTCGGACCGGCTGCGGTTGTGGAACAGCCGGGCCGGGCCGCCGTTGTTGGTCATCAGCAGGTCGTTGCGCCCGTCCTGGTCCACGTCGCCCACCATCACGCCGCGACTGACCTCCAGGCGCTCGAGCTCCGGGCCGGCCTGGGCGCTCACCTCGACGAACCGGCCGCGGCGGTTGGAATAGAGGTGGTTGACCTCCTTCAAGGGGTACGGGTCGCCGGCTCGCACCTGGGATTCGATCACCCGGACCGCGCCGTTGGCGACGAAAAGGTCGAGCCAGCCGTCGTTGTCGAGGTCGATCAGAACCGTGCCGAAGCCGGTCTCGGCCATGCTGGGGTTGCCCAGCCCGCTGGGGGAGGACTGATCGAGGAACGTGCCCCGACCGTCGTTGACGTAGAGGGTGTTGGTGTCGGCGGACAGGTGGGTCATGAAGAGATCCGGGTCGCCGTCGTTGTCCACGTCGCCGGCGACCACCCCCATGGACGCCTGGGCGCGCCCCAGGCTGGAGACCGCGGCTCCGGCTTCGAGGGCGACGTTGCGGAAGCGGGGAACGGTCCCCGGGCCGCCCTCACTCCCCAGATTGCGCCACAGGAAGTTGCGCTCCAGGTCGTTGGCCACGTAGATGTCGATCCGCCCGTCGCGGTCGAAGTCGTCGGCCACGACGCCCAGGCCGCTGCCCGCCTCGTCGATGCCGGCCTCGGCGCTCACGTCGCGGAAGGTGCCGTCGCCCCGGTTGAGGAACAGCCGGTCGGTCACCCCGCGGTAGGACTGGGGGCCGCAGTAGTCCTGCCGTCCCCCCGCCGAGCGGCACGGCCGGTGGTTGGCCAGGTCGAAGTCGACGTAGTTGGCGACGTAGAGATCCAGACGTCCATCGCCGTCGAAGTCGGCGAAGGCGGCGCTGGTGGACCAGCGGAGGTCGTGGACCCCGGCCGCTTCGGTGACGTTCTCGAAGCGGATGCGCCCGCCCCGGCTGACGTTGCGCCACAGGTGATTGGGGCCGAAGCTGGTGAAGTAGACGTCGATCCGGCCGTCGTCGTCGACGTCGCCGGTGGCGACGCCCATGCCGTAGCCTGTGACGGCGAGCCCGCTGTCGTCGGTGACGTCGGTGAAGCGGAGGCGCCGGCGCCCGTCGGGCAGGATTTCGAGATCGTTGCGAAAGACGCGGCTGCCGCCGTTCGCGGCGCCGGCGCGGGCGGTGTCGTCCGGCGGGCCCAGGCGGTGTCCCTGGACCAGGATGACGTCCAGGTCGCCGTCGCCGTCCAGGTCGGCCAGAGCCCCGCCCGCGCCCACCGGCTCGACGAAGTAGCGCTGGCCGGTGCGACCGTTGTCGTGCTCGAAGATCAGGCCGGTGGCTTCTGCGACGTCCACCAGCAGGGGCGAGGCGTCGCCCGAGCCGAGCACCAGGCCCGCCGCCCGGGGTGCCGGGCC
>Ga0209954_1000145_pt1 | contig 13219 bp, 9 predicted proteins | sample SalPon2A_A_D2_MG_FD_185715 | JGI IMG/M metagenome (GOLD analysis project Ga0209954, IMG submission 185715) | Soil microbial communities from South San Francisco under conditions of wetland restoration - Salt Pond MetaG R2A_A_D2_MG (SPAdes)... | ecosystem: Environmental > Terrestrial > Soil >...
TATCCGTCCACACGAGACCCGGCGACGGGGCGGCGTCGACGCCGCAGCGACGGTGACCGGGGTCGGGCGCAGCCGTTCGACTCGCCACCTCTACCTTCACGGCTTCGGTTCGGGGCCGCTCTCGACGAAGGGCGTTTGCCTGCGCGACGCGCCTGAGCTGTTCGGCCTCGACGGCTAGCTCTCCGCGCCCCGGATTCACGATCTCGCAGCGATCAGGCCCCATCGCCGAACATCACCAGCACGCCGCCGAGGTGATCTACGAAGAGACCCCCGCCGGCATCATGCGCCGCATCACCGCGAGCGCGTTGGCAACGCCGTCGCCCGTGAGGGCGGAGATGGGCACCACCTCGTCGAAGCTGCGGTGCTCGCGGATGAAGCGGACGGCGAGCTGCGACTCCTCGACGATCACCCGGTCCAGGATCCCCTCCGGCCCGGCGTTGCGGTGGGCCGCCGACCCGTCGCGGAAGGGGGCCTGCACCCCCGACAAGTAGGCGTCTTCCCGGCGCTCGATCTGCCGCGCCAGGTCCGGCGGTGCCAGCCGCGCCGCCTCGGCGGCGATGCGCTGTTGGGTGCGGGGGGTGAACGCGGCGCTGGCGCTGGCCGGCACGAGGGCCAGCAGCAGCGCCAGCGGCAGGGCGTACGACAGGGGGACGGCGAAGGCCGCGGCGCGGCTGTGGACGGACCGGTGCATGGACCGGTATCTTAGCGGCATACCAAGGAGGTATTTCGATGATTCTGAGTATCGGCTCGCCGCGGCGCCCGGAGGCGCCGTCCATGACCGTGTTCGCTGTACTCGTCTTCGCCCTTGCCGGCCTGGGTTTCTGGGCCCCACCGGCGGCCGCCGCCGGCGGCCCCCTGCCGGACGCCCTCGCCGCCGCCCTCGCCGCGGCCGAGCCCCGGGCGGTGGAGCTGCGCCACCAGATCCACCAGAACCCGGAGCTCTCCAACCGCGAGGCGGAGACCGGGTCTCTGGTGGCCTCCCACCTCGCCGACCTGGGATTCGAGGTGGAGACCGGTGTCGCCCACACCGGCGTCGTCGGCGTCCTGCGGGGCGGCCGGCCCGGGCCGGTGGTGGCGGTCCGCGCCGACATGGACGCCCTCCCCGTCACCGAGGCCAGCGGCCTCCCCTTCGCCTCCACCAAGACGGCCCAGCTCGGCGGCCAGACCGTCGGCGTCGCCCACGCCTGCGGCCACGACATCCACACCGCCGTCGGCCTGGGCCTGGCCTCGTCGCTGGCGGCGTTGCGGGACGAGCTGCCGGGCACCGTGGTCTTCCTCTTCCAGCCGGCGGAGGAAGGGCCGCCGGAAGGGGAGCGGGGCGGCGCCGAGCTGATGCTCGAAGAAGGGGCGCTGGACGACCCCCGGCCGGAAGCGATCTTCGCCCTCCACGCCTTCCCCGAGATGGAGGTTGGCCAGTTGGGCTGGATCGCGGGCCCGACCTACGCCGCGGTGGACCAGTTCCGTATCACCCTCCACGGCACCCAGTCCCACGGCGCCCGCCCCGAGGACTCGGTGGACCCCATCGTCCTCGGCTCCCAGGTGGTCATGGCCTTCCAGACCATCCCGTCTCGCACCCTGCCGCCGCTGGAGCCCAGCGTCGTCACCGTCGGCATCTTCCGCGGCGGCGAGCGCTTCAACATCATCCCCGGCGAGGTGCACCTGGAAGGCACCGTGCGCACCTACAGCGAGGAGGCCCGGGCCACCGTCGAGCGGCGGATGACCCAGATCCTCGAGGGCCTCTCCGCCGCCGCGGGGGCGACCTACGACTTCCAGTACGTCGGCAACGCGCCGCCCACGGTCAACCACCCGGCGCTGTCGCAGCAGGTCCGGCCCTCGCTGGAGGCGGCGGTGGGGGAGGCGGCGGTCCTCGAAGGCCAGCGCCTCCTGGTGGGTGAGGACTTCGCCTACTTCGCCCGCGAGATCCCCGGCTTCTACCTGCGCCTGGGGGTGGAGGACCCGGCCCACCCCTCCGGCGGCCTGCACACCCCCACCTTCCGCGGCGACGACGCCGCCATCGCGGTGGGGATGCGCGCCATGGCCCACCTGGTGTGGGACTTCCTGGAGGCCGGCGGCATGGCCGGAGACAGCGATGGAGGTACGGGGGCGCGACGGTGAACGGCCCCGGAGACGGCGCCCCCGGCGCAGGCCGCAGCGTCGATCAGCTCGAAGAGCGCTTCCTCGACACCCGGGGCACCTTCTGCCCCCTGCCGGTCCTCCTCACCGCCCGCCACCTGAAGGAGATGCCCACGGGCACCCGGGTCACCGTCATCGGCGACGACCCGGCGATCCACGGCGACGTCCCCGCCTGGTGCGAAGACACCGGCCACCGCCTGGTGGAGATCGAAGAGCTGACCGGCGAGGACATCCGGTTCGTGGTGGAGAAGAAGGGCGGATCGCCGGCGGGCTCTTGAGCCGAACCCGCCTCAGAACGCCAACCAGTACCCCACCTGCACCAGGTAGTCGGCGAAGGCGGCGTCGCCGTGGGTGCCGTTGCGGATGTCGGGGACGCTTCTCTGGCGGTTGCGCTCAACCGCCACCGGCACGCCCAGGGTCACCGTGTGGGGGCCCCGGCTCCAGGCGACGGTGGGCTCCACGGAGACGGAGTAGCCGGGCCGGCGGAAGCCCTCGCTGGAGCCGATCAGGTCATGGACCGGCACTCCCTCGATGCGCCCGCCCAGCCCGACGGACAGCCCCCGCCAGGCCTGGGGCCCGTACGTCAGGCCGGTGCGGAAGACGTACTGGTCGGCGATGGACATGATCTCCTCGCCGGGCCGTCGGCGGTAGGTCAGGACGCCGCTGGTGCCCTCCGGGTTGATCAGGTAGGCGCCGGAGACGTACGCGGCCAGGCTGTCGGAGGCGTTCAGCAGGCGGTAGCCGCCGAGATCGACGATCACCCCGAAGCCGCCGTCGCCGGGCTGGACCGACTGGTCCACGGTCTCGACACTCTTCACCCGCTCGCCGTCCACCAGCCGCTCCCGGGTGTCGAGGACGTTGTTGTCCCCGGTCGGCAGCTTGACGCCCAGGCCCAGGGAGAGGTTGCCGCGGCGCGGGACCGCCGGATCCCCCAGTAGCCGCCGTCCGACCAGGGTGATGTCCCCCAGGCCCCTGGAATTGAGGATCGAGCGGCCGACGACGTCGCGGTTCTCATCGCGGATCGGATGGGAGCGGTCCGCCATGAGGTATGGGATGCCCACGCTCAGGCTGGTCTGCCGGTTGAACTTGTAGCGCAGGCCGATCTCCGCCAGGTTGAGCGTGTTGACGACCTCGCTGTGCTCCGCGGTCCGGTTGCGCTCCTCGTGGCTGCCGCGGAAATGGCGGTCCGACTTCTGGTAGCGCCAACTGAATGAAACCTCCCACTTCTGCTCCTCGCCTTCGGTGGAGGAGAAGTCCAACTTGTCGAACGCGCCAAGCACGGGCGCGTCAATGCGTGAGGCCACTCAGCCCTGGGCCCAGGCGTGCCTGGGTACGGCGAGGAGGAGAAGGAACAGCGCGACGGTGAGGTACCGGGAAGGGCTGCGCAAGGCTCGGCTCATAGGGTGGCTCCGCAAGGGGGAGAATAAGGATGGGAATTCGAGGACTGTCGGGGGGAGATTGCAAGGCCACGGCCAGGCGCCGAATACCAATCAGCACAGGCGATTCCGGCGATCGCGCAGCGGAGAGCGGGGTCGATGCCCGTCCAGGCTATGAAGTGGTTGCGAAATATTTATGAAGGGGCCGAGGGTCACTGAAAGTCGTGAGCTTTGGCGAGGACCATTGGCGCGAGGCGGCCCGAGCATTCCGCCGTTTCGGCAAGGGCAGGCATCCGGCCGCCTTGAATTTCGGGGACTGCTTGACATACGCGGTGGCGCGGCTCGCCGGTGCGCCACTGCTTTGCGTCGGCGAGGATTTCCCGCAAACGGACCTCGATCTGGCGTGAAGCCTTGACGCGGCGCCGGTAGCTTGGTAGAAACTCAACCTCCACGGGGCGTCCCCCGCCCCATGCAGGCCCACGCGGTCGGCAATTGGCTAGGTAGCTCAGTTGGTAGAGCACGCGACTGAAAATCGCGGTGTCGGCGGTTCGATTCCGCCCCTAGCCACCATATTTTCCCCTGAAAACAAAGAGCTTACGGCGTTCCTGCTGCGCTTTGCGGCGGGTCAGAATTTCTTCGTCGTAATCATGTCGTAAGCAGTAGGTGGCGGACGGTACGAGTGTGTATGATTTGTGTATGTCCCAGCCACTGCGCAGAGTCAACCTGATTCTGGACGAGCCACTGATCCGTTGGCTACAAGCCGAGGCGCGGTCGGAAGGCACCAGTATGTCAGCCCTGGTCCGGCGGATTCTGGCCCGCGAATTGGCAGCCGGGGAATCGCCGCACGAGGTGGCGGAACGCATCCGCGAGCGACGGCTGTCGAGGAAACGGTATACGGACAGCACTCCCATTGTGCGGGAGTCCCGCGATCACGGCTGGTGAGTTGGGCGGTTCGATTCCGTCCCTAGGTGTCCGCAGTAAGACCCGGGTCCAGGTAAGGCCTGATCGCTTTCTGTACGCCGTGGACGAGACCTAGTTGATCCTGTGTGATGTTCAGGTCCGCACGGTCTGACAAGGCGTCCAGAGTGTCCATGGCGGCCAACACTCTTTTCATGTCGGGCGTGGGCTCTGCGGCGTAGTACTCCTTGCAGTAGGCACCCCGTGCCCTGTCGGGGAGGTCTCTGGATGGGCACATGGTGCTGGCGTAGATCTCCAGGGAGCCCACCAGGTAGTCCTCTTCTACCTCAACGGGAATCGGATCGCCGACGTGGGCGGCGCCGAGTTTTGTGCACAGCGAGGCCAGTTCCCCAACCTGCTCCGCGAGTTCCAGCACGACCCCTTTGTGCTTCGCCCAATCAGGCGTCGAAACCCCTTGGTAGCTCATTTCCAACTGGTAACGGACTGTTGCGATGTGACCCTGGTGGAGTCGGAGCTCCGCCCCCCTGCGCAGCGCCGTGATCGTCTCGTTCAACGCGCCTTGGATCCAGCTCATCTTTCTCCCCGGTCCTCCTGGTAAGGCAGGCCGCCGCGGGCGGCGGGGCCGAAGGCGAACGTTCGCCCGGTCCCAATCTCCTGGCTGCTTTCTGGCTCGGGTTTCGGACGCCGGATCGCCCCGGCTCGGGGAGTGGGGAGGCCGGCCAGCGTCTCCCAGAGGGCTACGTGGAGGCTCCATAGATCCTGGGCCGACGGCGGGCGGGGCTCGCCGGTCAGCCTCGGCCCGGGTGGTAATATCCAAGGCCACACATGTCACGATTCCAGGTAGAAAAGGTCGCCCGGCGGAGCGTCGTCCGTGGCGCGGGACGGGAGGGTGCGGAGAGAGGCCGGACGGGGTCGCAAGCCCCCGTCGCCGCGCCGCCGCCCGCGCCGGTCGCCGCCCCGAGCCTGGCCCGGGCCAGGCGCCTGGGGCATCGGGTGACGCCGGGCATGGTGCGTCGCACCCTCAAGCGGTGGAAGCCGAAAAGCTCCGTGCCGGACAACTACACCAAGGTGGACGAGAAGGTCCGCGCGGTGGACTCGGCGGTGGACGCGGCCTACGCTCGGGTGGCCTCGCAGCTCAAGGAGGGGGAGCTGTCACAACTCGACGGCGTTTCCAAGCGCCGCTTCGGATCGTGGGTGACGGTGATGAAGGATTCGAACGCCGGCGACAACCGCAAGGCGGCGGCCACCGGCTACATCATCGAGGACAACGCCACGGAAGGCTTTCGCGACGACCCCATGGTGAGGCTTCAGGCCACCGACACCTTGAAGGAAACCCGCCCCGACGTGGTCGTCGTCGATACTTCAGAAAACCTCTTCTTCCCGACCATCGGCTACCTGGACATCACCTCCAGCCGGGACGCCGGCCACGTCTTCGACAAGAAGGGAAACTGGGCCGGGCAGAGCTACGTGGCGGAAAGCCTGTACCCGTCCTTCGATTTTTCGAACCTCGCCAGCGGGCCGCTGAAGCTGGACGAGGAAGCGATGAAGCTGGTCGAGGAATGGCGCGAGCAGAGGGCGGAGCGGAAGTGGAAGCAGCTCCAGAAGTCCTATCGCTACGGCCTGGTCGAGTACAACCGGGAGCAGGCGAAGCTGATCAAGGAGTTGAGGAGGTGGTCGGCCGGCGCCCGCAAGAAGGTCGTCGACTACGGTCATCACTCTGGCGGCAAGGTCAGGCGTCCGAGGAGCTTCCGCGGTGGATTGCCCGGGGAGTTCTATACCGGCCGTCAGATCAGCGCCATGCGGGAGAAGATCCGGCGTTGGGGCGTGAGCATCGACGCGGACAACGGGAGCCTCAGCCGGATGACCTACGACGAATACCTGGACGCCTGGGGCATCCCCTACACCAAGGAGCACGTCTGGGCGATGTACGCCCTGGCTTGAGGCGCTGGATCAGGGCCGCAGGCCGTACGGTTTTAGCTCCGCGGCGGCATGGCTCAGGGCGCCCTCGGCCTGCTTGTAGTGGCGGCTGGCGGTGCCGCCGTCGCCCCGGGCGCAGGAGCGGGCCGACTGGTGGAAGTGCTCCAGCGCCTGGCGCAGGTGGGCGCCGGCGTTGGACCCGGGGGTGCTCAACCACCGGGGGTCGCTCAGCAACTCGGCGGCCTCCCGGGCCAGGGTGTCGCAGGCCAGGCGGCGCCTGACGACGCGGCCCCGCTGGAGATCCCCCGCCAAGGGGCCGAGCTGACTCTTGAAGCGGGCCATCTTGCGGGCGTAGAACTGGTGCCAGCGCTTCATCTCGTCCGCGCTCCGGTCCCGGGCGCCGGGCTCCGCCCGGCGGCGGGGGCGGGACACCTGGCTGCGCTCGAAGGGCACGTCGAGCTCCTGGTCGTAGCGCCTTACCCGGGTGGGCCAGGCCCGGGGCGCGTCCTCCAGGGCCCAGCGACGGAAGGAGCGGTCAAGCTCCGCCAGGCTCATGCCCAGGACTCTCTCCACCGCCGCCGGGGTGGTGTCCCCGCGCCGGAACGCTTCCATGAAGCGGCGCAACGAGGCGACCCCGTGCTCCGCCTCCAGGTAGTGGACCAACCAGGCCGCCTCGCTGTAGGCCAGGTCGATGAGCTGGGCTTCGGCGAAGCCCCCCAGGATCGGCTCGATCACCGGGAAGGAGATGACCCGCTCGGCGGCGTGGAGGTCGGGGATCGGGTTGGCCCGGAGCTGCTTCATCTGGACGTGGACCGCCAGCCCCTCGTGGAACCACTTGGGCGCCTGCTCGTCGGTGGCGCGGCCGATCATGGCGTGGCCCAGCTCGTGGGACAGGACGCTCAACAGCTCCGGCTCCAGGCTGCGCAGGTCGGCGAAGGGCACGCGCAGAACGCCGTCGTAGATGCCCAGGACCAGGGCGCTGGTGGAGTAGGCGTCGAAGAAGTCGAGCAACGGGTAGAGCTGCACCTCGATGAGGACGCCGTCGCTCGTGTAGGGGATCCACCTCTGGATGCGCTTCAGCTCCTCCTCCAGGATGAACCCCAGTTGCTGCGGGTAGCGCTCGCCGGTGAGGCGAGGGTAGACCAGGCGGAAGTGGTCGGTCTCCAGGACCTTGTGATCGTCCGCCAGCTCCTTCTGCATCTCGAGCTGGCGGATGCGCTGGTCGCTGCCGCCCAGCGGCGAGAGCTGGGCGGCGCGGCGCAGCAGCCGGATCGCCAGCTCGTGCTCCTCTTCGGCGGCGACCAGCTCGGCCAGGTGGTAGAGGCTGGCCGGGTCCCGCCGCTCGCTGGCGAGATCGACGCCGGCCTGGCGCACCAGCAGGTCCCGGGCTTCCCGGTTGCGCTCCAGGTGGGAGAGGGCGGCGGCGCGCAGGTGGACCAGCTCGCCGGGCACCGGCCCCAACTCACCGCCGGCCAGCCCGGCGGTGAGGGTTTCCAGCTCCTGCCACCGGTTGCGCTGGGCAAGGGCAGCGCCGGCGTGCACGAACTCGTCCCGGCGGCGCGGCTGGGCGAGGACGGAGACGTCCCGGGCGGCGGCCATCAGGTCCGGCAGACGGGTCAGCACCCGCTCCTCCCGCTGCTTGCGCAGGCCGTCGGCGGCCAGTAGCTCGGTGCCGTGGGGAGCGAGCCTGGCACCCCCGGGGACGCTGAGGGTGGCCGGCCGGAAGTCCCCCGCGGCGCTCATCTCCACCTGCAACAAGCTGCCCGAGAGGGTCGTCCGGGCCGTCTCCGGAAGGTCCAGGGGGACGCCCCGCCCCGCCTCCTCGGCGCGGGAGATGGGCTCCGCCGGCGAGGAGAGCTGGAACATGGGGAAGAGGGTCGGGCGGGCCAGGAGCGAGGCCAGCAGCGGGTCCGAGAGCAGCAGTGAGCGCTCCGCCGGGCGCAGGTCCCACCCTTGCCGCAGGTAGGTCTCCCCCAACTCGGCATCGCCGCGCATGGCGGCCAGGCGGGCCTGGGTGTAGTAGACGTCGGCGGACCGGGATCCCATCTCGGCCAGCAGGTCGAGCTTCGCCTCCGCCTTGATGTCGAAGCCCACGGAGCCCAGGGCGGTCAGGGCCTCCATGCGCCAGCCGTCGTAATCCGGGCCGGAGGCGGCGGCCAGGTCGTAGGCCTGGGCGGTCTCCATGTCCTCTCCGTCGATGAACGACAGGCGGGCGCGCAGCAGGCCGGCCAGGGGGGCGCCGGCCTCCGGGGGCACCGCTTCCAGGATCGCCCGGGCGGCGGCGACCTCCGACTGGTCCAGCGCCAGCTCGGCCCGCCACAGGTCGGCGGCCAGGCGGAGCGGCCCCTCGGTGGGGAGGTCCGCGGCCAGCTCGTCCACCCGCTGGCGGTCGCCGTCGAGGGCCAGGGCGCGGCGTAGTGGCACCAGCTCGCCGAGGAGCGTCATGTCCGGGCCGGCTCCCGCCCCGGCCTCGCCGGCGGGGGTTTCGGCCTTTTCCTCGTCGCCGCCACAGGAGAGCAGCAGGCCGGCGGCGGCCAGGGTGAGCACCAGAGCCGGGGCCCAGCCCCAACGCCGGGCCGAGGGTGCGGGCAGCGGGTGTCGGAGGATCCGGTGGAGCAGCGCCGCCAGGGCGAGGAGCCCGAGCCCGACGGCGGCGGGGTGGGGCGGCGGTGCGCTGCCCGGGTCGGCACGATCATCCGGGACTGCCAGGCCGGCTTCGGGCTCGAGACCATTTTCGGGGACGGCGAGGTTTTTAAGCGGGGCGCTGTCTTTAAGCGGGGCGCTGTCCTGGAGGGCGATGCTGTCCATCGCCGCCGCCTGTTCCCACGGGTCCACCAGGCTGCGCACGCGGTGGATGCGCCACTCGGCGTCGGCCTCGGCTTCGCTCGCGTCAGAGGCGTCGCCCGCCAGCGGCTTCAGGTCCACCGTCAAGGTCTCGCTCAGGCCGGAGGGGAAGTCGATGCTGAAGATCGCCCGCCCTTCCGGCTCTCCCGGGCCCGGCGTCTCCAGCCTCCAGGCGGCACCTTGGTGGGGTCCCGCCCGGACGCCGATCTCGGCCCGGGCGACCGCCGGTTCCAAGTCCGCCAGGGGGCTTTCGGGGTGGAGGTCACCCAGCCAGGCGTCGGCCCCCTCGTCCAGGTAGCCCACGGCCAGGCGGACCGCCTGCCGCTCGGCGGCGGACAGCGGGCGGGGGCCGGGGATCGTCTCGGCGGCCCGGGCCGGCGCGGCGGTGATCAGCGCGGCGATCAGCGGGGCGATCAGCAGTGCGAGCAGGGGGGCGGGCAGGAGGCAGTGGGCCAGGGCGGTGGGCCGCGGCGGTGGGCACAGAGCGGAAAACCAGCGTAGAACTTTCATCATCCCTCACGACGAATGGGTAAGGCCGGAACCCCATGGTGGGCTCCTCTCCCGTGCATCCAATGGTTTGATGCGATCCACACATTGTATTCACTCTCGCCTTGCGGTCCAGGAGGCCGGGGCGGCGCGGTGCTACTCTCCCCGGGTCATGTCACGGATCGGCGGTGAGAAACGCCGGCCCCGGGGTGCCGTCCATCCCGTGGGCCGTTCGGGCGATAGCGTCATGCGGGCCGGGGAAGAGCACGCCTTGGAGCCCGGTGGTGACGAGTCCGAGGGCTCCGGTGTGCCCACCCTGGAACGGGCGCGAAGGCTGGGGCACCGGGTGACGCCCGAAATGGTGGGGCGTGACCTGCCGCCAGGTACCACCGTGCAACGAACCATGAAGCGCTGGAAGCCGAAGGAAGGCGAGCCCGTGCCCGACGAGTATGCCGGCGTGGATGCCAAGGCGAAGCAGGTCGATCAGGCGGTGGACGCGTCCTACGCCGTCGTCGCGCAGCAGCTCAAGGATAAGCAGTTGGACCGTTTGCCGGGGGTGTCCAACAAGCGCCACGTGTATTGGTTGGCCGCCGTGGCGGATGCCAACGTCCCCAACAACCGCAAGGCGGCGGCCACCGGGTACATCATCGAAGACAACGCCACGTCCGGGTTTGCTGACGACCCGATGGTCGATCTCCAGGTGACCGGCGAACTCCGCAACAGCCGGCCCGACGTCGTCATCCGGGACGTCACCAAGCCCGGGCTCTTCAAGCCGACGGGTTACCTGGACATCACCTCCAGCGGCGACGCCGGGCACATCTTCAACAAGGAGGGCAACTGGGGCACCCGGCCCTACGTCGCCGAAAGCCTGTACCCGTCGTTCGATTTCTCAAACCTGGCCGCCGGGCCGGTGACGCTCAGCGCCGAGGACCTGGAGCAGATCGAAGAATGGCGGCGGGTTCGGGCGGAGGCGAAGTGGGTCCAGGTGCAGAGGGACTTCGAAGCCGGCCAGAGAAAGTACCGACGCAAGCAGGTCGCCATGGTGGAGGTCTTGGAGAGGTGGACACCCAGTCAACGCCTGAAGTTGCGACAAGAAGAGCACCTGGGAAGGCGGCGCCGGTCCCCGGGGCTCGAATCGGTGGCCAGCCTGCTGGGCTCCCGGCAGATCAGCAAATACAAGCACCTGGCCAAATTGCGGGGGATCAAGATCACGCCGGACGGTGGAATCGAGACCGTCAGCTACGAGAAATACCTCGACAGGCGGAACATCGCCTACACCTGGGAGCAGGTCAAGGCGATCTACGGGCTGTAGGAGTGGTCTGACCGCCAGCCCTAACCGCCGGCTCTGCCTGCCGCTCACCCCCCGGGCAGCTTCGGCACTTTCGGGGCCTTGGGGGCCTCCGGCACCTTCAGCTTGCCCTTCTTGCCCACCGTGATCCCCACCCGGAAGACGTCCCGGGAGTAGCGGCCGTTGAAGGCATCGACGTTGTTGGCGATGGTCAGCTCGTCGTAGGTGGTCCACGACACGGCCAGGTCCAGCCAGTCCTTGCCGAAGCCGACGGCGAGGGTGGTGGAGTCGGAGTCGAAGAGCACCGGGCCGACGGTGGACGGCGGCTGGGCGCCCTCCTGGAAGGCGACGCCGGCGCGGATCTGGGTGCCGCTGGGGCGCTCCAGCAGCCAGCCGACGCTGGCGTTGCTGGTGTCCGCCAGGTCGAGCTGGAACGTCCGGTCCAGGCTCGGGTTGTTGGGCAGGTTAAAGACCAGGGCATCGACGTCGCTCCAGCCGGTCATCCCGGCATCGACCTCCAGGCGCATGCTCTTGCCGAGGGCGAAGGCGACGCCCAGGGTGGCGGTGGCCGGGTAGTCGAGGCGGGTGGTCATGGCCAGCTCCTGGTTGAACGGCAGGCTGTCGGCCAGCAGGTCGTCGAACTGGTCGTTGCCGGTGGGGATCTGGGTCAGCAGGCCGGAGCCGGCGTAGTCGACCTCGATGGCGCTCCTGTAGGCGATGCCCCAGGCGAAGTAGTGGGAGACCTGCTGCTGCACACCGGCGCGGAAGCCGATGGCGGTCTCGGTGTCGCTGGCCAGGGCGTACTCGGCAACGTCCACGATGTCGCCGCTCAGCGGGTCGGCGCGGAGCAGGCGCTGGGAGAGGGAGACGTCGGAGGAGCGCAGCACCACCCCGACGCCGAGGCCGAACGCCTTGCCCAGCCGCACCGCCGCCGCGGCGGTGGTGTCCAGGGTGCGGATCTCGCTGTCGATGGCCAGGCTGCGGCCGGGGAAGGTGTCGGGGTCGGCCCACTGGTTGGAGAGCTGAAACGGCGTGTCCACCCCCAGGCCCACGGTCAGCCGCTTGCGCAGCGGCTTGACCAGGAAGGCGTGGACGGAGGGGAGCTGCAGGGCGTCGTCCAGCTTCCCGGTGCCGCCGGCGGCCAGCCCCGGGGCCAGGCCCTGGAACAGGGTCTCCCCCAAGAGGCCCTGGCCCACCGCCCCGGCCTGGGTGGCGGCCTTGGGGATCAGCGCCAGGCCGCCCGGGTTGTAGAACATCGCCGAGCCGTCGTCGGCCTGGGCGACGAAGGCCCCGGCCAGCCCCATCCCCTTGGCGCTCTGGTCGCCGGCGGCGAAGCCGTCGGCCCCGGCCCGGGGGGCGGCGGCCACCGACCAGGCCGCCAGCAGCAGAGCTCCGACCCGGGTCCATCCTCGAAACGATCTCATCCCATCCTCCTCAACATGATCAAGACATCGGTAGCGGCGTGGTCAGCATCCCGGCGAGATGCCGCTCGGTACGGTCACCGCGTCGCTGATGGTGGCGCTCACCCCGGCGGCGTTGGTCACCGTCAGGGTGATGACGTAGGTCCCGTCCTCCGAGTAGGTGTAGCTGGCGTTCCTGCCGCTGCGGGTGCCGCCACCGGCGGCGTTGGTGTCACCGAAGTTCCACTGCCATTTGTTCGGGGTGCCGGTGGAAGCGTCCTCCACGCTGACGGTCCTGTCGCAGATGGAGAGGATGATGAAGTCCGCCGCGAGGGCGGTGGTTTCGTCGCAGGCGGGCTCCAGCGGCTCGTAGGTGAAGCCCCGCACCAGGGTGGCCGAGCAACCGTTGCTCAAGTTGGTGAAGACCACGTCCACCGGCGTCGGCGCATCGCGCTGGCCGGTCACCCCGTCCTCGTTGTCGTCGCAGGTCTCCTGGTTCCAGGTGCCGGTGAAGGGCGGGGGCTGGACTTCCACCAAGATCGATGACCTGGCCGTCGGGCCGGTGCCGGGCACGCCGTCGAAGGTCACCTGCACCGCTTCACCGGTGGCCCCCGTGCCCTGGAAGGCGCTGCCGCTGATCTCGACGGTGGTGCCGGGGATCTCGTCCTCCGTCGCCGAGGTGGGGAGGAGGCTGGTGAGGCGCGGCTGCTCCACGGTGTAGGTGAAATCGAAGCTGGAGGTGCCCGATTCGCCGGTGGCCGTGTTGGTCACCACCGCCGGGCCGCTGGGTGGGTTGCAGTTGGAGACCGGCGCCTTGGCCAGGGCGGTGATCTCCAGCTCCGCGTCGGCCTTCAGGT
>Ga0209954_1000153_pt1 | contig 12935 bp, 17 predicted proteins | sample SalPon2A_A_D2_MG_FD_185715 | JGI IMG/M metagenome (GOLD analysis project Ga0209954, IMG submission 185715) | Soil microbial communities from South San Francisco under conditions of wetland restoration - Salt Pond MetaG R2A_A_D2_MG (SPAdes)... | ecosystem: Environmental > Terrestrial > Soil >...
GGACCGTGCTACCCACCTACGACTCCTCCGGCCTCCTGCACTGCCTGCAACGCCAGGTCCCCACCGGCACCACCGACTACCACGTCTTCTACCTCGCGGGGCGGCCGGTGGGCCAGGTGGCCCTGGAGAGCGGCCAACCGGAGCGCTGGTGGTACTTCACCACCGACCACCTGGGCACACCGGTGGTCACCACCGACGGCAATCAGGATGAGTTGTGGGTGAACCACTTCGATCCCTTCGGTGAGGACCCACTGGCGGGCACGACCCAAGGGGCCTCCGAGCAGGAAGTCTTCCTGCGGTTCCCTGGTCAGTGGGATGATCCGGTCTGGCGAACAGCCATGATGGGGGCGGAGGGGTATCAGAATGTGTGGCGCTGGTATCAACCAGCCACAGGACGGTACTCCAGGCCGGACCCGTTAACCACTGGCACGGGTTTGGCGGAGATGGTTGGTCCCGTCTCTTATCCAGTGGGCATCAACCCCTACTGGTACGCCGATGCGATTCCAACGACACAGATTGACCCCCTCGGTCTTGCTGCAATCAACCCCCTGTGCGCAGTCCGGTGGTTTATCACGGGAGCTGCAGGAGGCGGACTGGCAGGTGCCGCGGCTGGATGTGCCGCGGGAGCGCTACTGGCGTCACCCACGGGACCCGGCGCCCTGGTGGGCTGTGCAATTGGTGCTGCTGCGGGTGGCAGTGCAGGCGCTCAAGCCGGGGCGATTGCGGGAGGCTTGTACGGAGTCCTGAACTGTCGCTGCGAACCGGCCAGGAGAGACGACGAGGATGACCGTGGACCCTGTGAGATTGCTCGAGATCAGTGCCTTGAGAACCCGTGGCAACCTCCATCGAAGCGACCCATCTTCGGCAACAAGAAAGACTGCGGTGCGTGCTACCGCGAGTGCCGTGCGGCTGGAGTGTGGCCCACGTACAAGTGCCCGGCGTCATGAGCTCCGATCAAGCCTGGCTTCAGTGGATTGAGATTCAAAAACGAGCCCTTCGCCGGGCCAGGGAGGACGACCCTGCTGGAGCAATGCAAGAGGTCGATACCTACCTGGAGCAGGACATCCCCTCAGACCTGCGCGGCGACGCCCTGGCTTTTCGATCCTCGCTTCATGAAGACGCTGGCGACTGGGATGCAGCGGTCGCAGACCTGACCGCTGCACTTCCTTTGGCGGACTCCGCCTATCAGCGATACAGCATCGAACTCACGCTCGGCCGTCTCTACGAGGAAGCAGGCGAGACTCTGGAAGCGTCGAAGTGGTATCTGACGGCCCTAGAGACCACCAATGAGAGCGGCACAACATCAGCCGGAACGGCTCTTCTCAGGCTATTGAACGTGAAGGCTGAGGAGGCGCTCTCGACCGTGGAAAGAGCGCTTGCCACCCAGGGGGTCACACATTCCTGGGAGCTGCTACAGATCGAAGGCGATCCGGAATTGACCGACCTGAAGAAGGCGGCCGAACTCTTGGTGGACGCACAGAGTCGTCCCATGCCGAGCTGAGGCTAAGAGGATAGGACACCAGGATCTGGCGCCCTGGGTCAGTCGCTGTTACCCCGGGCACCGCACTGGCGGCAGGTGATGTCCCACGGGCCTGCGCCAACTGCCCGGCCTGAGATTTGTAGCTCCTTCACGCGCAGTATGCCTCCGCAGTCCGGGCATCGCGGGAATCCCCCGCTTTTCTTCTTCTGCACGATGTCGCTGACCTCTCGCTGCGTAAAAAATCGAACTTCTTGCGGCATCTCTGCTCCTGTCTGCTTGCTCAGGATCGAGCCTGTGCCGGCGCGGCCTCCAGTAACTCGCGCATGCGGTGCTTGGTGAGCATGGAGTCGATGACCTGGATGAGGGCCTGCTGGTCGGACTCTTCGAGGGAGTCGATGAGTCGGATGCGCTCGGCGAGGGGCTTGTTTTGGATGCGGACCTCGGCGGCCTCCTCGGCCTCCTCGCTGAGCAGGTAGTCGGCGGAGACCTCCAGCGCCTCGGCGAGGCGCCTGAGCACGTCGATGCCCGGCTGGTACTTGCCCGTCTCCAGGCGGCTCAGGTGGGTGGGATTGATCTCGACCTGCTCGGCCAAGTCCCCCTGTGAGAGGCCGTGCCGCTTGCGCAGGACTTTGATCTTCTCGCCAAGCTCCATGATCGCTCCTTGTTTTCTGTCGAACCTCTCAACACCTGCGTCTAATTCTAGACGCCCGCATCGCTTTCGGCAAGGACTCTCGCGGTAGGCGACAAGCGGACCTTGACATTATTGATGCATCTATCTAGAATGATGGTGATGAATGCATCACGGCTAGCTTGACGCAGGCATCGCAAGCGCGGGAGCATCGCGGCTCCCTCCTGATGAGGACGAAAACAGATCGGGGGAACCCATGGAAGCAACGAAGCGGACGATCTCGACGGTGGAGGCAGACGGCGGCCAACCGGCGACGAAGGCTCCCCGCCTGGAGCTGACGGGCGCGTGGCTGGCCGAGGCCGGCTTCCCGGTAGGCGCCCAGGTGGAGGTAACGGTGGTCGAACCGGGCCGCTTGGTGGTGACGCGGCTGGACCTGGAAGGACCGCTGCCGAACCTGCTGCCTCTGGTGTGGGTGCCGGTCGAGAAGCTGGCGGCCCTGGAGAGGGGAGCTGCCCATGGCTGAGCAACGACAACTCACCGTCTCCCGGCTCCTGCGCTCCTCGCAGGCAAAGAGCTACCCGAGGCCGCCGGAACGGCAGGTGCCTTTCGTGCGGATGGAGGGGAACTGGCTGGAGAAAGCTGGCTTCCGGATCGGTGGGAAGATCTGCGTCCAGGTGGAGCCTGGGCGTTTGGTGCTGACGCCGCGAGAGGGGTGAGGCATGGCCCACAACACGACGAGGGAAGCGAAGCCGGAGCACAAGCTGACGGTTTCAGGACTGCACCGGCCAGGGTGGCACGCCTTCCCGGAGGATGAGTGCCTGCCGCACCTGCCGCTGATGGGCCGCTGGCTGTGGGAGGCCGGCTTCGGGGTGGGTACGCGGGTGCGGGTGGACGTCGTGGCCGAGGGCGAGCTGGTGGTCCGGCGGGTGGAGGGCTGAGGTGGCACGGGTGCCGAAAGCGGAGCTGGAGCGGCTGAAACGGGAGGTGAGCGTCCAACGCCTGGCCGAGGCTCGGGGGGTGAAGCTCCAGAAGAAAGGGGCCGATCTCCTGGGCCTCTGTCCCTTCCACGACGACACCGAGCCGTCGCTGGTGATCTCGCCGGGCAAAAACCTGTGGAACTGTCTCGGGGCCTGCGGCGAGGGTGGGTCGGTGATCGACTGGGTGATGAAGGCCGAAGGCGTCTCCTTCCGCCACGCCGTCGAGCTGCTGCGCTCGGACCGGCCGGCGACGTCCGGCGACGCCCCGCCGGTCGAGAGGTCCAGGGTCCCGAAGCTGCCGCCGCCGGTGTCGTTTGACGCCGAGGACGCCGAGCTGATGGAGCAAGTGGTGGACTACTACCACCGGACGCTGCTCGACAGCCCGAAGGCGATGGAGTACCTGGAGGGCCGGGGCCTGGCCGACTCGGAGGCCGTCGAGCGCTTCCGCCTCGGCTACGCCAACCGCACCTTGGGCTACGGCCTGCCAGCGAAAAGCCGGAAGGTGGGGGCTGAAGTCCGCGGCCGGCTGCAGAAGCTCGGCATCTACCGCGACACCGGCCATGAGCACTTCAACGGCTGCTTGGTCGTGCCGATCTACGATGAGGCCGGCCAGGTGGTGGAGGTCTACGGCCGGAAGATCACGGCAAGCCTCAAGCCGAACATCCCGCGCCACCTCTACCTGCCGGGGCCGCACCGTGGGGTCTGGAACGAGGCCGGCCTGGCCGGCTCGGAGGAGGTGATCCTGTGCGAGGCGCTGCTGGATGCCTTGACCTTCTGGACCGCTGGCTACCGCCACGTCACGGCGGCCTACGGCACGAACGGCTTCACCGACGACCACCTGGCCGCCTTCGAGCGTCATGGGGTGGAGCGCGTCTTGGTCGCCTTCGACCGGGACGACGCCGGCGACAAAGCCGCGGCGAAGGTGGCCGAGCGGCTGGCCGCCGCCGGCGTCGGCGCGTACCGGGTGCTGTTTCCGCGAGGGCTCGACGTCAACGAGTACGCGCAGAAGGTGGGGCCGGCGCAGCAGAGCCTCGGCCTGGCGCTCCGAAACGCCGCTTGGATAGGCGACGGTGAGCCGCCGGCGAGGGCCGCTGAACCGGAGCAGCCGCCGGCGGCTAAGAAGAAGAAGTCGGAGGGCGAGGAGCCGGCCGCCGAGCCTCCCTCCGCTCCTCCTTTAGCCGCTGATCCTCGGCCGGCAGAGCCACCGCCGGCCACTCCCGCGCCGCCGGCGCCGGCGACTCCGACCGTGCCGGCGGAGGTGAGCGAGCAGGAGGTGGTGATCCGCCTGGGGGACCGCCGCTACCGCGTCCGAGGGCTCGCCAAGAACATGACCTACGACGTGCTGCGGATCAACCTCCTGGCCGCCCGGGGCGACGGCTTCCACGTCGACACGCTGGACCTCTACTCGGCGCGGCAGCGCTCCGCCTACGTCAAGCCGGCCGCCGAGGAAATGAAGGTGGACGAGCGGGTGGTCAAGGCGGACCTCGGCCGGGTGCTCCTGAAGCTCGAGGAGCTGCAAGAAGAACAAATTCGCCGCGAGCTGGAGCCGGAGGAGGAGCGGAAGGTGCTGACGGCGGAGGAGCGCTCGGCGGCGCTGGAGCTCCTGGCCGACCCACGGCTCTTGGAGCGGATCCTGGAGGATTTCTCGCGGTGCGGCCTGGTGGGCGAGGAGGTGAACAAGCTCACCGGCTACCTGGCCGCCGTCTCGCGGAAGCTCGAGGAGCCGCTGGCGGTGCTGATCCAGTCGTCGTCGGCGGCCGGCAAGTCGTCGCTCATGGATGCGGTGCTGGCGATGATCCCGCCGGAAGAAAGGGTCCAGTACTCCGCGATGACGGGGCAGAGTCTTTTCTACATGGGCGAGAGCGACCTGGCGCACAAGATTCTCGCCATCGTCGAGGAGGAGGGCGCGGAGCGAGCCAGCTACGCCTTGAAGCTCTTGCAGTCGGAGGGCGAGCTGACCATCGCCTCGACGGGGAAAGACCCTTCGACGGGCCGGCTGGTGACGCACGAGTACCGGGTCGAGGGGCCGGTGATGATCTTTCTCACCACCACCGCCATCGACGTCGACGAGGAGCTGCTGAACCGCTGCCTCGTCCTCACCGTGGACGAGAATCAGGCGCAGACGCGGGCGATCCATGAGCGCCAGCGCGAGGCGCAGACGCTGGAAGGGCTGCTGGCCAGGCAGGACCGGGAGCACGTCTTGGCGGTCCACAGGAACGCCCAACGGCTCCTCCGACCGCTGCTGGTCGCCAACCCCTACGCTCGGGAGCTGACCTTCCTCGACGCGAAGACCCGCACCCGCCGCGATCATGTGAAGTACCTGACGCTGATCCGCTCCATCGCCTTGCTGCACCAGTACCAGCGGCCGGTCCAGACGGTGGAGCACGACGGCCGGAAGCTCGACTACATCGAGGTGACGGTGGAGGACATTGCCACCGCGAACCGGCTGGCCGGCGAGGTCCTGGGACGGTCGCTGGACGAGCTGCCGCCACAGACGCGGCGGCTCCTGGGGCGGCTGGTCGAGCTGGTGGCCACCGAGTGTGAGGAACAGGGCCTCGACCGCAGCCAGGTGCGCTTCTCCCGCCGCGACGTCCGGGAGGCGACCGGGTGGGGAGACACCCAACTCAAGGTCCATTTGAAGCGGCTGGAGGAGCTGGAGTACGTGGTGGTCCACCGGGACGGACCCCGCTACCTCTACGAGCTGATCTACGCCGGCCAGGGAGACGACGGCGAGCCATTTCTGCCGGGGCTGCTGGATCCGCAGGCGCTCGAATCTGCGACTACGACGGCGAACCGGTCGGGGTCTGAGAACCACCGGTCGGGGCAAAACGCGGAACGGTCGGGGGCCGGTCGGCCCCCGGTCGGCCCCCGGTCGGGGGGTGGTCGGGGGGGCGATTCGACGCGAAAGCCCAACGGGGACAGGGGCATCCGCGCCACGGCTCCTGCTGAGGCTGAAAACGCACGTTTCGGGGACACCAAGAAATCGCCGAGTCGTAGTCGTACCCGTAGCCGGCTCCCCAGTCCTTCTTTAGCCGCTCGGGGTGACGGGTGAGCCCGAAGCGGAAGCGGCGCTTCGCCCACAGCCGGCGCAAGTCAAGGCCGCCCATCGAAGCCGACGACGACTCCGGCTCGCTCGTCTCGCTGGCGGTGACGTATCTGGACCAGCTCCGGGCGCGGCACTACTCCGAGACGACGCTGGAGGCGAAGGGCCGCTACCTCCGCTACTTTGCCGCCTGGTGCGAGGACCGGAGCATCCGCCGGCCGGCCGAGGTGACGCTGCCGCTCGTGGAGCGCTACCAGCGGTGGCTTTTTCACTACCGGAAGGCGACGACCGGCGAGCCGCTGTCGGTCCACAGCCAGCGCTCCTACCTGGCGGCGCTCCGGCCGTATTTCAAGTGGCTGGTGCAGCAACGCTACATCCTGGCGAACCCCGCCTCCGAGCTGGTGATCCCGCGGCGGATCAAGCACCTGCCGAGGGACATTCTGACGGCCGACGAGGCGGAGCGGGTGCTGTCCGAGCCGGACCTGACCGATCCCCTGGGCGTGCGCGACCGAGTGATCCTGGAGACCTTCTACGCGACGGCGGTACGGCGGGTCGAGCTGGTGCGGCTTCGCCTGCCGGACCTCGACCTCGGCCGAGGTGCGGCGATCATCCAGGAGGGCAAGGGTGGGCAGCAGCGCGCCGTCCCCCTGGGCGAGAGGTGCCAGGCGTGGCTGGAGAAGTACCTGCGGGAGGTGCGGCCACAGCTGGCGGTGGAGCCGGACGACGGGACGCTTTTCCTGAACAACCTGGGCGAGCCTTTCAGCCTGAACGGCATGACCCACCTGGTGCGCGACTACGTGCTGGACTCGGGCGTCGGGAAGAAGGGAGCCTGCCACCTCTTTCGGCACACCGCCGCGACGCTGATGCTCGAGGGCGGCGCGAACGTCCGCTACATCCAAGAACTCCTCGGCCACGCCGACCTCGAGACGACGGAGATTTACACCCACGTCACCATCGACAAGCTCCAGGCGGTCCACCGCTTGACGCACCCGGGAGCGCAGCTCCGCCGTCGTGGCGGAGACGGCGACGTCGCCGGCGAGGCGACCGTGGACGAGCTGCTGCTGGAGGAGATGTACCGCAGCTTCGCCGACGAGGCCGCCGAGGACGACGACGAGGCCACCGGCTGAGCGAGCGCGAGCCGACGGGGACCGCACCGCCGGTGCCTTGCAGCCCGGTCGTCACGCCCCGTGCAACCCGCCCGGCCCCCGCACGGGTCGCGCCGTCCTCCGAGGGTAGAAGGTCGAACCGTCCCCCCGCCCCCGGGCCCGGACCGGGCTCGCTTCGAGCGGGCCGGCTCACTCCGGGGGATGCACCGCCGGCCCGGGGTGGGGCTTTTCTCAGGTGAAAGGAAGTGCCGCTTGGACGCCCGCCCCAAGCGGCGGCGGGGGTGTCCGTCCCTTCGGGCACGGGGCAGCCGCTCCGGGCAAGGGTCGCGCCGCCCCCCGGCGTCACGCCCCTTGCGTCGTCGCTGTCCGATAAGGCGCCTTATCCGACCTGCCCCTCGGACACCCCCGCCGCTCGGCCTGGCGGCTTTCCATAACGTGAATTATGGAAACTTGGGGCGGGCTCGGGCAGCGGTGGCCAGCGGCTCGTGCCTCCGGCCACCACGCCCCACCCCGGGCCTCCGAGCCGCAGCAGCGCCGACGTCGCCTTCCCCGTCCGGTCCCTCCCAACTGCCAGGCACCCTGGCCTCTCCTCCCTGCCCCCCGCCCGGCCAGCGTGCCTTCCCCCGCCCGGCCGCCCCCACCCCGGCGCCGGGTCTTCCCGCGCCTGCGCGCGGCGCCGCTGCGCGTCGCCGTGCTCGGGCTCTAGCCCCGGCGCCCCCGAACACCTCCCCCCGCCGAAGGCTGCGCCCTCGGCTTCACCGCCCTCCCGACGACGGGCAGCTTGGCCGGCGGCTACGCCGCCGGGCCAAACTGCCGAATACGACATGTGGGTGCTTGAGTAGATCGCCAACGCAAGATATAGTGATTCGCCTAAAAACCAAGGAGCCGCAAGGAGCCGAAGAATGATCTACCGCGACCGGTACAGCCTGACTCGATCCATAGATGAAATCACTAGGGCTACGAGGTCATCGAGGCCCGTGATCGCATCTTCTAGCAGCCAACTCGCAGCGGCTACTAGATCATCGAGATCCTTGGTCACATCAGCGTCCGATCAGCTCGCAGCGGCTACACGGTCTTCGAGGTCACTAGCGTCTGCTGTCAACCCATGCAAGGAACTCTTTGCTGCGACGAGTGCCTACAAAGATCTGACCGCCGCGACGAGGCTAGACGATGAAATTGCGGCTGTCACAAGGTCTTCGAGGGAGCTTGACTCCATTGCTCGACTCGACAGGGAGATCAAAGCTGCGACCAGGCCGTTTCGTGAGATCGAGGCGGCGACCAGGGTAGATCGGGAGATCGAGGCCGCAACCAGGCCCTATCGTGAGATCGAGGCGGCGACTAAGGACTTGACTTCTCCAGTCGCTGCAGCGAAGGAGCTGGCATTACCTCATGAACTCAGCCTGCTGTCTCGCGTAGATCGAGAGGTCCAAGGCGCACTTGCTGAACTCAGATGGACGCGCCTTGCCAACGAAGTCGTCCCCACGGCTGAAGCCCTGGCCACCAGCTACAGAAATCTGAGCCTTCCACCGCTGGAAGCTAGATCGCTATTCGCCCTAGACTCTTTGCCGACGCTGGAGCTCTTTGCCCACACCTCTCTCCTCAACGAACTGGGTTTTCTCGAAGCTGCCGCACCGGCGGTGGTCGATCCAGAAGAGGCGGACGAAGCCGCCATTCAAGAGGAGCTCGACCGACGAAGCCAGGCCACCCTTGAGAGTCTCTTAGCCAGCTACGATCCAGCGCTCCTTCCTGTCTGGCATGGAGCAAATGAAGGTCTCACCAACCAGAACGATTCCATCCGACATTTCTGCGTTTCGCAGCGAGCCCTGCTCCAGAAGCTCTTGGAGAAAGCGGCGCCCAACAAGGCCGTGATGGAGTGGAGCGACAACCCAGATTACATCGGTCAGCGCGACACAAATGTGCCCACCATGTCTGGCCGCCTTGCCTACCTCTGCGACCGAGCCAAGCTGAGCCGCTTCACGCACTTCGCCATTACGGACGCTAAGGCTGCCTACAAGGTCTGGAATCAGCTCACCAAGGGAGTCAAGCAGATGCCTGGCGGCATGGATGAGCGCTCGCTGACAGCTCTCAGAGTCAGGAGCAATTGCCTAATCGTCATGGCGCTCCAACTGATCCGCGAGGGCCTCCCCAACTAGGGCGGCTCACCGTCGGAGGTAGACTCCAACCGTGCCGACCCCAGCAGCTAAGGGAAAAAACCTCACCCCCCGGCGACCGCCCGGCCGCCCAGGGCGCCGCCCGCGCCGGCGCGTGCCGGGCCGAAAACTCGCGTCAGGGGGTATCAACCCAGCTCGCCGCCTCGCGTCGGGGTCGAGCGGCTGTAAGTCGCAGAAGGCACTAGGGATGCGGCGCGGGGTACGGCAGACTCGCATCGGATGTGCGTTTCGGCGCTGGTACGCACCTGGGACGGGGAGGTACACGAAACTGGACCCTGCCTTCCGGCCGCTGAGTAGCTGGCCGTACCTCTACGGCAAGAGCAATCCGCTCTTCCACTACGACCCGCTGGGCCTCCATGAGACGAGCTTCCCGCACGGCGGGCCGAATCACTACATGACGCCGCCGGGCAACGACTTCGAGTGCGTGGCGAAGATTCGGGACCAGGTGCGGCGAGAGGCCGACGGCCAGACCCGCTACCAGCACTGCTTGGCGAACTGCCTGATCACCAAGCGCTGCCCAGGCGGCAAGACCATCGCGATGATCGCCAGCTTCGTCAAGGAGGCGGGCGACCTCGGCCGGTGCCTCGTCCAACGGCGAGAAGGAAACTGCAAGAGCGCCTTCCAACCCGCAGACTTCACCGACAACAAGCGGGGAAGACAGTGCGAGCCGGAGATCCCCTGCCACGAACAGTGTGGGCCACTACGCATCGAAGCGGAGCCTCCGCCTGGTCCATTTGGTGCCCTCAGCCCTGGCGGCGATAGTAGCGATGGCTCATCCGGCTCCAGCTAAGGTCCGGGCGGCTGCCCTGTCGCTTCTCTTGCTCGGGGTGCTGGCTTGCACTGGCGACTGGGTGACGGTCGACGCCGCCGCTCCTCTGGACCGCATCGTCCTGAGTCCTCTTGGCGAGGCCTTCGTGCATGCACAGCCTGGAGTGGAACTCGACGAATTGGTTTCGACTGCTCCATTTCGAGAGAAGAATCTGCGGCCTGGGATGACCGCGGACGAAGTAGCAGCAGTCCTCGGCGAGCCGGATTACCTGGGCCGGGAACGTGGCGGCAGCGATGAGGTCTTCGGCTTCCACGCCGAGTCAGGCGATTTCGAGGTCATCAAGCAACATGTGTCGAGTGAAGGCACAGAGGTGGATCGCTGGTTTGTGCGCTACCGTCCGCGTGACTGTGCTCCGCTTGTCGATCCGCGCCTTCTAAGGCAGATCGAGAGTCTTGATTCCTTCCCAAGCAAGGTGACTGTGCTTGCTGGATCGGATGGCGAGGATGCGGCCTCTCTGCGATTCGACGAGCAGCACTCCTGCTCGGCGATATGGTGGCTATCCGCCGCGCCTCAAAGCTCGTAAGCGCAAGCTACGCAAAGAGATAGCTGTACATTTAAAGCGGAAACACACCGCTTTTGCTATCCGTACCCCGAGGTGAGGTCGCCGGGGTGACGCGGGACGTGTCGTACTCCTGGGAGCCGCCGGCGACGGCGACCACCGGAAAGGAGTATCGACGATGGCCGACTCGACGAAGACCCAGGGGACGGAAGCTCAGCCGCAGCATGCGACGGAAGAACTACGGCCGGCGAGCTACCTTCCTTCCGGCCCCATGTCCACCCTGACCTGCGGGTATTCGGAGACAGGTTACGTTTAAAAAAATAACCTGTCCCCGAATTAGCGACGACGGGCAGCTTGGCCGGCGGCTATGCCGCCGAGGCCAAACTGCCAAGAACGAATCAGAAGCAACCTGTTGACACCAAGGGGGGCGTCCGGCATCTTGAATAGGTGTTATCCCAACAACGGGATCCATTTTTCACGACTCCAAGGGAGTACCGTCATGCAGTACGACAAGCCCGTAATCGATTTCGAGGAGAACACCGGTGGCTCTTGAACTCCACGACCTGAACGACGAAACCCGCCAGTACATGCTTGAAGAGCAGCAGCGCGATGAGGAACGAGGAACGCTCTACTCGGGGATGTATCTCAGCACGAATGGAGAGCACGACTATCCGGACCTCCTCCGTCAAGCGATGCAACAGCACGATGACACTTGGCTAGCTGACCAGCTCCGGCAGGATGGCCGCGTCAAGACACACACCGAGAAGCTGAATAAGGACGGAAGCTTCAGGAAGGTCCCACATACGGCACCCGAGATGCTGGCAGAGGGTGAATTCAATCGTTTCTACGCTCGTGGGCTCTCCCGACGGGCGATCAACGAGGGGATCGAAAACCTCGTCATCTATAGAGCAAAGCCAGCTCAAAGGCCGCGTCCTGAGTCGGAAGCCAAGATCGGCCAGGAAGTAAATGCCAAGGCGCTTCTCACGGACCTCAGAGAGAACCCAGGTCTGGAAACCGCTCTGGGAGTCCCCGGGGGACCGAACTCCGGCCTCAGCGTCAGGCTACCGTAGGGCTCCTACCCCAGGTCCAGGAACTCACCCACCGACAGGCGGGCGGATTTGAGGATGTGGGAGAGGGTCGAGCGCTTGACCGGCCGGTGGGCGGGAACCGTGATCTTCAGCGTCTCGTCGGGGAGGTGCTTCTGCATGCGGATGTGGCTGCCGCAGGTATACACCCGCAACCGGGAGGTACGTGAAACCGGACCCAGTGGGGCTAGATGCCTACCGGCGAGTGAAGTTCGATGGGCTCCCTCCAAATCGACTCTACGCCTACGCTGACAACCATCCCATTAACCGGTTCGACCCACTGGGTCTGAAGGTGGAGATCTGCGAGCGTCCGGCTGAGCTTCCGGGCAACGACAAACTCGGATTGCCTCACCAGTGGGTAAAGACCGACACAGGGGCAGGGGGAATGGGACCGAAGGGTGGAGGGGTGCCTGGCCAGGGAGGATGTGATTGTCCAGGAAGGCCAACTGTGGTCGTAGATCACAGCGGTGAGACTGGACCGGATGTGACCTGCACGGTGGTCGAGGACGTAGACTAAGGATGTGTCAACAAGCTCATTCAGTCGGGACGCCGAACGGGTCCACTGGATTCCCACGGTGAATGATTGCTGGACTTTCGTCGAAAACGTGATCACTGAGTGCCGGAATCAGAAACCGCCGTTCAATCCCGGCCGGCCAGGGTATCGGCAGAGTCCCCTCTAATGGACAGGCGCCGCCAAGGACTGTGGGTCGCCGTGGCCTTAGCCTTCGGAGGATTTCTCTACAGTCTCGCCGGTGCTCTCCAGGCTGCGTGGCTGAGTGCCACTCCGGACTATCCAGTAGAGCGTGCCACGAAGAACTTCTACTGGTGGGGGGCGGGCAGCTTTGTAATGCTCTGCTTCTTGGTCCTGCTGGCCGTCGTGCTCTTCAAGACCAGAACGCGCAGAGCGTAGCTCTGGCGGTGGCCTCCTGCCGCTCAGCTGGCGAGCCGCTGAATCTGCTTCTTGGTGAGGAAGGCGTCGAGGAGCTTCTTGACGACGACCTTGTCCCCGTCCTCCAGCATCTCGACCTCCTGGAATTGCCTTAGTCGTTCGCGGTCCTCGAAGCGGGCGTGGGCCGCAGCTTCGACCGTGCCCTGCATCAGGTAGTTAGCGGAGATG
>Ga0209954_1000154_pt1 | contig 12924 bp, 14 predicted proteins | sample SalPon2A_A_D2_MG_FD_185715 | JGI IMG/M metagenome (GOLD analysis project Ga0209954, IMG submission 185715) | Soil microbial communities from South San Francisco under conditions of wetland restoration - Salt Pond MetaG R2A_A_D2_MG (SPAdes)... | ecosystem: Environmental > Terrestrial > Soil >...
CGACGAGACCACGCCGCCGGCCGACCGCGACTGGATCAACCACTACGAGCGCACCAAGACCCTGGCCGACCGCCGGGCGCGCCGGGCCATCGCCGAGGGGGTGCCGCTGTCGGTGGTCTACCCCGGCGTCATCTACGGCCCCGGGGCGCTGACCGAGGGCAACATCCTGGTGCGCCACCTGCTGGACCTGGCGGCCAAGAAGCTGCCCGGCCTGCTGGGCTCGCCGGAGCGGGTGTGGAACTACGTCTTCGTCGAGGACGTCGCCCGCGGCATCGCCTCCACCCTGGAGCGCGCCGCGCCGGGGGAGCCGGGGTGGCGCTACGTGCTGGGCGGCGAGAACGTGCGCCAGGGCGACCTCTACGACCATGTGCGGGAGGTCGGCGGCATCCGCGTGCCGCGGCGCCGCATCCCGGACTGGCTGGCCACCGGCACCGGCTTCGCGGCCCGGGAGCTCGCCCGCCTGACCGGCGGTACCCCGGCCCTGACCCCGGACCTGGTGGAGATCTACCGCCACGACTGGGCGCTGGACTCGACCCGCGCCGCCGACGAGCTGGGATGGCGGGGCCGCCGCTTCCGCGACGGCCTGGAGGAAACCGTGAACTGGCTGCGGGAGATCGGACGATGGCCGAAGAGCTGAGCGCGAACCAGGGCGGGGCAGATCCGGCCAGCCCCGACCCCGGCAGCCCCGACCCCGGCAGTGTCGATTCCGGCAGTGTCGATCCCGGCATCGCCCCCCTGGGCCCGACCCACCCGCTGACCACGGGCGAGCTGCTGCGCAAGACCGTCCACATGGGCGTCGGCCTCATCGCCTTCACCCTGCGCTGGCTGGGGCCGTGGTGGGGGGCGCTGGCTGCGCTCTCGGCCGTCGTCTTCAACCTCGCCATCCTGCCGCGCCTCGGCGGCCGGGCGCTGTGGCGGGGGCACGAGAAGTCCAGCGGCAGGTCGCTGGGCATCGTCCTCTACCCGGTGGCGGTGCTGCTGCTGATTCTGATCTTCAACCAGCGCCTGGAGGTGGCCGCCGCCATGTGGGGAATCCTCGCCTTCGGCGACGGCATGGCGGGCCTCATCGGCATGCCCTTCGGGCGCCGCAAGCTGCCCTGGAACCCGGGCAAGAGCTGGGCCGGCACCTTCGCCTTCTTCGTCTTTGGTACCCTGGGGGCGTGGATCCTGCTGCTGTGGACCGCGCCGGGCCGCTACGACGCCCCGGAAGCCATGGTCTTCACCCTGGTCTGCTGCGCCGTGACGGCCGTCGTGGCGGGCTTGATGGAATCGCTGCCCCAGGGGTTGGACGACAACATCGGCGTGCCCATGGTGGGGGGGCTGCTGCTCCTCGGCCTGCTCCTGACCGAGGGAGGCTGGTGGGTGGTGGCCGAGCCGGAGTTCCTGCGCGGCGCCGCCATCGGCATGGCGGTCAACGTCCTTCTGGCGGGCCTGGCCTACGCCGCCAGGTCGGTCAACGTCTCCGGCGCCGTCATGGGCTGGCTGGTGGGCTCGGTGATCTGGGCCTTCCTCGGCTGGGGCGGTTTCCTGCTGCTCCTGGCGTTCTTCGTCCTGGGAAGTGCGGCGACCAAGCTGGGGTACTCGAAGAAAGCGGCGGCGGCCCTGGCCCAGGAGGAGGGTGGCCGGCGCGGCGCCCGCCACGCCGTGGCCAACGCCGGCGTCGCCCTGGTCTGCGCCGTGCTGGCCTTGACCACCCCGTACCCGATCCTCTTCTCCCTCGCCTTCGCCGCCGCCTTCGCCACCGCCGCCTCCGACACCGCGGGCAGCGAGATCGGCCAGCTCTACGGCCGCCGCGCCTACCTCCCCACCACCTTCCGGCGGGTGCCCCCGGGCACCGACGGCGCCGTGTCGGTGGAGGGCACCGTGGCGGGCATCCTGGCGTCGCTGGCGCTGGGCGCCCTTGGCGCGGTGGTGGGCCTCTACCCCTGGGTCGGCGTCGCCGTGGTGGCGGTGGCCGCCTTCGTCGGCACGACGCTGGAAAGCATCCTCGGGGCGACCGTCGAAAGCCGCGGCCTCCTGGATAACGAGGCGATGAACTTCCTCAACACCCTGGTCGGCGCCCTGGTCGCCGCCGGCGCGGCCCTGGCGATCTTCGCCTGACGCGGCCCCTCCCCTTCGCCTGATTTCCCGCCTCGCCAGACTTCCCGCTCATCCCGAAACCGGTAGACATTCCATGACCCGACACGAGCCCGCCGCCCCACCCGCCGCCCCCGCACCGCCGGGAGCCTCCGCGCCGCCGACGGACGGCTCCAAGCTGGGCGCCTACGTCCGCCTGGCCCGGCCGTTCACCCTGCTGCCGCCGCTGCTGGGAATCATCTCCGGCGCCGTCTGCGCCTTTGGCTCGATCCATAACCCGGACCCGGCCCGGGACCTCACCCTGTCGGTGATCCTCACCGTCTTCCTCGGCTCGCTCTGCGCCAGCTTCCTCAATGCCGCCTCGAACTCCATCAACCAGATCTACGACCTGGAGATCGACCGCCTGAACAAGCCGGACCGGCCGCTGGTCACCGGTGAGCTGTCGATCAAGGAGGGTTGGGGTTTCACCTGGCTGTTCTACGCCCTGGCCCTGGTCCCCACCTGGCTGGTGGTGGTCTACCCGTACAACAGCCTGACCGAAAAGCTCTTCGCGCCGCTGGAGTACCACCAGACCTTCTTCATCTACCTGGCGGGGTTGGTCTTCACCTTCATCTACTCCGCCCCGGCGCTGGGCCGAACCAAGACGGAGGGGATGCTGGCCAACCTCACCATCGCCATCCCCCGGGGGATCTTGCTCAAGGTCGCCGGCTGGGCCATGGTGGCCCACGTCTGGCACGTTGAGCCTTGGTTCATCGGGGCGATTTTCGGGCTGTACCTGATCGGCGCGGCGTCCACCAAGGACTTCGCCGACATGGAGGGTGACCGCGCCGGAGGCTGCAAGACCCTGCCGATCTTGTACGGCGTCCGCAAGGCCACCTGGATCATCGCGCCCTTCTTCGTCTTCCCCTGGCTTCTGATGCCGCTGGGCACCATCTGGCCCGACCCCCAGGACCCGGCGCACCCGATCTTGACGGGGAACGCGACGTTCTTGAGCGTGCTGGGGGTGGTGCTGACTTTGTGGGGGTTGTACACGGTGTACCTGTTGGTCCGCGACCCCGACTCCCTGACCACGACGGAGAACCACCCCTCCTGGAAGCACATGTACCTGATGATGATGGCGGCCCAGGTCGGCTTCGCGGTGGCCTACCTGATCTGACGGAGGAAACCGGGGACTGGTTATTTAGGCCGATCCGTGGGATCGCCGGCAGATCCCGAGAAAAATAACCTGTCCCCGCTTTCCGGCCCCCACCTCAACCCCTACCCCGAAGCCAGCCCCCTTGCTCCTACCCCCCGTGGTGGGGGGCGTGGGGTATCGCCGGGCGAGGGGCGGCTCAAGGCGCGCCGGCTCGCTGCGCTCGCCGGATGTGGGCGCTGAAACTTCTATCCTGCGTAGGCCCACCCGCCCAAAACCACCACCGGCGGTGGCTCCAGCATCAACCTCACTCCGTAAGCCCCGGCAGCGCGCTCGTTCGCTCGCCCCTCGCCCGGCGACACCCCACCTGGTGTTTTCACTAGTTGCGAACTGCGCCTGGTGGGCCGAATCCCCAAGCCTCGCGGGTATCCAGAGAATCCGCAGACGCTCGGAGAACACCTCAAGTGTCGGAGACTGGATGAGGGGTTGAGCCAGCCTGCACTTGCCAGGCGGCTCGGTGTTCACCCGGCCACGCTGCGTGCGTGGGAGCGCGGGAGGTACGGCGTGGGGAAGAAGAACCGGGAGGTGGTCTTCGAGTTCCTGGGCGGTGATCCGAGGGGGTAGAGAAAAGCCCCGGCGGGGATGCCGGGGCTTTGAGGCTCTGGCTGTGTGTGCGAAGCGCCGAGCTGGCTACGGCTCGACCCGCGAGATATAGGCGAGCTTGCCGGCGCCGATGGAGGCGAACATCTCGTTCCGGTCATTCATGCGCTTGAAGAATGCCTGCTTAGCTGCTGCCGATCCCATTTCTCCGGCGACCGTCATCCGCCGCCTATTGACCTCGACCTTGTAGACCTCCCCCTCCTTCATGAAGTATGTCTTGCCGCCAGCTTTGAAGGCCACACAAGGATCGAGTAGCCCACAGCGAACTGATCCCCACACATTGACGTATTGGCGGGATTTTATCGGTGCCGATATACCGCGAGGTAAATTCGTCGGGCTGGCTGTCCGAAGATCAGGCATCGGGGTAAGGTCATTCTCACTGGCTGGGTCCATGTATCGATGGCGAAGTTGGGCTACATCTCCCTCCTCATCAACAGCGAAACGAGTCACCTCAACACCCGTCCTGCTGTCGATGACCTGGACGACGTAGAAGTAGTCTTCGCGCTCTCGCTTCCGGCAGCGTGTTGGTGTCCAGTTGGCGACTCGTCGCAGCGTATACTTGGCATGCCCCGAATCGACCAGGTTGAACAGCCGTTGATCAGTCGGTCGCAAGTTCTCAAATGCCATGTCAGAGTACGCCCTGCGATGGAAAGTGAGGAAGTTCTCGACCACCTCATCGGTCGTGGTTGGAAACGGGTTCGGTCGGTAGCCTCGATCTCCCGGCTCTAGCTCCTTGAGCTGTTCGCGGAACTCAAGACGCTCCTTTGCATGCCCCGGCGGGCAGTCTTCAAGGTGCCAGACCTGAGCGAGGGCCGTAGGCGAGAGGAGTACTAAGGAGACAAGGGCGAGTAGAAATTTTTGCATTGTCATTCCTCTCAATCAGTACTGGTTCTCAGGGGTGCAGCCACCTCCACCGCCACATCCCGAGCTGTCGTAGATTTGGTCACCGTAGCTGTTCTGGTTCTGCACCCAGCCCTGCGTCATGATGGTGGAGATGATTTGCGAGCAGATCTGACCCGGAGGGCAGTTGACGAGATGCCAACGGGCGCTCGGGTAGTCGTCGTTTGCACGAACTTCTGGGTCGTGGAAGTAGGTGTAATCCCACTGATACCAATTGCCCTCCTGGTGCCATTTCCCCCCGTTGACGACACCGGCATGTTTGAAGTCGATGATGGCGATCACCGGAGTGTAATTGTCAATCGAGGTGATCTGTCGGGCCATGAACGCCTCGACGTTACTGGGCGCATCGAAGTCCCAGTAGGCATCATCGGTCCTGGTGAACTGGTTGACCGCCGCCGCAAGCGTATCTTCCGACACGCCGCTGCACGTTCCACCCATCCACGTAGCAATTTCCTGCTGACTCGGATAGAAGCCGTAGTCGTAGTCTGTCCACATCTGAACGGAGGCCGGGCCGCAGTCGAGCGACCCTTGGGCCTGGGCATGATACGGCACCCCGAGCTTCACGTCACCGGAACTTGTTGCTCCACAAGCCATCGACATGAGGCCACACATCACCACAAGCGCGACGAGCAGCGTTTTCCATCGGATTCTCGTCATTGTTCTTTCCCTTCTCGACCGTTGTCAGAGAGCAACAGACTGCTGGTCGGTCATTCGTTGGGCTTCTCAATACGATCGACCTTACAGCATACATTGAAATGCGCGCAAGTTTTAAGAAGCAGATATATTTAACTACATCTAAGACCCGGAAGGGGTCTGACTTCAACTCTGGTCGAGCTACAGGCTTCGCCGGAACGCTTCCATCCGAAGCATCTGCCGCACATCCCGGGCAGTGCGAACCTTGGTTGAAACCTGCGTCACCGCGTCTGCCAGGAGCCGAAGGGATGCCATGATGTCGCGCGGGGTGTCGAGGTCTTCAAACACCTCTACGAGGTCACGTCCAAGCTCTGCGGCCTTGACGCTTGCACCCTCATCCAGGAGGGCAAGAAAGAGATCGAGCGAGACCAGGGCTGCGTCGTAGGTGCGGCCCAGGCGAACGAATTCGTCCCGCCCCTGGGCAAGCAGCGACCCTGCCTCTTGGGGTCTTCCTCTCGCAAGGGCGAGCCGTCCTGAAAGGCACTTCCACAAAGCGCTCCCGTAGTCTCCGCCGTGCGCCTCGTAGGTTGACAGATTCTCCTCAAGCAAGGACTGGGCGTTCTCCAGGCGGCCAAGATCAGTCAAGGTCAGGACTTGCCCCGTGACGGCACCAAGATACAGGTTGGGCTGCGACTCTTGGTCGAGGAGCGCGGCGGCCTCTACGTGGAGCTGGTAGCCGAGAGAGTGGTTGCCGACGACTCCCGCGAGATTGGCACGCTTGAGCCGGACACGGGCAGCGCCCTCGACTTCGCATGCCTCTGCGTAGAGACGGGCGGCGGTGACAAGTAGCTCGTCGGCCTCCGTGTGTCTCCCTTGCTCGACTAGGAGCGATGCATGAAGTGAGGAGATTTCGGCGTCGGTCTCCAGAGAAGCCCATGCTGCCTTCGCCATCTGTGCTTCAAGACGGGTGAAGCGCATTGACGCACCGGCGAGGTCACCGGATACCCGCAAGGCGTTGGCATGATACGCCTCTGCGCGAGCAACCAAGATCAAGGCCCAGTTTCGTTTGCGGTCTTCGGTCGCCCATCGAAGGGCGGTCGGAACCAGGGCCACTAGGTCGGCTGCGAGCAGGGGATCGTTTCTGACGCGCTCTCGGCACTCGGAAAGGAGTCGCTGCGCGAAGGCGCGAGTGCGGAATCGAGTCCTCCCTACCTCAACCTTCCGCTGCCACTCGTTTCGAGGAGTGCGCAACAAATGCTCCACGTCTTCTCGCGCCTCTCGGTCGAGCTTGCGCATCACCGAGAGGCGACGAATGGACTCCTCAACATCGGCGTGGGATGTAGCGTCCGGGTCGTCTTCGACCGGCTCCTGCCCGAACGGCGCAGGCAGCCCACCTCCCTGGTCATCCCACGCGCCTCGACACTCCGGGCAACGTTCCAGGAGGTGTGCGTGGCCTAGATGAAGGAGGGCTTCGAGTGAGAGATCGCCCTGGAGGGCAAACAGATAGAGCTCCAAGGTCAGGTGGTTGTCGTAAGACTTTCCCATGGGGGCATCCTCAATATCGTAAGTGCGCCACCTGGCCAGAATGTAGACAGGTTTCTTCCTGGAGCCTACCGTCTGCTCGAATCTCTAGCCGTCGGGGTCCCACTCTGGGTACATCTCCGTGTCGGAGTCTGGAGTGGTGCTTGTCGGCTGCGGATCATCTCCTGGCTCGATTACCTCAACTGGTGGAGTGTCAACCCCGCCTGTTGAAGACTGCCCTACTTCCCATCCGCCCCAGCCGATCCACGCCAGGATCGTTGTCAGGAGGCTCCGTTCACCGCCCTCTGGCGCTGATGCCTCCAGAGAGACGCAGGGGACGATGAGGAGAAGTGCTAAGGCAACAACGGAAGCGAGGCGGGTGATGCTGCGGAGCATGTCCCTTCCTTCCCAGGGCGCACCGTTGAGTTGCGGCCTCATGCCGCACTCCGGCGCCCTTCATCTCCTAGAGTATGGGAGAAGAATGTCATCGGGACACTACCGCGCTGGAAGAAACCGTTGGGAGATGTGGCAGCGATCCGTTACCGGTATCTGGAAAGCGAAACAAGGAGCCTGCAAAGACAGAATATCGTTTCCAGTAATTTCTACACCTGCTAGATGCTGCGGTGCCCAGCCTCAAGCATCGAGCGCAACTCGCTGAGGAGCGCGAGGCTCACCTGTTGCCTGGCTACGCCCTTCTCCAAGAGCGCCAATACTTGGGCCACCTTCGCCGGCACTCCGTGTGCCGACAGACGAACGATGAGGGGCGGCACCAGCTGATACAGGTCGTGGAGCTTGCCTGCGAGGAGGTAGACCTGGGCGAGGTCCAGAGCGGCCAAGGTGGCGTCGTAGGTTCGGTCAAGAGTGAGAAAGGCGTCGATGGCCGCCTCAAAGCTCTCCTGGGCAGTCGTGTAGTCGTCGAGGCAAGAAGCGATCCGACCTTCGAGCACTCGATAGTAGGCGCCGGCCTGTGCTCTTGGGTCGGCCTCGAAATGGTCGAGGTGGGCTTCAAGGAGGTGTCGGGCCTCGATGGCGCGGTCGAGATCGGAGAGCACCTTGATTCGCCCCGTCACTATCGGGAGCACCAGGTCGTCGTCCTCACCAGGGCGTATCTTCTCGGCTGCTCCTTCGTACCTGGCGAGCGCCGCTTCCGAGTTCCCTTGCTTGCTGTAGAGGATCGCCTGTCTCATCTCTGCTTTGGCCTCGCCACGGTGTGACCCAGCGGCACGGTAGAGGGTAGCTGCCTTCGCAAGAAGTGCCGTTGCTTCATCGAATCGCTCGTCTTCGAGGCAAAGCGCGGCCTCAAGGCTGGCCAAAAGCGCTCGGCATTCGACATCTCCCGTCGGACGCTCGGCAAGGTCGGCGCTGAGATCAGAAAACATCTTGCCGGCGATACGTAGCTCGCCTGCAATCCTCAAGGCATTGGCTTCCCAGGCTCGGGCTTGAAGAAGGAGGCTCCAGGCCCACTCAGGGCCATGATGGAAGTTTGCTCGGCTGACGACATGCCGCATGAGTCGGAACCTCTCGACCGCTCGTTGAGGGTCTTCTGCCATCGCCTTCCGGCCTGCCGCAAGGAACTCCTCGGCCAACAGTTTTGATTGGAACTGGCTCCTAGCATTCTGGATTTTCTGGGCGCGCTTCTCAGCCGGTGTGTTCAGGAGTCTCGACTTCTGCTCCCAGGCCCTCCTGCGCCGGCGTCTCATCTCTGCTACTCGCTCAGTCTGCTCCTCCAGATCGTACTCGGTGACGCTCATCTCCCAAGGGTCATCTGGCTCTGCGCCCGCCGCCACCTGGGACTGGTCGAGGCGATCTAGAAGAACGGGACGGAGGTTTCCAAGCTGCTGCCAGAAGCGGCGGCAGTCGTTGCATACCTCGGCAAGATGATCGAGGAGTCTGCGTCCAAGGGAACTAGGGCCGTCATCGAGTTCCCTGGCCGCGCTGTAGTGCTCCTCCCCAAGGTGGCTTTGTAATTTCTTACGCATAGTCATATGTTCTCCTGTCCTCGCTCATCTTCCCAATTGTGGCATAGACGGAATCAAGGGCTTCCAGGTAGCCGAAACTCCCAACGCTTCTGAGGTTCCAGCCGGAGCCTTAGCAACCCTCGCTCGCGTGTGAGCCTCGCTCATTCAGGTTTTCTCGAAGTGTCTCATTTCTCCCGAATGAGCACGTAACCTGAAGTACATGGAGACTGACACCTCGGAAGACCAACCTACTGGGCCACGGGGAGGGACCACCACCGTCACCAAGAGCGGCATGGTCAAGAAGAACCTGTGGATTCCCCAGGAGGAAGCGGAGGCGCTACGCGAGAAGGCATACGTCGAGCGCAGGTCTGAGGCCGACATCATCCGCGAGGGCTTGCGTCTTGTCCTCGATGGTGAGGAGTAGCGGTGGATGCCATGGCCGTAACGCCTGAAAGAGTCAAGGTCGATCCCAGGTGGAACCTCTCGCCTTGGGCCGTGCGCCCCTACGTCTTTGAGCGTGCCCGGCCCTACGCCGAGTCGGGAGAACTCATCGCTCGCTCGTTCGCTGAGCGTGTTCCCGAGCACCCCATCCTTGCCCAGGCTGTCCTCATGGACATGGCCTGGCTCTACTCCTACCTCACGGCGGCAGGCGAGCAGGTCACCGGCCTCATCCCACCACGTCGCGCACTTGAAGCCTTCCTGGTCGAGCAGGCGCCCAAGAAAGCACGCGAGTGGATGACCGTTCCTTTCCTCGATGAGCCGATCCGCTGAGAGTTTCGGGTGCGCGTGCCTATACTGCTCGCGCGTTCGCTCAACCGGATTCTCCTGCCTTCGATGACGTGGGGATATTCGTTCAGAGAACAGCAGAACGAGGGGGAAGCAAAGCGCGAGGTCAGGGACGTTGCCATGGCGGAACTGTCAATGGCAAGAAACGCTGTTCCAGCGTGGAAAGAAGACATATCAAAGATCAGGCGTTCAGTTGAGAAGGCAACAAGGGGGGCGAAGCGTGGGGAAAGGTAAAGAGCTTGCCTTGGTCCGGGAACGGCTCAATCAATTACTTGACTCGATCACCCAGGTTGAAGACCTTGAGTTTGTCGAGCTTGCCGCGACTCTGACCGATATTACATTTTCTGAGGAAATGGCGGTGGAGTTCTATCTTGATGTCAGTCGCTACATTGCCCGAGTGCAGGCACGTCACGAAAGAGCCAAGGCGAAGTCACAAGAGATCGAAGGAAAGGGCGGTGCATCATGAGCGTTGCTGAAACAGATATGAGAAGAACAGTGTTGCCAGAAGAGATCGAGCGACTTGCTGAGAAGCTGTCTTGGCCGCCCACGGAAGCGAGTGAAGAAGTGCTCGCGCTCATGCGAGAGATCATCAGCGGTGCGCTCACACAAATCAGGGATGCACTCGGTGAACTCAGGGAGCTTGTTGACGCGCTTCCCGCACCGCCTACTGCGGTTGTCCCGACGAACCTTGAAGGGCTACGTCCGGGGTCTGACCTTGAGCTATTCGGTGTCTTACCGGGGTCTGAGCCTGACAGTGCGCACACAAACGCAGTGTGGTATCTCCTCGAAGAAGTCGCCTACATCCTTCCGCAAGCCGAAGCACTCCTCGATGAGCTTGAGCGCTACGCCGAAGATGCTGAACGAGCTACCCGTGAGGAAATCCGCGCCCTCCTCGCCGCCATTCCCGAAAGTCTTTTCAGAGCTATTGAGCGGCAGGCAGATCGGACGGGTGTTCCACCGTAGGCGTTTTTCGATCCATGCTGTCGAGAGATCCGATGGTGGATGAAGGGAGAGATTTTAAGAGCCGCCTAAGTGCTTACTGGGTCCGCTCAAAAATTGATCTCGTGTTGAACTTTTTGATGACTCTTGCAACACTGGCAACGATAATCTTTCGCAGGGAAGACTAAGCCGAATCCACCCTCACCCCACCCACACCCCATCTCCACCTCCACCGACTCCACCTCCGCCACCAGCCGGTCGCCCTGCTGCCGAACACGTCGCGCTCGGTACGGGCCCGGTCGTGGAGGCCGAAGCGCCTGTCAGTCCCCGTCGCCCAACAGATCCTCGATCCAACTGCGCCCGGCCAGGGCGTTGGGGAAGCCGAGGGTGGGGATGGCCAGGGTGGCGACGTGGAGGAGCTCCTCCTTCGCCACGCCGTCGCGCAGGGCGCGGCGGACGTGGGAGTGGACGCCGCCTTCAGAGCGCATGGCGATGGCGAAGGCCAGCTTGACCAGACGCCGGGTCTTGTCGTCCAGCGGTCCAGCCTCGGAGGCCGCCTTGCCGAGCTTCCGGTAGGCCTCCCAGACCTCGGGGTTCTGGCGGGCGAACTCGGTGGGGAGGGCGGGCAGCTCGTCGGGGAGTTTCTTTTTCGGCATGAGGCGATCATAGCGCCGGCGCCACCTCCAACCCGGCACTCCGACTTCTCTACCGCCGGCGGGACGAACAAAATTGACGGAATGGACTAGTCTGACTAGAATTTAGATCTCATGTCGACGATCTATTCCACCTACGAGGCGAAGGCGAAGTTCAGCGAGATCCTGCGCCAGGTCCGGTCCGGGGCCACCGTGCAAGTGACCTATCACGGCGAGCCCGTGGCTGAAATCCGTCCCCTGGAGAAGCACCAAGACCCTGTCGAAGCGCGCATGGCAGTGCTGAAGGCGCGGGGAGAGCTGACACCGGCGGCGGATCCAGAGGCTTCGGTCGAGGTGGGCGAGCCGGTGCCCGGCGGCCTGCAGCGGTTCCTCGAGGACCGGAATCGTTGAGCTCGGCCTACGTCGACAGCTCCGTCATCGTTGCCTTGGAGTTGGGGGAGCCCGGCTCCGCCGAAGTCATAGAGCGTCTGACCGCCTTCGACCACCTCCTGTCGTCACCGCTGCTTGAGGCGGAGGTGAAGTCCGCTCTACACCGGGAAGGGAAGGCACTCAACTCTGCCTGGTTGCGCCGCATGGTCTGGATCTCACCGCAGACGGGACTCGGTGCGGAGATCGGCCAGGTGCTCCAGGCGGGCTATCTCCGCGGAGCCGACCTCTGGCACGTCGCCTGCGCCCTCTTCTTCGCGGAAAGACCGGAGATCCTGACCTTCGCCACCCTCGACGGCCGCCAGGGTGAAATGGCGTCCACTCTCGGCTTCACCGTATTTCCAGATTGAGGCTTCGTTCCCTCACCCCTCCCACCCCATCTCCTCCAACCCCGCCTCCACCTCCGCCACCAGGCGGTCCACCTTCTCGACGTACTCCCTCGGCTTGGCCTTGCGTTCCAGGCCACCCTTGGACATGAAGCGGATCTTGCCGAAGACGTCGCGCTCGGTCCAGGCGCGGTCGTGGAGGCCGAAGCACCAGCCGACGCCGGTGTAGCTGTTGGGGTCGCGGCCGTCGAGGAAGTACTTGTTGTTGAGATCCAGGCAGCGGTGGAAGGCGCCGTCGGGGGTGTTGGTCCACTCCAGGATCTTCTTGCCCCAGTACATCCGCATGTAGTTGTGCATGTAGCCGGTGTGGACCATCTCCCGCATGGCGGCGTTCCAGTAGGGGTCGTGGGTCTCGGCGGCCTCCAGCTCGGCCCAGGAGTAGACGTGCTCGCGCTCGTCGTCGGCGTGCTCGGCCAGGGTCTTCCTGGCCCAGTCGGGCAGGGTGGTGTAGCTGTCGTAGTCGTCCTCCGCGTAGTGGACGAAGTTCATGGCCAGCTCGCGGCGCACCAGAAGCTCTTCCAGGTAGCTGTCGCGCTCGTTGTCCGGCTTGTCCACGGAGTTGTCGATCTCCAGCGCCAGCCACAACGGCGAGACCTGGCCGAAGTGGAGGTACTTGGACATGTGGGAGACGGCGTCGGTCTGGGGCTTGTTGCGCTTGTGGTCGTAGTCGTCCATGTGCTCTTCGATGAACGCCCGGAAGATGCGTTTGGCCACCCGGGTGCCGCCTTCGAAGATGGGTACCGGGGGGACGCTGCGATCGACGTCGAGGCGGTCGAGGAGGGCGAGGGGATCGCTCTGGAGGAGCGCCAGGTCGAGGTCGGGGTGGTCGCCGGCCGGGAGGTCGAGGCCGAGGG
>Ga0209954_1000155_pt1 | contig 12907 bp, 21 predicted proteins | sample SalPon2A_A_D2_MG_FD_185715 | JGI IMG/M metagenome (GOLD analysis project Ga0209954, IMG submission 185715) | Soil microbial communities from South San Francisco under conditions of wetland restoration - Salt Pond MetaG R2A_A_D2_MG (SPAdes)... | ecosystem: Environmental > Terrestrial > Soil >...
TTCTTTTGATTCTTTTACCATCCCATCTTTCATGCTAGTTGTCTGTTGCGCATATTTTCTTGCATCCTCTATATTTCCAGCAGCAACTGCTTTCTCATATTTTACAGTGGCGTCTTTCTTGATCTGCTTTCTTCGTTCAATTTCAGCCGTTTTTAATGATGGTGGTTTCCCATCAAAAACATAAACTGGTTTTATACCTAAAGATAAAAAATTGACATTTCTATAAAGAAGACCACTGAGATGACTAGTTATTCTTCCTTCTGAATCTGATAACTGTAATCCGTCTGGGCCCCTAATACTTGCAAGAAATTGATAAATTGCATTGTATGCATCAATTGCAATAATTTTAGTTGAAAATGCATCTAGTGTTGTTTTCTCTTTGACCACTAAGTCTTTTAAGTTCAATCCCATGAAATTTGTTGTATATTTGTGCTTTTTTGTGTTTGTTCTTCATTTCTGATCGATATTTTTTATATTGATGAAGAAAAAATCAATTTTAATATTCAAATAATTAACTAAAAATTGCAATGGTGTTATTTGATTTACCCTATTATTTGGAAGATAAAATTTTTGAATTAAAATTTAATTCAGAAAATATACTTTCTGGAATTATCTCTTACTTTCCTTTATCAGAATCCGAAAAACAAGAAATAATTTCTATTTCGGGCCAAGATATTTCTGATGGATTTTATTCCATTTTCACTGATAACATCTCGGAAGAAGAGTGGAGTAAAAACAAAGAACAAATTAAAAAGAAATTCAAAGATGAACTCTTTGATATTGACAATGTTTGAATTATCTGTATTCTGATTTGCTTTATTATGGAGAATATTTCAGTCTAAATGCCGGGATAGCCAAGTGGTAAGGCGGCCGTCTCGAAAACGGCTACGTGAAAGCGTGCAGGGGTTCAAATCCCTTTCCCGGCGTACTCATACTTTCATATTATTGTAAATTTTTCATGATACAATGTTTTACATTTTTTGAAAAATCTATGCCAAAGATTCATTGATCATTAATTTTCTTGTAGTTGTGGTTCAAATTTACTTGGAAGTATAATATGCTGGGAGTTATAGTTAGAGGCAAAGATTATCGTACCCACGTGTAAAATAGAACTTTTTGCACAATTCACAAAAACAAGAACTACACATACAACATTTGATAGTTTAACTGAAGATTATTCTTAAACTGTAGAGGTTGCTTTTTGGGCTCTATCTCTTTTACAGATAGCACAATACTCCTCTGGGGAATTACGATTAATTGGAGTTAAACAATCATGGCAATATTTCATGATTACTAAGTATTAAACCACATATATTAAGAAAACAAACTGAATATTTCAAAGATACTAAACATGTTTCTCTTAAACATAGAATATTGCCTTAAGTGTGGTTTTAACTAGTATCTAGAAAAATTTTCTCAAGACCTTTAAAATATATTCTAATTTTTAAGTACACATGAACATCCTAGAAAATCACATATTCTACTGGATGTGGTTTTTCTGTGCCACGAATATTTGTGCTCACAAACTGGACAATCCGTATTTTCATTGGTTTTATTTTCATTCAAGCAGATGAATGAATGTCTTAGATTATAATGTTATATGATTCGTTTGTTGGCTTAATTTCAATGCTTTGTATGTATTTCTTATTGTAATTCCTGGAGATTCTACAGTCTTGTTGAGTGCTGGATACTCCATTTTTAACACAAGATATGCCTGATGCAGTCGTTGCAAGACTCATTGGATCCTTTACAGATAACTCTTTTCGTTCTTGTGTATCTTGAAGCATTCTGACTGTCTATCGTTTTACTTTTTCTGTGATCTTAAGTTACCTGAAATCATTACAATACATTGAATGTTGTATAACATCATTTTTTTGTAAACATTGCTGATTGGATTGTCGATCAACACCATACATACATTATTCAAGATAGTCATGCCTGGCTTGACCAGTTTATGTTTTATCTATATATTCCTGCTTCCAATTTTATATTTTGTTTAATTAATAATCTTATTTTATCCTCAAAATGTTTAAACTAACTTTATTCCTAATAGAATTATGACCAAAGAAACAGAATTCAAGATTCAGGAATCTAAAATTACAATTTCTGAATTAATTTCACATTTTAGAGAGAAGTGTAAAATTTGTGGTCATCATCGAATAATGCATAATGATTTAGGTGTATGTGAAGGTGTAATGAACAAACCATGTACTTCTGGTTGTGATACCTTTGATCCTGAGTGATGTGTGTTTAAATCTATGTTCTTTGTAATTCTTTAATAGGCTCTTTTCTATATATTGCTCATGGATTCAGAACACAGTGAAGAGAAAATTTATCCTCAAGGATATACTCCCGAAATAACTCTTGACTCTTCAAATGATGATACTAGGAATCAATTGCTTGATTTTATTTTAAAATCTGGTCCTTCTGAAGTTGTAGATACTGATTTATTTGCTGTTATGGCAAAACGACGTTCCACAAGAAAATTTTCTGATAAACCTGTTGAAACAACAAAAATCGATAAAATTATTGCAGCGGCAGACACTGCTCCTACTGCAGGAAACTATCAAGGATTTGAGATTTTTTATATAAAAAGTCCTGAAAAGAAAAAATTACTTGTTGATGCATGTAACAAACAACCCTATGTTGACGCCCCTGTTGTATTGGTTTTTTGTAAAAATCCTTCTAGGGTAAAATTTGATTTTCCAGAATACATCCTTGCAAAATTTGCTATACAGGATGCCACACTTGCTGCAGGTTACTCTCAGCTTGCATCACAGGCATTGGGATTAAGCTCCATTTGGATTGGAATGTTTGATGAGAAAAAAGTAATGAATGTGATTGACACTGATCTTACTCCATCATCTGTACTTTGTATTGGATATCCAGAACAAACAAAATTTCCAAAACCAAGAAGAAATCTTAAAGACTTGGTACATGTGGTTTGGTAATTTGTCAAAACATTCATCTTTAAATAATAACAGATTATTGTTTATTTCATGACTGATGCCTATGTGATGTTAAATTGTGAATTGGGGGCAGAGTCTGAAGTTATAGATCAACTAAGGACATTAGATCATGTTGTTGATGTTTTTGAGACTATAGGGACTTATGACATGCTAGTAAAACTGCAGGCTGAAAATTTTGAAAAGATTAGGGAGATTGTTTCTTGGAATATTCAAAAATTAAAAAATGTCCGTTCAACTTCAACTTTAATAAAAAAAGATAATTAAACCCCTGTATTCCAACAATACGCTTAAGTTCAATATTGAATGCAAAAAATTATTGAATGAAAATAAGTCTAAATCTCTAAAGGAACTTGAAAAGAAACTTGATATCCAAAGAAAACAGGCATCAGAACATTTAATCAAAGAAAAACTAAACAAGAAAAAACTAGATTATGATACTGTCTCTCTGATTCTTGAAGTTTTTGATAAATCAAAGTTTCAATGGCAAGGAGAGCATTTTGATGTGTTTGATTCAAAACCTGATTATTTTAGAGATAAAATACTACCTAAAAATAATCGAGAATGTGTTATGTTAGGAGTAAGACTAGGGACTATGAGGAGTAAAATAATTTATAATTTACGCGATATCCCACTCACAGAAAGACAACGTTATGACATTGATGATTTAATCTGGAATTTTATATGGTATTCATGGCAAGAAGCAAGAATTATCTATGATTATGAAATTAAAGAAAAATCTGATTTTAATTCTAAATGAATGTTTAATTTTATTTTTTTAATCTTTAATTAAGATTATGTTCTTATTCAATTCAAATGACCACTGAAAAAAATGAAATTGAAAAACTAATTGATAATATGATTATAGGTGGAGATGAATTGGTAAATAATCTCAAAACAGTACTTCCAAATTCTTTAACTGACTCAATTGTAATGTTCCATGAATCAAATGTTACAAATCTAAAGAAAATTAAAAAATTTCTTAACCAGTAACCACAAGTATTGATTACTATGATTTATGCTATATCTTTTTTAATCATTATTTTACAATTGTAATATGAGCAGATCTAGAACGGTCTCTATTACTGTAAAAAGGAAAACGGGGGATGCATTTGATAGTATTTTACAACTACCGTCAAAAATGATGCCTGAGGCAAAAATAACCGATGATGGTTGGTGGTCATTTAATGGCCCTCACGGATTATCTAAACTAAAATTTTATGAAAACAAGACTTTTGGGATATTGGACCATCAATATGTTGATGAGGAATCTACTTGGGATATACCAATGCGTGTTGTTTCAAATGGTGCCTTTTCTGAGGTTGTAATAACATTAAACAAACCTGATGAAATAACTGATGAACAATTTGATCAAAGAGTATATGAACTTGGTGAAATGATACATGCAATGAAAAATATTCTAGAATCTTAAAACCCGAATTTTATTTTAGTGAAAATAAATGTAAACGAGTTCTGGAATATGTTATGCATTTTTTGAAGATGAATTAGAAATATTTTGTACTCTGCAAGGATATAAAAAATGATGACATGTTTTCTCTAAATCCAAATATGATCTTGTCTTGAGAGTAATTAATAAAATTCTATAAAACCTTCTATTCTTCACGGAACTTATTTTTTAATTTTTGTAAATAATGATGAGTATGAACATAGTTAAGGTAAATGAAAAAGATCAATATAGACAAAAAATCTCCTAATCCTGATATATTTTTTAAACAATCATACTGTACTGAAAATATAATCAGATACAATTTTTTTTTCATTAGAATCTATTTTTTTTATTTGTTATTATCCTCAGAATCCTCATTTTGATTTCTACTTGGACCTACCATATCTTCAGGATTTACTTTACTATCCCAATCTCCTTTAATTCCTTTTATCAATGCAACTATTCCTGACCCAATGAATATTATGATTATGCCAAAGAATACTGTTTGATCAAATATCTTTGATAAACAATTGATTTCTAATGGTGGCATATCAGTTGAATACTTGTAACAAGTACCAAACTGATCTGATTCTATAGTTGCAGCCTGATAATCATGCCCAAACATTCCGAGGACCAAAAACCCTACAAAAGTTAACGCTATACCTATTATGATAAATCTCATGTCGCTCATAATCATTTTTCAAAATTCATCATATTTACAGTTTAACTCTCTGTTTTTCTAGTGTTATTCTTCAAGCAAAACTTTGAGATTCTCAAGCGATGCCTCATAAAAAGATCCAATAAATGCAAGAAAATCCACAAATTCTTTTTCAGACATTTTTTTACTGTTTAGATATGATTCCCATGTTAATTCTACTATCTTTTTAGGTTTGACCTTCATTGAAATAGTTGCAACATATGCTCTTAACGGTAAGCCTTCAGTTGCAATATATGTAAAATACTCGCCATTTTTCCATGCTACTACATGCTCTTCTATTTCATTATCATCTTCGAAAGTTATCAATCTTATTGCTCCAATACCTCTTTTCTTTTTAGATCGATACACTGTTTTTTTCACATCTACCACCCATGTTGGTAACCCAACAATATTGCTAATTTTTCTCCAAACTTTGTTTTTTGAAGCTTTAATCCTAATTGTTTTTTTCACTGTACCTGTATGAAATGATTTGTCTCCAAGTTTTACCATCTCTTTAATTGGCATTTCATGAATTTTAAATTTTATCTGTACAATCATTTTTAATCCCCTGAGGTTAATGACATCAAATGGTCTTTGGATGGGGTAAAAAGAAAAATCAAGATAATCAAGAAGAGCCACAACTTCAAAATAAGATAATTTCACTCTCAGATGTCCCTAAAATTGTAACTAAACTTTGTAAATTGAGAGAGTCTCAAACATTATCTATGATAAAAAATATACGCGATCAAACCTCTTCGTTAATTGACGACCTGATAAGAATTGGAAATGTTCTTGAAAAGGATAATCTAAAAGTAGATGATATTGACAAACATCTTGCCATAATTGTGGTTAGGGGCAAAACTCAGGTAATTGATGTTATTAAAAAAGACGTAACATCACTACCTAAAATCACTTCTATAGATGATGCAAAACAATTGGACATTACATTAAACCAGATTCTCAAAAAAGTTGGAGATGTTTTGGGGCGACAAACCAGAGTTATTCATATTTTTGCAAAAAAATATGCTGCTCAACTAAAAGATAATCTTGAAGTTATGAACGCTAACCACTCTGAAATTCACAAAATACTACATAACTTTGATGCCACAACATTCACATCTGATGCGATTCTTGATGCATTAAATCAAATTGAAAATCTAAAGAATAAGCGCATTGAACGCTCTAAAAAAATTATTGAAAATAAAATTTCTTTAGATTCTTTGATGGAAAAAATTACATCCCTAGAAAAATCCATAGAACAGATAAAATCTTCTAATACTTACAAATCATATGTTGATTTGAAAAATGAATTAAGTGTGTTTTCTACTAAAAAATCTAAAATTAAAAATGAAATTGAGTCACAATTTACAAAAATTTCACGTCCACTTAGTAGATATGAATACATTTCTTCACTAGATAAGGATCAAAAAAATATTCTGTCTAAACTAATCGAGAAACCATTTGATGTTATGCTTCCTTCTAACAAGGATTCCATAATTGTTATTTTGGAGAATGTTCGAAAAGGAATTATTTCAGGAGAAATTTCAGTAAAAGACATTGACAAAACATCTTTACAGATTACTGAGACTGAGGAATATCTTGATACGTTTGTAAACAATGTTTCAGAATTTTCTGAGAAACACGCCATGATGAAACATAAAATTAATTCTCTTCGACCTTCGGATTTGAATTTACTTGAGAATAAATTGACAAAAAATTTCTCTATTAAAGATGATCTTGAAGTTAAATCTAGAACACTTCAAGAGGAAATTGATTATACTGACTCAAAAATTCCACAACTCATATCTGAGATAGAAAAAAAATTAAAATCATTTTCGAATACATCTTATACTGTCTTACTATCTCAAAATTAAATTAATTTTAAACTAGATGATGATTATGATTTTTAAAAAAAAATACTTTGAGCGAAAGGTATTGCTTCAAAAAGATGTACTAGATAGCATTATCTCTTATTGTCAAATGAAGCACCCTAACGAAGGGATTTTGATTCTAAAAGGCAAATCAAAACATGGTGAGATTAAAATTGATGGGCTTGTGATTCCACCGTTTAATTATAGCGGTCCTACATTTGCAGGATTTCCTCATTCTTTTTTACCCTTTGATATGAGCTATATCGGAATGGTTCATTCTCACCCAAGTGGTTCGGCTGAACCATCTGTAACTGATCTACATAATTTTTTTGGATTGGTCTCATTAATTATCAAGTCTCCTTATAATGATGATTCTATTTTTGCATGGGATAGTGATGGCAATCAAATTTCCCTTTCTATTATATGATATTTCAAAAAAATATTTATGATGAAAAAACGAGAAAAAACTGAAATTATTTAGATATTCTAACAACAAATCAAAAATAATCTCTCTCGTGGGTATTGAATTGTTCTGTCATCTCCTTTGATGAACTTATTTTGAATCACATCTATGTTTACAACAAAAATTTATCGATCAGATTGTAAGAAGGCCATTTATGAATGAATCCTGATGATATGCATCTAGATAAGATCTCAATGTTATATCTGGGATAAATGTGACAAAACTTTATAACCTTTTTCAAACAAATTTGACTGTCTTGAATCCTCAGCTTAAACGATATTACATTTTTTTAGGTGCTTCACTGGTATTTAGTATTGGATTACAGATATTCCTTAGTTATCTAGGGGTTCCATGGTTTATTAGTATAGGACTAGTAATGGCAATTTTTATTATATTACCAATGATAATGAGAAGACGACAAATGAGTCGTATGGGGAACTATGATGGTGGTTCTGGAACTGGTGGCGGATTCTTTGGAATGGGTTCACAAGGTGGATCTAGTGGTGTACGTTATGTCTGTCTTGTTTGTAATAACAAACACAAGGGTGGTACTTGCCCACGATGTGGTTCCAAGATGCAACGTGCAGATTTCTAGGTTAAAATGTCTCTAGATGATATTCGTAAAAATGTAATCTTTCACAATTCTGTAGACGTTTGGATTGCAGCATGCCTAGAGAAACACAAAAGTTGGAAAAGCCCTGAGGATTATAAAAAATTCATATCATATTTACTAAAAAATAATTTGAATCTCAAAGCATTTAATCTATGTGCTCATGAAGCTGGAGCAACTGATGAAGATAAGGTAAAATTCACTGAAGTTTTATCTGAAACTAAAGATGATCCTAATTCTCTTACTTATACCATCAAACTCAATGATTCTGCTTTGAATCTAATTCGTAGTTATAACTTTTAATCATCTCTTTAATTTTGGATTTATAATTACATCTAACGCATTTCCGATAAACACGAAGGCCAAACCTGTTATGGCGATCATTATTCCTGGTGGTATTATCCACCACCATAACCCTCTTGTAGCTGCTCCGAATGTATTTGCATCATGTAAAATTTGACCCCATGTTGGAAATGATGGATCTCCTAATCCTAAAAAACTGAGACCTGCTTCTGTAGTAATTGCTGCTGGAACTGAGATTGCAATACTTGCAAATGCATATGGTAATAATTGAGGTACAATATGTTTGAGGATTACTTTAGAATCTTTTTGACCCATCATATTTGCAGCATCTACATATCCGCGAGTTTTGATTTGCAGTGACATACTCCTTGACACTTTGGCTATTCCCACCCACCCGAAAATCATCAAAAAACCTACCATTAAAAATATACTGTTACTGATTGTTACTGAAAGTATTATCAGAAATGGTAATGCTGGTAATGCATATATCACATCATTAAATCTCATCATCGTCTCATCGGTTTTTTTACCTTTGTATCCTGCATATACTCCATAAAGTAATCCCATTATTACAGATGCAATTGATACAACTAATCCTATAAATAGTGCAAGAGGAGTACCCCACAAAAGGCCAATTGCCAGGTCTCGTCTTAATTCATCAGTTCCCATCAGTCCAAAGGTTTTTCCTCCGATAATTAGTTTAGATTCGTTAATTTGTGATTCAGATTTTACTCCATACCACTCTATAGAAAAAATATAATCTCCTTTCAACGATTCATTTATTTGAGTTTTTGAAAAAACAATGTCTTCCACAGATAAATTGTCTAATGTGAATTTGAATTTTTCTGATTGCAATAACAAGTTTTTCTTTATTATTTTATCTGTTGAAAATATCTTTTCAGAGTGTATCGTTATTGAATTAGAATAAGGCAGCGATGTAGTTAGTAATTTGATTTTGATACCGTCAGGTCGAATAATTGACATTTGTAATAGCGGTGAACCCGTATATTCTGATGAAAATATGTAAATAAAATCATCTGGAAAATCATCATAGTCAAAATTAAATCCAAATTGATGTGAAGTTAAAGCTATTTCACCCTGGTGTATATTTTGTATATTTGGTTTCTCTAAAATCATATGCTCTGGGATCTTCTCAATCATGAACATGTTTACCCAAATTGGAATTGCAATTTTTGGATATGTAATCCAGCTTTTTGGATTATTCCACTCTTGAAAAGTTTCAACAGGAATTACAATAATTGCAGTTATTGATATTGCCACAAGAATAATTAGAATTGAAATCCCGGCAATCCCCATCTTGTTTTTGAGAAATTCCTCTTTTATCTCCTGAGGTGTTATGTTACTCATTAACTTGTCCTCACTCTGGGATCAAAATATCCATAGAGTAAGTCTGCAATGAATATGCTGATCAAAAAGAAAATTGTAAGCAAGTATGTGGCACCAATAATTACTGGTAAATCCATTACTGATATTGCTTCAAAGTACAATCTTCCCATGCCTGGCCAGTCAAATACTGCTTCCGTGATGATTGCTCCTCCAAGTGAACCTGATAAGCTTAGCGCCAGAATTGTAATAATTGGTGGCGCTGCATTTCTTAGAGCATATGTGTATATTATTTTTCTCTGATTCACCCCAATTGTTTTTTTGGCCATGATAAAATCTTCTTGCATTATTCCAATCATAAAATTTCTGACCATGTAGGCCCATGATCCAAATCCTATCATCACAATTGTAATTAATGGTAATGCCATATGATATAACAAAGATCCGATATACCAAGGATCTGACAATGGAACATCTGGAGTTGCTCTTGCTGGAAATATCTGATATGTGAACGCAAATAAGAAGATCATTAACATACCTATCCACCATACTGGAAAACTGGAACTAATTATTGCAAAACTTGAGGTAATTCTGTCTATGATTGAACCAATCTTGCTACTGGATAAAGCTCCTAAAAAGATCCCGATTATGGATATGATTATTGTTGCAGTCGTAAAAAGTAAAACGGTTCTTGGCAATTTTTCAAATAATATTTCTTTAACATCTGATGAACCTAAATCACTTGTAAGAAATGTGGCATGTCCAAAATCAAGAAGTAATATCTTGTACATTGTAATGCCTATTCTTTGAGGAGAATACCATGGTTCGTCTAATCCTAAAATCTTGATTCTTTGATCTATCTGAGTCTGAATGAATATCTCAAACTCTTCAACTGATGAAAAACTTTGGGCTATTGATGGATTTTCTGTAATTTCAGATCTTACTTGAAATGTAATTCCTTGTTTTAGTATTGTATCCATGTTTGAGCCTACAAGAGCAATTGTAATCAATAATGTGATCATCAACACTACAAACATAGTTGCTATTCTTGTGACGACATACCTTTTCATGCCCAATAATCTCAGAATATAAAATTACTTTATAACATAGGTGTTTCCCCACAGTTTAATAACCTCATAATCTATTCGAACTTTAGAAAGACATGTCCTTTGATAGAGAAAGAGAAATGTTTACCGCAAAATGCGGTGACTGTGGAAATGATTGTCAAGTTCCATTCAAACCAAAAGATGACAGACCTGTTTATTGCAGAGAATGTTTCCAAAATCACAAGCCGGCTCCAAGATCTGGTGGTAGATTTGGCGGAAGATCTGGTGGTTATGGTGGAAATGATAGAGGCTCCAGATTTGGTAGAAGAGATGATAGACCACGAGAAATGTTTGATGCAAAATGCGGTGACTGTGGAAATGATTGTCAAATACCATTCAAACCAAAAGATGACAGACCTGTTTATTGCAGAGAATGTTTCCAAAATCACAAACGTAATTAAAAAATTGTTTTGAGTAATTTTCAAAACTCCTCACTTTTCTGATATGTAACACAACAAAATTACGTTTAATCCAAGTTAAGCGTACAAAATATGGCTATTCATCTAATGACAGTTATCCTATCGCACGACCCGTTACAATATCTATTTTATTCACGACTTTTGAGGATAATTTTGACTGCAATTACCATTTTTTTATTCAATGTTTTCCATACTTTTTTTCTGTCTGTATGTTTTAACATGCTTATTTCAAAATATATGTCAGACATATTACAAGTCCTCAATTTCATAACACAAAGACTTAGAATCTCTTGTCTGTGCTATATTTTATTGGTAGCACTACCTTCAAGAAGAAAAATAACATTAGGAATGAAAGTTCAGATTATTCAGAAACAGGATCAACGTGCAGGTAAATTAACTGATGGTATTGTTAAGAGAATTCTGACTTCTAGTAATTCACATCCCTATGGAATTAAAGTTGAATTGGAAAACGGAAAAATAGGACGTGTTCAAAATATTATTTAAATATTAAAAGTAGACAAGAGTAAAATGAATTCTAGGTTTTATCCAAATAGAAAAGCAAGTCTCACGTCTTATTCTGATAAGTCATTATATCGTTTAACTATTTTATGAAAATATGTATTCCTTCTTTTATATTGAAAATATTATAATTTAGTTTCTCTCTTTATCTATATGGTAAAAAATAATTCTTTTGATCCTGATAGGTTAGTTTTAAGCAAACAAGAAATTCTTGAGTTTTGTAACCGCGTATTAGAAAAATGGAATAAAAACCCAACAAAAAATTCTAATAATATTATCACAATGACTGCAGTTAAGGCAAGCGTACTATGGACTGATGATGAATCTCTTAGGGCAATATGGAGTGAAATTTTGAATTGGACATTTGAACTCCTATATGAGAATGCAATGGCTTGTAATAATAAAGAATGGACAAATGTTAGGAAAAAATTAAAGAGTAAAACATAACCCAATTCTAATAGTATTATGAGTGCTAATACCATCAAAAAAGCAAGGAAACTTGTTGAAACTGGTGGCGTGGTAAAAATTGATGATGATTTATTTCAGATAAAATCCTCATCTGATCCTGAAAAATCTTATTTTGTAACTTCTGATACATGTGAATGCCCTGGGTTCAAGAATTTTTACAAATTTCATCATGGTAAAGGACTAAAGGCAAATTGCTCTCATTTGGAAGCAATTAGAATATTCAAGCAAGAAAACATGCCATAGTTCATTTTATATTCTCTATATCTATTTTTCCAACATATGTTTTATTTTTTATAACTATGATGGGACGTAAAATTAATCCTGGATATTTTATCATTAATTTAATGAGCTGATTATCACTCATTCTGGTTTTTTCTAAACCTAATTCTTTGTACATCTTGTCTCTTTTTCTGAGCATTTCTATTGGCTTTTTTCCTGTTTTTTTGATGATTTTTTTAAGTTCTGTTTCTGAAAGTGGATCTTTGAAAAAGTCTCTTTTTTTGATGTCTTCTTTCATTCTTTCCAACTGGGTAATTGCTTTTTTGCAAGTAACACATGTTGACTTGTGGTATATTTCCAACTTAGATTCTATATTTAATTTGGGTTAAAAATTGTTTAGAAAAGTAAAAAATACTATCTAGTACAAGAAATAATTTTTCAATGTCTTCTGATTTTTTCAAAATCACATTCTTTG
>Ga0209954_1000161_pt1 | contig 12759 bp, 11 predicted proteins | sample SalPon2A_A_D2_MG_FD_185715 | JGI IMG/M metagenome (GOLD analysis project Ga0209954, IMG submission 185715) | Soil microbial communities from South San Francisco under conditions of wetland restoration - Salt Pond MetaG R2A_A_D2_MG (SPAdes)... | ecosystem: Environmental > Terrestrial > Soil >...
CACAGATCAATCCCTCAATTTGCGGGCCCCACGGCAGCGCGATAAAGGAGGCGCGATGAAGGTCAGAGACGTGATGCGGGAGCGGCCGCGGGTGGCCAGCCCCGGCCAGAGCTTGGCCGTGGCGGGGCAGATCATGGCGGAGATCGAGGCCGGCGTACTGCCGGTCCTGGGCCGGGACGAGCGGCTGGAAGGGGTGCTCACCGACCGCGACGTCTGCGTCGCCCTCTCCACCCGCGACGAGAAGGCCTCCGACGTGCTGGTCCACCAGGCGATGAGCCAGTGCGCCTATACCTGTCGCGAGGCGGATGAGCTGGCCGTCGCCCTAGGCGAGATGCGCCACCACCGGGTGCGCCGCCTGCCGGTGGTGGGGGAGGATCTGCGCCTGGTGGGCCTCCTCTGCCTCGACGACGTCGCCGCCCTGGCGGCGGAAGGTGGCGCCAACGGTGACGGGCCGACCTACGCCGAGGTCGCGGAGACCCTGAAAGCGGTCAACCGGCACGACCTGCCGGTGCACACCACCCACCACTGATCCAGCCACTGATCCACCCACTGATCCGGGCCGCGACCCGGCCCGCGGCGGACGGCGCCCGAAGAATGCGGGTAGTCTGGAGGTGCGATGGAAAACGTCCCGGCACTGCTTTCGAGTCTCGCCCACGAGCTGCGCACACCGCTGAGCAGCCTGCGCATGCTCGCGGACATCCTGGCGGAGAGCCCGGAGGACGCCCTGGGGGAGTCCCAACGCCGCAGCGTCGGCCGCCTGCGCGACGCCGCCAGCGAGCTCACCCACCTGGCCGAGGACCTGTCCCTCTTCGCCCGCCTGGAGGGGGGCCGGGTGGAGGCGTGCCCGACGGGGGTGACCCTCGCCGGGTGGGCCGCCGAGCTCCACGCCGGTCACTCGCCGCTGGCCCACCAGGCCGGCGCCACCCTCCACGTCGAGCCGGCCGACGGCGCCGCCGAGCGGGTGGTGGTGGACCGCTGGTTGTGCGACCGGGCGCTGGCGCCGGTCTTGAGCAGCGCCATCCTGTCGAGCGAGGGCGGGTTGGTGGAGGTGACGCTGGAAACGCTGCAGACCACCGACGGCGGTGCCCCGGGCAGCCTGCGGGTGGTGGTGGCCGACAGCGGCCCGCCGCTGCCCCCGGCGGGGGGGGACGCCCTCTTCCAACCGTTCGCCGCCGACACGGCCCGGACCAGCGGTGAGCGGGCCGGCAGCGCCCTGGGCTTCGCCCTGACCCGGGGCATCGCCCGCCTCCTCGGCGGTGACGCCTCCGCCGCCGACCGTCCCGGCGGGCTGGCGGTGACCTTGGAGGTGCCGCTGGGGGCCTCACCGGGTGCGTCGGGCGACTGACCCGACCCGGCTTGCCGCCGCCTCAGCCTTCCAACCTCGGCCTTCCTACCTCAGCCTTCCCGGTCCAGGGTGCGCTCGATGGCGGCCAGCAGCTCCGGGATCCCGAACGGCTTCTGCAGCCGCTCCAACCCCTCCGGCAACCGGTCCCCGGCGTTGCCCCCCTCCTTCTCCCGGGCGGCCCGGCGGCGGTCCGCCACCACGTCGTCGGCGTAGCCGGACATGAGCAGCGGTCGGACTTGGGGGTGGCGCTCGCGCACGGCATCGACCAGCTCCAGGCCGGACATCCCCGGCATCACCACGTCGGTCAGCATCAGCCGCACGTCGCCGCCGCGCTCCTCGAGGATCGCCAGCGCCCGGTGCGGGTCGCGGGCGGCGAGGACGTCCCAGCCCCGGTCGTCCAACAGCTCGCTCAACATGCCGAGGAAGGTCGGGTCGTCCTCGACCACCAGGAAGGTGCCCCGACTCGCCCCGGGCAGCGGCGCCGCTTCGACCCCGGCCGACTTTCTCCCGGCCGCGCCCGCCGCCCCCGCGCGGCCCCTCCCATCCCGCTTCGCCGCCGCCACCGCCCCGGCCGCACCGCTGGCTCGCGGCAGGTCGATGTCGAACCGGCAGCCTTCCCCCGGCTGGCTGTCGACCTGGATCCGGCCGTCGTGCTGGCGCACCATGGTGTAGACGGTGAACAGCCCCAGGCCGGTGCCTTGCCCCGGGTCCTTGGTGGTGAAGAACGGCTCGAAGACCCGCTCCCGGGTCGCCTCGTCCATCCCCATCCCGGTGTCGGTCACGGTCAGCCGCACCCGGTCGTGGTTCTCGCCGTCGGTGGTGGCCCCCAGGTCGCGGGTGCGGATCTCGATGCGCCCGACGCCGTCGATGGCGTCGGACGCGTTGATGACCAGGTTGACCAGCGCCTGCTCCACCTGGGCGGGGTCCACCTCCACCGGCCACAAGCCGGCTTGCAGCTCGTAGACCAGGGTGATCTCCCCCCGCACCAGGTGGTGGAGCATGTCGGCCAGGTCCTCAACCAGGGCGTTCAGGCTCACCACTTCGGTGGACCGGGGCCGGGGCCGGCTGAAGGCCAGCAGCCGCCGGGTCAGCGCCGCCCCCCGCTCGGTGGCGCGATGGATGCGCTCGGCGTGGCGCCGGGAGACGTCGTCCTCGCAGTGGTCGAGGATCATCTCGCTGTAGCCGCGGATGGAGCCCAGGAGGGTGTTGAAGTCGTGGGCCACGCCACCCCCCAGCCGGCCCACCGCCTCCATCTTCTGGGACTGGAGGAGCTGCTGCTCCAGCCGGCCGCGCTCGGATTCCGCCTCCACCCGGGCGGAGACGTCGCGCACCGTGCCGACGAACATGCGCCGCCCCTGGTGGTGGACCTCGACGACGGTCAGGTGCATGGGGAAGACCGCCCCCCCCTTGCGCCGCCCCTCCACCTGCCGGCCGATGCCGATGATCTTGCGCCGGCCGGTGGTCTTGTAGTTGTCGATGTAGTCGTCGTGCTCGGCGCGGTAGGGCGGTGGCATCAGGGCGTTGATCTTCTCGCCCAGGATCTCCTCCCGGGCGTAGCCGAAGATGCGCTCGACGGCGGGGTTGGCCATGCGGATGAAACCGTGCTCGTCGATGGCGATGACGCCATCGACCGAGGACTCCAGGGCGGCCACGGCCAGGGTCTGGAGCGACTCCCCCCGCAGGCTGGGCTCTTCGCTCACGCCGAACCCGGCTCGTCGGGCTCCACCAGGCCGCGGCGCAGGGCGTAGGAGATCACCTCGGCGCGGTTGTGCATGTGCAACTTGTCCAGGATGTTGCGGACGTGGAACTTCACCGTGTTGTCGCTGATCCCCAGGTGGGCGGCGAGCTGGCGGTTGGTGGTGACGCCGCTGACCATGGCGCGCAGCACGTCCTCCTCGCGGTCGGTGAGGGCGTCCGGCGGCTGCCGGCGGCGCGGCTTGGCGAACTCCCGCAGCACCTTGTTGGCCAGGATCGGGGTCAACGCCGGCTCGCCCCGGGCGGCGGATTCCAGCAGCGACAGGAACCGGTCCGCCTCGACGTCCTTCAGCAGGTAGCCCTGGGCGCCGGCCTTGATCGCCTCGAACAGCGCCTCGTCGTCGTCGCTGGCGGTGAGCACCACCACCGCGACCTCGGGCATCTCGGCGGCCAGCATCTCGGTGGCCTCCAACCCGTCGCCGTCCGGCATCTTCAGGTCCATCAGCACCAGGTCGGGGTGTAGCTCACGAGTCTTCTCCACCGCCTCCCGGCCGCTGCCCGCCTGCCCCACCACCTCGATGTCGTGGGACTCGAGGAGGGTCTGGAGGCTCTGCCGGAACAGGGCGTGATCGTCGGCTATGAGGACACGCATGAGGGCATCTTACCCGCAGCGCCGGAAGCGCCCCGCCCGTCCGGGTAGGGAGCCCCGGCGAGCCCCGGTGCCGGCGGTCGCAACCGGGCTGTTGGTTCCTGTGAACCTTGGCAATTCCCCTCTCAGTTACGGGAGGTCGGACACCCCTTGCTCTGGAAGGTGTCCTTGATTACGAAGCTACCCGTTTGCTCGCGCTGTGTCCGAACTGTGACCGGTCCGTGGTGAAGGGGTTCACAGCGTGAGGTGACCACGCCTGGGGGCTGGAGGGCTCGGCAGGTTCTCCCTGTATGAGGGGCCGTACGCGTGCGCCGCGGCTGACCGCGACGCAGCGCCGAACGCCTTCCGCTGCCGCCGGCGACTATCAATTGCGTGCAGCAGCTTGGACGGATGAGAGATAAAGACCTAGAAACCTTCGAACGCCTATTCCGTGACCACTACCCGCGGGTCCTGAGTTTCTTTCTTCGTAAGGGGTTCAATCGCAGCGACGCTGAAGATCTGGCCCAGGACACTTTCCACCGTGTCTACAACTATGTACAGTCATACCGCGGAGGCAAAGAGACTTCCTTTGTGCTGGCGGTGGCCAGCAGCCTGTGGAAGAACCGCCTGCGGCGGAGAGACACCATCAAGAGAAAAGCTGCCATCGAATCCATAGACGCCTCGCCCCCGGGCCGTATGCCCTGGTCCGAGGTCGCATCCGAGCCGCTCACCGGGCCGCCGCCGTCGTCGCCGGAGCAGTCCGCCCTGGCGGCGGAGCGGAAGAAGGTCCTGCGCCACGCCATCGGCAAGCTGTCACGCCGCCACCAGCGGGCGCTGAAGCTCCGCGTCCAGGGCTGCTCTTACCGCGAGATCGCGACGGTGATGAAGACCACCCCGGACGGGGTGCGCAAGTTGTTGGCGACGTCGCGCAAGAGGCTCAGGGAGAGCCCGGAGGTCCAGGCGGCGAAAAACAGGAGCAGTCATTAGGAACGTCCATGTGTGAGCGGTTGACCGACGAGGAAAAAGGGGCGGCTCGGTCCCTGGTGGCTGAAGGCAGAGGTCGGGTCGGGCCGGAGCCGACGGAGCGCGAGCTGTGGGCCTACCACCTGGGGGAGATGTCTCCCCGGGAGGAGGATGACTTCGCCGAGCGCCTGGCCCATTACCCGGAGGCGGCGAAGTGGCTGGCGCGGATCGCCGATGGGGAGCCGGTGGGCGGCGCCGCCCGGGAGGTCAGCGCGGAGGAGATGGAGGCGGCCTGGGAGCGCTGGCTCGGCAAGTCCGGCGAAGCGGCGGACAGGCGCAATGGGGAGCGCCCCGACTGACCGCCCAGCCGGCCGTTGTGGTTTTGCCGTTGAGGGTATGCTGTGAGGGATCGCCAACCACTCCGGGAGAAACCCGTGCCCCACGACCCCAGCAGTGAACAGAGCCCGGCTCAGGCCGCGGCCTGGCCCCCCCTGTCACAACTCGAGTGGCGGGACACCTACGCCACGCTTCACCTCTTCACCCAGGTCGTCGGCAAGGTGCGCCTGGTGCAGACGCCGTGGATCAACCACTCCTGGTCGGTCAGCCTCGCCGTCTCCCCCCGCGGCCTGACCACCGGCTGGGTGCCCCACGGCGACGAGGCGCTGGAGATCGAGTTTGACTTCCTGTCCCACACCCTGGAGGTCTCGACCAGTCGCGGCGGCCGGCGCAGCTTCGGGCTGGAAGGGATCTCCGTGGCCGGCTTCTACCGCGAGCTGATGGAGGGCCTGGACGAGATGGGCGTGCCGGTGGACATCGTAGAGACGCCGAACGAGATGGAGGAGATCACCCCGTTCCCGGAGGACGAGGAGCACGCCACCTACGACCCCGACGCCGCCCACCGCTTCTGGCGCATCCTGCTGGCCACCCAGCGCGTCTTCACCCGCTTCCGCTCCCGCTTTCTCGGCAAGGTCAGCCCGGTGCACTTCTTTTGGGGCGCCTTCGACCTGGCGGTGTCGCGCTTTTCCGGCGAGACCGCTCCGGAGCACCCGGGGGGCCTGCCCCACTTCCCCGACCCGGTGGCCAGGGAGGCGTACTCCCACGAGGTCTCCAGCGCCGGCTTCTGGCCCGGCAACGCCGGCGGCCCGGTAGAGGAGGCGTCCTACTACTCCTACATCTACCCGGCGCCGGAGGGCTACGGCGAGGCCGACGTCTCCCCCGACGCGGCCTACTGGACCGACGAACTGGGCGAGTGGGTGCTGCCCTACGAGGCGGTGCGCACCGCCGAAGACCCGGAGGCGACGCTGATGGAGTTTCTCCAGTCCACCTACGAGGCGGCGGCGGATCTCGCCGGCTGGGACCGGGCGGCGCTGGAGCGGGAGGAGGGGCGGCCGTAGCGAAGAACTGAATGCGGGGCCTTCCGTGGTAGCGGGTCTGGCCATCGGCCTCTCGCCGCACCTGGTCCCGAATCTTCGCCACACACTCGAAGTCGTTGCCCGGCGGTGTCATGTAGTGGTTCGGCCCACCGTGAGGGAAGCTCGTCTCATGGAGGCCGAGCGGATCGTAGTGGAATAGCGGATTGCTCTTGCCGTAGAGGTACGGCCAGCTACCCAGCGGCCGGAAGGCGGGGTCGATTTTTGGCATCTGGGTGGAGTCGATGGTCCGCCGGACCCTCACCTTTGATGGCGGGGTGACGCCTAGTTTCCAGAGGAGAGAAAAGGGACTCGTTGTCGTCGTTCGTGCTTGGCGCCACAGGTCCAGCGCCTCGGAGGCCCGGGGTGGGGCGCGGTGGCCGGAGGCACGAGCCGCTGGCCACCCCCTGCCGAGCCCGCCCCAAGTTGACATAGCGGCCGTTATGTCAAGCCGCCGCCGCTTGGGGCGGGCGTCTGCTGCACAGCGCCAGAAGAAGCACCACCAGACATCGCACTTGGCTCGTTCGATCTACCACACTGCCCCCGTGTCACTGGCTAGTCGTGAGTGGTGTAGTGGATGACCCTGCTCACGCGGTCGGCCTCGTCCAATTCCACGATTCGAGCGCGGTAGACCCCTGCATTGCCTGGCGAGCTGTAATGCAGCAGCTTGGAGCGAGCGGGCCGCGTGTTGGAGGGAGAGCCCAGCAGCTTGCGTACCTCCGCTTTCGAGAGCCCCGCCCGGAGTTGTTCGGTGCCCTCTCCCGAAAAGCTGACGACGCGGCCTTGCTCGTCAAAGCGCACCTCGCCGAGAGGACCGAAAAGGTTGAAGACCCAGGTGCCATCCTCTTGCTCCGGTTGGTCCTCGGAGTAGTACCAAGTCTCTAAGACCGGTTGTGGGTCCATAGAGAGTGGAGCCCCGACCAAGGCATGGACCTGTTCGTAGGGCATCCCTTCTTCGATCTCTGAGAAGCCCGACTCGCTAAAGCCGTCGGCGTAAGTGCTGGTGTCCCGGTTCAGCCACAGCCCGGCCATCAGCAGGAGCAAAGCCAAGACGCCTACTGTCGCCGCTCCGGACACCAAGACGCGACGTAGTCCGGTGCGCATCAGTTCTCCCAGATCGGGTTCGGTGGCCACCCCTTGGGCAGACCCTTCTCAGGCTTGAAGCACTCGGGCTCCTTGCCGAGGAAAATCTGCGCTGCGAATCCCAAAACGAAGCCCTTCGGGTGGCACTCCAGCTTTCCTAGCTGGCCTGCTGGCGCTCCAGGCTCGCACTTCAAGGTGCACTTGAAGTTATCCGGGATTTTCACCACGCACTCCTTGCTGTAGACAGCATCCGCATCCACGCACTGCCCTGGCCCCTGCAGCGGCTCGAACGCGAAACTGTCCTCCCCGAGCACCCGGACCGGCGGGTTTACACACTGGCAGCTATCGTCCCGGCAGAATTGACCCGCCCCGAACGGCCAACTCCTCAAGCCCAGCGGATCGGTCAGCATCAACGGGCGATTGTTCACGTAGACGTACGGATGGGGGTCGAGTTCGGTGATGCCCACCGGGTCCACCTTCGAGTACCTCCCCGTCCCAGGTGTATACCACCGGTACACATTCTGATACCCCTCCGCCCCCATCATCGCGTCCCGCCACACCGGGTCATCCCACTGCCCTGGGAAGCGCAGGAAGACCTCCTGCTCGGAAGCACCAATGGAGGTGCCGGCGAAGGGATCTTCGCCGAAGGGGTCGAAGCGGTTGACCCACAGCTCGTCCTGACTGCCGTCGGTAGCCACCACCGGGGTGCCGAGGTGGTCGGTGGTGAAGTACCACCAGCGTTCGGGCTGGCCGCTTTCCAGCGCCACCTGGCCCACGGGCCTCCCCGCTAAGTAGAAGACGCGGTAGTCGGTGGTGCCGGTGGGGACTTGGCGTTGATAGCAATGAAGCAGGCCGCCGGAGTCGTAGGTGGGGAGCACGGTCCCCGGCCCGGCGGCATCGCCGCCCTGGCGCAGGAAGCCGCGGCCGTCGTAGAGGAAGGCGGCGGTGTCGGTGGAGCGGTCGGACTGACTCAGGCGGCCGGCGTCGTCCCAGGAGAAGTCGACGACGTTGGCGCCGGCGGTGACGGAATCGACGTGGCCAGCCGGGGTATAGAGGTAGTCGCGGGTGCCGAAGGTGGAGAGGTCGATGGAGGAAAGCTGGGCGGTGTTGCCGCCGGTGCCGTTGGTGACGTAGTTGTAGGTGTCGGTGGCACCGTTGTCGGTCTCGGTGAGGCGGTTGCCCATCTTGTCGTAGGTCCAGGACTGAGCACCCCAGGGACCAGTGGCGGAGGCGAGAAAGTAGTCGATGTCCTGGTAGCCGTAGGTCTTGGTGACGTCCTCGGCGAGGGTGGGGTCGATGCTGACGGCGAGGGCACCTCCGGATTCGACCTTGAAACCGTCCTGGAGGGCGATGCGGGTCGCGGCCCGAAGATCCAGCCCGCCGCCGGCGGCCACCGTGTAGTCCGGCCCGGCGGTGATGCCGTCGCAGGACTCGTACAGCTCGGCGGTGGTGACGGTGGCGTTGGCGAGGATGAGGTCGCCGGGGCAGACGGCGGCTTCGACGATCTGGGTGGGGTTGCCGACGGCGTCGCGGTCATAGGTCCAGGTGCGGCCTCGGTTGGCCGTGAGGGTGATGACGTTGGGGAAGTATCGTGAGGTGAAAGCGCGGTCCTCCCAGGCGCCGGTGCCGAAGGTGAGGGTGGTGAGCGGGCCCGAAGGGAGGTAGGTGGCCCCTGTCACCACGTCCGTGGTCCCGGCCGGGGTGGTCACCGACAGGGTGTCTTCCCGGTCGTTGAAGTCGAAGGTGTAGTCCGCTGTCACCCCGCCAGGATAGCCGATCTGGGTGCGGTTGCCGTTCTTGTCGTAGTCGTAGGTGAGGGCGCCGTCTCCGGTGGTGCGGCCGAAGCGGTCGTATCCGTAGGCCACGGTGTGGCCGTCCCGGGTGATGCCGGTGAGGCGGCCGATCTCGAAGAGGGCGGGGCTGGTGCCGTAGGTGTAGGTGGTGTCGAGGGTGGCGTCCGGGTAGTCCACGAGGGTCACCCGGTCGAACTCGTCCAGGGTGCGGGTCGTGGTGATCCCCCGGGCGTCGGTGGTCTGGGTTAGCTCGCCGTGGGGGTTGTAGGTGTGGGTGGTGATGCCGGAGACGGGCGAAACTTCCTGGGTGAGGAGATCCCGGTCGGAGTACGTGTAGGTGGTGGAGCTGCCCTCGGCGTCGGTGACCGAGGTCAAGTGGTCCTGGACATCGTAGCCGTAGCGTAGACGCCGGCGGTGAGGTTGCCGTACTCGCGGTAGGTGGCCTTCCCTTTTTTAAAACATAACCTGTCCCCGAATACCCGGCAGGACTCCGCGATGCTCGACCGCTGGAAGGTCCTCGAAGAAATCCGCGACGAGGACCGCAACCGCATCCTTTATCTCGTCGATGGACTCATCCGCGACGCTTGGACCCGAAAGTCCTACGCCCCCGGACGCTGAGCTGCGATCAGCGCCTAGCTCTTGAAGCCGGGGCGACTTCCCAGGGGGGGCCCCTTGGCGCCTTGTGGGCTGATGTCGAGGCGGACGATCTGTCCGTCTTCGACGTAAGCCCAAGCGGCGGGGGCGCTGTCGTCGGCCTCGTTGTTCATGATCGTCACCGTGTAGCGATGGTCCGATTCATCCGGCAGCTCCTGGACGATGCTGGGATGAAGAAGCTCGGCCGGAGGCTGCGGCGGATCCAGTTCGGCTTCCAGTCGCCACCACCAGCCTCCGAATAGCGAGCCCATAGATTTGTACGCGACGATGACCCGGCCACCTGGCCGACGATACGTCCAAAATTTCTCGCCGCTGTCCTGCTCTCGGTACTCGTCGGCCGGGCCCAAAGCCCGCACTACATCCTCGCCGGTCATGTCCGGCCAGAAGCCCTCAAAGATTCTGAGGTCGATGAGTTCTGTCCACTGAGATGTTGGCTCGGGATAGAAGACTAGATCGCCGTACTCAAGGTGATCGACGACGCGGGCTATGGGCCACTCACCAGAATAGCCCTCCCGCACTGGCTCATTTCTTTCAGTTCTTGACTCGAAGCCGCAGCCCACCAGCAGCACGGTTACTCCGGTCAGCAATGCTAGGCTGGTAGCCCGCATCAGTCAAAGAAAGGACCGGGAGCTGTGTTGGGTCGGCCCCTCAAATTGTCGCACCGCTCCACGCACGGCTGATCATCCGGACAGTTAAGGCCGCGCTCGTTGTCCTGAAAATCTTCGGCCTGCAGCGCACTCTCGCACTGCTTGTCGCGGATTGTGTTCACGATCCGTCCACCCCGGCGACCCGCCACTTTGAGGCCCAGGCATGTAGCTGTGTCGAAGCCCTCTTTAAATAGGCCCAGCGTCCGCGCCAAGCCCTCACCACCACACTTTTTGATCTGGCAGCTTGCGAAGCAGTGTGCCCAGCGAGGACCTTCGTTGCCAGGGGCGAGGGCGTTCCCAGAGCGAGCGATGGCTCCGCCGACACAGCCTACTTTGAAGGCAGGGATCACGAATGGCTTCACCGCGTCCCATCCAGGCCAGGGTAGTAGCCCATCTTCATCGACCCAGAAGCTGGGGTTCTGCTCAGCGTAACCGTAAATCTGGTAGAGGTTGGTGTCGCGCATCGGGTCCGGCCGGGTATACCGCCCTGTGCCTGGTTGATACCAACGCCACACATTCTGATACCCCTCCGCCCCCATCATGGCTGTTCGCCAGACCGGATCATCCCACTGCCCGGGGAACCGCAGGAAGACTGCCTGCTCGGACGCCCCGTCCTGGGTCCCCGCCATCGGGTCTTCGCCGAAGGGATCGAAGCGGTTGACCCACAGCTCGTCCTGATTGCTGTCGGTGGCTACCGCCGGCGTACCCAGGTGGTCGGTGGTGAAGTACCACCAGCGCTCCGGCTGGCCGGTCTCCAGGGCCACCTGCCCCACCGGCCGCCCCGCGAGGTAGAAGACGTGGTAGTCGGTGGTGCCGGTGGGGACCTGGCGTTGCAGGCAGTGCAGGAGGCCGGAGGAGTCGTAGGTGGGTAGCGCGGTCCCCGGCCCGGCGGCATCGCCGCCCTGGCGTAGGAAGCCGCGGCCGTCGTAGAGGAAGGCGGCGGTGTCGGTGGAGCGGTCGCTGGCGGCCAGGCGGCCGGCGTCGTCCCAGGTGAAGTCGATGACGTTGGCGCCGGCGGTGACGGAATCGACGTGGCCAGCCGGGGTGTAGAGGTAGTCGCGGGTGCCGAAGGTGGACAGGGCGACGGAGGATAGCTGGGCGGTGTTGCCGCCGGTGCCGTTGGCCGTGTAGCTGTAGGTGTCGGTGGCGCCGTTGTCGGTCTCGGTGAGGCGGTTGCCGATCTTGTCGTAGGTCCAGGACTGGGCGCCCCACGGGCCTGTGGCGGAGGTCAGGAAGTAATCGACGTCCTGGTAGGTGTAGGTCTCGGTGACGTCGTCGTCCAGCGTGGGGTCGATGCCAGCGGACAAGGTGCCGCCGGATTCGACCTTGAAGCCGTCGGTGAAGACGATGCGGGTGGCGGCTGTCAGCTCCAGGTCGCCGCCGGCGGCCACGGTGTAGTCCGGACCGGCGGTGATGCCGGCGCAGGCTTCGTACAGCTCGGCGGTGGTGAGCGTGGCGTTGGCAAGGGTGAGGTCGCCGGGGCAGACGGCGGACTCGATGATCTGGGTGGGGTTGCCCACGGCGTCTGTTTCGTAGGTCCAGGTGCGGCCCCGGTTGGCGGTGAGAACGATGGAGTCCGGGAAGTAGCGTGAGGAGAAGGCGCGGTCTTCCCAGGCGCCGGTGCCGAAGGTCAAGGTCGTCAGCGGTCCGGACGGGAGGTAGTCCGCCGCCGTCACCACGTCCGTGGTCCCGGCCGGGGTGGTCACCGACAGGCTTTCTTCCCGGTCGGCGTAGTCGAAGGTGTAGTCCGCCGTCACCCCTCCAGGATATCCGATGGACGTGCGGTTGCCGTTCTTGTCGTGGCCGAAGGTCAGCGTTCCGTCCTGGGTAGTGCGGCCGAAGCGGTCGTGAGAATAGGCCACGGTGTGGCCGTCCCGGGTGATGCCGGTCAAGCGACCGACTTCGAAAAGGGCGGGGCTGGTGCCGTAAGTGTAGGTGGTGTCGAGGCTTGTGTCGGGGAAGTCCACCAACTTCACCCGGTCCAGCTCGTCCACCGTGCGGGTCTCAGTGATGCCCCGGGCGTCGGTGGTGGAGATCAGCTCACCGTGCGGGTTGTAGGTGTGGGTGGTGGTGCCGGAGACCGGAGACACTTCCTGAGTCAGGAGATCGCGGTCGGAGTAGGTGTAGGTGGTGACGCTACCCTCGGCGTCGGTCACCTGGGTCAAGTGATCCTGGACGTCATACCCGTAGCTGGTGACGGACGTGCCACCGCCGGCCCCGGCCCAGGGGCGGGTGACCGAGGTCAGGCGGTCCAGGGCGTCGTAAGCGTAGGAGGCGGTGGCGGGGTTGGTCTTGCCGGCGGAGGGGTGGTTGGCGTCCCAGGTGTGGGTGAGGTTGCCGTTGCAGTCGTAGTCGTGCTCGGTCACCGTGCCGTCCGCGTGGAGCACCTGGTCGACGTGGCAGCGCGACGAGTAGAGGTAGCTGGTGGTGGACTCGGTGACCCAGTCGTCGAGGGTGGTGTCCCAGCGTTGCAGGTCCTCCCGGGTCCGGTTGCCGGCGGGGTCGAGGGTGAAGAAGGTGCGCTCGCCGGGCGTGGCGAGGT
>Ga0209954_1000164_pt1 | contig 12674 bp, 8 predicted proteins | sample SalPon2A_A_D2_MG_FD_185715 | JGI IMG/M metagenome (GOLD analysis project Ga0209954, IMG submission 185715) | Soil microbial communities from South San Francisco under conditions of wetland restoration - Salt Pond MetaG R2A_A_D2_MG (SPAdes)... | ecosystem: Environmental > Terrestrial > Soil >...
AAGCGGCGGCGGCGCGGCTGCCGCGCATCAGCCTCACCGGCTCGGCCGGGCGCTCGTCGGAGGATCTCGAAGATCTGCTGGACAACGACTTCACCGTCTGGAGCCTGGCCGCCAACCTGCTGCAGCCGATCTTCCAGGGCGGCCGCCTGGCCGCCGCCGAGGACCTGGCCGAGGCGCGCCGGCGGGAGGCGCTGGCGGGCTACGTCTCCGCCGCCCTGGCCGCTTTCTCCGAGGTCGAGGGCGCGCTGGCCACGGAACGCTTCCTCACCCGCCAGGTCCGCGCCCTGGAGGACGCCAGCCGGGAGGCCCGACAGGCGGAGGAGCTGTCCGAGGAGCGCTACGTCGCCGGCCTCACCCGCTACCTGGCGCTGCTCGAAAGCCAACGCCAGGCGCTGGCCGCCCGCAGCGAGTTGATCTCCGCCCGCCGCGGCCGCCTGGACGCCCGGGTCGATCTCCACCTCGCCCTGGGGGGCGGCTTCGAGGCCGATTTCGACTTCGCCGAGGACGCCGACCCGCAACAGATCGAGCCGGCGGTGCCGGAGGGCGCCACCGCGAAGATCGACACCCGCACCGACGGCGACACCTCCACCACTACCACCTCCGACACCACCACCCCCGACCCGGACGCCCCCGCCCCTGGAGACGCACGATGACCGACGACACCCACCACGACCTCCCCATGGCTGCCGAGAGCCCCGACGCCGGCGACCCCCGCCACCGCCTGCCCGACGAAGGCGATCCGGCGCACCAAGTCAGTGGTGACGGCAGTGGCGACGGCAGTGGCGACGGCGGCCCGTCGAAGACGAAGGTCGCCGTGGTCGCGGTCCTGGTGCTCGCCGCCGGCGCCCTCATCGCCTTCCTCGCGTTGCGCCTCAAGCCGGAGCCGGAGCGCCAGGAGCAGACGACCCTCGCCCCCCTGGTCCAGGTGATGGAGGTGGAGGTCCGGGAGGTGCGGCTCGACGTGCCGTCCCAAGGCACCGTGGAACCGCGCACCGAGTCAACCCTGGTGGCCCAGGTGGCCGGGCGCATCACCGACGTCGCCGACGGCTTCGCCGAGGGTGGGTTCTTCCGGCGCGGCGAGACCCTGGTGCGGATCGACCCCCGGGACTACCAGCTTGGCGTCACCGACGCCGAGGCCGCCCTCGCCCAGGCCCAGGTGGGCCTGGAACGGGAGCAGGCGGAGGCGGAGCTGGCGCGCCAGGAGTGGGACGAGCTGGGGCGCGGCGGCGAGCCCAGCGCCCTGCTGCTGCGCAGGCCCCAGCTCGCCCAGGCCCGGGCCAACGTCGAAGCCGCCCGGGGGGCCGTCGAGCGCGCCCGCCTCAACCTCTCACGCACCCGGGTGACGGCGCCCTTCGCGGGCAGGGTGCGCAGCAAGCGGGCCGACCTCGGGCAGTTCGTCGCCGCCGGCACCCCGCTGGCCGAGGTCTACGCCACCAGCTTCGCCGAGATCCGCCTACCGGTGTCGCGGGACGACCTGGCGTACCTGGACGTCGGCGTCGGCTGGGCGGCGGACGGCAACGGCAGCGCCGGGCCCGGGGCCGAGCGGGGGCCGCTGGTGGAGCTCACCGGCGAACTGGGCGGCCGCACCCTCTCCTGGCGCGGCCGGGTGGTGCGCACCGCCGCCGAGATCGACCCCCAGAGCCGCATGCTGGGCGTGTTTGCCCGGGTGGACGATCCGCTGAACCAGGACGGTGCCGGCAGCGGCGGCCCACCGCTGCCCATGGGCCTGTTCGTCGAAGCCTCCATCGCCGGCCGCACCCTGGCCACGGCCGTGGTCCTGCCGCGGCGGGCGTTGCGCGGCAAGGCGCGCAGCGCCGACGCCGAGGTGATGGTGGTGGACGACGACGGCCGCCTGAGCTTCCGCCCGGTGGAGGTGGTGCGCACCCGGGGTGACGAGGTGGTCATCGGCTCCGGCCTGGCAGCCGGCGAGCGGGTGGTGATCTCCCGCCTGGACGAGGCGGTCCACGGCATGACGGTGCGCACCACCCCGGCCGGGGCGGAGCCCGCCGGGGCAGGCACCGGCAGCGCGGGCACCGCCGACGCCGACGCCCCGGCCACCGCCCCCGGGGGAGGCTCCTGATGCGCCGCATCATCGCCTGGTTCGCCGAGAACGGCGTCGCCGCCAACCTGCTGATGCTGGTCATCATCGTCGCCGGCCTGCTGACCCTGCCCAGCATCCCCCAGGAGGTCTTCCCGGAGTTCTCCTCCGGCGTCATCACCATCTCCGTCCCCTTCCCCGGGGCCGCCCCGGAGGAGGTCGAGGAGGGCGTGGTGATCCGGGTGGAGGAGGCGATTCAGGATCTCGAAGGGATCAAGGAGGTCCGCTCCACCTCGGCGGAGAACGTCGGCTCGGTGGTGGTGGAGATGCGCGACGAGGGCAAGACCCAGGAGGTCCTGGCCGACGTCAAGACCCGGGTCGACGCCATCTCCACCTTCCCCGACGAGGCGGAGGAGCCGGTGATCCAGGAGCTGATCCTGCGCCGCCAGGTGATCAACGTCGCCATCTCCGGCGAGGTGGAGGAGCGCACCCTGAAGCGGATCGGCGAGCGGGTGCGCGACGACATCGTGGCGCTCCCGGGCATCACCCAGGCGGACCTCGTCATCGCCCGGCCCTACGAGATTTCGGTGGAGGTTTCCGAGGAGGCGCTGCGCCAGTACGGACTGACCTTCAGCGAAGTGGCCGCCGCGGTGCGCCGCACGTCCTTGGACCTGGGGGGCGGCGAGATCACCACCGAGGGGGGCGAGGTGCTGCTGCGCACCGAGAACCAGGCCTACAGCGGGCGGGAGTTCGAGGAGCTGCCGCTGGTCACCCTGGCCGACGGCACGCGGCTGGCGGTGGGCGACGTGGCCGAGGTGGTGGATGGCTTCGCCGACACCGACCAGGCGGCCCGTTTCGACGGCCGGCCGGCGGTCATGGTCCAGGTCTACCGGGTCGGCGACCAGAGCGCGCTGGCGGTGGCGGCCAGCGTCAAGGACTACATCGAGGCGGAGAGCGCGCGCCTGCCCCCGGGCATCGAACTGACCCCCTGGGCCGACCAGAGCGAGATCCTGCGCAGCCGCCTGGACACCCTGATCCGGAACGGCCGCACCGGCTTCATCCTGGTCTTCCTGGTGCTCGCGCTCTTCCTCCGCCTGTCGCTGGCCGGCTGGGTGGCGCTGGGCATCCCCATCTCCTTTCTGGGCGCCATCGCGGTGATGCCCACCGCCGACGTCACCATCAACCTGATCTCGCTGTTCGCCTTCATCGTGGTCCTGGGCATCGTGGTCGATGACGCCATTGTGGTCGGCGAGAACATCTACTCCGAGTACGAGGCCGGCAAGGAGGGCCTGCGGGCGGCGGTGGACGGCGCCGTCGGCGTCCACACGCCGGTGATCTTCGCCATCCTCACCTCGGTGGCGGCGTTCACGCCGCTTTTGACCGTCGGCGGCCAGACCGGCAAGATCATGCGGGTGATCCCCACCATCGTCATCGCCACGCTGCTGTTCTCGCTGATCGAATCCCTCCTCGTCCTCCCCCACCACCTCTCCAAGCTGAGCCGCGCCAAGGACGACGCCCGCGAGCCGGGCTGGCTGCGCAGCCGCTGGCAGGCGGTGCGCACCACCTTCGCCCGGGGGCTGGACTGGGTCATCGAGAACAGCTACCGGCCGACCCTGCGCCGGGCGCTGACCTGGCGCTACGTCACCGTCGCCATCGCCGTGGCGGCACTGGTCACCATCGGCGGCGTCGTCGCGGGCGGCTGGGTCAAGTTCACCTTCTTCCCGCCGGTGGAGGCCGACAACGTGGTGGCGCTGCTGACCCTGCCCCAGGGCACCCCGGCGGAGCGCACCAGCCAGGCCATCGCCCGCATCGAAGCCGCCGCCAGCAAGCTCGACGAAGAGATCACCGAGGAGCTGGGCGCCTCCGTCTTCCGCCACCACCTGGCCTCCATCGGCGACCAGCCGTACAGCCGCGAGCAGGGCGGCCCCGGCGGTGGCGACCAGGACGCCGGCCTGGGCGGCCACGTCGGCGAGGTCAACATCGAGCTCACCGCCTCCGAGGAGCGGGAGATCACCAGCAACGAGATCGCCGAACGCTGGCGGCAGCTCACCGGGCCGATCCCCGGCGCCGAGGCGCTGACCTTCACCTCGTCGCTGTTTTCCGCCGGCTCGCCGATCTACGTCCAGTTCGCCGGCGCCGACCCGGAGCGGCTGGAGCAGGCGGCGGAACGGCTGAAGAAGTCGCTCACCGAGTACCGGGGGGTCCAGGACATCACCGACTCCTTCCGCCAGGGCAAGGCGGAGGCCAAGATCGACATCACGCCGGAGGCCCAGGCCGCCGGCCTGTCGCTGGCCGACGTGGCGCGCCAGACCCGCCAGGCGTTCTACGGCGAGGAGGCGCAGCGCATCCAGCGCGGCAGGAACGAGGTCAAGGTGATGGTGCGCTTCCCGGCCGCCGACCGCCGCGACCTGGGGGACCTTGAAAACCTGCGCTTCCGCGCCCCCGGCGGCGTCACCGTGCCCTTCACCACCGCCGCCCGCGCCGAGATGGGCCGCGGCCCGGCCTCCATCCAGCGGGTCGATCGCCGCCGGGTGCTGGCGGTCACCGCCGACATCGACCCCACCAGCGACGCCAACGCCACGGAGATCCTGGACGACCTGGAGGCCAAGGTCCTGCCCGCCATCCTGGCCGACTACCCCGGCGTGCGCTACACCCTGGAAGGCGAGCAGCAGGAGCAGCGCGAGACACTGGGCGGCCTGATCCGCGGCTTCGCCTTCGCCATGCTGGCCATCTACGTCCTGCTGGCCATCCCGTTCCGCTCCTACGCCCAGCCCCTCATTGTCATGAGCGCCATCCCCTTCGGCTTGATCGGCGCCGTCATGGGCCACCTCCTGCTCGGCATGGATCTCACCATCCTGTCGATGTTCGGCATCGTGGCCTTGACCGGCGTGGTGGTCAACGACAGCCTGGTGATGGTGGACTTCATCAACCAGCGCCACCGCGGCGGCGAGCCGTTGCGCGCCGCCATCCGCGAGGCCGGCGCCGCCCGCTTCCGCCCCATCGTCATGACCTCCCTGACCACCTTCGCCGGCCTCGCCCCGCTGCTCCTGGAGCAATCGGTCCAGGCCGCCTTCCTCATCCCCATGGCCGTCTCCCTGGCCTTCGGCATCCTCTTCGCCACCTTCATCATCCTCATCCTGGTGCCGGTGGGCTACTACATCCTGGAGGACTTCCACGACCTCGGCCGGCGGCTGCTGGGCAAGGAGAAGGAGCTGAAGGAGCCGCGGGACGACGGCTCGGTGGCGGTGGCGGTGGCGTGAGGGTCACACCCCATTCGTGCCGGGAAGCCTTTGGCTTAGGCCTCCGCCAACTTGTGATCGCTCTCCATATCGTGACCATGATCTTGGCGGTGATCTTCCTCCACGTCTCAAAGCTACCCGATGGCCACCACCTACTCGCGTTGATCGTTCTCATACTGGTCGTCGTCTTGGCGAGTATCAAGCCGACCTGGGCTGTGATCAAACAGTTGCGAGAACTCCGCACCCTGGACTCCGTCGGACGGTGGCCCGTCCTATGGGCCCGCGGCGCTCCTAGAGCCTGCCCGGAGCAAGGGAACGTTGAAAATGGACCGCACCAAAGGTCGCCGCCGAGTTGACCTCCGAGATCCTGCCCCTCCATCCAGCGAGGGCAGTACGGTTGAGGGAAACGGCATTGACGACGAGGGAATCCTCCGTCACCCCCGCAGCGCTCTGGCCGCTCCCAGACACGGCGTCCCGGTGCAGAAGGGCTCTCGGGCCAAGCAATCGGCTCCTACCAAGTAAACCTCATGTACTGCAGACCACACAACGACCGAGCGCGGCTTCCCCATCACCGTTCTACCGTTTCAATCATCCAGCACCGGCCAACTCCTCTCCCACCAACCGAGAAGTTCGCAGTACTCTCTCCAGCCAGGGCAGTCTGGACTGACTGAATGAGTACAGCGTTGGAGCACAAACAACGCAGTTGAAAATCTAGCTAGTCGCATGATCTCAATCTGGTCCTCAGGAGATGAATACTCATCCTCCGCGCCGACGGCAAACCAAGCACGCCCACCCGCAGCTACCATCTCATCCTCTATAAATATTATAGTCTGCCTGAAATCCTCCGCCACATCAGTTCCCTTTCTCTTCAAATCTTCTTGCACCCCTTTGATCGAACCAGAAACAAGTTGCGCTCTGTAAAATTTCCGCGGTATCGCACCCCACAGAAGGGTGCTAACCACAGTCAAGCGACAATCTTGCTGTACCCGAAGCGCAACCGAACAACCACCACTCCTGCCCAGCAACGCAACCCTATATCCTAGGCTTTCCAGCGAGAAAGCTACGGCGAGGGTCTCCTTGCATGCAGCCGGGAATGAATAGCGGCCGGCTCGTCCTTGCTGACCCATGACACTAAAGAATGCGCAAGCCTGACCAAGCTCATCGGCAATGTACTTACCTTGCGCCTCAAAGATGGGCAAATACCGTGGATAACCAGGCCCAGTCATACCTGGTACTACCAAGATGCAGCTTTCCGGCTGGACGGGGGAAGGCGGCATGACCAACGAATAAGGAACGCTTAGGGAACCCCTCGGAGATCTGGCCCTTCTCTCTTCAATCTTCATGGCGGATCTCTCTTCTCTCCAACAAAGCAGGCAATAGATTCCATGAACTCGTCAGCTGCTTTATCTTGCTCTTTGATAACATCGATACCCGGCACGTGCCCCAGGTCTTCAGCCTTATAAGGAACCACCGAAAAACCAGCGTCCTCTAGTGCCTCTGCCAATGAACTTATGCGTGACCATGGAAGACCGCGCTCCTGAAGACCACGATCACCACTGTCTACACCCCCAATCCAAAAACGAATCTCTTTATCGCTCGATAGTTCACCCAGCTCTTGGGCTAACTCAGGGCCTTGAGTAACCTGAAAGGAACTCCCTATTGATGAAAAACTAATATCATACTCCCTTGATACCCGTTCTCGTCGACGCTCAGAAAAGTCTATCTTACTTGCAACGTCCCATAGTAAGACGCCCGCAACCGGACGCGATCTACTAGCTAAAAACTGCTGTTCCAAATACTTCAAAGCGACGAGTCCTCCGGTACAGATACCGAATACGAACGTCCTGCCTCGTTCCTCGGGGGAATCGCAATATTGGCGCAGTACCACGTCTAATTCTCTCACGCATTCAGGTACACTCCAAGCACCGTAGCCAGCTTGGCCGGCTTGAGAAACTAGGAATACATTGGCTTTAAAGTCTTCGCTGAAGCGTCGACATAGAGCAGAATACCTGGAAAAGCGAGTCCGTGCGATTCCCCCAGTCCCCCTCCAACGACTATAGAGTCCGGAAGCGCTTGGCAGAACAATAATGTTTATCCCGGCGCCCTCCTGACTCCAGGCATAAACCGGAACACGTACTGGCTTCTCCTCGATTATTTCGAAGGCTCCCAATTCTGAAAGCACCGAACTGAAATCCGTTAAAGCGTCGCACGCCCTCTCATAGTTGTGCAATTTTGCCAGGGCGCTCCGCGAAAGTTCGATAAGGAGGCGCGGCTCGCAGCTGGCCAGCATATCCTTCGCATAGTCAGCAGCCCAACGGTCGAAAAAGCTTGGGAAAATCAACGACCCACGGCCAGCCCCAAGACGTAATCCCTCTGTCAAGCGATCAACATCGTCTGCACGAAGGCGCTGCTGAGTTGACAGCTGTTTCTCCCGCAGTTGTTTCACTGCACCTACAACGAAGACCACAGCCTCGCTCTCTTCACCATGCCGAATTACCAAATGCAATGGCATATACTTAGTCCAAAAGAGCTTTGCGCGCACCATATGATCACTGGCTTTTCTCCGCGCCTCCTCCAAAGCGAAAAGCATCTCAATAAACGCCTCTAACTCATGCTTCAAATTTTCATCTACGCCTACGGCCATCTCCTCAGGTTCTAGCTCCTGGATCATTTCAAGCCTCGTCAAGAGACCCGATTTCTCCGAATCTAAACCTCCTAGATCCAATAGCATAATTTCTACATCTCTTCCGTCGCGGATTAGATTACACAGCAATTCCCGGAACTTCGCTTCCATGCCGTCCTTAGTCTGCGGATGAATTGATCCGAAACTGTACAAAGGCAGCGCCAACTGAATCGCTCCCTTTGAATCCAATGAGGCTGATCTCATTATCTCAACCGATCCTTGAAAAATCTCGGCAAAGTCACTGTATTTTGCATCAATTCTTAGCTGGAGTCGGTTTAAAATCTCGTTGGCGTTCTCCTGCTGCTTGTTACTCACCTTTTGAAACCGCCAAGCGAGGTAGACTTGGATAGCGGCAACATACGCGGCAACATAAATAGCGAAAACAATTCCCAGTACTCCGATCGCAGCACCTCCAAAAGCATAGATTACATAGAAAAACAAACCGAGCAGCAAAACGAACAGCGTTGTGGTCGAAGTTAGCCAAAAAACTTCCCAATTCCCTAAAGACCTCTTTCCGTCGCGTCCTTCCCGTTCTGCGGTTGCCTCGCCAGTACCCTTCGTCATACGCTCTCCCCAGTAACCCGTTCTCCTTCTCGCAGACGTTGAGCATGAAATTCCAAACGCTCCACGATCACATTTACCAGGTATCCCATCATTCCAGCGAGTGCAATTACAGCGAACAACCTCGGAAACTGAAAACTCTCGCTGTACTTAATTACTAACGACCCAACCCCGACCCGTGAACCTAAAAACATTTCAGTGATTATAATCAAGGCCACTACCAAGGACGCGACGATTCGCATCGAGGACCAACTTCCCAACACCACTTCTGGTAGTACAATTTTGAGAAAGACCTTTGACTTAGGTACCCCCAAATTTCGATAGACAGCAACCCTGCCTCGATCAATTCCACGTACTCCGTCAGCGACCGCGAGTGCCATGATGAGACTGGCTGTGCCCGCAGCGGTAACCACCTTGCTGAGCACGCCTATGCCGAAGACAATTACGAGCAGCGGGAACAAGACAGACGGAGGTACTGAACGCAAAAAATCCCAGCCGGGTCGGACGAATCTGTATACACGCTCAGAAAGGCCGAGCAGCGCCCCCAGAGTGTAACCGACAATCAGAGTGAGGAGGAAGCTCAAACCCACCCGAATCAGGGTACCTAACGTCGCGGCGATGACCTCGGGATCGCCAGCAAACCCAGCTAGCGCGCCGAGTATGCTCCAAGACGAAGGCCAGAAGAATGCAGTTGCTGGCGATACAACCGACCACGTCAATCGTAGTACTTCGTAAGCTATCCCAATTAGGCCGAATGAGCCCACTACAGGAACTAACCGATGCCATAACCTAGATCGTGTCAGAGTGAAGTTTAACATAAAATTCCCCCAGACCTTTCCCTTCCATCGCTTGCTCATTACCCACCCATGGATTGAACCACGAAGTTATTGTTTTCCGCGACTCGGAAATAGCCCATATCTCGTCTGCTAGGAAAGCGACTTGCGCCCATCGATGGAGAACTATCACCACCGTCCCTCGGGTTCTTTTGGCGGTGCTCCTAAGACTCACTAGAGCCTTTTGTGACCGTTGGCCGTCGAGGGCCGAAAATGGTTCATCCAAAAGGCACACCCGCCATGGAACAACTGCCAACATGCCCAATAAAGCCATCTGTCTCTCTCCTCCACTTAACGTTGCAACCTTCTGCCCGGAAAGCTGAGATCGTCTTAGACCGCGGACCAGGCTTTCAGAAGTAGGCCGGTCATCAACTAATAATTCAAGATGGGAACCAACATCGAGCCAGGGGACGAGACACGGCGCTAGGCCCTGACGTATATAAACTCCTCCACCTCCGGGGGAGAAGTATGAATGGCTCCACTCGCAAGAGCCCTCGGATGGTGTAGCAACCTCCGCCAGCAACTTGAGTAGCGTCGTCTTGCCTGAACCGTTGGCGCCAACTAAGCCGACAATCGTCCCCGGTGCTACCACTCGAGAAAAGCCGCGGAACAGCCACCTCGGCCCCAGGCTGGTAGGAACGCAGTAGCCAAGCTGATCAATCTTCAGGGCAGTAGATGTATTCATTGTAAGATTCAGTTGAGTCAACGATTTTCGATTGGTAGAAAAAGTCCGCCATGAAAGAAATGTCCTCTTCAGTCGCCTTGCAGCCAGGAACCCATAGCGGTAGGTTGGCACGATTTAGTACTTCCCGGTCCAAATTAGTGTACTTCTCCGCACTAACGATTGCCGACTGAGGATCAACATCAATTAGGTTGACAGCGGAAGCGAGCGCCCGGTAAATTGCCGCCGACGCTTCAGGCCTGTCCCTCTTAAATTGACCGTTTATCACGTGAGCTCCCGCTAGCAGGGGATCGTGAATGAATGTGCCCAAGGGTCCCGCCATCAATACTTTTCCAAGATCATTCTGAAGTGCAAATGCTACTTGAGGTTCTACAGCGAACAATGCGTCTACGCTACCCTGAGATAAGCTTGCCAATGCTTGATCTGGTGAGATGCGCTCGACGGAAGCAAATTCCAAGCCCTGCTGGTTCCCGATGTACTTCACATAAGCCTCCGCTGTTGATGCTGGGATTGTACCTATTCGCTTACCCTTTAAAAATTCAATACCCATGGTGCCTGCATTAGCTTCACTGGGGACTATGAAGGCTTCACCCCAGCGCTCCTTCCCGAACGCATTAAACATTGCCACATGTAGGGCCCCCGGAGATAGCTCACTGGTTCGCAGGAATAGCTCTGTGCCAGTCGCAGATGCGAGATCAACGTCGCCTCTGATCACGGCAGTAGTGAGCGTATTGGTCGTCGAGAATGGCTCTAGCTGTACCTCAAAGGGACTAAAGAGGTTGTTTTCAACTGCAACGAACAGAGGTAGGTTAATAAGATAGGGTGAATAACCAACGGTGATGACCTTCTCTACTGACTCGCCCCTGTCTCGACTCTCGCCGGCCTTTATCAGCCAGAATGCCACGCCAGCCAGGAGGACAGCTAGAATCGTTCCCCAGAATATGGGCCACAGTCGTCTCCTCTTAGTCATCGCTGCCTCCAGTTAGTTCGCTTAGACTATATCACTAGATGTATTGAGTGAGAAGCATAGCTGAATACATGGCCGTGAAGTAGGTTTCCATTTTTCAGGGAGGTTGGCGAGCGTCTGCCCTAGTGTTTGAGGGACTCGCAGATGTTGGTGCCGACGCCAGCGAAGGAATCGGACTTATAGACACATTTGGCGGTGGCGGTGCCCCACCTCAAGCGCTCGAACTGGGGCGATTTACCAATAATCCCCGGTTAGGTCAATACGCTCCCCAACGGAATCGCCGGAGCGTCCCGGGGGCCCGAAGAGCATGCAGGCGGGAAAGCTGCTACCTTGGGAGCGGTGGCGAGCGGGATCGTCAGATAGCGTCTTACACACCATGCCAGCCACCGCTACAACGAGCCGCAGGTCACCCCGTTGTCCGCCGGCTCGTAGGCCAGGCTGGCGGTTCTGACGTCGTCGACGCAGAAGGTGAAGCTGACGTTGCCCTTCTTCGTCCCCGAGGTCACCAGGGCCACCCAGCCACCGGTGTCGCCGGGCGCGCTCTCCGTGTGGTCGCCGCTGAAGTGCCGGTGGCCGAGCCCACCGGGCTGCCCGGGTCGTCAGCCACTGACAAACGGTCCGCTGGCGACGTCTTAACCTCCCTTTCTCACCAACTTCGTCGCCAGAGGCCGCAGGGCCCCGTGGGTGCAAGGCGTAGGCGAGTTGGCCCCGCAGACGTACTGTACGCACTCCGCGGACGCCGGCCGACCTGCAACGCAGCAGGCACGGGCAGATGCGGACTCGCAGCAGAGGGCTGGTGAGATAGGCAGGTCAACCCGCCGGGTCCAGCCGCTCCAGCAGGAGGTCGAACGCCTCCCGCCCGTGGAGGGAGCGCAGGTCGTCGTCGGTGCGTAGCAGCTCGGCGTTGGTGAAGCCGGCGTCGACGGCGGCCCGCAGCGCCTCCAGCGCCTCCTTCTCGCGGCCGGCCAGGGCGCGGGCGCAGGCCAGGTTGTAGAGCACCACCGGGTCGTCGGGCCGGATCTGCCGCGCCACCTCCAGGACCGCCACCGCCTGCCGAATCTGTCCCCCGGCACGCAGGTCGCGGTGCAGGTAGAAGGCGGTCTGCACGAAGGCGCTGGCGAGCAGGCGGCCGGCGGTGCGGCGCTGGGCGCGGCTCGCACCCTCCTCCGCCGCCAGCCTTTGCAGGCGCCCGATCTCCAGCCGGCGGGCGAGGCGGGCGGTGGAGACGGGACGCTGCGGCGACTCAAGCTCCGCCAGGGCGCGGCCGAGGCGGGCACCGTAGGCCGCCTCGTAGTCGGCCCAGCGCCGGCGCTGGCGGACCGCCTCGGCGTAGTCGTCCCTCGCCTCCAGGGCGGCGAGGCGGGCGGCGGGGACGGCGAGGTCGGGAGCGACCCGGTCCCCCGAGTCCGGCTCGCCCAGTTCCGGCGACCCCAACTCCGACGAATCCGGCTCCGATGAATCCAGCTCCGGCGCCTCCAACTTCGACCGCTCCAACATCGTCCGCTCCGGCGTCGGCCGCTTCGACGAATCCGGCGCAGGTTCGAGGATCTGCGGATAGGTGCGCAGGATCGCCCGGTAGCGCTCCGCCGCCCGCAGCAGCTCGCCGTCGCCTTCCAACTCGCGGGCCCGCTCCAGGTCGGCGGCATAGAGGTCGGCGGCGAGGAGGCGGTC
>Ga0209954_1000166_pt1 | contig 12664 bp, 12 predicted proteins | sample SalPon2A_A_D2_MG_FD_185715 | JGI IMG/M metagenome (GOLD analysis project Ga0209954, IMG submission 185715) | Soil microbial communities from South San Francisco under conditions of wetland restoration - Salt Pond MetaG R2A_A_D2_MG (SPAdes)... | ecosystem: Environmental > Terrestrial > Soil >...
CCGTGGGACCTGGACGAGGTGAAGGCCGTCGGCGTCGAGACCGACCCGCGCGCCCTCGCCCTCGACCCGGACGCCGTCGAGGCGATCTGGACCGCGGTGGAAGGGCTCTACCGCAGCGGCGTGCACCCCGCGCTCCAGCTCTGCATCCGCCGCCGCGGTGAGGTCGTGCTGCACCGCTCCCTGGGGCACGCGTCGGGCAACGCACCGGATGACCCGCCGGACGGGCCCAAGCGCCTCGTCGCCCTCGATACGCCCATCAACCTCTTCTCCGCGTCGAAAGCCATCACCGCCATGGTGATCCACAAGCTCGACGAGCGGCACGTCCTCCACCTGGAAGACCGCGTGTGCGACTACATCCCGGAGTTCGGTCGCTACGGAAAGCACCACATCACGCTGCGCCACATCCTCTCGCACCGCGCCGGCATCCCGAACCTGCCGCCGGAGGCGCTCGATCTGGACCTGCTGGAGGATCCCGCGCGCGTGCTCGAGATCCTGTGCGAGGCGCGCTTGCAGTCGCGGCCCGGTCGCGCGCTCGCCTATCACGCGGTCTCCGGCGGCTTCGTCCTGGCCGAGGTCGTGCGCCGCGCCACCGGCCACGACATCCGCACCGTCCTCGAGCGCGAGATCCGCGATCCGCTGGGGCTGCATTGGACGAGCTACGGCGTTCCGCCGGAGGACGTCCCGCTCACCGCACGGAACGCCTTCACCGGCCCGCCGGTTCCGCCGCCGCTCCCGGCGCCCTGGAGGAGCGCATCGCCGCGCTGTGGCAGGAGGTTCTGGACGTCCCGCAGGTGCCCCGCCACGAGAGCTTCTTCGACCTGGGCGGCCACTCGCTGCTGATGGCCCGGGTGCACCGCCGCCTCCAGAGCCTGCTGGACCGCAAGATCCCCATGGTCCACCTCTTCCGCCACCCCACCGTCGCCTCCCTGGCGGCGTCGCTGGTGGCCGAGGGGATGGCGCCCGCCGCCGAGGCGCGGGGCGGGCCGGAGGTGGCCGCCCCCCTCCCCGGCAGGGCCCACGGCCCCGTCGCCGTGGTCGGCATGGCGGGCCGTTTCCCCGGCGCCGACGACGTCGAGGCGCTGTGGGAGATGCTGGTTGGCGGGACGGAGGGCATCCGCCGGTTCAGCGACGAGGAGCTGCTGGCCGCCGGCGTCGCGCCGGACCGCCTGGCGGACCCGCGCTACGTCAAGGCGCGGGGAGCCCTGGAGGGGGCGGACCGGTTCGACGCCGCCCTCTTCGGCATGAGCCCGCGGGAGGCCCAGATCACCGATCCCCAGCAGCGCCTCCTGCTGGAGTGCGCCTGGGAGGCGCTGGAGAACGCCGGCTGGGACCCCTCCCGCTTCGACGGCCAGATCGGGGTCTTCGGCGGGGTCAGCGCCAACCGCTACCTGCGCCACGTCGAGTCCGACCGGGAGCTGATGGAGGCGGTGGGCCCGTTCCAGGTGGCCCTCGCCAACCACGCCGACTACGTCGCCACCCGCATCGCCTACAAGCTGGACCTGACCGGGCCGGCGCTGACCGTCCAGACCGCCTGCTCCACCTCCCTGGTGGCGGTCCACCTGGCGGCACGGAGCCTGCTGGCCGGCGAGTGCGACCTGGCCCTGGCCGGGGGTGCGTCGGTGCACGCTCCGGAGGTCAAGGGCTACCTCCACTTCGCGGGCGGCATCGACTCGCCGGACGGCCACACCCGGGCCTTCGATGCCGAAGCGTCGGGAGTGGTCAACGGCAGCGGCGCTGGCGTGGTGGTCCTCAAGCGCCTCGACGACGCGCTGGCGGACGGCGACACCGTCCACGCGGTGATCCGCGGCTCGGCGCTCAACAACGACGGCGCCCACAAGGTGGGATTCACTGCCCCCAGCGAGGAAGGCCAGGCCCGCGCCGTGCGCCAGGCGCTGGAGGCGGCGGGCATCGACCCGGCGGAGATCGGGTACCTGGAGGCCCACGGCACCGCCACCCCGCTGGGCGATCCCGTCGAGGTGGCGGGGCTCAGCCGCGCCTTCGACGGCGCCGGGCGGCGCAGCACCTGCGCCCTCGGCTCCATCAAGACCAACATCGGCCACCTCGACGCGGCGGCGGGCATCGCCGGGCTGATCAAGGCGGTCCTGGCGGTGGAGCGGGGCCAGGTGCCGCCCAGCCTGCACTACCGCCGGGCGAACCCGGAGCTGGACTTGACCTCCGGTCCCTTCTTCGTCGCCGACCGGTTGCTCGACTGGCCGGTGGATGGGCGGCCGCGCCGGGCCGGCGTCTCCTCCTTCGGCATCGGCGGCACCAACGTCCACGCCGTCCTCGAGGAACCGCCGGCGGGCGAGGCGTCGGAGGAGCCGCCCCGGGCGGCGGAGCTGCTGGTCCTGTCGGCGGCCGAGCCCGAGGCCCTGGCCGACGCCGCGGCGCGGCTGGCGGACCACCTGGAAGGGCGGCGGCCAGAAGGTAAGGAACTGGATGGCAAGCAGTTGGATGGCAAGCAGTTGGAGGGCAAGCAGTTGGATAGCACAGACCTGGCCGACGTCGCCTGGACCCTGCAGGTCGGGCGGCGCGCCCTCGCCCACCGGCGGGCGGTGGTCTGCCGGCGGCCGGAGGACGCGGTGGAGCGGCTGCGCACGGCCGGTGGGCCCTACGAGGCGGCCGGCGAGGCGATGGGCCCGCCGCCGCCGGTGGTCTTCCTGTTCCCCGGGCAGGGGTCCCAGTACCCGGGCATGGGCGAGGAGCTCTACAGCAGCGAGCCGGTGTTCCGGGAGGTGGTGGACCGGGCCGTGGAGGTGCTGCGGCCGGAGCTGGGGCTCGACCTGCGCGAGGTGCTCTTCCCCATCGACGGCGGCGACGGCGCGGGCCAAGAGAATGCAGCGCGGCTGCAGCGAACCGAGCTCGCCCAGCCCGCCCTCTTCACCTTCGGCGTCGCCCTGGCCCGGCTGTGGACCTCGTGGGGGGTGCGGCCGGCGGCTCTGGTCGGCCATTCCGTCGGCGAGCTGGCCGCCGCCTGCGTCGCCGGGGTGTTCTCCCTGGACGACGGTCTGCGGCTGGTGGCGGCGCGGGGCCGGCTGATGGCGGAGCAGCCGCCCGGCTCCATGCTCGGCGTCGCCCTGGACGAGGACGAGCTGGCCCCCTACCTGGAGCGGCGCCCCTCCCTCTCCCTGGCGGCGGTCAACGCGCCGCGGGCCTGCGTCGTCTCCGGACCGGGCGACGACGTGGAGGAGCTCGCCGCCGCCCTCGCCGCCGTGGACGTGGAGACCCGGCCCCTCCATACCTCCCACGCCTTCCACTCCGCCGCCATGGACCCGGTGGTGGAGAGCTTTGCCGAGGCGGTCCGGGCGGTGCCGCGCAGCGCGCCCTCCATCCCCGTCATCTCCACCGTCACCGGCGCCCCCCTCACTGCGGAGGAGGCGGCGGACCCGGCCTACTGGGGGCGCCAGGCGCGCCTGCCGGTGCGCTTCGCCTCCGCTCTCGGCTCACTGCTGGAGGGCGGGCTCCAAGGGGTGGGCGAGGTGGCGGTGGTCGAGGTGGGACCGGGGCGCACCCTGGCCACCTTCTGCAAGCAGCACCCGCGGCGCGACGCCCTCGCCACCGTCGCCGGTTCCCTGCCCCACCCGCGCCAGGACCTCCAGCCGCTGGACGTCCTCCTCGCCTCCCTGGGGCGGCTGTGGAGCCGCGGCGTCGAGGTGGACTGGGCGGCGCTGGCGGACGGCAGGCGGCGGCGCCGCGTCCCCCTTCCCACCTATCCCTTCCGCCGCCGCTCCCACAGCGTCGGCGCCCTGGCGAAGGGCTTCGCGGTCGGCGGGGCGGCCGACGGGGAGGCGGAGCTGGAGGCGGCGGCCGCCGGAGGCCCGGGTGACTGCCCGGGCGACGGCCCGGGCGAGACCGGCATACCCGGCTCCGCCGCGCCGCAGACCCCCACCGAGGGGTCCGTGGCCGAGGTGTGGGAGGCCATGCTGGGCGTCGATGGAGTGGACCGCGATGACGATTTCTTCGATCTCGGCGGCAGTTCCCTGATGGGCGTGCAACTGGCGGCGCGGCTGGGGGAGCGGTTCGGCGTCGAGCTGCGCGGCGACTACCTCTTGGAGGCCCCCACCCTGGCGGAGCTGGCGGCCCTGGTGGACGAGCACGCGGCGGCCAGCGAGGAGGGCGCGCCCCGCCCTGCCGCCTCGTGCCTGGTCCGGCTGCAGAAGACCGCCGGTCGGCGGCCGCCCCTCTTCCTCGTCCACCAGGTCGGCGGCCACGTCTACACCTTCCGCCCGCTGGTCCGGGAGCTGGGCGGCGACCAGCCCCTCTACGCCCTGCGCTCCCGCGGCATCGAGCCGGGAGAGGAGCCCATCACCACCATCGAGGAGATGGCGGCCCACTACCTGGACCTGGTGCGGCAGGAGCAGCGGGACGGTCCCTACTTCCTGGGCGGCGCGTCCATGGGGGGCATGGTGGCCTTCGAGATGGCCCGGCGGCTGACCGCGGCGGGCGAGGAGGTCGCCCTGCTGACGTTGATGGACACCCCGTGCGGCGACCAGATGCCGCCCCGGGAGGACGCGGCGGACGCGGTGGCCGCGGTGCTGGCGCAGCGCACCGGGCGAAGCCCCGACGCCGCGGCGCTACGGGATGCGGCCGGAGGAAGCCCGGAGGACGTGGACCGCCTGTTCGACCTGGCGCTGGAGAGCCTGGGAGGAGGCGACGGGTCCGGGGAGCTGCCGGAGGACGGCTGGGACCCGGCGGAGGCCCGGCGCCTCGCCCGGGTGCTGGCCCACAACGCCGCCGCCCTCTACGCCTACGAGCCGCAGCCGTGGGACGGCGAGTTGACCTTCTACCGCGCCGCCGACCGCCGCCCCGGAGATCCGCCGCGGCCCGAGCTCCCCTGGATCGAGCTCGCCCGCGGTGGCACCCGCGTGGTGATCGTCCCGGGCGACCACCTCTCCATGCACCAGCCGCCCCAGGTGGAGACCCTGGGGGACCACTTGCGCCGGGCCCTCGACCGCCTCGACGACCGGAAGCGGCGGTAGCGGGACCGCCGCCGCCTAGGTTCGCTTCTCACCAACCTTCCGCTTCGAGGCCGAAGGTGGTGAGACATGCAAGCTCAGCCCGGGACGTTGCAGATGATCTCGTCGGGCAGGCCGTCCAGGGTGTACGGGGTGCGCTCCTGGCGCGGGTACCAGTGGCGGCTGTGCTCGCGGAAGCGCTCCACCTCCGGGTGCCAGAGAAGGTGCGACACCACCACCGACTGGTCGTCGAACTGGATCCAGTTGCAGGAGTTGCGCTCCCGCTCGCCGGCGCGGCCGCGGTTCGAGGTCGTGGTGCCGGAGTGGATCACCACCACCGGCGGCCGCCCCTTGGGGTAGAACTCCTCGGAGTTGCCGATGTAGCTCTGGTGCAGGTGGCCGGAGAGGATGAGGTCCACCCCCACCTCCGAGAAGAGGTCCATGGCGTCGAAGGCGTTGCCGAGGACCGTCTGGGTGCCGAAGTTGGGGGGCGGGATCATGTGGTGGTGGGCCACCACCACTTTGAACACCCCGTCCGGCACCTGGTCGAGCTGCTCGCCCACCTGCATCAGCCGGTCGAGCTTGATGCGCCCCTCCTTCAAGGTCCAGTTGAAGGCGGTGTTGATGCCGACGATGATCATGGAGTCGTCGCGGTAGGTGGGCTCCAGCTCTTCGCTGAAGTGCTTCTTGTAGGCGCCGAAGGGGGTGAAGATGCGCTCCCAGAAACGGTAGAGCGGCACATCGTGGTTGCCCGGCACCACGATCGTGGGCACCGGGATGGCATCGACGAACTCCCGCGCCTCCCGGAACTGCTCCGGCTTGGCCCGCTGGGTGAGATCGCCGGAGAGGACCACCGCGTCGGGGCGGCGCGTCTCCACCATCTCCACGACGCCACGGTTGACCCGCTCCAGGTGGGGCGGGCCGAAGTGGACGTCGGAGATGTGGAGCAGGGTCCGCATCCGCGCCGGGTCCCCCTCGGCGGCGCCGGGGGTGGTGGCTGGCTGGTCCGGCGGCGAGGTCAACTTCCGGTGTCTCCCAGCAGCTCCTGGACGCGGCGGGTGGCTTCGTGGGTCAGGTAGCCGGTGACGGCCGTGAACACCGCCCGGCCGTGGCGCAGCCCCAGCCAGCAGCCGCCGCCGAAGGCGACCAGCAGGGAGGCGGTGGGATAGGTGCGCACCAGGTGCTGCCAGTCCACGTCGTCGCCCAACAGCTCGGCCACCACCTCGTCGGCGGTGTCGTCGCGGCCGGCGGCCTGGAAGGGCGACGGCTCGGGGCTCGTCGCGTCGGGGGTGCTCGGGTCGGGGGTCATCTCGGAGAGCTCCTTCGCGGGTTTCGGGCTGGTTGCGGTGCGTGTCGCGGCGGCCATCGTCAGCGGTTGCGGCGGAAGGCCAGGCCGATCAGGAAGCCGAGGCCGGCAGCCACCAGCAGCGCCCGGCCCGGGTGGTCGAGCACGTAATCGTTCATGTCCTCGCCCACCTCGTGGGCCCGGTCCTGGGCGTGGTCGTAGGACTCGCGCAGCCGCTCGCCGGCCTCGTCGTAATGCTCCTTGGCGCTCTCGGCGCTGTCGTGGAGCTCCTGCCGGGCGGCTTCGGCGCGGCGGTAGAGGCCGCCGGTGGCGCGGTCGTAGCGCCCCTTGAGGTCCTCGGCGACATAGGTGAACTTCTCCCGCGCGGCATCCATGGGATTGGTGTCGGTGCCGGCGGCGGTGTCTTTCGGGGTCTTGTCAGGCAAGGTGGTTCCTCCTTCGGTCCAACTCTACATGCTGTGGTGGCTGACTGCGGTGCTGACTGCGGGCAAGGTCCTCGGCGCCGCTCACGCGGAGCCGGAGCCCGAGCCGCCCTCGTCGTCACCGGCGTCCGAGGTCACCGAGGTGATACCGGTCCGGTTGCGCTGGGTGGTCGGCGTGGTGTTGTCGTCGGTGGTGACCTCGCCCTTGTTGGCGTCGGTGTTCGGGTCGATGTTCTCCGCGTCGTCGCGGGGGGTCTGTTCGTCGCTCATCGTGAAGTCCTTTCGTGGTGGGAGCGTGGGTCTGTGTGCCGGCTTTCCGCTGCTGCGGCGTCAGGCGGAGGCGGTGCCGCCGACGTGGTCCTGCAGGAGTTTCAGGTTGCGGCGGTGGGCCTTGAAGAAGAAGTCGAAGGTATCGCCCAGAAGTGGGATCGAGCCCAGCACGCCGTCGAGCCACAGGTTGAAGATCATGCGGCCCATCAGGGTCAGCGGGGCGTTGTGGCGGTAGGCCTCCCACAGCAGCACGCTGCCGATCAGCATGCCGAGGAAGTCGCCGATGCCGGGGACGAGCCCCATCAGGGCGTCCAGGCCGAAACGGAAGTTGGTGCCGGGGACGTGGAAGCGCCGGTCCAGCAGTTCGACCAGAAGCTCGATGCGGGGTGAGATCTCTTTGGAGTTGCTCGTGGTCTGGCTCATGCCTGAAGGTAGTTGCAAGAGTGATGCGCACGGGCGCTGGTGCCAGAGGAGTTCCCGGGTTCTCGGTTGGAGCCGAGCCCGGTCATCGCCCCGCCTGCGGGGGCCTTGATGGATCGGCCCCGGAGCGGTAGACTTCCCGTTCGCGTGCCGCGGCGGTCACCCCGCCGCCGGCACCCGAACGCCACCCGCGGGACCCCAATCCCGCGGCGCCGGGCACCCCCAGGTCTCCCCGACCACGCCCGGCGGCGGCACAGGTAGCCATACCTGACAAGTGGGGCAGTAGCTCAGTTGGGAGAGCACCACGTTCGCAACGTGGGGGTCGAGGGTTCGAATCCCTTCTGCTCCACCATTTTCTCGACCAACCCGATCTCATCGACTTGACATTGCCCGATCTTCTGGCGACGACGACGTCACCACGCTTCAAGTCCATCCCCGCCGATCGGTGACCTCTTCCAAGAAGTCGAGGATCTCGCCCTCCGAGGAATGGCGGCTCACGAGCAGGGACTGGCGACGGGCCTCGCGCGCCAGCTCGGCCCTGACCCGGCCTCCGGTCAACCCGTCAACCAGGTACTGGCGCACGACCTCGCTCTTTGTGGTCCGCCGGCGCTTGGCTTCACGCTCCAACGAGTCCTTCAATTCGGGATCGAGGCGAAGGGTCAGAACTGTAGAGGCTGTGTCTGCTCGGCCCATCGTCTGACCGTAATAGAGTCTCCCGCCAGCCGTCTACCAAGATCCCGCCCGTCACCCTACTGGCCTTTAACGGCTAGTAGTTGAGGTGACGGTCGACCACCGCCAGCCACGTCAGAGCAGAGTCAGCAGTCTGCGGGCGGCTTCCGCGGAGGATGCCGGGTTCTGCCCGGTCACCAGCTTGCCATCGGTGACGACGAAGGACGCCCAGTCGTCGCCGCTCTCGTACTCACCACCCTTGGCGGTCAGCATGTCCTCGACCAGGAAGGGCACCACATCGGTCAGGCCCACGGCCTCTTCTTCGCTGTTGGTGAACCCGGTCACCGTCTTGCCCGCAACGAAAGGTTTGCCGTCCGGGCCCTCGGGGTGCTTGAAGACGCCCGGAGCATGGCAGACCGCCGCGATGGGACGGTCGCTGGCGGCGAAGGTCTCGATCAGCTTGATGCTGTCGGCGTCTTCGGCCAGATCCCAGAGCGGGCCGTGACCGCCAGGGTAGAAGATCGCGTCGAAATCATCCCCTGAGACGTCCGCCAGAACCGCGGTGTTTGCCAAGTCCCGCTGCGCCGCTTCATCGCCCTTGAAGCGGTCGGTCGCCTCGGTCTGGGCGTCCTCGGTATTGCTGGAGGGATCGAGGGGCGGTTGACCGCCCTGGGGCGAGGCCAGCGTGACCTCGGCGCCGGCGTCCTTGAACACGTAGTAGGGCGCGGCGAACTCCTCGAGCCAGAAGCCGGTCTTTTTCCCGGTGTCGCCCAACTCGTCGTGGGACGTCAGGATCATGAGTATCTTCATCGTGTCTCTCCTTGAGCTGTTTTGCTGTCTGTCGGTCAGTTTGTCTGTTGGTCTGTTGGTCAGTCGGTCAGTTGGACGACGCGCTTGCCGAAGGCCTCGCCCCGCAGCAGGCCGATGAACGCGGAGGGCGCCTGTTCCAGGCCCGTGATCAATTCCTCGCGGTACCGGATCTTGCCCTGCTCGACCCACTCGCCCATCTGGCGGGCGAACTCCGGGTACAGGTGGCCGAAGTCGTCGAACACGATGAAGCCGCGCATGGTCATCCTCTTGCGCAGGATCGTGCCCATCAGGAGGCTCAACCGGTCGGGCCCGTCCGGGAGGGAGGTGGCGTTGTATTGCGAGATCAGGCCGCAGACCGGAATCCGCGCCGAGGTGTTCAGCAGCGGCAGCACCGCGTCGAAGACGTCACCACCGACGTTTTCGAAATAGACGTCGATGCCCTCGGGCACCGCCGCCTTCAGCGCCTCCGGGAAACCCTCGGCCTTGTAATCGACGCAGGCGTCGAAGCCCAGGGTCTCGACGACGTGGGTGCCCTTCTCGGGCCCTCCGGCGATGCCGACGACGTGGCATCCGAGAATCTTGCCGATCTGCCCCACGGTCGCGCCCACGGGCCCGCTGGCGCCGGCGACGACGAGCGTCTCACCGGCCTTCGGCTGACCGATCTGCGTCAGCCCCGCCCAGGCGGTCAGCCCGGGCATGCCCAGCACGCCGAGGGCCCAGGTGGGATGGTCGGGGTCCTTGCCCAGGTTGATCACGCCCTTGCCGTCGGACAGTGCGTAGTCCTGCCAACCACCGTAGGCCACCACCCAGTCGCCCTCCGCGAAGCCCTCCACGTCCGAGGTCACGACCTGCGAGACGGTGCCGCCCACCATGACCTCGCCGATCTCGACCGGTGGGGCATACGAGGGGGCGTCGCTCATCCGGCCCCGCATGTAGGGGTCCAGCGAGAGATACTCGTTGCGCAGCAACATCTGGCCTTCGCCCGGGGTCGGCAGGTCCTGCGTCTCCAACCGCAGCGTGTTGTCGTCAGGCTCGCCTTCGGGGCGCTCGGCAAGTACGAACCTGCGGTTTTGGGTGTTCGATTGGGGCATTGGGTGGTGCCTTTCTCAGCGGGATCCCTGAACAGACGAAGGGTGGGGAGGTGGAGATTGCGCGGCGATGGGTGCGGCGTCGGCGGGAAGCTCGTCGCAATGATTGTAAGGTTCACAGACGATGCCAGAGGACCATGGGCCTGATGCGACGACGACGGTGCCGCCGGTAGACCACACCGCCGCCGAGCCCGCGTTTCGTGAGATGCGCGTCGCCTCCACCTGGGACGGCCGGCCCGCCGCACCGGGGGAGGTGGCCTCGGTCCGCCTGGCCACCGCCGGCGGGGACCTGACCCTCCACGTCGATGCGCCGTTCCACGGGGATCCACCACCGCCGGGGCCACCGGGACCGACGCCCGGCCTGTGGGAGCACGAGGTGGTGGAGGTCTTCATCGCCGGCGGGCCGGGCGCGACCCGCTACCTGGAGATCGAGCTGTCCCCCCACGGTCACCACCTGGTGCTGCGGCTGGAAGGCGTGCGCAACCCCGTCGAGGAGGGGCTGCCGCTGGACTACACCGCCCACCTGGACCGGGGCGCCGGGCGCTGGACGGGCGAAGCCCGGGTGCCGGCCGCCTGGCTCCCCCCGCCACCCCACCGGGTCAACGCCTTCGCCATCCACGGCGAAGGCTCGGAGCGCCGGTACCTGGCCTGGCACAGCCTCCCGGGCGACGAGCCCGACTTCCACCAGCCTGGGCACTTCCCCACCGTTGACGACGCCACCGCGTTCGGGGCACTCTAGGAGCATGGTCACCACCGCCGAGGATACGCCGCTCCGCCAGAAGCTCTCCCTCCTCAACCGCTACCTCACCGTGTGGATCTTCCTGGCCATGGGGGTCGGCGTTCTCGTCGGTTACCTCTTCCAGGCCCAGGTGGCGCGCTTCAACGAAGCTCTGACCGTGGGCGAGAACACCAACCTGCTGATCGCGGCCGGGCTGATCCTGATGATGTACCCGCCGCTGGCCAAGGTGAAGTACGAGCTGCTGCCGAAGGTCTTCGCCGACTTGAAGATCCTCGGCCTCTCCCTCCTCCAGAACTGGCTGGTGGGCCCGGCGCTGATGTTCGCCCTGGCGGTGGGCTTCTTCGGCTTCCTGGCCCCCGCCCTCTTCGGTCCGGACCCGCGCTGGGGCCACTACATGGTCGGGTTGATCCTGGTGGGGATCGCCCGCTGCATCGCCATGGTGCTGGTCTGGAACCAGCTCGCCCGCGGCAGCAGCGAGTACGCCGCCGGGCTGGTGGCCCTCAACAGCATCTTCCAGATCCTCACCTTCGGGCTCTTCGCCTGGGTCTTCATCACCCTCCTGCCGCCGCTGTTTGGCCTCGAGGGGGCGGTCGTCGAGGTGTCCATCGGCGAGATCTTCGCCAGCGTCATGGTCTACCTCGGCATCCCCTTCGCGGCCGGCATCCTCAGCCGGGCGATCCTCCTGCCGCTCAAAGGCGAGGAATGGTACGAGCGGGTGTTCGTGCCCCGCATCTCGCCCGTCACCCTGGTGGCGCTGCTGTTCACCATCGTCGTCATGTTCTCCACCCAGGGCGAGCGCATCCTCGGCCAGCCGCTGGACGTCCTGTGGATCGCGGTTCCCCTCAGCGCGTACTTCGCCATCATGTTCGTGGTCAGCTTCCTGATGGCCTGGAGGGTCGGCGCCGACTACCCCCGGGCGGCGACGCTGGCCTTCACCGCCTCGGGCAACAACTTCGAGCTCGCCATCGCGGTGGCCATCGGCGTTTTCGGGATCACCTCACCCGTCGCCTTCGCCACGGTGGTGGGTCCGCTGGTGGAGGTGCCGGTGCTCATCGGCCTGGTCCACGTCAGCTTCGCCCTGCGCCGCCGCCTCTACGGCGCTTCGGAAGGCGCCACCGCCGACGACACACTTGCGGAGCCGGGACTGGGCAAGACCTCCGAGCGTGCGGTCGCCGGCATGGAGCGGTGAGCTCCGAGCCCTAACTGCCCTGCCGCCGGCGGCCGGCGCAGCGGTCGTAGAGCTCGTGGAGGGCGTCGCGGAGGTTGCCGGCGTGGCGGCGGTGGAGGTCGGCGGCGGCGGGCAGCGGCACCGGGGCCGGGGCGCCGGCCAGGAGTTCATCCACCAGCTCGGCGAGGAGGGCGGGGGTGGTGGTGCAGTGCAGCAGGGTGGGAAGGCGGCCGAAGCCGTGGCGGGTGACGACGAGGGCGGCGGCGGGGCGGGCGGCGCGGTGGACGCGCCAGCGGGTCCAGGGAGGCAGGTCGTCGAAGCCATCGACGAGGAGCAGGTGGCGGCGGCTGACGCCACCGAGAAAACCACCCAGCTCCTGCCGCGACGGCCGCCGGTCCCGCCCGGCGGTGAGGCGGCGGCGGACGAGATCCGGCGAGCGGCGGAGGAGGTGGCCGCCCAGCTCCTCCAAGAGGGTGCTCTTGCCGTGGCCGTGGGGGCCCACCAGGGCACCGCGGCTCCCCAGCTCGTCGAGACGTGCCGCCAGCTCGTCGAGCGATGACACGCCGCCGGCGCCCGGCGGCGGGCGCCAGGCCAGGCCATGGATGCGCTGGGAGGTGAAGGGGTTGTCCCGAGGGCGGACCCCGGCGCTCCCCCCGGGGCGCGGCTGCTGGACTGAAGTCGCGGCCGAGCTCACTTCTCGCCCCAGTCGCCCTCCGGCGGCTTCGGCAGCTTGAAGCTGCGGGCCTTCTCACCGAAGGACCCGCTCTCACCGAAAGAGCCACTGTCACCGAAAGAGCCGCTCTCACCGAAAGACCCG
>Ga0209954_1000168_pt1 | contig 12653 bp, 12 predicted proteins | sample SalPon2A_A_D2_MG_FD_185715 | JGI IMG/M metagenome (GOLD analysis project Ga0209954, IMG submission 185715) | Soil microbial communities from South San Francisco under conditions of wetland restoration - Salt Pond MetaG R2A_A_D2_MG (SPAdes)... | ecosystem: Environmental > Terrestrial > Soil >...
CATCGGGCTCGCCGGCTTTGCCACCCTTTGCAGGGGCTGAGGCAAAGACATGCCGACCATCCATGAAGGGCAGCCATTGGACGAGCCACTCCGCATAGGAGGTGAATGATCGGGCTTGGATGGGCTCTGCGGTTGCACTAAAAGCTGGGAAACCCAGCAGCAAGGCCAGCACGGCTACAGCCAGCGCTCGCGATAACCGAGAACGAGTCATAGGTCGGTCCTTTCCGCGAGGGGCCCCATGCGACTGGTGCCGTCCGGTGGCGCCCCCGCACCAAGTTTCAGGGTCGTCCCAGACGGTAGCACCGAGAGATCATCTATGCGACTGATTTAGGCAGAATAGTGTCCGAGAAGTTGTCGCGCCGTGGTTTTCGGTAACTTGTATAGGCGCTTCGTCGTCTGGATTTAGAGAATATTTTGCCTGCGACAGAGGATTGACATGCCGCGGGCTTTTTGCAGGCGCATGGCTGCCGGTGACCAGCCGGCGGGCGAGAAGGGGGGAGCGGGCGACCGGTCCGGGGAGCCTCGGAGGAGGCTCGCCATTCAGGTGGCGTTGAGGAAGGTTCGCCGAATTCTTTCCAGAATGGTAGCCGTAAGCTGCTCGGTGGCGACGGCCTTTCCGAAAAGCTGCAAGGCTTTGAAGATTTCGCGCCCTACCTCACGCTCCTGAAACTCTTTGATGAGCCCGCTAGCAAGACGTCGCAACTCGGCAGCACGGCCTTGCTCCAGCAGGACCTCGGCGAGCAATAAGGAGGTCGTAGCCGCATCGTGAGGGCGCCCTACAATCTGCATCGTGGCGATGGCGGCTCGGAAGTAGTCCTCAGCCGCGCTGTAGTCAGCCAAGCCGAGCGAGATTCGGCCTTCCAGGGTACGAAAGTGGGCAGCAACGAATGGAGCCTCGATTTCTTCAAAGGCATCCAGTCCTGCGTGAAGTACCCGCCTCGCCTCTAAGGGCCGGCCCAAATCGCAAAGGGCATTGACACGCCCAGTCGTCGTAGCCACGGCAAGTTCTGGAGCGGCCTCTTCTCCGAGATCCGAGGCAGCGGCTTCGAAATGCCTCAGCACCTCCTCAGTGCGGCAAAGCACTCTCATTAGGATTCCCTGCTGGATCCGAACCTTGGCAACTCCGAGACGGTCCCCGGCGTACTCGTAGGCTTCAGCCGCCCGCTGCAGGACCGTCTCGGCCATCTCAAACTTCCGCTGATCACTGCGCAGCGAGCCCTCCAGCGACAGGATCTCCCCCCGCACCGCCACGTCTCCGACGTCGCGCACGTCCAATTGGTCGAAGATCCTCTCCGCCGCGGCCAGCTCGCCGGCGACGCGGAGAGCGTTGGCCTGGTGGGCGGCGGCGCGGGCTATCAGGGTGGGGGCCCAGGCGGCGTGCTCCTCGCTCTGGGCCCAGTCCAGCACCAAGGGGACCAGGGAGGCGAAGGAGTGAGCCTCGTCGGGGGCGTTGCGGACCACCGCGCGGGCCTCTTCGATCAACAGCTCCGCCAGCAGGCGGGAGCGGAAGCGGCGGTAGGCGCCGCGCACCTTGTCGGCGCGGCGGGCGGCGGCAAGCTGGCGTAGCTCGGAGAGCTGCTTTTTGGCGCGCCGTCGTCGCCTGCGGATGCCGGCGGCCTGGGTGGCCAGGCGATCCACCGCCTCGTCGGAGCCGGGGAGGTCGTCGGGGTGGGGCTCGGCGGGGGGAGTCAGGGGCGGGGCCGCGGCCAGTTCCTGGAGCACCAGGCCCTGCAGCTTGTGGCCCAGTTCGCCCCAGCCCTCACCGCACTGGGGGCAGGTGGATACCAGGTGCTGGTGGGCACGCAGGCAGAGACGGCTGCCCGGCGAGCGCCGAGCGCTCCTCCGGTACTCCTCTGATGGCAGGTGGTCCACTCCGGACATCGGTCCCTCTTGAGTGATTGTTTTCGGGATTGTTGCATATCGCGCAGCGCAACGCCCGCGGCGGGGCGCGCACCACACTGGAAAGCGCGGCGGCAAACTCGGACAGTGTTCCACCTATTTTGCTCCTGTGATCCCTTGTTTTGCTGTCCAAACTTCATTTTTTGGACGAAGCGCACTGAATGCGAGAACACATTTAAGCTGAAATGCATGAGCGGAGACGAAACCTGGCCGGCGGGGTGCGAGGCGCCGGCGGAGCTGCGAGCCCGGCCCACGGCGGAGCGCGTGCGGAGCCGGCTGATCGGGGAGATCGAGAAGATCGACTCGGTGGACGACCTGGAGTTCCTGGAACTGGTGGCGACGTTGCCGGAGATGCCCTTCTCCGAGGAGGTGGCCGTGGAGGTGCTGGTCAGCGCCGCCTCCTACGTCGCCGAGGCCCGGGCCCGGTTCGAGCTGGAGCTGGCGAGGCGGCAGCGGTGAGCGCCGCGGCGGCACGGCAGGCGCGCTCGGCGGTGGGCCTGCGGACGATGTACCGGCGGCTGGTGCCGGCGGAGATCTGCGACGCCCTGGAGAGCTCCACCCGCCAGCTCGCCCAGCCCGCCCGCCTCGACGGCGAAGGGCTGCGCGAGGACCTGGGGGTGGTGGTCCAGGCCCTCTACATGGTGCTGGCGTACGACCCCAGCGGCCTGGAGCAGCTCCTGGTGGTGGCTCCGGCGGCCCGGGCCGTGGCCGCCCTGGCCCCGCTGGTGGAGGGCGCCCGCTCCTCGCGCCACTGCATCGAAAACGAGGCCCAGGGCTTCCGCTACGGCCAGATGGGCGGGCTGACGGTGGAGCAGCGGGAGCTCCTCTCCTGGGCCAGCCGCGGCCCCTACGAGGCGATGCTCGAAGAAGACCCGCCGCCGCCGCCCGTCACCGACGAGCTGGCGGCCTGCGCCGAAGAGTTGGACTGGCTGGTGCCGGCCCTGGCCGAGACCGGCGACGAGGAGCTGGCCCGCGCCGTAGACGGGGTGGCCCGAGACCTGCGGTCCAGCCTGGCGGCCATCCCCGACCTGCTGGCGGCGGTGGAGCGCTTCTCCCGGCACCGCCAGCAGCGGCGGGCACCGATTTCCCACCCGAACCCGACACCCTCAACCCCGAAAGGACAGAATGATGGCCGACTCGACAGCCAAAGCCGACGCCCAGACCCCCCTCGACCCCGATGCTGAACTGCGCCCGGAGCGCCTGGGCCAGGCCTCCCGGCAGGCCCCGCCGGAGACCTCCGAGCTACGGCCCGAGCGGTTGGGGCACAACGGCGCCGGCCGCGTGGTGAGCGAGCCGTTGCGCCCGGAGCGGCTGGGTCAGCGCATGGCGGCGGGGGAGGGTGCCGAACCGCTCTCCGCCGAGCGGGTGCGGGAGCTTCTGAAGTCCCACGCCCCCTGGGAGTTGGCGGACGACGGCTCCGCCCTGCGCCGCAGCCGCCTCTTCCCGACCATCCGCGCCGCCGTCTCCTACGTGCAACTGGTTGCCGAGATCGGCGAGGCCCACGGCTATCTCCCGGAGATCGACCTGCGCCACCACGAAGTCACCCTCCGCGTCGACACCAACGACAACGCCGGCCTGACCGAGTTGGACTTCGACATGGCCCGGGTGCTGGCGGAGGGGTGACGGGGCAGGGGTGAGCGGGGCAGGGTGAGCGGGCTTACTCTGCCTGGATCGACTTGAGGTAGTGGACCAGGCTTTCGATCTTGCGCTCGACCTCGCGTTCCCGTACCTCCGGCGGCTGGGTGTCGAGGGCGTCGGCCTTCTGGAAGGCGTCGCCCCAGACCGGCATCTCGCCGGCGTGACCGATCACCCGCTCCCGGCCGTCGATGACGCGCAGGATGCGCCGCGTCGGAAACGCGCCGTCGTTGCGTTGGGCGATCTTGGTCAAGTCGGCGGGCTTGACGGTCAGGTACTCGGTCAGCCGCCCCTGGCCGTCGGCCTGATCGCCGTGACAACTGACGCAGTACACCCGGAACACGCTCTTGCCGTAGGCGGCCAGGGCGGCGTTGACAGAGCCGTCGTCCGCTCCTTGATCCTCGGCCGGGGCCTGCGCGGCTACCACTGTTGCCAGGGCCAGGCAGAACAGGGCCAGCGCCATGATGGCGGTACTCCCGATCAGTCGTCGCATCGCTCAACTCCTCGCTTCAGAGTTTCGGTCGTCGGCTAGGGTGCCGACCATGAAAACCGTACCGTGAAGCGGGGTTTTGGGGACCACCCGGGGGGGTGGGGGGGCGGAAGAGGTCGAGTCAGCGACCTCTAAATCGGGGACAGGTTATTTTTTAGAACGTAACCCGTCCCCGAATACCCGCGGGGATGGGCCGCAGCTCATGCCGCAAACCCGCACCTCATGCCGTAGATCCGCACTTCATGCCGCAGATCCGCATCTCGGTTTCCTGAGACCCCGTGAGGGGCTGGGGTTATGGCATGCCGGGGTGATGGCACACCGGGTTGCCGAAGCCGCCGGCCGCCACCACGGCGCCTGTCAGGATGTCAGGTCGCCAACCCAAACGGTCCATCCCCGCGCCTGCGGGGAAAACTTTAGGAACCAGCGCTCCAGGCTCAGCACACGCGGTTCATCCCCGCGCATGCGGGGAAAACTCGCCGTCTCCTAGGGTGAACACCCACATGTGGGGTGCTGCGTAGCGGCTTCCGTCGCGATTGTTTTCCGGACTGGTTAGAATCCGAGGAAGAGACTGCGATGACGATTGCTGAGAAGGCCGCCAAGGATCGGATGCTCGAAACCCTCCAGGACCAGCCGGAGGACAGCTCCTACGAGGAGCTGCTGCGAGAGCTGGCGTTTGCCTGGATGATCGAGCGGGGTCTGGCGGATGCCGAGGCCGGCCGGACGGTAAGCCATGAGGAAATGGGACGGCGGATCGCTTCGTGGGCAAAGTAAGCTGGACCAGCTGCGCCTCTTGACGAAGCCCTTCAAGGGGGTCGCCAGGTCAGCGGTCGATTCCCACGTACAGCTGGTCCCAATGAAGTGCTGGTGCGCCCGAATTCGTTGAGGTGAACGGCTGTGTTCTCTTGAGTGAGCGCTACGATCCGTCGAGTTTTCAGGAGTGGTGGACGGAGCTGGACGGGGACATCTCAAGGATTGAGAGTGTTGTGAACCATATCCATTTGTGGGATTTTCCCGGCTTGGATGCGGCGGATATACCGGACGATGTCATTCGAGATTTTGCACGGGTGCTCGCAGCGAGCTGGCGTTGCGCTCTCCGAGACCAGTTTCCAGAACGGAATTTCGAGGTTCAGACCGTCCTAGACGAACTAGAAGAGTACGGGCCGACCATTTACATTTCCACGTTGCGCTAAGCGGAACTTCTCGTCTATCGATCCTGCAGGGTAGGGAGAGGCTGATTTCTGCGCCTGATGCTGATCCCTTGGATTCGCCCGGCTGCTGGCCGGGCTTTCGTGTATCTGGAGTGAGGGGCGGTGTGGGGCGTGGTGGCTGCGCCGACCAAGGCTCCGCTACTTGCCGGCGGGGTGGTGGCTGGCCCCGCCGGCGCGGCTGGCGGAGGCGAGGGAATTGACGAGTCGGATGACGGCTCGTTGGTCCTTCTCGGGGAGGTCTCTGACCTGCTGAAACTTCTTCCAGAGCCTGCGGGTCTTGGGATCGTCCTGGAGGAGGTCGCCTTTGGGCTCCTTGATTCCGATGAGCTCGTCGGTGGAGACCTGGAGGACTTCGGCCAGGGCGACGACGGTCGGCATGGGTGGGAAGCCGGCCTCGGTCTCGTAGTAGGAGATCGCTCGTTGGGAGGTGCCGGCGGCCTCGGCGAGCTGCACCTGGGTCAATCTTCGGGCCTTGCGGATGGCGGCGAGGCGCTCTCCAAACTCGGTGGGTGGCTGTTTCTTTGGGCCGCACGGCGATCCTGGAGGGCACCCAGGGCAGCACCCCGGTCTCGGGCTTCACCTACACCTACGACCTCAACGGCAACCGCCTGACCCAGGTCGAAACCCGCGGCACCGACCCCGCCGAAACCACCACCTACACCTACGATCCGGCCGACCGCCTGCTGGAGGTCACCTACCCCGACTCGACGGTCAGCTACACCTACGACCCCGTCGGCAACCGCCAGACCGAGTTGAACGAGGGCTCCGCCGGCACCTTGCTGGCGGACAAGACCTACCTCTACGACGACCGCGACCGCCTGCTGTCGCTGACCGACTCGCTGGACCCGGACGGCTCGACCGCTTTCACCTACGACGCCGCCGGCAACCGCCGCACCAGCACCCCGGCCCTGGGCGCTCCGAAGAGCTACCTCTACGACGCCCGCAACCGCCTGGTGGAGGTCCGCGAAGGTGGGCTGCTGCTGGAGTCGTACCGCTACGACCACCGCGGCCTGCGGGTCCGCCGTGCCGGCCCGGAGGGCGTGGTCCACGCCGTCTACGACGACACCTCGCTGCTGGTCGAGACTGACCCCGCCGGCAACACCCTGCGCAAGTACGACTACGGCCCGGACCGCCTGCTGTCGCTGGCCGAGAGCACCGGCGAGCGCCGCTTCTACCTCTTCGACGCCCTGGGCTCCGTCACCGACCTGGTGTCGCCCTCCGGCGCCGTCGAGGCCCGCTACGCCTACGACGCCTGGGGCAACCTCAGCCGCGACCAGGGCTCCTCCGAAAACCCCTTCGCCTTCACCGGCCACCGCCTCGACCGCCCCACCGGTCTCTATTACGCCAAGGCCAGATACTACGACCCCGAACTCGGACTCTTCCTCACCGAGGATCCCTTCCAGGGCGAGGTCAACAACCCTCCCAGCCTCCACCGCTACCTCTACGCCTACCAGAACCCGACGGTATGGGTGGACCCGACGGGGGAGCGGGGGGTGACGCCGGACCAATTCTTGAGCGACATCGAGAGGTACGAGCGGCTGCAAGCGCAGAGCGCGGATTTGACTGCCCAACTCAAACAGGCATCGGAGGCTAGTGATCTCCGCTCGATGAGGGAGCTGGGGCGGCAGAGCCTGGCTCTCCGCCGTCAACTGAACCGCGCCCGGGGCCGGGTCGAGGCGGGCGAGGAATTTTTCAGCGACGTGGTGGTGGTCCTGGAAGGCGTGGAAGGCCCCGAATCGCGGCTCACCACCCTGACGAACTTCCTCCTGCGACCCGAGAACCGGACGGGCCGGCACGACGAAGCGGTGCGTCTGGCCACGGCGATTCTTGGGCCGCTGGAGTGCCGCTCAGCGCTCTGCCAGAGGCTGCCGCAGCTCACCGAAGGCGAGATGAAGATCCTCGACTTCATGGAGAGTTTCGCCGGCCAGTCGGCGCTGTTTGGTCTTTTCGAGATCGGAGCGCTATCCTTTGTCGATGATGCAGTTCGAGCCCCGAGACTTGCCGATGACTCGGTCCGTCTGGCGTCGGCTGGAGACGAGCCGGCGCGTTTTGCGCAGGTCGAGGGCCGAGCCGGTGCGACGAAGGCGAAGCCCTCCAGCGGCTCGCTCAAGAATCGGAGCGGCGACCTCGAAGAGGCGGCCCATGCGGCGCGGACGCAGCCGTATGGGGCGACTACGGGAGGCCCAAGGGGGCAAACGACGGTCATCGGCAAGGTCAAGGACCTTGAGAACCTCCGCCCTGGCGAGAACACGCTCCTCAAACACCTGCCGAATCAAGGTAATCCAAGGGCGAACTGGGCGCAGAACTCCGGTGTGCTTCGCAGGGAAATGGCGAAGGGTCGCCAAATCCGCGATGCCAGCGTGGACCCACTTACTGGAGAGCTCATTGACTACCCGGGGAGTTTTCTGAATGCTGAGCGCAATCTGCTACGGGATCGCGGGTGGACGTACGACGCCGCAACCAACCTCTGGAGCCCGCCGCGATGAGCATCGACGAGATGGCCAGTAGTGGGCAGGGGCGACTCGGCTTCATTGAACTCGCGGTGAGCGCTTTCGCGTTCCTGCTTCGGATCGGCTTCGAAGTGGTTCGGCGCGAGCCGACCCGCTTGGTTTTCGAGAGCCCCGAAGTCTTCGTCAACGTCTACCACGGACGCTCCTCCTACCAGGTTGGCCTCGAGATCGGGCGTCTAGAGGCTGGTGACAAGTACTCTCTGCACGAACTCCTGGTGGCTGTGGCGCCGACTGAAGTGGCGACCGCGCGTTGCCAAACAACTGACCCGGAGGTCCTTAAGCGCTGCCTGTCGAGCATTGCCAATGTCGTGGCACGAACCTGCGGCTCTCTCCTCGCAGGGGACGCCGGCGCCTTCGAAGACCTCCGGGTTGCCGTTGCCCCTCGGCGCAAGGCAGTTACTCTTGAGGCCGAGTTCGGGGCAATCCTTGATCGTGCAGATCAAGCTTGGGAGACCAAGGACTTGGGCCGTGCTAGGGAACTCTATGAAAGGGCAAAGCCGGCTCTGGATGAGACTCGAAGGCGACGGCTCACGTACCTGATCGGAAGGAAGGAGGCTGCGGGTCGTTAACACCTTGTCCCAAGGGGAATAACGGGGCAGCAGCTGACGGGCATGCTTCGGCAGGTTCTGCGTCGTCAGGCTGGTTTCGCAGACGAGGGCGTTCCGATCATTCTCGATGAGAATCTGGCAGGTCGAGGGGTTGCTCAGGCACTCCGCGATCGAGGATTCAATGTGCGAGATGTGCGCGAGGTTTTCGGCCGGGGCGGTATCGCGGACTCCGATATCTTGTCACTTGCCGACACCTTGAATGGTCGGGTTCTCAAGCTCGATCGAGGGCGGCGGCTTCAGGGTGGTTTCTTGGAATTCGGGGACAGGTTATTCTTTTGAGCCGTCCCCCCTCTTCACCGGCCTGTTTATCCGGCCAGTACCTGCCCCATCTGCGACCGCTTGACGAGTGAGTCAAGGAGGATGACGAGAGCTTTTTGGTCCTCGTCGGAGAGGTAGTCGATTTTCTGGTAGAGCTGGTGGAGCTTGGGATTGTGGAGTCGGAGCCGCGGCTCCTGCGGCTCCTGGCGTCCGGCGAGCTCACCGAGGGTGACGTCGAGGATGTCTGCGATCTTGACGACAGTGTCCAGTCGTGGCACGACGGCCTCGTTTTCCCAACGGTTGGGACCCTGGGGCGGATGTCCAGCAGCTCGCGAGGCGTCTGCCTGAGACCGGCCGGAGGCGTACAATGGACCGGCATGCACCCCGCGGCTAAAGGAAAAATCTGGCAGACGGTGGTCCTGGTGGCCACCGTCCTTGCCCTGGCCGTGGCCCTGCCCGCGGACGCCTCGATCCCGCCGCTGGAGACGCGGCCCTCCCTCGATGCCCTGGCCACCCAGGTGGTCGCAAAGTCGCCGGCGCCGGCCGCCGCCGGCGAGCCCTTCCGCCTTCACGCCCCCGAAGATCCTCTCGCCGGCCCCGGTCAAGCCCGCTTCCAACTCTTTCCGAAAGCGAAAACTCGCATCCGGGGTATCGACCTGGAAATCGCCCCTCACATCGAGCTGCGGAGCTTCCAAGTCCCGGAACGCACTGGGTTTGCGCTGTTTGGTGGTGAGGAATCGCGTCGGCGAGCGCGAATTCTCTATTACGCCAAGGCCAGGTACTACGACCCCGAGCTTGGACTCTTCCTCACCGAAGATCCCTTCGCCGGCAAGGTCCAGAACCCCCCGAGTCTCCACCGCTACCTCTACGTCTACCAGAACCCGACGGTATGGGTGGACCCGACGGGGGAGATCGCGGTTCTCCAAGCATTGAAGGACAAGATCGCCGAGGGCAAGGAAGCCATTCTGGACTTTGCGGGCCGCCTGGATGACAACCGTGCCAAGCAGAGCTACCTAGAACGGAAGGTAGCCGAAAAGCTGACAGAGAGCGCGGGGGCTGGGGCGGGACTTGCCGGGATCGCCGAGAGCTCGGTCGGTCTGGCGAATTTCGGCGTCAACGCCGCCCTGGTCGGCGAGAGCATCAAGGGCCGCGAGTTTGGAGATCTCAGTCGCCAGGCCGAAGAGGAGATGCTCGACACCATCGCCCAGGCCGAGCAGGTGATCGCCGTGGTCAAGGAAGACCCCGTGGGTGTGGGCGCCGAACTGGTGCGCTCGGCCCGGGGGACGGTGGTGGCCGCCGCGCAAGGAGACAGCCGGGCGAAGGCGGAAGTGATCGCTTTCGCCACGGAGGTGGTGGTGGACATCGCCATCGGCGGCAAGGGCGTCGGCCAGGTGGCCAAGGGCGGGCGCCGCGTGGCCAATGCGGTCGAAGAGACCGTGGACATCGCCGGGGAGTTTGTGGTCCGGCGGGGTGGCCGGGTCGGGCGGAGCGGGAGGGAGTTGTTTGAGGAGTTGCCAGCGGCAGGGAGGGCGGGGGATGATGCGGTTATACTGCCGAGTGATGTTGGGGCTGTTTCGAGGGGAGCAGCAAGGTTTAGCGAGGTCGCCTCGGCGCTTTCCAAGAGCGATGCGCGGCAGTTTTTGCGAAGCGGCTTGGCTGAAGAACTCTCTCCAGAGCAGACTCAGACGATACTTAAAAAGCTGGCTAAAGGCCGAGCAGACTCGATCTCGATTAAAAGCGATCGTTCTTCAGGCACTGCCAGGCTAGTCCTTTAGAGGGCAGGTGCCGAAAGTGGTTTCCAGCGGTTCTCTTTCGAAATCCTGCCTTTCTGGCGAAACCAGGCGCTTAGTACAAACGGCCTTTGACGACACTGGCAAACTTGTTCGTCAGCCCGGTGGAGTGATGTTCGATGTCAAACAGTAGCTTTTCGGATCGCGAAGAGCAGGCGCTACGAGGTTACCTCGAAGGCCGGATGAAGGATCATGACCTACACCAGGCGCTATCCCATGTCGCACGTTTCGATGTTGAGTCCGAGGGATGGCGAACGGTGGATCTCACCGGATCGCTAGGCTGCTCAATCGAAGTTGATGTGCCGCATGTAGTGAGTCGTCTGAAGGACTACCTCAGGGGCACGATCCCTGCTTATGAACTGATGCAGTGGGCTGCTCACCTGACCCTGATAGACGCATACGTGAGTCCTGGGTGGCAAGATGATGCACTGGCTGATGAGTATGAGCCAATGTGGGATGTGCTCCAACAGCTATCAAGCCCCTCCACAGATGGAAAGATCACTCCAGAAGTTGTCTCAGCACACCTGCGCAGGCTTGAGACGAGTTGATTCGGGGACAGGTTATTCTTTGGAGCCGCCTCCCCCTCTTCGCCGGTCTGTTTACCCTGCCAGTACCTGCCCGGCGACGCGCCGCATCCGCCCTCAAGCCCCGCCTGGCCCCACCTCCGTTGGCGCTGGGTGCCACCTCTCCTTCGGCACCAGCTTCGGCTCGGGGGGATCGTCGCGGTAGTGGGGGCTCATGATCTGGACGGCGTGCTCGTTGAAGACGTCGAGGATGTGGGTGTTCAAGCGGCTGTAGATCTTCGGCATCTGGGCCGGGTCGGCGCAGTGGGCGTTGACCTGGTAGTTGACGGCGAAGTCGCCGAGGCTCGCGGTCAGGACGAAGGGGGGCGGGTCGGCGGACAGGCCCTCGGTGCGGCGGGCGGCTTCCTGGAGCATCGCTTCGACCTGGCGCCAGGGGGTGTCGTAGCCGATCCCCACGCTGGCGTGGACGATCAGCTCCCGGTCCCGGGCGCGGGTCGAGTAGTTGATCACCTCGCTGCTCAGGATCTTCAGGTTGGGGATCACCACCAGCTCTTCCTTCGGGGTCCTCACCCGGGTGACCGGCACCCGGATCTCGTCCACCACGCCGAAGACGTCGCCGATCTTCACCACGTCGCCCGCACGGTACGGGCTGCGGAAGATCAGGCTGTAACCGGCCAGGCCGTTGGCCAACGAGGAGCTCGACGCCAGGGAGATCAGGAAGCCGAAGAAGACGGACAGCGCCTTGAAGGCGTCGGTGGAGGAGCCGGGGATGTAGGGGTAGGCCACGACCAGGGCAAAGGCAATCAGGGCGATCCTGACCAGGCGGTAGGTCGGCTCCGCCCAGGACGGCTCGAAGCCGTCGATCTCCACCTGGCCGCGCCCCACCGCCTTGAAGAACAGGTGGACCAGGCGCAGCAGGTAGTAGGTGACGACTGCCAAAACCACCAGGAAGACGAGGTCCGGGAGCCGGGCCAGGAGGCCGCCGCCGACCAGCGCCAGTGGCGCCAGCACCCAGTCGTCCAGCCGCTCCCCGGCACCGCGGGTCCAGGGCAAGAGGTAGAGGAGAAAGGAGAGATAGACGAAGGCGAGGGCGAGGAGGGCCATGTGGGCGAGGAAGCGGGCGGCGGCGCTCAGGGCCAGGCGCACCCGCTCGGCCCGGACCAGCTCCAGCGATTGGATGGAGACCGAGCCGACCCGCTCGTGGACGCGGGTCACGAGGTAGTGCTCCAGGCGGCGGTGGGAGAGGCGGATCAGCCACCCGGCGAGGAGGAGGGCAAGGGTGGCCAGGGCGGCGTGGCCCGCTGCGGTCAGCAGCGCCCGGGGGGTGCGGGCGGCGCGGTAGCCGCGGATCGCCTGCTGGATCTTCGCCAGGTAGAGCTCGGCGAGGACCTGGCGGTGGACCCCGGTGGCCGTGGCGTCGGCGTCGAAGAGGTTTACCAGCATGTGGTCGCCGGCCACCACCCGGCTCGCCATCTCCAACTCCTGGCGCTCCAACGACGCCGGGTCCAGGGAGGCGTCGCGGGCAGCCCGGACGATGCGGTCGGCGGCCCGGGAGGCGCGCTGGCCGGCGGGGAAGCTGGACACACCGGTGAGGTGGAACAGGATCTCCCCGTCGATGACCACCGGCGCCCGGGAGTGGGTGGCGTCCGGCGACAAGGCCGCTATCTCGACGAATTCGGCGTCCGCCGGGTCGGCCGAGACGGCCGGGGGGGCCGCCTCTTCGCTTTCAGC
>Ga0209954_1000172_pt1 | contig 12531 bp, 13 predicted proteins | sample SalPon2A_A_D2_MG_FD_185715 | JGI IMG/M metagenome (GOLD analysis project Ga0209954, IMG submission 185715) | Soil microbial communities from South San Francisco under conditions of wetland restoration - Salt Pond MetaG R2A_A_D2_MG (SPAdes)... | ecosystem: Environmental > Terrestrial > Soil >...
ACACATCACCTAATCCTGTTTTACAAACATAGCTACGTCTATGATAACAAGTAAAACGTTCTACTAACATGGATGCAAACTCATATTCTCCATTCATGAAAACTTTATCCCATGGAATAAACACTCTATCTAAAATCATTAATGCTTCTTGTCCACCAAACTTTGCATTACCACTATCAATATCACCTTCTTCCATGCTTCTAGTGTCACAGGATTGTCTACCGTAAATGTAAGTGACGCCTTTAACATCAGCTGGAACTGCGCCAACAATTGCCCATTTTTTGTCATTCTCGGTTAATCTAATTGTTGGCATCAAAATTATCCAATGTGAGTTGATACATCCAGTTTGGTGTGCTTTTGCACCAGATACGTAGACTCCCTTATCGTCAGCATCAACTATCCGAGTAAACAAATCAGGATCATCTTGTTCTGCAGGTCCTTTACTTCTATCACCTTTAGGATCAGTCATAGCTCCACCAATCACTAGATTCTCTTTTTGAACCATCTTTACAAATTCTAGGAATCGTTTATGATAATCTGTTCCATGTTTTTCATCAATTTCAAATGTAGTTGAATGTAAAGCATTCAATGCATCCATTCCAACACATCTTTGGAAACATGTTCCAGTATTTTGTCCAAGTTTTCTTTGCATTTTATTTTGTAAAACTAAATCCTGTGCACTTTCTGCAATATGCAAAAATCGATTAACTTTCAATCCTGATAGTGACGAGTCAGCAGAAGCCAGTTCTGCTTCACGAACTGCAAGATCATAGGTTTCTGCTACTGCATTAATAGATGGTCGAATCATAGGATGGTCAACAGGTTCTTTAATTAATTCTCCAAAGAGGTAAATTTTGAGATCACGGCCTCTAAGACTTTCAATATAATCATCCCCAGTTCTAATGGTCTTTAAGACATTAGCCATACAACAATAGTCACTTCTAGTTATATAAAAATTCTAAATAAACAAGCATGAAAATCTACGAATAAAATGCGATCAGAGTCCAATTCTGACATCCAGAATTCGACAACCCTTGCCTTTCTCCATGACCAATACAGGATTCATGTCCAATTCTTTGATCTCTTTAAAGTCAGAAACTAGTTGAGATAGTCGTTGAATGCATTCAGATAACTTTGCAATATCTGATGATTTCTCTCCCCTTACACCTTGTAGTAATTTTTGTGTTTTAATTGAGGCTATCATATCATCTGCTTCAAGATCAGTTACAGGAGCTAGCTTGAAGGTTACATCTTTTAGAACTTCAACATAGATTCCGCCCATTCCAAGCATAATTACAGGACCAAATCCGGGCTCTAGTTTTGAACCAATGATTAATTCTTTTCCGCCTTTCACCATCTCTACAATTAATACACCTTTGATCTCAGCTTTTGCGTTGTATTTTTTTGCATTTTGGATGATTGTCTTGAATGCATCTTTTACTTCATTATCGTTTGTCAAGTTTATTTTAACACCACCTGCATCAGACTTGTGAATAATCTGAGGTGATGCAATCTTCATTACAACAGGATAGCCAATTGTTTTTGCAATCTTTATTGCTTCTGCTTCATTTTTAGCAAGTGCACTTTTAGGTAAAGGTAAACCATATGCTTTGAGAACTTCTTGTCCTTCCTCTTCTAAAAGATTTGGTCTCTTCTCTTTTTTTACCTTGTCAAAGATTTTCTTGGCTTTTTCTTTGTTTACTTTGAATTTAGTAATTTTTCCATTTGGAGATTTGATCCAGTTGGAGAATCTTGTCATTGCAGCAAGAGTTCGGATTGCACCTTCAGCATAGTTGTAGTAAGGAACATTTCCATTTGCTAAAATTTCTCTGTTTGTAATTCCTTCATCTAATCCCATCAAGCTTGCAAGCATTGTTTTTTTGTATTTCTTAGACATTTCAACAATTACCTCAGCTAGTTTATCATAATTTAGAGTCCCAGAAGGAGTACACATAGAAATTACTGAGCCAACCTTTGGATGTTTGAGTACACGATCCAAAACATTATGGAATCTATTGAAATCTGCATCACCCACAATATCAACAGGATTTCTAGAGCTTCCCCAAGGCGGAATTACCTCATCAATCTTTTTTCTAATACTAGTAATGTCTGCCATCTTAAGATTCATTTTAGAGCATGCATCAGTAGAAATTATTGCAGGTCCACCTGCATTTGAGACAATTACAAGTTCACCACCTATTGGAAGTGGCTGTTTAGAGAATGCCGTTGCATAATCAAAGAGTTCTTCCATAGTATCAACTCTGATTGCACCAGATTGTTTTAGTAAAGCATCATAGATTTCATCAGAGCCCATCAATGCACCAGTATGAGACATTGCAGCTTTTGCACCCTCAGGACTACGTCCAGATTTAAGAACAAGTACAGGTTTTTTGAGTTTTTTAGTAATATTTTTACAAACTTTAAGGAATTCTTGACCGTCACCCATGTCTTCTAGATACATAACAATGACTTCAGTCTGTTTATGATTTGCAAGTATCTTTAGAATATCCACTTCACTCATTACAGCCTTATTTCCAAGGCTGACAACTGCTGAGAAACCAATTCCTTGTGCACTAGCATCTTCAACTAATGCTGCGCATATTGCACCACTTTGAGATACAAGTGCAATTTTTCCAGATTTTGGAGTGACTTTAAGAAATGTAGAATTCATCATTGTTTTTGGATCAAGATTCATGATACCAAGACAATTAGGTCCGATGATTTGGATTTTGTATTTTTTAGCAATATCTTTGATTTCTTGTTCACGTTTTGCTCCTTCTTCATCAACTTCTTTGAAACCTGCGGTGATGATAATGACACCCTTGACTTTTTTCCTTCCGCATTCTTCTAACACTGGTGCAACTAATGTATTTTTGATAACGATAACTGCAAGATCAATTGGTTTTGGAACGTCTAGAACACTCTTGTATGCTTTTTTGTAAAATACTTTGTCTCTAGATGGACTAATTGGGTAAACAATCCCTTTGAAACCATTCATGATGTTTGATGTGATAGTAGCCCCAACACTTCCTCGTTTGTCAGATGCACCAATTACTGCAATTGATTTTGGAGATAAAATCACAGACTCTGCCATGTTATTTGGTTTAGGATTTTATATAATAAAGTTATTCTTGGAAATTTCGGATCTCTGGTTTTACCTTCCTAGCATTTTTTCTGCTAAATCCTCTCTTCTAGGAACCATTTAATTGAGAGATTAGAAAATTTACCAATAACACTCCGAGCTTCTTGTGCAAGGGTTCTAAGTTGTTCATTATTAATTACAAAATCATGATTTAGTTGATTCACAGTATTTTTTGAAATCATTGTAAATAGTAATTTCTTCATTATAATCAATATACTTGTTTAACGTTGAAATTAGTGTCAGATATTCAGTATGATTGTTAGTTATATCTAGTTTTTTTATAAAATGATTCGCCAGTTTCTTTTACAAATTATCCATATCCACTATTAGAATCTCCAGAGCTATCGATGTAAACACACTCCCATCTTTATACAATCTTGTTGTCTTTACACTTAGATTAAGTACTATGTAAATAATTGTAGATATTCTCTGCGATGCAATTTATGCCAAATATAGATCATAGTTAATCATCAAAAAATAATAATGTAAGCCTCATTTAACAACAATGTAAACAACTACAATTCCAAATGATATTTTTTTTTGGTTATCTAAATAGAATAACCTACTAAAAATGAATCATGTAATCTACAATTGTAGTATATGTTGTGTTTAGATGATCTGTTTAATCAGAAAAAATTTGTACAATTATTCCAGAAATAACTATTTATGCATTAAAGATTATCAGAATATTTTTGTTAAGCACAATATACGGATGTAACATTTTTTTTAAATTATTTTTTGTTACAAATAAACTAAGATTAGTCCAAGGTAAGTTTTAAAAATATTAATAATCCTGCAAGTTCTGCAATTCCTACTCCTAACATGTATGGAAATATTTCATGTGAAATATCTCTTCCATAGAAAAATAAGCTAAGGCACCGATCACATTATGCAAAAATAACATCCCTGCAACAACTATCATACCTAATGGAAGTTGAGCTCTAGTTTTACCATACATCTTTCCAAAGATGCATATTAAAATTCCAAGTATCCCCATATTTACAATTGAAACAATAGACAAAATTAGAGATGTTGGTTCCATTTAGTGTAAAACACCTCTTGAGCTTTTATTTACTTTTATCCAGTTCTCCTTCAATTTTTTCAAATGTCTCCATATTTACTTCAAGAAAAGTAGAGATGAAGTATGTTACAGCATATTTCTCTCCAACCCTAGTAATTAGATTATTTTTTTCAAGCACCCTTATGTGATGCTGAATGGCCTTGTAATCAAGACCTAATTCATTTGCAAGTTGATTAGTATTAAACGGATTTTTCCTTAATTGTGAGATAATTTTTAATCTGTTTAATCCTCCACGTGAACCTGCAAACACAAACCAAAATAGTCTTTTTACATCAGGATCATTTGCCATAAGTTATAAAATTTCTTTGTATTTACTACTAAAAGGTATTTTAGGATTAGATTACAAGTGGAAAGTATAAAAAACATAATCAGGAAATTTGAATGAATCAAAACATGATGTTAAATTATGATGCACCTTTGTATCGACCACCTTCTGAAGCAAAATCATTAATTTTTCAAGTAACACTTGGATGCTCATTTAACGAATGTTCTTTTTGTGACATGTATAGATCAAAAGAATACTCTGAAAGACCATGGGAGCAAGTTAAGGCCGAAATTGATATGATGGCAAATTATTTGCCAGATACCAGAAGAGTTTTTCTTGCAGATGGTGATGCATTAAATCTTGATTCTGAATATATGGTAAAAATTGTAAAATACATTAGAGAAAAATTTGCAAATATTGAAAGAATTTCCTGTTATGCAATGCCAATGAACATTCTTAAAAAAACTCCAGAGGAATTAAAGAAAATGAATGAAGCTGGATTGGATATGTTCTATTTGGGAATTGAGAGTGGTTCGGATATTGTTCTAAAAAAAGTAACAAAAGGTGCAGTTGCAAAAACAATTATCAGATCAGTCAATAAGGCAAAAGAAGCTGGATATGTAATGTCATGTATGGTAATTTTAGGGTTGGGAGGAAAAAAATATTCTAAGGAACACATCAAAGGAACAGCAGAAGTGATCAGCGCGTGTTCACCAAATTATGTCGGAGCCCTAACTCTATATCTAGAGAATGGAATTAAACAGGAATTTTTGGAGAAATATCAAGGTGAATTTGTAAGAATTAATGATGATGAATCACTAGATGAACTTCATGATTTGATAAGTCAGATAGATACAAAAGATGAGATTATTTTTAGAGTAAATCATGGTTCAAATGCATACACCATCAAAGGTACTTTTCCTCAAGATAAACAAGATATGGTAGACAAAGTAGAGTGGATGAAACAACATCCAGAGATTATGCGCCCCCAAGGCTTACGTGGATTCTAAATTACACTGTTTTGATTCAGATATGCAACTTTGTAGATTTTAACAGTATAAAGCTCTGGCAAAAATTTTCATTGCGACTCCATTGTTAATATTTAAAACTCTGAATGTGTATTCAAAATCACCATCAGACTTTGTATTTGTCTGTGGAAAGTGAACTACTTCATTGTTTCTGAAAATTTGAATTATTACTGGATATCTTTCAAAATGATTTGTGATATTATCTTTCAAGAAATATTCAAGATAATTTGTTTGATCAAGAACATGGAAAAAACAATATGTTTTTCAAGTTTGCTAATTTAAGAATTTTTAAATTAAAGATTTTCAATCATATCTTTAAGGTTTTCAGGTAGTTCAGGCAATTCAGTATGACTTTCATTATTTTGAAGAATTTCAGGGCCTATTCTTCTAACCTTCTGTGTTCCAATTAGAGTATCAATATTTCTTTGAATATCTTTTTCAGTCAATATTGATTTCAGTTTCTCAATAACGATATTTTCATTATCATATTTTTTGATTGCATATTGAATAATAGTCATTTTTTCATTCATTGAATAATCAGTCATTTGAAAATACAAGTAGATAATGTCTAAAAAACTTGCCTGTCAGTTACAAAATTTACTTTTTAATTCTTCAATTTTTGGAATACCAATAAATTCCAATTTCTCATTTATTACTAGTCCGGGAGCAGTAAAAATAGGATATTTTTCTAAATACTCAGGGTTTTTCGTTACATTAATCACATCATATTGTACTCCAAGTTGGTCTAACATTTTTTCTAAAATGTTACAATTTGAACAATCAGGAATAGTTAAAATTTGTACTTTCATGATTCAATGAATTGTTCTGGATTCTTCTCAAATGCCCATCTACATGTTGCACAACAAAATCTGTATTCTTTTCCTTTATGAATAAATAATTCTCCTTTTTCTTCAACTTCCATTCCACATACAGGATCTTTCATGCACATGTATTTCGCTTTTTCTTGCTAAAATACCAAACTATTGGGAATATAATCAGGCCTAAAAACAGAATAGGTACAAATTCCTCAGGCATTTCTGAGGTGTGATCATGTATGTGCTCACCAACATGGAATTCTGGAGGCAAGAGAGTTGTAGAAACAAGATTGTTCCACCCATGATGAATAATTGTACTTTCATACCACTCGTGCCCACCAGGAATACCATTGATTATCAAAAATGCACCGATTATAATCAACATCCACCCAGTGATATTTTCAATTCGTTGACGATTAATAGTAATTCCTTTTGTTGCATTTACTCCAATAATTGCTAAAATAGATAACAAGATTAGCGGAATTGCGCGACCAACTCCATGTACAATACCCAAGCTTGTTCCAATTTCCACACTTCCACTTCCTGCAATATAGATCAAAAGCCAATAAAACATAGGATTAGGACATCCGACTCCAGCGTTACCTAAGAGCAATCCCATGAAAAAGGATTTAGAATAATCACCTCTATTTTGAATAAATTTTGGAGTTCCTGAATAAGATGGAAGTTTTAATTCAAATAGTTTGAGTTGTGATAAACCAAAGACAAATGCTGCAATACCAGCAATTAGAAACATGTAAACAGAGATTTGATCTAAATCTGCCGATTGGCCTAAAGCACCAATTCCAAATCCATAAAATGTAATTGTGGTTGTCAATCCAGCACCAAAAAGTAATGCCATACAAAGTCCCTTTTTTCCTCCCTTTCCCATACTAAGTGGAATTATTATGAATACAAGTGGTAAAGTACATGGAAGAATAATCATTGAAAGACCAGCTAGATAGGAAATTATCATCCAAGAAGGATATGACAATTCTTGTCCGGCACTTACTGCTATGGTATTTGTTGCAGCAAAAATTCCACCTACAAAAATGAGTGAAAATAAAAGAAATATAGTAAAAATAAGAAATTTTTTAGTCATTACTTGTTCAGACATGATATGGTGTTGAAGAATCAATTATTTAATCAAAATAGAACTTTTAAGTTTAAAACGTGCCCATGTAGATTAAACTGTCGTTTTGGAGCTAGAAATGGATACAAACATGAATTAAAAATATTTTGAAAATATTTACCTAGTACATAAATAATATAAAAAAATTCCATGAGTAAAAAAATTAGTTGCTTCTGATAAGAAACAAAATTTGTATAGATGTTGGGATATCTTGTTCGGAAGAGAATACTGAAGTTGATAATGGCATTACTTTAGATTCTGCAAAATTGCCTCTGAATACTGATTGCAGATAAGGCATTCCAAATTCTGATAGTAAGGCATTTTTGGCTCCTACGATATTATGATCAAGTGATGTTATTGCTTTGCCAGCCTTTGATTTTGCATTCTCTATTGCCGACTCCAAGAAATCATCTTTGAGATCCCAGATGAAACTGATATAACTTCTTGCGCATCAGCCTCATGATACAATGTTCCAAAGGAAATAGACACTGCAGGAGCCAGTAGCATATCAATGATTAGTTGTTTTGATTTTTTCATGATTAGATGTATTAAAATTTTAAAGATAAGATTTAATCAAATTTTAGTTTAATCAGAAATCTTAATAATACAAGTTAAAAGAACCAGCGTTCATGAATCCGGATGATATTCCAAATTTGTCTGACAGAGTAGATATAGTATCAACTGAAGATGAGAGATTAAAAACAATTGGCGAGATTTTATCATCTGATTCAAGCAGAAGTATTCTCAAACTATTGTTTAATCAATCCCTTTCTGCTAATGAAATTGCACAAAAAACAGAAATGTCCTTGCCACTAGTAATTCATCATTTAAAAAAAATGCAATCAGTTCAGATCATAAAGATTAGAAATATTGGAAAAAACTCAAAATCACACGATATGAAATATTATACAATTGACAAGTTTGCAATAGTAATTCTTCCATCAGAAATGACACAATCTGCAAAGAAAAGTAAATCTCTGTTTAATTCATTTACAAGAATTCACAGACTTGCAACATTAGGAGGGGTATCAATTGCAGTATGGTTCTCATCGCAATTAATCCAAAATCAAAGTATTATATCAGAAAATACTAAATCAAAAATTCCTCCTATGGCAGATGATTCTGCACAATCTATGATGCGTTCCATTCCAGAACAAACAGAGAACATGCAAGAATTTCTTCAAACTGGCATATCAGATCCACAAATTAGCATATCAGATCCGCAAATTGGAGTTTTATGGTCTGCAGTTATGGTTCTTTCAGTCATAATTTCAGGACTAGTTATAGAATTAATCATTAAACAAAAAATAAACAGAACAACAATCCCTGAACAAGAATAGTTTTTTTAAATTTCAAAAATTTTGATCTTGTAGTAGTTTTTTTATCTTGTTTAGAAAAATAAAAATACTTTCTAGGGTAACATCTTCAGATATTTTGTTTCGTCTATAATTAAGACTGTTCTGAGATAAGTTAGCCAATTTTATTCATTATTGTTTATTGTTGAGATCTGATAGAATTTAGGCTTGACATTATTTTTCAAACCAATTTTAGAAGACCTGAATATTATTTATAGAGAGAAATAAGTTAGATCAAGAATTTAATTTTTGAAGAATTTTAGCAAGATTAGCACCAATACTCTTTATTCGCTGCTCTTGTTTAGGATCTTTCATGAAGCCATCGGAGCTAAATACTTCATGTGCTTTTGATATTGCAATCTGTTCTGGAATTACAAGTACTCCCATGTTTTCAAGAATTGCACGTACATGAACCAATCCTCGTAGTCCTCCTAGTCCGCCAGGCGATGCGCTCATCAATCCTGCTACTTTATCTTTAAAACAAGACATTGGTGATTCTTCGTTACTCTGTCTTGATGTCCAATCAATGGTATTTTTGAGAACACCAGAAATTGAGCTGTTGTATTCTGGAGATGCGATAAGAAATCCACCATGAGATGCCATCAATTCTTTAAGTTTACGTGTATTAGACGGTAATCCTTCTTGTCTTTCTAAATCTTCATCATAAAGTGGCATTTGGAAATCACGAAGATCAATTATTGTAACATCAGCACCAGCTTCTTTTGCCCCAGCAGCTGCTATCTTGACTAATTTTTTGTTAAATGAATTAGTGCGAGTGCTACCTGCAAATGCAAGAATTTTTGTCAATGTCATTTCTTAGGTTTTTCACTTCTCCATCGTACTATCCAACTATCAAGTTGTTTCAAAATGTTTCCTAGTTCATTTGTTTGTTTTGTTATTTTATATTCTACACGCAAAGGTACTTCAGCATAGACTTTTCTTGTAATCAAACTGTGTACTTCAAGATCTCTTAATCTTTCAGATAGTACAGTATTGCTAATCATTGGAATAGCTTTTTTTATTTCATTGAATCGTGTAGATTGATTTTCTGAAAGCTTTTTTAAAATCAGTAAGGCCCATGTTTTTCCCAGAACACTCCAAATCTCATCAGCGTTACAGGTTACATGATTACGAGTTCTTTTCTCTTTTTCAAACTCTGTTTCCATATATACTAACAAAATATCACCTAATTATAAAAAGTGAGCGTGGGATTGAATGGTTCAGAGATAAATTTCTTAAAAATCAATTTTTCCCATCTTCCCATTATTGTAATCTAGTATGGCTTGTTTGATTTCTTCTTCAGTATTCATTACAAAAGGTCCATAACGAGTTACAGGTTCTCCTAATGGAACACCTGCAATCAATAACACATCTAACGATGATATTGATGATTTGATGGTTATTTTATTCGCATCTTGTTCAAAGAGAACAATCTGTTCTTTGTGTGCTGGGATTTGCCTGAATCCGAAAAAACCCTCTCCTTTAATGATGTATGCAAATGCATTATAGTTTTTTGGAATTGTTTGCGTTACTTTAGAATTGGGTTGTAAAGTAAAATGAAGATACGTTATTGGAGTTCTTGTTTGAATCACTGCTTTTTGTCCCATTGATTCTCCTGCAATTACTTTGATTTGTACACCAGCATTTTGTGCCATAGGAATTTTATCTGATGATAATTCTTGATAACGTGGTTTCATCATCTTATCTTTTTTTGGCAAGTTGATCCATAACTGGAATCCATGTAGTGTACCACCTTTTTGTACAAATTCTTTTTCTGGCATTTCAGAATGAATTACACCAGAACCTGCAGTCATCCATTGAACATCTCCTGCTTTTATTTTTCCTGAATGTCCTTGCGAATCTTTATGTTCAAATACACCATCAACCATGTATGTGACAGTTTCAAATCCTCTGTGAGGGTGATCTGGTACACCTTTTGCATCTCCAGATGATATTTCAACTGGTCCCATTTCATCTAATAAAAGAAATGGATCAAACTCTCTAAGACTTCCATTCGGAAATGCTCTGTGTACTAAAAATCCTTCACCTTCCAATGTTGTTTTGGAATTAATCACTTGTGATACAGAGCGACTCTGTGTTTCATCGCTCACTAGATCTTGATTTGTATTTTGTTTCACAATATACAATACACAATATGTAATTTAAAGATGGTAGTAATTACATACTTAGTAGGTAAGTATAACCATACCAGGTAATCCAATAGAAACTATTCTAGTTTAAATAAAATTCTTCAAATGAATAAGGGGATTCCTAGAGTCATCTGCTAGTTTACCACCATCATCCAGAGATTAGTCAATATGGCCTAATCTTTCATCGTTGTAATCCAGTGGATCACCTATCATTTTGCGGATATAAAAATAAACATAATTAGTCAAAAGTAGAATCATAATAATAGGCATATATCTTTAGAAATTCATGTTAAATATTTTGAACGGGGTATATCTTCAAATTATCCCACAATCCATAGAGACTCCTGTTTTAGCAGTAATGATTAGTTCTGTAACTATGACTATTTTTGCAATTACATTATGGATTACTTGGAAAGCTACAAAAGAAAACACTCGAGCTACGTATGCACAATTACTGAGATCATTTCATGAAGATCTAACTAAAAGACTAGAAAAAAATACCGTGTTACAAACAACAGAGGATTGTGAAAGATATGCAAATGATTACCTCAATAATCTTGATGAAATTGCTTTTCTTACATTACAAGGTAAAATTCCAACAGAAATAGGGACATATCTACGACGTTTTTTTGGGTACGGTCTTATCATAATTGGTTGGTATGATAAAATGGTAAAAGATGATTATGGAAGTATTGCAAAAACAAACTGGCCAAACTACTTTGAATTTTGTAAGAAATACAACATAAAGAAAAACCACGATGACAAATTACCAAAAATAATGCAAGACTATAATGAAATAAAAGAAATGTAAAAAAATAGATGTACTTACAGGAATTGATGATCTTGTTGGAAAAGATACGATTCTAAGACAACTTAGGCAATACAAATGTAAATGTAAAGACAAAAGGATGCAAAAATATGGATTGGAAATACCATCTAATTCAAAATTTTGTTATATATATGAAAAAATAGTCAAGTTTTGACTAGGTAGTCATCTTAAGAAGGAATTGATCATCACACTGATGAAATTTTAATAGAACACGAGTCTTTAGAAAATAATAAAGAAGGATAATTCTTCTTTTTCTAATTTTACTTTAAAGGATTTGAATTGATAAGGTTCAAGTCTAAGTAGGCCACGAAGAACAATCTACCAAATTGATGATGGAAATGGATTCAAATAAGCGTGAAATTAATTATACATATAATATCAATTAGATTCAATGTCTTCTTCAAGTTCTTTAAAATTATTCCACCATTGGTTATCAGACATAGTTTGATAGTTAGGAAGTTAGCTTATAGATCTTTCTAAAACTACTCTATTTAGTATAAATTTCAAAAATTCAGATAATGGTTTTTTTCTCCAATGCTTTGCATTCCATTCCTGTACAAGCTTGTCATAAAACTTCCATTCATCTTCGTCTTTTTTGAGATGGGTTAACATCATATCCTCGAATTCTTTAGTATTCCACTCAACAGGACACATCTTATCACTCATCTGGATTAATTTTCCATTTTTCATTTGAAATGGGTATGATTTGCACACACTTGGTTTAAAGTCATTTACGG
>Ga0209954_1000176_pt1 | contig 12262 bp, 4 predicted proteins | sample SalPon2A_A_D2_MG_FD_185715 | JGI IMG/M metagenome (GOLD analysis project Ga0209954, IMG submission 185715) | Soil microbial communities from South San Francisco under conditions of wetland restoration - Salt Pond MetaG R2A_A_D2_MG (SPAdes)... | ecosystem: Environmental > Terrestrial > Soil >...
ACGACGGGAGTGATGCCGGTCGGCTGGACGTTCAGTTCGCCACCGCCGCTGCTCTGGAAGACACGGGCGTCGACGTAGTCGCCTTCTTCCAGCGGCACGAGCGCGGAGACGGCCTGGCCGGTCGTGCTGGGAGCGGCCAGGGGCGTCCGCGAATCGGTGCCCAGCGTGCTGCCGACCCCGTTCTTGCGCAGGAACAGCTGCCGCAGGCCGTCGGAGTCAGCCGCCCAGGTGACCGAGGCGTTGACCTGGTAGATGCCGTCGACGGGGGCGAACAGCTTCTCCTGGTCTTCGCCGGTGCTGTGCATTTCGGCGGTGTCGAAGTACTCGCTGTCGAGGACCAACGAGGCGCCGCTGCCTTCGTGTTTGATGCTCTGGGCTTCGGTGCCGAAGGCGCTGACCGCGGGGATCGTGCCGAAGTCCGAAGGTTCGATCGGCTCTTCTGGCGGTTCCGGTGGGCCTGGCCCTATCGGCGGTTCGGGCCCGGGCGGTCCGGGCGGCCCTTCAGGCCCTACCGGTCCGGTGGGTCCAGGAGGCCCTGGCACCAGGGGCCCAAAGCTCTTCCCGGCGTTCTTGGCAATCCGAATCGCCTTGTTCGACCGGCGAAGCGCCTGCTTGGAGCGGCGGTTGGCCTGCTTGCTGAGACCCAGCGCCCGCTTCACCGCATTGGTGGCGCTGGTAGTCGCGTCGGCGACCGGCTGGGCGACCACCGGTCCGGCGGCGAGCAGGGCCAGCACCACCGCAACGGTGGCGGCGACGTTCGCATAGCTCGGCTTGCCGCGCATTCGCCCCCCTCCTCACGGAGCACGATAGCCGAGCCCGTACCCAAAGCCAAGCCATGCCCGGCCGGTAGGCCGTAAGGAATGGCTCAGCCCTGACTTGCTTTACACGGGGGTTCTTTAGGCGATAGGCTCTCGCGCGATCAGCGGCCTGGTAAGCAAAGACGGAAACGGAGATGGCATGACTCGGACTGGACTCTGGGGCGACCGCGATCCGAGATGGGCTCATCGCGGCCGTTTGGGAGCCGTCATGGCCAGCGCGATTGTCTTTCTCCTGGGCGCAGCTGTCTGGGCGCCGGTGTCGGCATCCGCAGCCCCCACCTTCCAGATCCACTTCGGCGGAACCGGCACCGGCCCCGGCAACCTCTCGGCCCCCGCCGATACCGCGGTCGACTCCGAAGGCAACGTCTGGGTCGCCGACGCCAATCACGATCGCGTCCAGCAGTTCGACCCCGAAGGCGAATTCATCCGCCAGTTCGGCGGCGCCGGCTCTGGCCCAGGAGCTTTCAACGAACCGCGGGGCATCGCGGTGGACTCCGCAGACAACGTCTACGTCGCCGCCGGCAACCGCGTGCAGAAGTTCGACCCCGAAGGCGAATACCTGAGCCAGTTCGGCAGCCCCGGCTCGGGCGACGGCCAGTTCCAAAGCCTGCGCGGGATTGCGATCGACGCCGAAGACCACATCTGGACCGTTCAGTCCCTGCTCTTCAATCCCCGCGTCCAGCACTTCGACTCCGAAGGCGAATTCATCTCCAAATTCGGCGCCCAGGGCTCCGAAGACGGCCAGCTGAAGAGCCCCGAAGCGATCGCGATCGACCCCGAAGGCAACGTCTGGGTCGCCGACACCCAAAACGACCGCATCCAGCAGTTCAGCCCCGAAGGCGAATTCATCTCCAAGTTCGGCACCCAGGGCTCCGAAGAAGGCGAGCTCTCCAACCCAGGCGGGATCGCGATCGACCCCGAAGGCAACGTCTGGGTCGCAGACACCTCCAACAACCGCATCCAGGGCTTCAACGCAGAAGGCGAATACCTGAGCCAGTTCGGCTCCACCGGCAACGACCCCGGAGAGTTTGCCCAGCCCAAGGGCCTCGAGGTCGATCCCGAAGGCCAGATTTGGGTCGCTGACAGCGGCAATGACCGGGTGCAGGGTTGGTCGCAGGTCTTCAACCCGAATACGATCATCTCAAGCGGGCCCAGCGGACTCACCGCCAGCCCGGACATCACCTTCGAGTTCTTTTCCACCAAGGAGGAATCGACGTTCGCCTGCTCGTTTGACGAAGGCCCTTTCACCTCCTGCTCGTCGCCCAAGTCATATGAAGGCCTCTCGGATGGGCCCCACGCCTTTCATGTCCGTGCCACCGATGCCGATGAAAACGAGGACTGAGCCAGGCCGGGTTTGACGGAGACCTTGATCTACCCCACTTCTGATGGAGTTCGGTTTCTAGAGTCTTCGGCCGTAAGGAGGATTCAGATGCCCCGCAGATACCCACCAGAGGTCCGTCGCCAGGTGATCGAGCTAGCTCGATCAGCCTCCATCACCCACGGCTAAGGCCGCTGCGGTTGAGACTTGGTGAATAGTGAGTCCGGATGGTTATAGGCAGAGACGGCGGCTGGGCTGGTCCGATGTTGGAAGAGCTATGTGCCTCTTGCTCCTTGCTTTGGTGTTGCTTGCCGCCGGTATTGGCTGCGGTTCTCCCTCCACGGACCCCACGGAGGCGGCCGCGATTGCGGCGGCCGAAGATGAGTTTCTACGGAAGTGGAGGCATGCGGAGGCGGCGACGGCGAAGCAATGCGGCGATAGGCAACGGGGTAACAGTGATGCCTGCTACGACCGGATTGCCAGACGGCAGCAGCGTGCTGCGATTGAGTTCGCTGAATTCATCCGAGATGTTCGCGAGCAGGGAGTTGGCCCGGAATGTGATGATGCGCTTGAGGGTGCCTTGTATTCGACGAACTCCGTGCCTTTCTTTCTGGGCGAAGCCACTGCGGTCTGTCGCGCTGAGAGCCGGCAGTAGGTTCCCGAGCACGGGCCTACGATCAGCGGTTGAGTGGGCCGTCTGCCTCCTCTCGCTCTTGACGCTCCGTAAGACGGTCACCTTCGAGCGGAATCTGGACGAACTCGTCCTCTTCGATGCGAGCGCCGATCCGCCCGAGCAACGCTGGCCGAGGAAGGCGGACCCTGGCAGTGATTGATACGGCCGACAAGCTGTCGACCTCGAGGGTGCTCCCGCATTTGCCCTGCGAAGCCATGCCGGAGGAGGGACTCGAACCCCCGACACGCGGATTATGATTTTGCCGCAGGGGTTGCCGAGGGTTGCGTCTGGTCGCCTGAAACGGCTCCAGAGAGCCATTTTGGCCGCTGTTGGCAAGCCGGCGTTCGCGGCTGTTTTCGGGCGTCGTATTGTCACCTTGTTGTCACCGAGGGGATCGGCGCAAGCGCAAGGGCCGGCGTATCAAGTGCCCAGGGATGAGCCAGGAGAGTCGCTGCTGGGCGCCGCGGCCTCGTGGACCGTGGTTTTGTCCCTTCCCCAATTGACACGATGCCTGGGGAGGCTTGCGTTGGGGCGCTCCGGTTTTCTTGACCAGGGGTCTACAGGAATCGTCCCTAAGCGCCGAAGCAGATTCTCGCGCGCTTGGGTTCCAGCTCATCACATTGCGTTTGGCCTTAGTTAGCCTCGATCCGCCGTTTTCACTCAGCAGGGTGAGGACGGAGAGCTTGAGGTAGGTAGCGGCGCCGGAGTGGTCCCGCGGAGCCGTCCCGGCGCTCCCTTCGAGGTCGGTCGACGACGAATCGGAGCGAAGTCGCCCGTTCTCGGGCAGGCTGGAATCGGCAGGTGCGGCGAGGGGGTTGAGACAGGGAAGCGGGCGGCAGCTACGGGCTCGCAGCCGGCAGCGCCCGCAACTGCGCGAAGGCCGCCACAGCGCCACGGCCCAGGGCCAGGTGCGCGGCAGTCGCAGCGTCGCCCGGCGACGCGAGCGCACCAGGCGCCCGGCGACGTGCAGCAGACGCTGGCGCACCTGCTTGGGCTCGGCGAGCGCGAGCGCCCCCTCCAGGCAGAGCAGCGCCGTCCCAGCGCAGCAGGGACTGCGCCAGGAGTGAGACCTCCAACCAGGCCTCGTTGTGGGCGAAGGCGGCGAAGGGCCGTCTTTGCCATCCCGGTCTCCTTGCCGACCCGGATCGCGTCCTCGACGCGAGCCCGGCGGTGGTGGCGAAGCTCGAGGGCGGTGACGTCGGCGTCGTCTTGGTCGGTGCTGAAGGCGGTGTGGCGGTAGCCGGTCTCGCAGTCGAGGACCGAGAGCTGGGCGCCGGGATGGGGTCGCTCGCGGCGGACGATCAGCCGTGTGCCCTCGGGCCAGCCGGAGAGGTCGAGTTGGTCGGTCAGCTCTGTGCCCTGGGCGCCCTCGCGCACGTCGCCGTCGCCATCGACCGCGCTCCGCCAGCTCGATTCGGGCAGCTCCGCGATCGCCCCGCGCACCCGCTCGTCGACCTCGTAGCCAACCGAGAAGTGGATCCCTGCCGAACGGCAGCCCTGCGTGAAGGCGTGGGTGCGCCCGCCGATGTTGGCGCGAGCGAGGATCTCGCGGTGAAGGTCGGCCTCGGGCAGCTACTCAAGCGCCAGCTGCAGCACCTCGAAGTGATTGGCCGCGGCGCAGCACGGCGGCCAGCGGCTCGCCTGTCTCGGCTAGGTAGCGGAGCAGCGGGTGAAAGCCGAGGCCGCCCTTGTAGTTGCCGGCGGCGCCTTCCCTCTCGGAGTGGGCGACCAGAAGCGACGGCGTCGATGTTGAGGATCAGCTCCTTCGGCCGGGCGCCTGCGTCCCAGGCGCGCTCCAGCGGCTTCGCCCGAGCGCCACGGATCTCATCGAGCAGGCGTCAACCGATCTCAGCACCCGGTGGGCCGTTGTCTCTGAGGCCACCGCCTCGAACAAGGGCTCTTGGCCATGCAGCAGGCCGAGGTCGGAGACGTGATGTCCGCCGTCGGCGAACGTGACGGCGAGGTCGCGCAAGACCGCGCCGGGGTCGTGGCCACTTCGCCGCTCCCTCCTCGGCGCCATCGACTCCAAGAGGGCTGCGGTCAACCCCAGACGGTCGGCCGTCTCGACCAGGAGAATGGCGCTGGCGTGGAAGAAAAGCCGCTCGCCGTCTGCCCGGACTTCTACGGTTTGGTGCGTCGTTTGTGTCTTCACCTTCCGGGTGTCCCCCTGGGATGTTGGGAAAGGGTTCGCAAACCGCATTCTCAAGGCCCAAGAGGACGCTTCCGGAGGGTTTACTTAGGTCGTTACCGGTGGATCGAGGTTAGCTGGGACTCGCATCCCTGCCGTGGCTTTATCAGACGCCAGCGCCATTTGGTTCACTGAGGCTTGCCTCATCGACAATGCTGAAATGCTTTTGACGATAGACACATCGAAGCAGTACTGCCTGTTCCTCCGGCAGGCGGAAGCGACATTTCCAGTGCATCCCCGGCGAGTCGCCCTCAATCAAGTATGACTCGGGCTCGGCCGGTAGACCGAAGGTTAGTGAGTCGATCTCAGTGCAGGTAAGTTTGCTCGTTTCCGGCCGAATAACACCCGTAACACCTCGGATATCCCGCCGGCAATCAGGCACATCGCCGCCTGGCTCACGTACATCGCCGACTGACCTTTCGCGGTCGCCACACCCAGCCGAAAGAACGCTGAGCATTACACCCACAACGATCAGACCACTTATTCGTCTAGTCACCATTCTTGGCAAGCTTCTGCGATCTCATAAAGTCTCGATTGGTATTGGGTCGTCCCACTTGGTCTGCACTCTCTGCTGAAATCCGTTCGGCCACACCCAGATCTGTAGTCCAAGGTTGTTGACTCTGTCGATCGTGCCACCGGTTGGTAGCCAGATATGGGCGGTGATCTTGTATCGCCCCCAAGCCGTCAGATGCTTGTGCTGACCGGCCCACACCTGAGTTTGCCCCGCAAACCCGCAACCGTGGCCTGAAACACTGAGCACCAGGTAATAGGCGGAATTATACCACCAATTGCAGTGAACCTGAGTGCCAGCTTGCCAGTACGCGGTCTTCACGCCATTGCTATTTCGCTTGTAGTGGTAAGACGGGTTCTTTATCTCGACCCACCAAAAGCCGCAGGAGTCCCTTGCGCACACCTTGAATCGCTTGACGACTTTCTCAGGAACCCTGCTCGCAGTGGCTCCACCGCTGGATTCTGCTGGCTCCGGAGCCGGCACGATCCCAGCTCCCCCGCGGCCGGCGGCGATCAACAGTTCCGCTTCGGTCAGCGTTAGACCCGGTTCGGGCGGCGGAGGGACTTCTTCTTCTGATTCGGCTTCCGCTTCTTCCCGTTCGAGAATTTCCAGTTCGTCTTCTGGCCCTTCGATGATCGTTGGAGGCTCGTAGCTGGTTTCCCAGCCTGCGCCCGCGACGATCGGGTAGACGAAAGATGCTCCTTCGACGTCGACATTCAACGTCAAGACTTCGCCTTCGACCTCTAGCGAGGTGGGAACCGCTGCACCGGTCGCGTCGTGTGCTTCTTCGGCGACGATTAGGAAAGCGCGATGCCCGTCTTCATATCGAACTTCGGCGAAGTCATCATCGATTGAGACAAGCGACTGTCCTTCCCAGAGGTGAACGGTCCAAGAGAAGCTATGAGGACTGCTCGGGAGCCGGATTGCCTGGAACGTCTGCGCTCCGTTGTACTCGGGTCTGACCACACTATCTGCGCCCGTGCGCGTGTTGGCCGCCACGCCGGCTACGTCTTCGGCAATGTCCACTTCCTCGGCGGTAGGTTCAACATGGGGGGTGATCAGGGTGGTCCCCTCCGGACTTTCGATTCTAAAGCCGTCAGCTAGGTCAGTGGTCATCGTGGTCGTGTTTGGAACGCCGGTGCTGACGATGTCTTCGCCGAATTGTTCCAATCCCGGATTGTCGCCAAGTGCCATCTGTTCGGGTTCGAGAGTCTCCTCTGGTGGCGCGAGAATCGTGGATTCAGCGGTGTCGTCGACAGCGTCGAGCGTGTCTTCAGCTTCTACCGCGGTGATCTGGCCTGACGGGTTGACATTGATCGTCCACGCTTTCGTAGTTTCGTTGCCTGCCCCGTCGGTCGCAACGAGTTCGGCTGGGTGGGCGCCGCCCGCAAAATCGGCCGTGTCGATGCTGTTGAAAAGGCCCACTGCGCAGCCACCGCTGCCACATTCAGCTGCTTGCTCCTTAACCGTCTCGCCGTCGATCTTTAGTGCGAGGCTGGTAACCCCATAGCCTGCGTCTTCGGCGACGGCAAATACGGTGTAGGCCTGTTGAGTGACCCATCCCTCCGGCGCATTGACGAGGCTGCCGCCCACCCATGGGAGACTGGGGCTGACCTGGTCACGTTCGATCTCGATATTCCGGACTTCCTCCGCCGTGTTGCCGAGACCGTCAGCAGCACTAACGGTCAGAACGTGGCTACCCTCGGAATAGGACTCCGACTCCAAGGTCCAATCGAGCGCCAGTGGGCATGCTTCGCCGACACATGCGGCTTCATCCGCGGCGATCAGCTCGTTGTCGAGTTCGATTCGCGTAGTGACCGTGGAGCCCGAGGTCGGCGCCTGCTCCCATCGCTGGACGCGGTGATTGCCGGTATCGGAGATCCAGAGGTTGCCTTTTGAGTCCGACGCGATGCCCATGGGCCAGCCGAAGTTGAATTGTTCGTCGCCCGAGCCCGTTGAGCCGAACTGGCCTACGTATTCGCCGCTTTCGTTGAATTGCTGAATGCGGTCGTTGTTTTGGTCGCCGACCCAGACGTTGCCTTCGGCGTCGACCTCGATCGCGTCGGGGCGATTGAACTGGCCATCGGCGGCGCCAGGCGACCCGAACTGGCGGACGAATTCGCCCCCCGGGGAGAAGACCGATACGCGCTGGTTGCCCCAATCGGCGACCCAAACATCGCCGTTGACTCCGAGGTCGATGCTGACGGGTTCGATCAGCTGGCCTTCGCCCGAGCCTTTGGAGCTGATCACCTCTAAGAAGCCGCCAGCCGCGTTGAACTTCTGCAGACGACCGTTGTAGGTGTCGCCGATCCAGATGTCTCCCGAGGAGTCGATGGCGATGGTTTCCGCTGCCGACAGCTGGCCATTCCCCGTGCCGGGCGAGCCGAACTGCATCAGGTATTCGCCGCTGGCGGTGAACTTCTCGACCCGCTTGTTCCCGGCATCGGTGACCCAGAGGTTGCCGGAGGCATCGATCGCGATGTCGGTCGGACGACCGAATTGGCCGTCACCCGACCCCGGGGCTCCGAATGACGAGAGGTATTCGCCTTTGGCGTTGAACTTTTGGACCCGGTCGTTGTTCTCGTCGACGACCCAGAGGTTGCCGGAGGCATCGACGGCGATTCCGGCTGGGTGACTGAACTGACCGTTGGCGGTGCCCGATGATCCGAAGGTCGAGTGGTAGCTGGGCGGACCGTCGGGGCTCGCTTCGGTGCCGGCGACCGCTTCGGCGTCAACATGCAGGCCATAGCGGGGCCTCGAGGCGCCGATCGCTTCCTGTTCGGTCAAGGTCCCCGACAGCTCCAGCGTCGGCGGCGAAGGTTCTAGGTCGAACGCCAGGGTCTGTTGGCTCGACCGCCCGACCGCGTCGATCGCCACGACGGTGGCGGTATGCGGTCCAGTCGAAAAGTCCTGAGATTCGAGCGTCCATTCTCTCGATATGCCGCAACTCTGAGTCGCGCAACCCTGTTCGTATTCGTCAACCACCGTGCCATCGACTTTGATCACCGTCTTCTCAGCCCCTGACTGCGGAGCCTCCGGGCTCCCGTCAACCGCATCGACCCGCAGCGTGTAGCTCGGGCGTTTCAGCCCAAGGCTTGCCTGTTCGGTCAGGCTCCCCGCGAGGCTCACTTCCGGAGCGGAGTGGTCGGCCTTCACTTGGACAAACGAGCCAGCAGAGACGTTCCCTACTGGATCTTCGGCATTGACTTCCAGGTAGTTGACGCCCGTGGGGAGCTGAGAGGGGTCATAGGTCAAGCTCGGGCCGGCTTCGCCCGAGCTCCAAGTGCGCGGGCACGGTGCGCCGGAGACCCCAATGCAGCCGTAGGAGGCTTTCCAGGACGGGCCTTCGCTGCCCGACCCCTCCGGAGAGGCCTTCATAGCGAAGACCCCCAGGCCCGAGTCAATGGCGGTGAAGGCGATCGGCGGCGCGGTATGATCGACCCAGCCGGACTGACCGGACACCACCGGGGCCTGTGGAGGCAGGTCGTCTCCCAGCTCGACCGACGCATAGCCGACGTATGCGTGCGTGTTGCTGGCCGACCTGGTTTCGGTGGCCTGGACGCTGACCTCTCCGATCTTGACGTTCGTGTTCGGATTGGTGAGTTCCCCGCCACTTTCCGGGCCGTTCGCGAATTTGTATTTCCAGGCCATGTCGCTGACCCCGTGACCCGTTTCGCCCGTATGGGAGTAGTAGCTCACCCAGCCCGGTTTGATCGGATCCCAGAGCCCAGCGAAGAGATAGGGACTTGGGCCGCTGCTATAGGCCTGCCAGAGGAGTTTCGAGAGGGTCATCCGCCGGATGTAGCTGGTCGGCGGCTGGCCGACTTGGCTCTGATCGGTGAAGTAGCGGGGGACCGAGTAGAGGATGGTCCCGCGATCACCGGAGGTCAGTGAATTCGAGGTTGCAATGTAGAGCCCGGTCGTCCCCTGCGCAACGTACTGGGAAAGCCCCCAGTATTGGTTGTCGACGCGAACGTCCTGCGACGATCCTCCCTGCTTGATCTTTTCGAAGCCCCACTCTTCGCGGTTGTTGCATTGGTTGAAGACATTGGTTTCGAAGCTACTGCTGCAGATGCCGCTCTGGTAATAGGGCAGGTTTTCCCATTCGTAGGTCTGAAACAGCGGATCGACGAGCACCGGATAGCGGGTGGACTCGTCGGGAGCAACCGAAATCTCGACCGCATCATCGACAACCGCGAGCTCAACCGGCACTGGCGCTCCGGTCGCATCGATCGCCGTGGGTGGCGATATCGCGACAAGCACCTCAGATCCGCGCATGATCGTGGCGCCCCCGTCCTCGGCGACCAGTTCGGCGTTGTCGGGGATGACGAGAGGAAGCGACTGGACGCGCGGCGAATCTGCGCTTCTCAGCTGCGTGAAGGTCTCAAAGCCAGTTGGAGTTGCGACGACCGCAAAGTCGGTATCGGTGGCGATATTGGGGTAGGCGGCGACCGTTCCATCGCCAAGCAGGGAGGGCGTACGGCTCTTCGCTGCTCCCCCAACGTGGACTCGTACGCCGATTTCCGGAAGGGCGATCCCATCGCCCAATTCGTCCGGAACCCGCAAGTCGACAAGAGAGGCGGCGGGGTTGATCGCCGACCGGTTCCGCTCGAGGTCCAGATCGACGATCTCGTGGGCACGTGCCTCGCCCGGAAGGCCCAGCGGAACGCTCGACTCCAGAAGCTGCGCCTGACTGACCTCCGCATGTGGATCGGGGTCAGGTGGGGCGAGCTCGTCGCCGGTGTCACCGCGGAGCTGTGCTTTCCCCACTCCTGCCGGTGGCGGCAATTCATCCATGCTTCCACTGGAGGAGTCTTCTGCGGGCACAGACTCAAGGTCCTCGCCGTCACTGACAACGGCCACGTTGGCCGCTAGCAGATCAGCGGTCGCTGCCCGGGCGATGATGTCGCCCGGTGCCTGCAGCTGGTTGCCGAAAACCCCTTCGAGCACCGCCAGCGCATCGTCTCGACCGATGCCCTGCAACTCGACGCCGTTCGTGGCGCCAGCATCGGTCGTGATCGGCTCGATCGCACCTGGAGGCCTGCTTTCGATGGCGGTGATCAGGTCTTCGGAGCTGGGCACGCCGGGACCGAGGGGACCGAGGTCGGGCTGATCGGCAACCGCCGTAGACACGACGATGGTTGCAAGTAGGCAGGCAAGCGCAAGCAGTAGGCGTCCTTTCGCAGCGGATCCCGGTCGGCCCTGCCTATTGCGCTCGGTCGCGCTCGTGTCATGCCGCGTCTGCCTCAGCATGCTCCCCCTGCGTCCCATGCGAGATCCTCTCTGATTGAAACCTCCCTGCTGAATGAGCGAACCCTATTCGCTCGGAAGACTCGGGCCATACCGAAAAGTAGATTCAATTCGCTGAATCGGGCCAGGCGTCGGCTTGCCGGCGTACGGCTCGTCGCCCCGACCGGCTTAGCCACGGGGCTACCTCGCTCAGGGGATCGCTGGTTAGGCCGCGCGGGAGGCCTGCATCTGGTCGCTGCCCGGAACGGCGCCGTCGAGGAAGTCGGCCGAGCCGATGCCCGCGTCCATCAGATGAACATAGGTCGAGAGCGTGAAGCTGGGATCGGCGTGGCCGAGCCACTCTTGGATCTGCTTGATGTTGCGGCCGGCGTCGAAGAGAAGGCTCGCGCAGGTGTGCCGGAACGTGTGAAAAGAGACAGAGGAACGCAGGCGAAGCGTGCCATTGACTTCGATTTCCCGGACCAACCCAACGCTGATCGCGGCGGGGGCCAGGACCCGGCGGTAGACGTTGTCGGGGCGAAGGGGCGTGCCAGTCGAGCTCTGGAACACCGGAGATGTGGGACCGGCGTAGTTGTCTCGCCGCAGGGCCAGGAGTCTTCTGGTCATGCCTGGCGAGAGAGGTAGGTCGCGCTTGCCGTCTCGGCTCTTCAGGCGCTTTCGCTTCCCCTTGTAGAGCTGTTCGCGGACGTGGACCTGGGGCGTCGCGCTGAGGTCCATGTGTTCCCAGCGAAGCCCAACCGCCTCTGAGATGCGCAGGCCGGTGTGCGTTAGGAACTCGAAAAACAGACGCCATTCGCCCGGCAGCGCATTGAGAAGGATGCCGAGGTCGGAGCGGGTGAGGGCCTTCACGCGCTCCTCGGGCTCTTCCTCATCGGCTGGGGGCGCGGGGATGCGGACACCAGAGACGGGATTCGTCGGGACGAGGCGGTCTTCCACGGCCGTGGCAAAAAGCACCGACAGCGCAGCGCGAAGCTTCTTTATCTTTGAGGTCGATCTGCCTTCTCGTCGCATCTGGCCGAAGAGTTCGCGGACGTCGCCCGGTTCGATCTCGAGCAGCTGCCAGTCCTCCCAGGCCGGCAGCGCATCCTGTTCGATGGGCCGCGCGTACTCCGGGCGGGTCGTCTCCGAGAACCCACGGGAGGTCCGCCCGGCGTAGCTGTCGATCCAGGTCGGGAAGTAGTTGCCGAAGGTCAACTTCTTCTTCGGTCGCTTTGACCCGGTGGCCTTGGCGGCCTTGCGGGCAATTGCCTCCGAGAGGGACGCACAGGATTCCCGATGCTGCGTTCCGCGGTAGTACCAGACGATGACGTACCTCGAGCCTCGACGGTAGATGCCGGGATATTTGGTCTTCTCCAGCTTTGCAGCCATGCCTAGCTCCGTTTGCGCGAGGTCACCTGACGCGGCGGGCCCCGCTTCGAGTTGAGGACAGCGGCCGGCGGCGGCCGCGTCCCCGCCGCAACCGGCGTCCCCCGGCGGGGTGGTTGCGGCGGGGACGCGGCCGGTC
>Ga0209954_1000190_pt1 | contig 11884 bp, 10 predicted proteins | sample SalPon2A_A_D2_MG_FD_185715 | JGI IMG/M metagenome (GOLD analysis project Ga0209954, IMG submission 185715) | Soil microbial communities from South San Francisco under conditions of wetland restoration - Salt Pond MetaG R2A_A_D2_MG (SPAdes)... | ecosystem: Environmental > Terrestrial > Soil >...
CTGAGCCACGTTCTCGGTGTCACGGTGGTCATCGCCGGCCTGTTCCTCCTCGGCCGGGAACGGCGGGCCGCGCCGGCCTGGGAGGATGGTTGACGGCGCGCTGCCGGCGGGGTGGTCAGCCCTGGGCGTCGGTCGGCGCCTCTCCGTCCGGCGCCGCGGCCTCCGGGCTGCCGGTGTCGATGTAGCGCCCCAGCCGTTGCAGCGCCTCGCCGACGACGCCGTCCACCGGTCCGGCCCAGTCTTGGAGGCCCTGGGGGGTGTAGCCGTGGACCGCGTAGGTCAGGCGCACCGACGTGCCCCCTGCGTCCCCCTCGGCGGCCTTCAGCTCCCAGGTCATGGCACCCCGCACCGCCTGCCCCTGGAGCGGTCCCAGCCCGCCGGTCAGGCGCAGCATCTTGCCCGGCATCACCGCTACCACGGTCAGGTGGCGCACGCCGCCGCCGTCGGGCAGCGCCTCGCAGAAGCAACCCTGGGGCGTGGCGTCGATGCTCATGTTGGCGGCGTCGAGAGAGAAGGTGTGGGCCGAGTTCCACCACTTCCCGACGTCGTCCACCAGCGCCGACCAGACCTCCTCCGGCGAGGCCTCCACCGACACCGTGGTGCGGGAGGTGAAGCCGTCGGCGGCCGAGTCCACCACCTCGGCGGCGCTGGTCGGCAGAAGCAGCAGGGTCAGCAGCAGCACGGCGAGGCCGAGGATCGAGGAGCATGGCTTCATCATGGGGATCATCCCTTCAGGTCAGTTCACGCCAGGATAGTTCACGCCAGGATAGTTCACGCGAAGTTTGTTCACGCGAGGTACGTGCCGATCGCCGGGATGTTCACCTCGACTCAGATCGCCTCACCTCGCCTTGGATCGCCGAGTTGATCCATCGTTTCGACCCGGTCATACTTTTTTCATGTCAAAGCCCAAACTCGATGAAGTCTCCTGGACCGGGGACGCCGCGGCCCTTGCGACGGATCTCGCCGCCGCGGTCGAGGGGGAGGTCAGCTTCGAGGGCGGCTCCCGGGCGCTCTACACGGTGGACGCCTCGATCTACCGGCAGGTGCCCATCGGGGTGGTGCGGCCGGCGAGCACGGAGGACGTGGTGCGGGCGGTGGCGGTCTGCCGGCGGCACGGGGCGCCGGTGCTCTCCCGGGGCGGCGGCACCAGCCTGGCGGGGCAGACCTGCAACGTGGCGGTGGTCCTCGACTTCAGCCGCCACCTCGACCGGGTGCTGGAGATCGACCCGCAACGGCGCCTGGCCCGGGTCCAGCCCGGCTGCGTGCTGGACGTCCTGCGCGACGCCGCCGAGGCGCACGGCCTGACCTTCGGGCCGGACCCGGCGACCCACGCCTCCTGCACCCTGGGCGGCATGCTGGGCAACAACGCCTGCGGCATCCACTCGGTGATGGCCGGGCGCACCGCCGACAACGTCCGCTCCCTGGAGATCCTGACCTACGACGGCGAGCGCATGCGGGTCGGCGCCATTTCCCAGGCGGAGCTGTCGGAGATCGTCGCCGGCGGCGGCCGGCAGGGGGAGATCTACGCCGCCCTGGCCGGCCTGCGGGACCGCTACGCCGACCTGGTTCGGGCCAAGTTCCCGGCCATCCCGCGCCGCGTCTCCGGCTTCAACCTGGACGAGCTGCTGCCGGAGAACAGCTTCCACGTCGCCCGCGCCCTGGTGGGCAGCGAGGGGACCTGCGTCACCATCCTCGAAGCCGAGCTGGAGCTGGTCCCGTCGCCGCCGAGCCGCGCCCTGGTCACCGTCGCCTTCGACAGCCTTCCCGCCGCCGCTGACCACGTGCCCGACTTGATGAGTCTCGACCTCATCGGTTGCGAGGCGCTGGACCTGGATCTGTTGGCGGGCGCCGACCCGGACCTGGTTCCGGAGACGGGCGATACCTCCGAGGGCGGGTGGATGATCCTGGAGCTCGGCGCCGACACCGACGCCGAGGTCGCCGCCAAGGCCCAGGACGGCGCCCGGCGGCTGGCCGCCCTGCCCGCCGCCCTCAACGTCCGGGTGTTCACCGAGGCGGAGGACCGCCGCCGGATCTGGAAGCTGCGGGAGTCGGGCATCGCGGCCACCAAGCGCACCCCCTCCGGCGCCGACGTCTGGCCCGGTTGGGAGGATTCGGCGGTGCCGCCGGAGCGGCTGGGGGACTACCTGCGCGACCTGCGCCGTCTGATGGACGAGCACGGCCTGGAGGGCGCCTTCTACGGTCACTTCGGCCAGGGCTGCGTCCACCTGCGGCTGACCTTCGACCTGGCCTCGGAGGAGGGCCTTGCCACCTACCGCCGCTTCGCCCACCGCGCCGCCGAGCTGGTGACCCGCTACGGCGGCTCCCTGTCCGGCGAGCACGGCGACGGCCAGGCCCGGGGCGAGCTGCTGCCGGTGATGTACGGCGATGAGCTGACCCGGGCTTTCGGCGAGTTCAAGGCGATCTGGGACCCGGCGGGGCGGATGAACCCGGGAAAGGTGGTGGACCCCTACCCGCTGGACACGAACCTCCGCCTCGGCCCGGACCACGACCCCCAGCAGCCGGACACCGCCTTCGCCTACCCCGACGACGGCGGCAGCTTCGCCCACGCCGCGGCTCGTTGCGTCGGCGTCGGCCGTTGCCGCAGCCTGGAGGGGGGCACGATGTGCCCGAGCTACCGCGCCACCGGCGAGGAGCGCCACTCCACCCGTGGCCGCGCCCATCTGCTGTTCGAGATGTTGGAGGGCGGGGTCGAGCTGGGCGGTTGGGAGAGCCCGGCGGTCAAGGAGGCGCTGGATCTCTGCCTGGCGTGCAAAGCGTGCAAGTCGGAGTGCCCGGTGCAGGTGGACATGGCGACCTACAAGGCGGAGTTCCTGTACCACCATTACAAGAGTCACCGTCGCCCCCGCACCGCCTACACCATGGGGCGGATCCACGACTGGGCGCGGCTGGCGTCGCTGGCCCCCCGCCTGGTCAACGCCGCCACCCACCTGCCCGGCCTGGCCGGTCTCGCCAAGAGGGTTGCAGGGGTCGCGCCGCAGCGCCAGGTCCCCCGCTTCGCCGTCGGAACCTTCCGGCAGCGCTTCGCCCGCCGGCGGCGCGGGCAACCTCTGCCGGACGGCCGCCCCGTCACCCTCTTCGTGGACACTTTCACCGACCACTTCCACCCCGAGATCGGCGAGGCGGCGGTGGAAGCCCTGGAGGCGCTGGGCTACCGGGTGGAGATCCCCGCTGGCGACCTGTGCTGCGGCCGGCCGCTCTACGACTACGGCTTCCTTCCCCGGGCCAAGGGGCTGCTGCGCACCGCCGTCGATGCCCTCCACCCGGCGGTGGAGCGCGGCACCCCGGTGGTCGGCCTGGAGCCGAGCTGCACCGCCGCCTTCCGCGACGAGCTGCCCAACCTCTTCCCCGACGACCCCGCGGCCCGGGCCGTGGCCGGCAACTTCCTCACCCTGGGGGAACTGCTGCGCCGGGACGAGGTCGATCTGCCCCGGGGCCTGTCCTCTGTCCCGGGCGGCGCCCTGCTCCACGGCCACTGCCACCACGACGCGGTGATGGGCCTGGGCCCGGAAGCGGAGCTTCTGGCCGCCCTCGGCCTCGACCTCGAAGTCCTCGACGCCGGCTGTTGCGGCATGGCCGGCTCCTTCGGCTTCGAGGCGGACAAGTACGACGTCTCCATTGCCTGCGGCGAGCGGGCGCTGCTGCCGGCGGTGCGCGCCGCCGGCCAGGACACCCTCCTGGTGGCCGACGGCTTCAGTTGCCGCGAGCAGATCCGCCAGGCCACCGGCCGCCGGGCGGAGCACACGGCCGAGATCCTGCGCCGGGCGGTGTCTTTCGGCTAGTCGCCGACCGGCGTGGCCACGGCCTCGCTGCACACCCGGTTCCGGCCCTGGTCCTTGGCGCGGTAGAGGGCGCGGTCGGCGGCGGCCAGCAGGTCGTCGGCGGCCTCCGGGCGGGGGGCGGCGTCGCCGACGCTGGCCACCCCCAGGCTGAGGCGGACTTCCAGCCCCGGCAGGTCCGCTATCTCCAGCTCCGCCACCGCCCGGCGCAACCGCTCGGCGGCGGCGGCGGCTTCCTGGTCGTCGGTCTCGGGCAGCAGGATGCCGAACTCCTCGCCCCCCAGGCGGGCCACGGTGTCGGGCCCGCGCACGCCGTTGCCGAGGACGTCCGCCACCGCCCGCAACACCCGGTCGCCGGCGGCGTGGCCGTGCTCGTCGTTGATCCGCTTGAAGTGGTCCAGATCCGCCATCACCACCGACAGCGGCCGCCCGTGGCGCCGGCTGCGCTCCCACTCATCCTCCAGGCGGTGGGCCCACTTGCGCCGGTTGGCCAGCCCGGTCAGGGGATCCTGCATGACCAGTTCGCTGAGCCGGGCGTTGGCCGCCTCCAACTCGTCCCGGAGCCGTTTCAGGTTGGCGTGGACGCGGACCCGGGCCAACAGTTCGGCGTCGTGGAACGGCTTGGTCAGATAGTCGGCGGCTCCCGACTGGAGGGCCCGGATCTTCATCTCCATGTCTTCGTGGCCGGTGAGCACGATGACCGGGATGGTGGCGGTGGCGGGGTTTTCCAGGACGTGGCGCAGCAGTACGAAGCCGTCGGCCCCGGGCATCACCATGTCGCAGAGCACCAGGTCGAGGCTCGCCGCCTCGGGACCGGCGAGGACGTCCAGCGCCTCGTTGCCATCGGCCGCCGCCAGCACTCGACTGAACAGGCCGGAGGAGTCCAGCACCCGGCGCAATTTCTCCCGGGCCAAGGCGCTGTCATCGGCAACCAGTGCGGCGCCGGTCATCGTAGGCTCGGAATCTGCAAGTACGTCAAGGGTGTGAAAGGGACTCCAGAAAGACTCCCCATGCTCTCGTGGGAAGCCCCTCCATCAATGTCAGGAGACACCATGCCTGTAGAAAAATCTGTTGCCAAGGTCACCGAGATCACCGCCAACTCACCGGAGTCGATGGAAGACGCCATCCGGGTCGGCATCCAGCGCGCCTCGGAAACGCTGACCAACATCAAGAGCGCCTGGATCGCCGAGCAGCACGTGCTCATCGAGAACAACCAGGTCGCCGGCTACCGGGTCAACCTGCGGGTCACCTTCGTCCTCTCGGACTAAGGGACCGGTGGGACCGGGGCGGGCAGGCGTTGGCCGCCCGTCCCGCCCGTCCAGTTCCAGGCGCGCCTGCCGGCGGATCCCGGTCACTCCGGGATGCGGGCCACGAGGTCGATCTCGACCAGGGCGCCCTTGGGAAGCCCGGCCACCTCGACGGTGGAGCGGGCCGGCCGGTGGTCCCCCATGGCCTCGCCGTAGAGCTCGTTGAGCTGGGGGAAGTTGCCCAGGTCGGTGACGTAGATGGTGGCCTTGACAACGTCGGAGAACTTGCAGCCGCCGGCGGCCAGGACGTGGTTGAGGTTGGCCAGGACGCGGCGCGCCTGGGCCTCGAAGTCGCCTTCGATCATCTCGCCGCTCTCCGGGTCGAGGGCGATCTGCCCCGAGCTGTAGAGCCAGCCGTCGATGGCGACGGCCTGGGAGTAGGGCCCGATGGCGGAAGGGGCGCGTTCGGTGTGTATGTAATCCATTATGGAGTGTCCTCTCGTTACTGGGTGAATTGCCAGGTGTGGTGAATTTTCAGGTGTGGTGAATTTCCAGGTGTGATGGGGGTGTGGTTCGGATCGTAGTGGGGAGAGAGCCTTGTGGCTCGCCGGTCAGGCCCCGGTGTCAGTCTCCGCTGCCGGCGTCGCCGTCTTCGTCGAGGACGCCGATGTAGGGGAGGTTGCGGTACAGGCCGTCGTAGTCCAGCCCGTAGCCGACCACGAAGCGGTCGTCGATGTCGAAGCCCAGGTAGTCGATGGGCACCGGCACCTGGCGCGCCCGCTCCTTGTTGAGCAGTGAGCAGAGGCGGACGCTGCGGGCGCCGCGGAAGCGCAGCAGGTCGAGGATGGTGCGCAGGGTGTAGCCGGTATCGACGATGTCCTCGATGAGCAGGACGTCCCGGTCCCGGATCGGCGTGTCCAGGTCCTTGCGGATGCGGACCTCGCCGGCGCTGGTGCCGCCCCGGTAGCTGCTGGTCTGGAAGAAGTCGAGGACCACCGGCAGGAACTTCACCTCCTCCAGCAGATCGACCATGAAGAACACCGAGCCGGTGAGGACGCCGACGCAGACCAGCGGGTCGTCGTCGCGGCGCTCCTCGCCGTCCTCGCCGAGCTGGTAGTCCTTCTCGATCTCGGCCGCCAGCTCGCCCACCCGATGGGCGAGGTCGTCCTTCGAGATCAGCACTTCGGGCATCTTCATCCGTCTCTCCTTGCACTCCGCCGCCGTCGGCGGCGGGTCCGGGGGTTGGGGTGTCGGGGGGCTTTTCGGGCTGTGTCGGGCTACAATACCTATGAACTGGCTCGTTTCGCACGCCACAAGACGCAGTCCCATGTACGTCGGAGGTCTACCATGTCCGTCCAGGAGCTCAGCGACCTTCACCGGCGCTACGTCGATCTCTCCCAGCGCTTCCGTGCCGCCTGGGTCTTCCATCAGCTCTTGCAAAGTCTGGCCCGGATCAGCGCTGACGAGGTAGCGCCGTCGCCGTTTTCGGCCCGCTTCCAGGAGCTCTACAACGAGCTCAAGGAAGCGTCCCAGAGCCTGACTCCGGGGGAGTCGGGGCACCTGACGGAGAGCTTCGACCGCCTGGGCGAGGAGATCGAGACGCTGCTCTCGGCGTTGCTGGCGGAGGATAGCAAAGTCGAGCCCAACTCCCTGCGCCAGTTCTTCCAGAAGTTCCGCAACTATGACGAGAAGATCCTCGCCCAACTGACCCGCTTCTACCTCTTCGCCTGCGACGAGTCCATGTGGACCACGGACCGCCGGGACAAGGTGGACTTCCTGGTCACCCGCCTGGGGCTGGAGTTGCGGCGCACCGACGAGGGGCCCGGCGGGAAGACCAGCCGCCAGGGCGAGATCTTCAGCAGCTTCTGGACCCTGGTGGGGACCGGCAAGCCGCCCGAGGAGAGGGTGGACGCCATGCTGGAGGTGCTGGACGAGATCCGCAAGGAGTTGGAGGCGGTGGTCAGCCTGGAGCAGCTCACCGACAGCGATTCGCTGCGCAATTTCCGCGAGTTCAAGCACAGCCTGGGGAATCTCTTCTTCTATCCGCCGGTGCTCAACGCGGTGTTGGAGACCAACCTCACCTTCCGCGAGACGGTGCGCCGTCTGTACCAGAAGGAGGAGCAGCGCATCGCCGCCGATTACCAGCGCATCTTCGACCTGGAGCGGGAGGTGCCGGTGGACTTCCAGCTCGACCAGGAGCTCACCGTCTTCCGCCAGCAGGTGGAGCGCTTCGAGCGCCGCCTGCAGGAAGACGAGATGCGGCTGGACGACCTGGTGGAGCTGCGCGAGCGGGCGCGCTCCCTGATCCCCCGGCTGTCCGCCTCGGAGAAGTCCTCCGGCTCCTCGGAGCGGGAGGATGGCGACCCCCGGGGGGTGGTGGAGGAGGCGACGGTCAACGCCGCCCTGGAGGCGATGGCGGACAGCGTAGGGGCGCAGGAGCCGTCCGGCGGTGGCCCGCCCAGCCTGATCCGGCAGAGCTACGGGCAGCTCCTGGAGGCGCTGAGCGAGACCACCCTGGGGGCCTCGCCGCGCAGCGTGGCGCTGACCCCGGAGGTCTACCCGCTGCGCCTGGAGGCGCGGGAAGTGGTGGCATTCCGCCGTCTCCACGAAGGCCCGGCGGGCCGGTCCGACGGCGGCTCTGCTCAGTTGGAGAAGGAGCGCTTCATCCTCGAAGGGGCCGCCCTCCGGGTGCGGGTCAGCCAGGAGGTGGAGGAGCTGGGCGACGCCCTCGACGACGTCTCCGGTGGTGTCGAGGAGCTGGCCCGGGCGCGGCACCTGGTCGGCCTGGCGGACGCCTACCTGCGGCGCTACGACCACTTCCAGGAGCGCTCCCTCCTCGACACCGACATCAACGAGGCCCGAGCCCTCCTCCTCCTACGGGTGCGCCTGATGCGCGAGTACTCGGAGTTGTGGCTGCTCGCCCATCAGGAGCTTAGCCGGGGGGAGAGCGGCGGCTCCTAGCGCCGCGGTCCAATCAGCGCGACGTCAGCCGCGGGTCGGCCAGCAGGGCGGCCAGCAGGCGGCGCACCTCCTGGGCCGCCTCCTGGCTGGCTTCCAAAACCTCTTCGTGGTCCAGCACCTCGTCGGCCAGGCCGGCGCCGGCGTTGGAGACCAGGGAGACCACCAGGCAGCGCATGCCCATGTGGCGGGCGGCGATGATCTCCAGGACCGTCGACATGCCGGTGACGTCGCCGCCCATCTGGCCGAGCATGCGCACCTCCGCCGGCGTCTCGTAGCTCGGCCCGGCGACGCCGGCGTAGACCCCCTCATGAAGCTCGATCCCCAGTTCGTCAGCCATCTCGTGGGCCAAGGCGCGGAGCTCCCGGGAGTAGGCCTCGCCCATGTCCGGGAAGCGCGGCCCCCAGTCCTCCGGCATCTCCCCCTTGAGCGGGCTCAGGCCGGTGAAGTTGATCTGGTCGGTGATGAGCACCAGGGAGCCCGCCCCCAGGTCCTTGCGCAGGCCGCCGGTGGCGTTGGTCATGACCAGCGTTTCGGCCCCCAGCAGCCGCGCCAGGCGCACCGGCAGCACCGTCTGGGAGGCGGTGTAGCCCTGGTAGGAGTGGAGCCGACCGCGGAAGTAGAGCACCCGGCGACCGACGTGCTCCCCCACCTCCGGCTCCAGCAGGTGGACCTCCAGCGGGTGGCCGGCGATACCGTGGATGGGGAAGGGGATCAGGGACTGTAGCGGCACCGGCTCCACCACCGGCTCGCCCAGGTCCACCGCCAGCCCCGAGCCCGACACCAACGCCACGTCGGGCCGCGGCCAGCCCAGGGCGTCGTAGCGGCGCACGGCCTCCTGGGTCGGGGTGAGAACGTCTTCCTTGGCGAACGGGTCGGCGGTGGGGGAGGGGTTGGGGCTGGTGTCAGTCATGGCGGCGAGATCCTATCGCAGGCCTCGGCGGCTGGTGCCGGGGAGTTCGAATGCCGAGTAAGATCAATCGGCTGATCTTAAGAGGTTTCGATGCGGCAAATCGCTGAGCAGCAAGTCCTTACGAGGCCCCGGATAGAACCCGGGTGAGGGCTTCGTGAAACCTGCTAACCTTTCTTCCTTGATCGGCGCCTGGCCTTCGGGCCCGCCGCAGTCGCCACCTCCCGCCCACGATCCACCGAGAAAGCCCCCGTGTCCGAGCTTCAAGAACAGATACAGAACCGCCGTGCCAAGCGCCAGGCCCTGGCCGACGAAGGCGTCGACCTCTACCCCCGGCGCTGGGACCACGACACCACCCCGTCCGCCGTCCACGAGGCCCACGGCGAGGCCAGCGCCGAGGATCTGGACGAGAAGGCGCTGAAGCTGCGCATCCCGGGGCGGGTCACCGCCATCCGGGAGCACGGCAAGACCTGGTTCGCGGATCTGTCCGACGGGCGTGCCAAGCTGCAGCTCTTCATCCGCCGCAACAAGCTGCCGGAGGACGCCAAGACGCTCCTGGACAACCTCGACCTGGGCGACCTGGTGGGGGCCAGCGGCACCCTGATGCGCACCCGCATGGGGGAGCTGTCGCTGATGGTCGAGGACGTCGCCCTGCTCGCCAAGTCGCTGCGCCCGATGCCGGAGAAGTTCCACGGCCTGGCGGACGTCGAGACCCGCTACCGCCAGCGCTACCTGGACCTGGTCTCCAACCCCGAGTCGCGGCAGGTCTTCGAGACCCGGGCGCGGCTGGTCTCGGCGCTGCGCCGCTTCCTGGAGGACCGGGGCTTCCTGGAGGTGGAGACGCCGATGATGCACGTCATCGCCGGCGGTGCCACCGCCCGCCCGTTCACCACCCACCACAACGCCCTGGACCTGCCCCTCTACCTGCGCATCGCGCCGGAGCTGTTCCTGAAGCGCCTCCTGGTGGGCGACATGCCCCGGGTCTACGAGATCAACCGCAACTTCCGCAACGAGGGGATCTCCACCCGCCACAACCCCGAGTTCACCATGCTGGAGTTCTACTGGGCCTACGTGGACTACCGGGTGCTGATGGACTTCACCGAGGAGATGCTGACCACCGCCGCCGAGGAGGTCCTGGGCACCACCACTCTGCCCTGGAAGGGGGAGGAGCTGGATCTTGCCGGGCCGTGGCCCCGCCTGACCATGCGCCAGGCCATCATCCAGTACGGCGAAGTGGGCGCCGACCGCCTGGAGGACGCCGCGGGGGTCGTGTCGGTGCTGGAGGAGAAGGGCATCGCCCTGCCCAAGGCAGGGGGCTCCGCCAGCTCCTACGGCCACCTGCTGATGACCCTGTTCGAGGAGGTGGCGGAGGAGCACCTGGTGCGCCCCACCTTCATCACCCACCACCCGGTGGAGGTCTCGCCGCTGGCCAAGCAGGACCCGGACGACCCCCGCTTCACCGAGCGCTTCGAGCTTTACATCGCCGGCATGGAGCTGGCCAACGCCTTCTCCGAGCTGAACGACCCGGACGTCCAGGCGGAGCGCTTCGAGCAGCAGGGCCAGGCCCGGGAGGCCGGGGACGCCGAGGCCCACGTCTTCGACGCCGACTACGTCCGGGCGCTGGAGCACGGCATGCCGCCGGCCGGTGGCCTGGGGTTGGGCATCGACCGCCTGGCCATGTTGTTCACCGACCGCCAGTCGATCCGCGACGTCATCCTCTTCCCCCTGCTGCGACCCGAGGATGAGGGTGGCCAGGACGCGGCCGGTGGCGGGGACGGTGCGGGGGACGAGGGCGCTGGCGGCGAGAGCGCTGCCGACGACGAAGGCAACGACGGCAGCGGCGAGGGCTGATCCCGCGTTGCGGTCCTTCCCCCGCTACCTGGCGCTGCGCTACCTGCGCTCGACCCGGCGCGACGCCTTCGTGTCGTTCCTCTCGGCGGTGGCCACCGGTGGCATCACCCTGGGGGTGGCGGCGCTGATCGTCTCCCTGGCGGCGCTCTCCGGCTTCCAGGGGGTTCTGATCGGCGACGTGGTGGCGCGCAGCCCGGAACTGGAGGTGGAGTTGCCCGCCAATGCCGGCGACGCCGCCCGGGCCGAGGCGCTGGCAACCGTGCGCGGGGCCGCCGACGTCAAGACCGCCCAGCCGATCCTCCGGGGCCAGGGCTGGGTGGTGGCCGCCGGCGGCATGGTGCGGCCGGTGGAGCTGGTCGGGTTCAGCGGCTCTCTGCCCGGCTCCTTCCCGCAAGCCACGGGGCGGGCCGAGGGCCTCTACCTCGACTCCAACCTGGCCGCCCTCTGGGGCCTGCGCATCGGCGACCCGGTGGAGGTGGTTTCCCCCCACCCCACCCTGGTGCCCTTCGGCCCGCCCCAGCCGCGGGTCCGCACCCTGGCCCTCGAAGGCACCTTCGAGCGCCCCCGCACCCAGGAGGACCAGCCGCGGGTGGCTCTGCCGCTGGAGGTCGCCGCCACCCTCTTCCCGGACCGCCGCCCGGTGATCCAGGCGGAAGCGCCGCTGGAGGCCGCCGACGGCCTGCGCCGGCAGCTCACCGCGGCGCTGCCCGCCGGCACCGAGGTGCGCACCTGGAAGGAGCTCAACTCGTCGCTCTTCTTCGTCCTCAAGCTGGAGAAGGCGATGATGTTCGTCGCCGTCTCGCTGATCGTCCTGGTGGCGGTGCTGGCCCTGGTGGCGGACCTGTTGATCACCCCGGCGCTGATCGCGCTCTCCGCCGACGGCTTCCTCGCCCGCGGCACCGGCCAGGATGCGGCACCTCTGGGCCCCGGTCTGGCCGAAGAGCTCGAGTCGAATTGTTAACGAAAATTGACAACTGGATCTGATTAGTTAATTTTTGCGGGCCATGGACCTGACGGCCCGGACCCTGATCCTCGACCTGCTGACCACCGTTCGCCGCGGCGCGATGCCGGTCCGCGCCCTGTTGGAAGCCGGCGAGCTGTTCGGATTCGCCGCCAACAAC
>Ga0209954_1000195_pt1 | contig 11715 bp, 11 predicted proteins | sample SalPon2A_A_D2_MG_FD_185715 | JGI IMG/M metagenome (GOLD analysis project Ga0209954, IMG submission 185715) | Soil microbial communities from South San Francisco under conditions of wetland restoration - Salt Pond MetaG R2A_A_D2_MG (SPAdes)... | ecosystem: Environmental > Terrestrial > Soil >...
TCCGCCTCGTCGCCGACGATCTCGACCTCGATCAGCCCGGCGGCCAGCCCGGCGGCCGCCTCGACCGACTCCGAGAGGCGGCGCCGCAGCTCCGACTTCATCACCAGCCGGTCGACCACCACCGAGATGTCGTGTTTGAACCGTTTGTCGAGGACGATCTCCTCGTCGAGCCGGCGCAGCTCGCCGTTCACCTCGACCCGCGAGTAGCCCTCCAGGCGCATCTGCTCGAGCAGCTTTCCGTACTCGCCTTTGCGGCCCCGCACCACCGGCGCCATCACCATGAACTTGGTCCCGTCCTCCAGGGTCATCAGCCGGTCGACGATCTGCTCCTGGGTCTGGCCGGTGATCTCCTCGCCGCACTCGGGGCAGTGCGGGACCCCGATCCGCGCCCAGAGCAGCCGCAGGTAGTCGTAGATCTCGGTCACCGTCCCCACGGTCGAGCGCGGGTTGCGAGAGGTCGTCTTCTGGTCGATCGAGATCGCCGGCGAGAGCCCCTCGATCGAGTCGACGTCGGGCTTCTCCATCAGCCCCAGGAACTGGCGCGCGTAGGCGGAGAGCGACTCGACGTAGCGCCGCTGCCCCTCGGCGTAGATCGTGTCGAAGGCGAGGCTCGACTTGCCGGACCCGGAGAGCCCGGTGATCACGATCAGGGCGTCGCGCGGCAACTCGACGTCGATGTCCTTCAGGTTGTGCTCACGGGCACCGGAGATGACGATTCGCTCTGAAGCAGCCACGCCGTAGCGAGTCTACCGAGGCGAACAGATGTTCCCCGGGGGGCGAATTGGCTCGGACCCTCCCCTTGACCCGCCATGCGGGAAGAAATGCGCTCCCACCGACCTCTGGTCGAGCTGGCGGAAAGCCAACACGGCGTGGTGACCTTCGGGCAGCTGCGGCGTCTCGGGTTCTCGAAGGGGGCGATCGGGCGAGCCGGCGGCGCCGGCCGGCTGCACCGCGTCCACAAGGGCGTCTACGCGGTCGGCCGCCCGGACCTGCCGCGACGCGGGCGGTGCCTGGCGGCGGTCCTCGCCTGTGGCAAGGGCGCTGTCCTCAGCCACGCCTCGGCGGCCTGGCTCTGGGGACTCCGGCCCGAGCTGCCGGCGACGATCGACGTCACGGCTCCGAGCCGGGGCGGCGGCCACCCGGGCATCTCGCTGCATCACTCGGCGACGCTCGAGGCGGCGGAAATCGGTCGCCTGGCCCGGATCCCCGCAACGACCATGGAGCGGGCGATGCTTGACGCGGCAGCCACCGGAAGCACCCGGCAGCTCACCAATCTGGTCGAGCAGGCCGAGCGTCGCGGGATCCTGGACCTCGGCGCGATCGACACGATGCTGGCCCGACGCCGAGGCGACCGCGGGGCGGCCCGCCTGCGGCAAGCAACCGAGATCTACCGCGCCCCCGCCTTCTCGCGGGCTCGCTCGGAGCGCCTGTTCCTGGCGATGACCCGCGACGCCGGCCTGCCCCGACCGCTCCTCAACACCTGGGTCGAAAAGTGGGAGATCGACGCCTACTGGGAGAACGAGCGCTTCGCGGTCGAAATCGACGGCTGGAGCGCGCACCGGACGCGGCGGGCGTTCGAGGAGGATCACCTGCGCTGGGAGGAGATGAAGCTCGCCGGGATCGAGGTCGTCCCGATCTCCGCCCGCCGGGTGGAAACGCACCCGGGAGAGGTCGGCCGGCACCTCCACGTCCTCCTCAGCCGCCGCCGCGCCGAGCTCCGCCACCTCGGCCGAAGCTGAGTTTCTCTCCACCCAAGGAATGAGGCTGGAGATCTCTCCGCTATGCGGGGAGAACCTCAGTCTCAGCGACGGATGGAGAGAAAGTCAGCTTCAGCCGAGGGCGGTGGCTAGGCGGCGGCGGTAGGTGCGGGCGGCGGGGTCGGCCGGGTCGCCTTCGCTGAGGATGCCGACGACGGCGCGGCGCAGCAGGTCGCGGCGCTCCTCGGGATCGAGCGGGGCGGCCTCCCGCCGGCTCGGCCGGAGCGGCGCCGTTCGCTTCGAGCTCCTCGAGCAGAGCGTCGAGGGCGGCGCTGCGCTCGCCGCGGTCGGCGGCGGCGAAGGCGTTGGCGCCGATGCCGGCCCGCTGCAGCTGCACCCGGGCGGCGATCCCGGCGGCGGCGAAGTCGGCTTCCTCGTGGCCGGAGACCGCCTCGGCCGCCTCGTCGAGGGCGCCGCGCTCCAGCCGGGCGCGGCCGAGTGCCACCGCGATGTCGGCGCGGCGCGGCTCCAGCTCCGCCGCCTCGCGCAGCGAGAGCTCGTCGCCGGCGGCAAGCAGCTCGTCGGCGCGCGAGGGCGCCAGCGAGTCGAAGAACTCCTCCACCTTGGCCGGCGGCACCGCGCCGACGAACTCACTGGCGACGGCGCCGTCGCGGAAGGCCTTCACCGCCGGGATGCCCTGGATCCCGAACCGGGCCGAGAGGCCGGGGTTGGCGTCGGTGTCGACCTTGGCGAGCACGACCTTTCCGTCCCGGGCAGCCTCCGCGGCTTCCAGCGCCGGGGTGAGCTGGCGGCAGGGCCCGCACCACTCGGCCCAGAAGTCGACCACGACCGGCAGCTTGCGAGACCGCTCGACGACCTCGCTCTCAAAGGTCGCCTCGGTGACGTCGATCGGCATGCCCGAAGCTTAGATGGGGCGGTCCCGGCGGGGATGAAACGTCTTGTACTTTTCGCGGGCGCACAACCTCGGATGGTTGGCGCGCGATCTCGAAAAAGTTAAGTGAAATCCCCACCGGGACCGCCCCGGGGCTTGCTTGTCAGGCGTGCGCGGGCTCGCCCTCCGGCTGCGGCGCCTCGCGGCCGCGCGACAGCCAGCCCAGCGACCGCGGCAGGTACCAGTTGCGGTCGCCGAGCAGCTTCATCGCCGCCGGCAGCAGGATCGCCCGCACGATCGTCGCGTCGATCAGGACCGCCGCGGAGAGCCCGATCCCCATCTCCTTCATGTCGATCAGGGTCAGGGTCGCGAAGACCGAGAACACCGCGACCATCACGATCGCCGCGCTGGTCACCGTCCCCGCCGTGGCGACGATCCCCTCGCGAACCGCCTCGTCACTGGAGAGACCCCGGTCGACCCCCTCGCGGACCCGGCTGAGGATCAGCACGTGGTAGTCCATCGAGAGCCCGAACAGGATCACGAACAGGAACAGCGGCAGCCAGGAGCTGACGCCCCCGTTCGAGTGGAAGCCGAGCAGCGACTCCCCCAGCCCCTCCTGGAAGACGAGCACCAGGATCCCGTAGGCGGCGCCCACCGAGAGCAGGTTGAGCAGGATCGCCTTGATCGGGACGACGATCGAGCGAAAGGTGACCAGCATCAGCAGGAAGGCGAGCCCGAGCACGAAGGCGAAGATCAGCGGCAGCCGCTGCTTCAGCTGCGCGCTGAAGTCCGCCGACTGGGCGGCGCCGCCGGTGACGTTGACCTCGGCGGCGACGCCGTCGAAGGCCGCCGGGACCAGCACTCCCCGCATCCGCTCCAGGGCCGCGGTCGACTCCGCGTCGCTGCCGTCGCCGACCGTCGGCACCGTGACCACGGCGACCGTGCCGTCGGCGCTGGTCCCGAGCCCGACCGGGCCGGTCACCACCGAGTCGGCCGCAGCCTCGTGGCGCAACTGCGCGATCGCCGCCGCGACCGGGCCGGTGGTGACGTCGCCCGCCTCGACGACGACTTCGGAGGTCGCCCCCTCGCTGGGGAAGGCCTCGGTGACCCGGTCATACGTCTGGACCACCGGGATGTCGCGCGGCATGTCGTCGGGACCGCTGACCACCGTGTGCATGCCCAGCGCCGGGATCGCCAGCGCCACCAGCAGGCCGGCGGAGACGAGCAGGGAGACCAGCGGGCGGCGCATCACCGCGTCGACGACGCGGCTCCAGGCCACCTGCCCCCGCTGCCCCGCCCGCAACCGGCCAAGGAACGGGATCCGCCCCTTCTCGACCCTGTCGCCGAGCTTCGAGAGCACCGCCGGCAGCACCGTCACCGAAGCGAACATCGCCACCGCGACCACGGTCATCGTCGCCACCGCAAACGAGGTGAAGGTCGAGTCGCCGCTGAGCAGCATCCCGGCCATCGCCACGATCACGGTCGCCCCGGAGACCAGAACGGCCCGACCCGAGGTCGCCGCCGCAGCCGCCAGCGCCGCCTCGGCGGAGCGACCGCCCCGCCTCTCCTCGCGCTCGCGGCGCAGGTAGAAGAGCGAGTAGTCGACGCCGACCGCGAGGCCGACCAGGACGACGACGGAGGAGGCGCTGGGGTCCATCGGCACGACCTGGCTGACGACGCCGAGCAGGCCGATCGTCGCCGCCACCGCGGAGAAGGCGATCAGCAGCGGCACCAGGGCCGCGACCAGCGCCCCGAAGGCGAGCAGCAGGATCACCAGGGTGATCGGGATCGAGGTCGTCTCGGCCCTGCGCAGGTCGTCGGCGAAGACCGCTTCCAGCGCCTGGTTGGCGCTGGCTTCGCCGAACTGCTCGATCCGCAGCTCCGGATGGCGCTTCTGCGCCCGTTGGACCGCGGCCAGGCTGTCGCCGACCCTGGCTTCGGCCCGGTCGAAGTCACCGGGTATGACGAATTCAATCAGGGCCGAGTGGCGATCGGCGGATACCTGACCGCCGCCGTCAACGGGGGAGCTGACGTTGCGGACGCTGCGAACCGCGCTGAGGCTGCTGCCGACGTCGGCAAGCGCCGCCCTGAAGGCGGGGTCATCGACGGTCGAGCTCTCGCTCTGGACCAGCACGACCTCCGTGTTGGGGTCGAGGTTGGACCGGTCGAGCGCGATCTCGGCCCGACCGGACTCGCCGGACACAGTTTCGGCCGGGCTGAGCTCCTTCGTCCCGACCATGCCGCCGATCGTGAGGCTGGCGACCACGAAGGCCAGCCACCCGAAGATGGCGATGCGGCGGTGGGTGGCGCTCCAGCGGGCGGCTCGGGCTGCGACGTTCTTCCTGGGTTGCACTGGGTTCCTTTCGGAGGGGTGAATCGGACCTGTCCAGGCTCCCAACGCGGGGACCGGCTTCCAATGCGGCTGACAGGCGTCCCGGGGTTCGGGTTCCCAGCGGCGAGGGTGTGGCTACCCGTACCCACGGCGCCGTCGCGATCGAGGAAGATCGCACCATGCCCACCTCGGTCCTGATCGTCGACGACCACCCCAGCTTCCGGCTCAGCGCCCGGCGGATGCTGGAAGCCGACGGCTACGAGGTCGTCGGCGAGGTCGAGGACGGGTCCGGCGCCCTGATCGCGGCACACGAGCTCGCCCCGGACGTGGTCCTGCTCGACGTGCAGCTCCCCGACCTCGACGGCTTCGAGGTCGCCGAGCGGCTCGAGGAGGCGGGCGCCACGGCGGCGATCGTCCTCACCTCGACCCGCGAGGCCGCCGACTTCGGCGCCCGGATCGGGTCCAGCCCGGTCCGCGGCTTCGTCAGCAAGGGCGAGCTGAGCGGCGCGGCGATCGCGGCGCTGGTCGGGTGACGGCGGACACCCCACCGCGCCTGACCAGCCTCGGGCGAGCGCTGGCGGCGCTGGCCGTCCTCGCCGTGGCGATCGGCATCGCCTCGGTGACGATCGTCCTCAGCAGCGACCACACCTCCTCGCGCGGCTTCGCCGCCGCCCTGATCCTGATCGCCGGCTGGGGCTTCGTCGGCACCGGTCTCTACGCCTGGTACCGGCGCCCCGGCAACCGCACCGGCGTGCTGCTCACCGCGGTCGGCTTCACCTGGTTCTTCCAGGCGCTCGAATCCTCCGACAATGCCGCGATCTTCGCGATCGGGGCGATCGGGATAAACCTCCCCTTCGCGATCCTGATCCCTCGGGGCGGCTCGAGGGACGTCTGCAGCGGACGGTGGTCGCGGGCGCCTACTTCGTGACCGTGGTCCTGCAGTGGCTCTGGATCCCCTTCGTCAACCCCGAGCGACAGGGCTGCGAGGGCTGCCCGGAGAACCCGATCCGGATCGAGGGCCAGGAAGGGGTCGCCGACGCGGTCAACGCGGTCCAGACGGCGATCGCGATCCCGGTGGTCGCGGCGACGATCGCGATCATCTACCTGCGCTGGCGCCGCAGCCCGCCGAGCGAGCGCCGCGTCCTGACGCCGGTGATCGCGACCGGCGCCCTCGCCTTCGCGCTGCTCTTCGTGCTGCTGGTGCTCGACCCGGCCGGCGCGTCCGACGGGGCGCAGAGGGCGGTCTTCATCGCCGCCGTCGCCGCCTTCGCCTGCCTCCCCTTCGCCCTGCTCGCGGGCCTGCTGCGCTCGCGGATCGGCCGCGACGAGGAACTGCGCAGCGCGCTGACCGCCGAGAACGAGCAGCTGACCTCGGAGCTGCGCGCCAAGGTCGAGGAGCTGCGCGCCTCGCGGGCACGGATCGTCGAGGCCGGCTACGCGGAGCGGCGGCGGGTCGAGCGCGACCTCCACGACGGGGCCCAGCAGCGACTGGTGGCGCTGGCGATGAGCCTGAAGCTCGCCCGCTCGCGGCTCGAGGCCGACCCGCAGACGAGCGCCGAGCTGCTCGACGAGGCGATCGCCGAGCTCGGCGAGACGACCCGCGAGCTGCGTGAGCTGGCCCGCGGCATCCACCCCGCCGTGCTCAGCGACCGCGGCCTGGAGGCGGCGCTGGGCGCGCTCGCGGACCGCTCGCCGGTCCCCGTCGAGGTGGTCGGCACTCCGCCCGAGCGGCTGCCCGCCGCGGTCGAGTCGGCCGCCTACTTCGTCGTCGCCGAGGCGCTCACCAACGTCGCCCGCTACGCCGAGGCGGAGGCCGCCTCGGTGGAGCTCGGCCGCGAGGACGGGGCGCTCGCGGTCGAGGTCGCCGACGACGGCGTCGGCGGCGCCGACCCGACGGCGGGCACCGGTCTGCGCGGCCTCGCCGACCGGGTCGCAGCGCTCGGCGGCGAGCTCAGGGTCGAGAGCCCACCCGGCGGCGGCACCAAAGTTCGGGCCCGGATCCCGCTGGACGGGTAGCGTCTGGCGATGCGCGTGGTTCTCGCCGACGACTCGACCCTCCTCCGGGAAGGGGTCGCGAGGCTGCTGGAGGCGGCCGGGCTGGAGGTCGTCGGGCAGGCAGGCGACGCCGAGGACCTGCTGCGCAAGGTCCGCGCCCACAAGCCCGACGTCGCCGTGGTCGACGTGCGGATGCCGCCGACCCACACCGACGAGGGCCTGCGGGCGGCGCGCCAGATCCGCGACGAGCTGCCCGACGTCTCGGTCCTGGTCCTCTCCCAGTACGTCGAGGTCGCCTATGCGCGCGACCTGCTGGCCGAGAGCGCCGAGGGGCTCGGGTACCTGCTCAAGGACCGGGTCACCGACATCGACGCCTTCGCCGAGGCGGTGCGGCGGGTCGGCGAGGGCGGGACCGCGCTCGACCCCGAGGTGGTCTCGCAGCTGCTCGGGCGCCGCCGCCGCGAGGACCCGCTGGGCGAGCTGACCGGGCGCGAGCGCGAGGTCCTGGGGCTGATGGCCGAGGGCCGCTCCAACGCGGCGATCGCCGCCGAGCTGGTGGTCACCGAACGCGCCGTCGAGAAGCACGTGACCGGCATCTTCGCCAAGCTCGGCCTGACCGCCGGCGGCGAGACCCACCGCCGCGTCCTCGCCGTCCTCCGCTACCTGGACGGCGCCCCCTGATCCGTGCCGGGGCCAGAGCGGTGCGCCTGGCCAAGCAGATCAAGGACGAGAGAGGGAGTGTGCTCCGCACACGACCGAACGAGGACGCAGAGATGTGCCGGCCAGAGTGCCGCTCAGGCCCCGGCCGTCATCCCGTCGAGATCCCGGCGCAACTCCTTGATCTCGTCGCGCAGCCGGCCCGCCTCCTCGAAGCGGAGGTCGTCGGCGGCGGCCAGCATCTCCTCCTCCAGCGCGACGATCGTCTTCTCCAGCTCCTCCGGGCTGGAGTGCTCGGCGGCGCTGCGGCGGCGGCGCTTGGCCGGCGCCCTGTCCTCCATCGCCAGGAACTCGGCCATCTCGGAGATCCCCTTGCGCACCGTCGCCGGGGTGATCCCGTGCTCCTCGTTGTAGGCGAGCTGGATCGCGCGGCGGCGGTCGGTCTCGCGCATCGCCGCCTGCATCGCATCGGTCTCCCGGTCGGCGTACATCACCACCCGGCCGTTGACGTTTCGCGCCGCCCGCCCGATCGTCTGCACCAGGCTGGTCTCGCCGCGCAGGAAACCCTCCTTGTCGGCGTCGAGGATCGCGACCAGCGAGACCTCGGGCAGGTCGAGCCCCTCGCGCAGCAGGTTGACCCCGACCAGGACGTCGTACTCGCCGAGCCGCAGGTCGCGGACGATCTGGATCCGTTCCAGGGTGTCGATCTCGGAGTGCAGGTAGCGGACCCGCACCCCGTACTCGAGCAGGTAGGCGGTCAGGTCCTCGGCCATCTTCTTGGTCAGCGTGGTGACCAGGGTGCGGTCGCCGGCCTCGGCCACCTTCTTCACCTCGTTCATCAGGTCGTCGATCTGGTTCCTGGTCTCGCGCAGCTCGATCGCGGGGTCGATGATTCCGGTCGGGCGGACGATCTGCTCGACGATCCGTGTCGACTCGGCTTTCTCGAACGGCCCCGGGGTCGCCGAGACCATCACCAGCTGGTCGACCCGCTCCAGGAACTCGTCGAACTTGAGCGGCCGGTTGTCGATCGCCGAGGGCAGCCGGAAGCCGAAATCGATCAGCGTCTGCTTGCGCGAGCGGTCCCCCTCGTACATGCCGCCGATCTGCGGCACCGTCTGGTGGGACTCGTCGACGAAGACGACGAAGTCGTCGGGGAAGTAGTCGATCAGCGTGTGCGGCGGGCTGCCGGGCGGACGGCCGTCGAGGATCCGCGAGTAGTTCTCGATCCCCGAGGTGAAGCCCAGCTCCTTCAGCATCTCGATGTCGTAGGCGGTGCGCTGCCGCAGCCGGTGCGCCTCCAGCTGCTTGCCCTCGGCCTCCAATTCCGCGGTCCGCGATTCCAGTTCGGCGCGGATTTCCTCGACCGCCCGCTCCAGGGTCTCGTCGCGGGTCACGTAGTGGGAGGCGGGCCAAACCGAGACGTGGTCGATCGTGTCGAGCACCTCGCCGGTCAGCGGGTCGAAGTGCTGGATCCCCTCGATCTCCTCGCCGAACAGCGCGATCCGGTAGGCGGACTCCGCGTAGGAGGGCATGATCTCCAGCACCTCGCCGCGCACTCGGAAGGAGCCGCGCCCCAGCACCGAGTCGTTGCGCTGGTACTGCATCTTGACCAGCTTGCGCAGCACCTCGTCGCGGTCGATCTGCTCCCCGACCTTGAACAGCTGCATTTTTTCGTTGTAGACCTGGGGCGAGCCGATCCCGTAAATGCAGGAGACCGAGGCGACGATGATCACGTCGCGGCGCGCGAACAGCGCCGAGGTGGCGGCGTGGCGGAGGCGGTCGATCTCGTCGTTGATCGAGGAGTCCTTCTCGATGTAGAGGTCCTGGGCCGGGACGTAGGCCTCGGGCTGGTAGTAGTCGTAGTAGGAGACGAAGTACTCGACCACGTTGTCGGGGAAGAACTCGCGGAACTCGTTGCAGAGCTGCGCGGCCAGCGTCTTGTTGTGCGCGATCACCAGCGAGGGCCGCTGCACCGCGGCGATCGTCGCCGCCATCGTGAAGGTCTTGCCGGTCCCGGTGGCGCCGAGCAGGGTCTGGAACCGCTCCCCGGCCGCCAGCCCCTCGGCCAGCCCGGCGATCGCCTGCGGCTGGTCGGCGGTCGGCGTGTAGGCGGGGTTGAGCGTGAACTCCGGCACGTGCGATCAACATAGCGGGCCGCCAACCCCCAACCTCATCGCGTGGTTCCTTATTGGCCGTATGCGTGAAAAAGGAACCACGCGATGGGAGACTTGGGGCGATGAGGCTCTCGCGTGCCGCGCTTGCCGCTCTCTTCGCCTTCACCGGGGCGATGCACTTCCTGCGGCCGCGTTTCTTCGAGGCGATCGTGCCGCCGCCGGTACCGCCGCGCGAGGCGGTCGCGATCAGCGGCGCCGCGGAGCTGGTGGGCGCCGCCGCCGTCCTCCATCCCACCAGCCGCCGGTTCGGCCGCTGGTGGCTGCTCGGCCTGCTGCTCGCCGTCTTCCCCGCCAACGTCCACATGGCGGTCAACCCGGACCGGATCGACGGCCTCGACCTGCGCCGGGTGCCGCGCTGGGCGCTCTGGGCACGGTTGCCGCTGCAGCCGTTGGCGATGCTGTGGGTCTGGGGCGCGACGCGCCGCTGAGGCACGATCGGGCGAACTCAACGGGTACCAGTAAGACACCGTTCAACGGTGGAAATCCTTTGTCTGTAGAGCTACTGTCTCTCGGCACAGAAACTCCACCGCCATGGACAAACGAGACAGATTCGCCGTCAACCTGCGCCAAGCGCGCCACGCCAAGGGCATGTCCCAGGAAGAGCTTGGCTTCCGCTGCGACCTGCACCGGACCGAGATCTCGCTGCTGGAGCGAGCCGGCCGCGAGCCTCGCCTCGGAACGCTGGTCAAGCTGGCGACCGTGCTGGAGACCACTCCCGATGCGCTCTGCGCCGGGATCCGGTGGCAGGAGAAACCGCAGCGCTTCAAGATCGAGCGGCCGCCGAAACCGGCCAAGTAGTCGCGGCTAGCCGAAGAAGCGTTCGATCACGCCCTGGGCGGGGCCGAAGAAGCCTTCGACGTTCTCGAGCAGCGCCGAGGCGTCGTTGATCAGCGCGATCGCCTGATCGAGCGGGATCTCCTCCAGGGTGGAGCGCAGCGGTCCGGCCAGCAGCGGGGTCAGCGCCCCCGCCGCCTCGGCATCGTCGACCGCGCGGAGCAGCCCGGCTCGAACCGCCCGCGCCAGCTTCTCGTCGTCGATCCCGTAGCGGCGCCCGAACCGCTCCCGCGCCTCGGGGGTGGCCAGCGCCCGGGCCAGCGTCTCGCGGCTGACCCCGAGCTGACAGGCGGCGCCGTCGAGCGCCGAGAGCGAGAACTGCTCGGCGAGCTGCTGCAGGCTCCCGGGGTCGCGCCACTCGCGCGGCTCGCACGGGTCCTGCGCCTTCTGCGGCTCATAGGAAGCGCCGCCCGCCAGCAGGTAGACGCCGACCAGGACCAGCGCCGCCGCCACTGAACCCCCGACCAGGAGGCGCCCGCGGGTCACAGGTCGAGCCTCCGCGCCAGCCCGATCGGGATCAGCGCCAGCAGGCCGATCAGCGCCCCCAGCCCGAACGAGGGGCTGAAGGCGTGGGTGGCGCCGCGGTTGAGCTGCTCCTGCAGTTCATCGCGCAGCTGTTCGACGTCGGCCCGGTCCTCGGGGTCGTCCGGCAGCGGCCGGAAGGCCGGCCCGATCGTCGGCACCCGGCCCGTCTCCCCCTCCAGGCGCTCGGCGATCCGCCGCGCCAGGCCGAGCTTCAGCAGCGGCTCGACCGGCGAGTCGAGGATCACCGCGGTGCCGGCTTCGATCGCCTCGGCGCGCTGGTCTTCGATGTCGGCGGTGAAGATCGGGGTCAGCGCCAGCAGGCCGATCACGACGCCGGCGTGGCGGGCGGAGATCGTCCAGCCGCCGTGGATCGCCTGCGGGGCGCGGCCGCTCAGCGCCGTCTCGGTCAGCGCCGAGAGGACGAGTGAGAGTCCGACGCCGATCAGCAACTGCGGCGGCAGGGTCAGCGCCACCTCGGCCTTCGGCAGCAGCGCCAGCCCGGCGAGGCCGCCGGAGACGAGGATCGCCCCGGCCGCGGCGCGGGCCCGGGCGTCGGGGACGTGCGGGCCGAGGCGGCTGCCGAGAATCGCCGCCAACGGCATCGCGGTG
>Ga0209954_1000202_pt1 | contig 11594 bp, 15 predicted proteins | sample SalPon2A_A_D2_MG_FD_185715 | JGI IMG/M metagenome (GOLD analysis project Ga0209954, IMG submission 185715) | Soil microbial communities from South San Francisco under conditions of wetland restoration - Salt Pond MetaG R2A_A_D2_MG (SPAdes)... | ecosystem: Environmental > Terrestrial > Soil >...
AAATTCTTGATGATCATAGGTGTGAATTGCCAACTTGGGAAGAAGTAGCTTTCTTATACAAAAATAAAATGTGGGGTTCACGTGTTATACTATCTTCAGATGAATCTGAAAACCTCGTCAATAATAAGGTATTGATACTTGAAGATCAGAACCAATTTCAAATTGAAACTATTACAAATCAAAGTATGATTGATCAAAAATTTGGAGAATAAAATGTCAAAAGCACAAAGATATGGAACTACAGAAATTGAAGAACATGCAGAACAGTCTCAAAGGGCACATGAAATTGTTCAGGAAATTCTTAATTTTGGTGTAACACAAAAACAATTACTGTTAATAATAAAAAGACTGGCACTAAATTTAGAAAATGGTTCACATATGAAACAATTGGCTAAATTAGCGGACAAATGCATAAAAGATGGACTTATTACAACAGCTTCATCTGGAAAATCGCCCATACTTAATGAGTAGAGGAATATGGGCAGACCAATAGCACCAGAAACACCAAAAAACATATCAGGAACAGAAAATTCGGGCGATTATTGGGAAGAAGAAAATCCAGTTGTTCAATTAGCCCACAAGCGAACCATAATGCTCGCTGGAGACATTACCGAAGGATCTGTTGCTATAACGATAGCTCATATTCTAAATTTGTCTAATGAATCCAATAAACCAATTAAGCTAATAATAAATACAGAGGGTGGTTCTGTAGATGAAATGTTAGCTTTATACGACATTATTCAGTTTGTACCAACTCCCATACATACTGTTGGATTAGGAAAAATTATGAGTTGTGGCTTATTTCTGTTAGCAAGCGGAGAAAAGGGACAAAGAAAAATTGGGAAAAATGCCCGGGGAATGTATCATATGATCTATGGAGACATTCATGGAAATGTGTTAGACTATGAAAGAGAGGGAAATGAAACAAAAAGAATGCAACAACAAGTTAATTCTATTTTGTCTAAACACTCTAAACTAACAGAAAAAGAATTAGATGAAATGATGAAAAAAAACGAAGACATTTATTTAACATCAGAAAAACTGATAAAGGTAGGCGTAGCAGATGAATTCCTTGGTTCGTAATATTACGTGTGATAATGATATTCTACATTTAGCAAAAAGTGGAGATTATAGATTTTTGATTGATTTTATGTCTTCAGACGAAACAAAAGATTTACTTAAGAGTTTTGCTTTAGAATATGGTGGAAAATATCTAGAAAAAACAATAGAACTAAAAAATATTCTAAAAAATGTTCTTATTAATGAAAAGTATAGTCTTTTAGTAAAAGAGGGAGCTCTTTATGGATTAGAAGATTTTGCTTACGTAAAAGAATATAGATATGAGCTAAAAGATTTTTTCAATAATCTATTAGAAACCTCAAAGGATGCAATTATAAAAAATTTTTCCGAGGAAATTGTTGAAGATATAGAGGATGGACTTTACGAATAAAAAATATAACAATATTGCTGAATGTCTCCTCTTTTTAAAGAAGAAATAGAAGAATATGTCAATTCAAAAGAATATAAAAGAATTGATGAAGAAATTACAAAAGCTATTGAGGAATCAAAAAAACTCGCTGAAGATGTAGAAAAATACATAGGAGGTGTTATAATCCCTCCTAGGAGAATTACATTTTCTAAATGAAATATTACTACAAGAAGTATTTTCCCTTTAAGACTCCACGAAAAGAACAAGACGAAGCAATTAAATTTGCTTTAAAGTCTTTTATAGAAGAAGATAAGAGATTTGTTATATTAGAAATGCCCACCGGTACTGGAAAAAGTGGGTGTGCTTTAACGATATCTAAATTTCTTCAAAATCACTATAGGTGGACAAAAAAACAAAGCGAAAATTATAAAGTAGGAGCATATTTTTTAACAACTCAAAGGTTATTACAAGATCAATATGAAAATGATTTCGGACCACCACATGGTGATATGCAATCGATTAAGTCTGCAACAAATTATAAATGTCATTATCTTAGAGGGAATACTTGTTCCGAAGGTCTACAACTTTTAAAAGAAACAAAAGCTGATTCTCCATTCAAGCGATCATGTGGAAATGGTAATTGCAAATACCTTTGTCAAAAAAGGTTTTTCCTTGAATCAATGAGCTCTATTACTAATTTTCCTTATTTTCTTACGGAAACAACTCATGTGGGAGGAATTGCACCAAGAAAGGTTCTTGTAATAGATGAGGCTCACAATTTAGAATCTGAAATAGGAAAGCATGTTGAAGTCGTAATCTCAGAAAATTTTGCTAATAGAATATTAAAAATTGATATGCCTAATACTCAATCTATGAAAAGATCGTTTGATTGGGTAAAAGAAAAATATCGGGAAGCAATAGTAAGATGTTTAAATGAATATCTTGAAAAACAAGCTGAACTTGTTGATGTAGAAGGAAGATCTTCAGAAAATTATAAAAAACTTCTAAAGCAAACTGATAAAATCCAGTCTCACCTATCAAAGGTTGATAACTTTATTAGAATTTATGACAAAAACAATTGGATTTTTAATGTTATTGAACCACAAGGAATGGCTGGAAGAAAATTTGAATTTAAACCAATTGACATTGGAGAATTTGCTGAAAAATTCGTTTTTCGTTATGGGGCGAAAGTATTATTAATGTCAGCCACCATTTTGAACAAAGAAGCTTATTGTGAGTCAATAGGGGTCAATCCTAAGGACGTTGCTTTTATTTCATTAGATTCACCATTTCCAACTGAAAATAGACCCATTTATTTTCTTCCTGCTGGAAAAATGAATATGAATAACATTGATAAATCACTTCCCAAAATGAAGGCTATAATAACTGATATCCTATCTGTTCATAATAATGAAAAGGGAATAATTCACTGTAGAACATTCAAAATAGCAAGATATATAAAAAATAATATAAAATCAAACAGATTACTAATTCATAGTACAGAAAATAAAGATTTTACTTTAAAAGAGCACCTAACAAGTGATAAGCCAACAGTTTTTATTTCTCCTTCATCAACCGAAGGTCTCGATCTAAAAGGCAATTTGAGCAGATTCCAGGTAGTTTGCAAAATATATTGGCCTTATTTAGGGGACAAATTAGTTTTGGCTCGTAAACAAAAACATAAAAGGTGGTATGCTTATCAAGCAGCCAAAGCGATTGTTCAATCTCTTGGTAGATCAATCAGAAACGAAAATGATCATGCAGTATCATACATATTAGATGAATCATGGGAGTCATTTTATAGAAATAATCAAGATTTATTCCCTAATTATTTTAAGAAAGCATTACAATAAACAGGAAAAAAATTATGTCAGATAAAAAAACATCACTTGAACTTGAGCTAGAGGAACAACGTAATCCTGATCTATTAGATCGATATGACGAGGTATTAAATCTATTAGAAATGGCTAAATTACCGCTTGCAAAAGCAGTAAGGAAAGGAACAAAACAAGCAGGAGTTTCAGCGAGAAGGGCGCTTAGAGAAGCTCAGAGAATGCTAAAAGAAATTTCAAGTGAAAGTCTCGTTGTGCAAAGAAAAGTTAAAGCTTCAAGACCACCACATGGAAACACAAACGGTCCCGGAATTCGTGCGATGCAAGAAGCTAGGCAAAGAAAACTAGAAGCTGAAAGAGAAGAAGACGAAGACGAAGTCTAAATAATGAAAAGTCAATAGTTTTACTTATTTTTATGAAGTAATAAAAATATATTATTTTCATAACTTTTCTATTTAAAAATGTTTCTAAATATAGAAATATTTAATAGAAGGAGCTTATAATAATATGGCAAGAAATAACATTAGAAGACAAATGACAGGGAAGGGATGGAAGCATACCAGAGCTCATACAGCCGATTCTGACGGAAATATAATCAATCCACAGCCAATGCCGGTAGAAAATAAAAAAGAGGCTGAGAAAGGCACTCAGACGCCAGAAGTGGTAGAGTTCGTAAAGGCGGACAGACCGGTTGTTGAAGAGGTAATGCCTGAACCAAAAAGGCAAAAAGAAAATCAAGAAGTTCTCAACGACAACGGTTCCGACAATAAACCAAAGGAAGAATCATTGCCAAAGACAAAACCTGAAGTTCTATCCAGCGATAAAAAAGAAAATAAAATAAAGTCAAAGAAAAAGTCCTCAAAAAAGAAAAAGGGGTCAAAAAATAGAAAAAAGACTACAGTTCGTCGAACTCAGAAGACAAAAGAGACTGAATAACTTCTGATCCCTTCGCATCTTGATCTATCTTTTTTACAACTTCTTTTAAGATCTGGCAAACACGCATTCTAGTCAAGCCAAAATATTTGCCAATTTCTTCTTGTTTGTGAGGACCATTTCTTTTTGCACACAAAATTACACAATTGTTATTTTTGGAACTATTAAACCAACTAGAACAAGATCTCTTTTGACAATTCAAATTTAATTTATCATGCACTGCAAAACATGTAGTATTTTTTATAACATTAAGTTTCTTTTTATTAGTTGGTTTAGTAGACATAATATTATCTTATAATACCGATATTAAATTTGTAGTATTTATTTTTGAAATAGGAAAAGAAAATTGAGCAACAAAAAAATTTATGTTCTTGATACTAATGTGTTGGTGGAGTCGGCTGAAGCTTTATTTCATTTTGAAGATAATGATATTGTTTTACCATTTAAAGTTATTGAAGAATTAGATAAGCTAAAAACTAGACAGGGGACTGTTGGACAGGAAGCCCGTAAGACAATCCGATATCTAGATGAGCTGAGAGAGTCTGGTGTCCTCACAGAAGGCGTCAAATTAAATCATGGTGCCATGGGCACTCTTTCTGTGAAAGATTATAGGATTTGTTGTGAGTCCCCTGATGACGTAATCATTGAAACAACATTAAAGCTTAAGGGGAAAAATAAAAATAAAGAAGTTATATTAATAACTAACGATCTCAGCATGAGGCTGAAAGCCGATATTCGTGGTCTATCAACTTCTTCTTTTATTTGGGAAGGTCAACCAAAGAAGTTTGAAGAAATTTATTCTGGTGCTATGAGAATTGAATTAGATTCAGAACTCATAGACAAAATCTATAAAAATAAAAAAACCAAATTACCTAAAAAGATCTTAGAAAAATATGATTTTAAACCAAATCAATTTATTATTGGAAAAGAAGGAGATGGACCTTCTGTAATATCAAGATTCAAAAATGATTACTTACATTTATTAAAAGTAGAAGATAAAACAACAGTTTCAGGACTGAAGCCAAGAAATAAAGAACAAAGATTTTCTTTAGATGTTTTGTTAGATCCAGATATCAAATTAGTTACACTAATAGGAAGAGCTGGATCAGGAAAAACATTATGTGCTGTTGCAAGCGCATTAGAACAAATACAAAAAAGAAAATATAAAAGAATTATAATATCAAGACCAATTCAGACCCTTGGTAAAGATATTGGATATCTACCAGGTAGTTTATATGAAAAATTAGAACCATGGATCCAACCAATTAAAGATAATTTACTATATCTTTGTGATGGAAATTATAGAGAAGTACAAGACTATTTTGATGAAGGAATTATTGAAATTGAGTGTCTCTCATATATCAGAGGACGATCTATTCCTAATAGTTTTTTGATCATTGATGAAACTCAAAATCTTTCAGCTACAGAAATTAAGGCAATTATTACAAGAGTTGGCAATGGATCAAAAATTGTTTTTACAGGAGATGTAGAACAAATTGATAATCCATATTTTGATCCTATGTCTAATGGATTAACATATTTGATTGAAAGATTTAAAGATCAAGATATCTCTTCACATATAAAACTAATAAAAGGTGAAAGAAGTAGCCTTGCCACTTTAGCTTCAGAATTGTTGTAATTAATTTGTTCCATTTCTTTAATTTATGTGAGGTTTCTCACATGACTAAATTGGAGAAAAATTTAAAAATAGACAAATTCGCTGATTTTTAACGAAAAAATATGATAAAATCAAGGCTCTATCAAGTCGCCCGCTAGGGGGGAAGGGTCCCCTGCCACCCCTCAATATCTATTCTTCTCTCTCTCTCTCCGAAAGGAGAGAGGCTGAAGGAGAAAAGAAATATTCTCTTCGTTCTTGTAGGTATTACACCCCTAGGCGCGTACGCGCAATTGGGGGTTTAAGAAAGACTTAAATATTGTAGAAAATTTTACAGAAATAATTCCCTTTACAAATTTCTAAAGTATGATAAAATTAACTTTGTATTTAATTGTTGTGGGGGATCTTTTGGTTCTTTTCTCTTAATTTTAAGGGGGCGTTTAAACGCCCCCTTAATTAATTTTATTAAATTAAACAATTTAATAAAGCATTTAAATCCGTTAACGGATTAACGGATTAACGGATTAACGGATTAACGGATTAACGGATTAACGGATTAACGGATTAACGGATTAACGGATTAACGGATTAACGGATTAACGGATTAACGGATTAAAATGCTTTTATTTTTTCAACTGTTTTGATCCTACTATTTGTATTATACTTGGATTGTATAAAACATAATGTGTTGATGATCCTGTTTGAACTATAATTCCATCAATTCCTACTTTTATACAATTAGAACAAAAGTCTTTTTCTTTTTGTTTATAAGTTTCAATCCAGACCGATTGAAGAGCTTCAGTCATATCGTCATTGTTTAAAATAGAATCTAATAGCATTTTGTATGCTTCTTTAGGATCTTCGTCCCAGTCTGAAAGTGAACCAGTAAGATCGGGTGCAGATTTAAGCAATTGTTCTATTTGATCCTGATTGATTTCAATGTCTTTAGGAACTAAATTAGAAGTATTGATTAAATTTAGTTTGTAAACATAACCATCAGGATAAGAATAATTTCTTGCTTCTTTTGGATCGTTTGTTAAGTAAATTCCTGGTCCCAATTGGTTATTAGCGTCAAAATTTACATAATCTAATACAAATTTACTAAATTTGTATTTTGAACCATGATAAAGAAAATTATTTTTGTTTTCTAATAAGTTTCTTATGTATAGTTTCAGCAATTCCATAACAATTATAAATAATTACTAAAAACTTTACCTAAAATACAATTAGCTACATTAACTTTTTTGTTGTTGTGTGATATAATAACATCTTAATTTTGAAAATAGCGTAAAAACAAATTTTCAAAAATTTATTATATCACACAAAAAAGGGTTAAAATTAGAATGTGGCTAAATAACAACATTTTTGGGAAAAAACAAATATCAATACCTAATTCAGCTGAAGTTATTTTTGTTAGTGATTTGTTTGTTGATCAGTACTCAAATGGTGGAGCTGAAAAAACTAGTGAAGCGCTAATTGACAGTTCTCAATTTGAGGTATATAAGCTTCAATCTAAAGATTTAACAATGGAAATTTTGGAAAAATATTACCAGAAATACTGGATATTTGGGAATTTTTCAGGATTAGATCTGAAACTGATACCAACAATAATAAAAAATTTAAAATATTCATGTATAAGCTATGATTATTCTGTATGTTCATATAGAAGCTATGACTTACATAAAGAAAATGAGGGAAGTGAATGTGGATGTGAATATACAACTAGAGGGAAATTAATTTCTTCTTTTTTGTATGGAGCTAAACATTTGTTTTGGATGTCAGAAAAACAAAAAGCTTTATATAATCAAAAGTTCCCATTTCTTTCAGAAATTCCTGACACTGTTTTATCTTCTGTGTTTGATAATGATTGGTTTGTAAAAATTAAATTTTTAAGAGAAAAATATAAAGACGAGGAAAAAAGTGGTGCTATTTATTTGAGTTCTCCATCATGGATAAAGGGTGCAAGTGAGTCAAAAGATTGGATAGAAAAAAATCTTCCAGAGGAATCTTCGGAAGGACTGTGGGGATTGTCATATGATAAGATGTTAGAAAAAATGGCTCAATCTAAATATTTTGTTTCTTTGCCACCAGGGGGAGATACCTGTCCTAGATGTGTTTGTGAAGCAAAATTGCTTGGGTGTAAACTGGTGCTTAATGAAAATGTTCAACATAAAAATGAAGAATGGTTTTCAACAGAAGAAACAAAAAAAGAAAAAGTTAATGACGTAGAAATCTTTGATGTTGCTTCTGAAAATGAGATTCTTGAATGTGAATCTTATTTGTATGCATCAAGGAAATTTTTTTGGAATCAAATCAAAAAAGATATGGACTACAAACCAACCCTTAGTACATATTATTATTTGAGAAATGTTAAAACTCAAAAATATCCTTGGAGAAGTTCGATAAGATCCACATTAGATATTTCAGATGAGGTTGTTATATTGGTTGCTTTAGATGATAATGGTGATGACGATGGAACTTGGTTAGAAGTTAAAAAGTGGGCTGAAAAAGAGCCAAAATTAAAGATTGCATCTACAAAAATAAATTGGAATCATTCAAGATTTGGGCGTTTTGATGGTGAGCTTAAAGCTATGGCTCGTGATTTGTGTTCTGGTGATTATTGCCTGCAAATGGATTCAGATGAAATTCTGCATGAAGACGACGTTGATAAATGGAAAAAGTTAATTGAGAATTTTCCAAAAGATTTTGATTTATTAGCTTTACCAATTGTTGAATTTTGGGGACACAAAGGAAAGTTTAGGATGGATGTAAATCCATATAAACTAAGACTTAGTAAGGGAAATAAAAAAGCTGGATATATTACACACGGAATTCCTAAACACCTAATAGCTTATGATGAAAATAATGAATTATATTGTGGGGTTCCTGGTGCTGATGATGGTTGTTCCTATATCCACAGTGAAACAAAAGAACCAATAATAAACTGTGGAAATTTTTATACGAAAGATGTTCATTATGTTAGATTAAGTGGATTGAATGGAAATGAAGAGCATCAAAAAGAATATGAAAATTGGATTAACAATATTTTAGAATCACCATTTCCTATAATTTGGCATTATTCTTGGAAAGATCTGCCAAGAAAAATAAGGACCTATAGAGACTATTGGACAAAACATTGGAATTCGCTTTTTAATCAAAGCTTAGAAGATACTGCTGAAACGAACATGTTTTTCAATAAGCCTTGGAGCGAAGTTTCAGAGGAAGAAATAGAAGAACTTGCTGAAAGATTAGAAAGAGAAACTGGTGGACATATCTTTCATTCAAAAATAGATTTCAGCAAACCTATTCCTAGTATAACAATTAATAAAAATGGTCCCATTGTTTTGATCGAAAAATAGTCTAAAGATTTAGAATGAGAATGATATCATATGACTATGAATAATCATATATCGAAAAAAACGTTATCCATATCTGAGGTTATTAACATATGTAGAGAGTTTTCTTCAGAAGTATATAATACCAATAAAAAAGAATACGCTCGAAGAAACCAAACAAATGAAGAGCAAATTAAATCTCAAATTTCATTAGGGAAAATGGCGGAATTTTTTGTTGACCTATTTCAATCAAAAGACGTTTTAGATGATGAAGTAGTAATTCAGGTTGGAAATAAGGTTGGAAAAATTAAGGTTCTTGCCCTATAAAAGGGCTTGACAAAGTTTCGGTTAAAATGTAAAGTCTTTGACTATGAATAAAAGATATTATGATATAGTCAAAGACTTTACATTTTGTAATTTGTGTGGAGCTAAACCTAAAGAAAGTTGCAAAAACATAAATTACAAAAACAAAAAAACACCAATAAAAAGCCATCATAAGATAAGATTTGAAAATTATTTTTTTAGAGACTTTGAAGGTAAGGGAAAGGAAAAAAGGCTTTCATTTGATGAGGCAAAAAGATTTTTGTTGAAGACATCAGATTCAGGATTATGGTTTGATGAAGGTGTTTTTCGTATTGTTAAAGATGTTGAAAATGGAAGAACTGATATTGGTCGAATAACCTTAAAATCAATGAAAAGAATGAAAAGAGAAAAAATTATTGGACCAAACATTTATGGTGGATTTAAAGAAAAAAGAAGAATATATCCAAGGTCAAAAGACACGAAATTGACTGAAGAAATGAAACTAGGGTTTCAGCCTGGTTCAGAGTTATATCATTATCTATAAAAAAATGAAAAACAAAAACAAAAACATTGAAATAATGCAGTATATTCTTGACAGATGTCGTGATATTGATCATATAATAGAAAATAAAGAGTTAAAAGAAAATTATTTAAGGATTGAGGCAAACAAGAATTTAGATTCATTTAAAATTGGAATTTATTGGTGCAATAACATTGTGTATTTATTAACAGGAATGAACATGTTGGGGTTACAGGGTTCAGAAAACAATGGATATATTACAATATATGAAACAAACACAAACAACAATATAAAAATTGATTACAGTCTAAATAATTTGATTGCACTTAAAGGTAATGTAGAGACGTTACTAGATAACGTTTTTGAAAAAACCTTTTTTGCAATTAATATGAAAACAATGAAGGGGAAGATCAGTCGTATTGATCGCTAAGCTTTTTTAGTTTTCTATCAACAGCTAATAAGACAGACAAAATCACGTTAGGGTGTATAACTTCTGATTATTCATAACGTATAAAGACACAAGTTAAAGATTTTACGAGGAAAAATGAAAAAGGGATATAGACTTGAAATACAAAAAGACTTATCTGATTTTGAATTAGAGATAGCAAAACAAGAATGTAAATTCTTTAAAAAGATGGTACAACAAAATAATGGTATGTGGAATAACGTTTCAAGGGGTGGGTGGAAACATGGAAAGCCATTAGCAAGGAATGAACATGGAAGTTTAATTTATGTTACTCATGTTCGTAGTGGATCAGCAATAGAAACAGATTTAGTTTTTAGGCGTTTATCAAAAACAAAAAGAATATTCGGAGTAGTAAAAAGAAATTTGCTAGTTAGCAAAGAAGATGGTAAGAGGGGAAAAGAAATAAAAAATTCAAGCTGTTCATGTAGAGAGTGTCTTGGTGGAACCAAGGTTAAAATGGATCCAGTAGAAACATTTACATATTATGAAGAAGGAGAAATTAAGGGATGACCGAAAGGAAAATAACATAATGAAAATTATAAATGCTGAAGTAATAGCTTCATTACCTTTGTCAAAAGATCGTAAAGTAGATATACGCTCTTTTGAAAGGGCTGTTAGTCAACTACCCCCATGACAAGCATGGGGGCTTAAAAGGAGTACAAAAGCCCAATTGGAAACAATTAAGACTAAACAGTTGACTAGACTACGGAATGTACGTTTGTACAAGTCCAAACTGAATCAACTTCTGGTGGCACAGAAAAAAATGTCTCGGATGCTTCCCAAGTCCGGACCTCTTTGTTGATCAGTGTCGAAGGGAAATATACACAAGGCCTTTACGGGCATTTTTTATAAGAAACATGATACCAGTAATAGATAAACACCAATTACCTTTAATGCCTACAACAGAAAAAAGGGCAAGAAAGTTAATTGAGACAAGTAAAGCAACTCCCTTTTGGAAAAAGGGAATATTTTGTATTAGATTAAATTTTGAGCCTTCTAGCAGAAACAAACAGCAAATTGTTGTTGGAATTGACTCAGGCTCAAAAAGAGAAGCTTATACGATAAGAAGTAAAAAACATACGTTATTAAACATTCAAACAGAAACGCCTGTTTGGGTAAAAAAGAAAGTTGAAACAAGGCGAAATGCCAGAAGAGCAAGAC
>Ga0209954_1000210_pt1 | contig 11398 bp, 9 predicted proteins | sample SalPon2A_A_D2_MG_FD_185715 | JGI IMG/M metagenome (GOLD analysis project Ga0209954, IMG submission 185715) | Soil microbial communities from South San Francisco under conditions of wetland restoration - Salt Pond MetaG R2A_A_D2_MG (SPAdes)... | ecosystem: Environmental > Terrestrial > Soil >...
ATATTAATGATACAGCTGGTGCGGCAACAACATTGACTGTGCATAACGTTCACATTAGAGAAAATACAGCTGGTACTATTGGTTTTTGGGCTAGGGAAGCAGTGGCAAGTTCTGATGCTGAAGAAAGGGATGGAACACATCGCGTGCTTGTCATTGAAAATAATGATTGTGTGTTAATTGCATCTCCATTAGCTCCCGCTGGCACTAGCACAGGGGGTGAGCATAGCTTAACAAACGCTCAATTGGTTAATTTTCCAGGAAATACTGGCGATGTTGTAATTCGTAATAACAGGGCTAATTGGATTAATATTGCTGTAACATTTGAGATTTTTGGTAGCGAGCCATATCACTCTATTACCGCAGATATTATCAATAACCAGTTGCGTGCTGGAGATGCTGCTTATCTTGATACTTTTAGTGCTAATTTCGGTACCATCACTGATAGTATTTTGGCAGAACGTATAGCGGCTGCGATTAGAGTGCGCACAAATAATCACGCCAGCGTATCAACTATTCCATTTGAAGCGTTTGCAAATGTAAGTGGTAACGATACTGGCTTTGGATTTTTTGATGATGCAACATGGTCTTATTATCGTGGTGTTGAGTGTTTTTCATTCAGTAAAATTCAAAATAATCATATTACTGGGTTAAGAGAGACTGGCGTAACCAATCAGACATATGGTATTTATATTAATAGAGTTGTTTCTGATAGTGATGGCCTAACTGTTCCAAATAAAGGCAAGCATATTATTAGTGGTAATATTATAGAAAGAAAAGATGAAGATATTGTAAGGTATATTCGCTTAACTAATGGCTCCACAGATCAGGGCTTAATTGTTGACAATGTTTTTGATTATCCTACCGTGGATATTGCTAGTACCGCAGTAATTGCTTCGGCCTCTAGTACCATTACAAACTTAACGATTTATAGAAATATAAATGAAACAAGAGAAGTATTTCTTAAAGACTTTGGACATGCTGCTGTTGGTCTTGTGTCAAATTTAATTTTGACAGGCGCTGTAACTGCTTCAAGTAATATTAGTATTTCAGATGATAGTTTAGGTGGTGGTAATCATTCAATATTTTTCAACTATGCAACCGCTGATGCGGGGACCGATGTGTTTTTCAAATATGATATACCATTAGATCAGGCTTTACCAAATGGAGTTTCTATTGTTGAAGTGTCTGTGCAATATACCAGCTCAGCTTTGTTTGACACACAAGGCGATTTAGTATTAGAACTTGGCGAAGATAGCAACGCTGCTACCAGTTCTGATTCAGCAGATTTGGCATCAGTTACAGGTACTGATACGCTGACTATTACACCATCTTCACCATTAGGATTAACCCATGGCATTAGAGAAGATGAGCTTTCTCTTGGTGGTGCGCCAACAATTCGTATTTTATTAACTGCAGATGCGGCTACTTCCAAATCTGTTCAAATAAACTTAATACGTGTTCTTTACCGATGGTAACATTATGGTAGACAACACCAATCCAGACTGAGTGAAGTATGGTCGCTTTGTAAAATACAATCAGGTGCTGGCGGAGTATCTCCGTTTGGATAATAACAGCCATACCTAACATGATATTTTGGGAAATTTACATCACATTCTTGATGTGTAGATATTATCAGGCACCCGCCTCCACACAAATTATCCTTACCTTCAATAAGTTTTTGAAGGTTTGCGGTAGAGTCTGCTGACAAATCATCTTGACCACAACGATAATTATCAGGACATGTGCCACAATCCAGAGCATTTCCACAGCCATCGCCCACCATTCCACAGGCAACGGCTTCTGATGTTCCGTCACTATATTCTACCTGTGGTCCATATCCTCCCCACTCCTCTTCTGCAATATCTTCACAGGTCTTTGGCACACAGACCTCGCCTCCTGTTCCACCATTTGCGTCTCCGGCAGAACCTCCAACAGACCCGCCTGCCTCGCCAGCAGAGCCACCCATTGCAGTTCCAGCAGAGCCACCAGCCCCGACTCCTGCTTCCCCACCTTCAGAGCCAGCAGAGCCGCCCTGGGTGTGTGCAGTAGAAAATTCACCCCCACCGCCACAACCTGTCAGTAAAACTAAAACCGCTGTCATTGTTATATTCTTCATGATTTTTGCTATCCCTTTGATTGGTTGATTATATTCGCTCATCGAGCTTGATTGTATTTTAGCTATCCGCTAAATATTTGTCAAGCGTTAATTGTGGGTTCCAGTTGTAACGGAATGGTAGAGCATATTTTGCCATTTCTATATGGTCACATGGTCAGGAACCGGAAGCCCTCATAAAACAGATCTCTTCCGTATATATAACGTTGTTCAAAACTCCCAGCTTTCTTATCCAAAAGAGCTGATTGTTGACGTTCTATCAGATGAGTTTAGCCGAGACTCTTACTATCATTTTGTAAGAGATCAGTGGGGCTTTCCTCTCGTCCCTGATCACACTGATTTGCCACATGACGCTGGTATTAACGATGATGTTACTACCCGTGTGTATATTGCTGAAAAGTTTAGATATGATGTAATATATTACCCATCTATTTTAGTTTCTCATGGTGGCGCTAGATCTGTACCAATTTCATTAAACCGTAATAAAGAGACGGTACAGTATGAGGCTACTACAGTTATCGATGGGTATGGCAATCAAAAGATCTTCCAAACGCCAACACATTTCGTTTTTGCTGGGGCGTGGGAGGGGAATATCAATGTTGAAGTTCAGACCCGTGGAATTCGTGCAAGAGATGACTTGGTAGAGCTTGTCACTCTGTTTTGCACAGATATTCGTTTTGAAGAACTACTTAGGTCTGGACTTCTTATAAAGGGTGTGTCTGCGGGGGCTCCAAGCGAAGATACTGATAGAAATGACAAGCTTTATAAGCAGGTTGTTACGCTAGAGGTACGGAGTGAATGGAGGCGTCATATTCCGGTTTCTAGTGTAGTAGATGCCATTAATTTTTGTGTTGATTTTGCTGATTTGCAGAAAGAGCCGATTGTTGTGGCCCCAAATCTCACAATTAATACATCTGTAGAATTATTGGGAGAAATTCAAAGTTTGACCTAAAACATGGCATTATCAGGCTTAATAATAAGAGTTGATTTGCCTAGATAGAAGGTAAAGAAAACATAGGGATAATCAAGCATAATTGTGAGATTATCTTTTAACGAGATTAAACTTAATAGGATTTTTAAATGGCAAATTTTCCTGGTAGTGGTAACGCAGTTCCGGGCGTATATAATGATGTAGTTACTCTAAGCCGTGGTGTTAGTGTTCCGAGTGGTACAAGGTTGGCAGTTCTCATGGGCGAAGGTGCTCGTGAAGAAATTTTGGTTCCTAATGCTATTGGCGGCGGCTTAGACGGTATTGGTTCCGATTGTACCCCAACTGGTACCCCTGATGGGCGACATTTTCAGCTATCCCTTTTTCCGGTAATATCAAATCGCACAAGACTTTTTAGAAATGGCATTGAATTAACAGTAACTGAAGATTCGATTGATGAAAATCCATTTGATAACAGATATGATGCTCGCGTTGATATTACATCTGGCTGTATTGAATTACAGAGTGCTAGATTAGTAGACCAGGGAGGTTTAGATTATTCAGCTAGTTCCTCAAATGTTGGAACAGGCACAATTACAGGACTTACTCTTTTAGATCCGAATGCTCCTACAGAGACTTGGACCATTCGCGTATCAAGAGTTCGCAGAGATGGTTACGGCGATCCAATTGATGGTTACGCCGTTTTTACGGTTCGTGGGAGTGTTAGCGGTACAATTCTTGATGGCTATGGCAATGTAATTACATGGCAATCAAATGGTGTCACCGTAGATAATGGAATTTTAAGCTTTGCAATCGAAGAGGGAGCAACAGCTTTCCGTGAGGGTGATAGCTTTGTAGCGCAGGTTCAAGGGGGCGCTTTACTGGAGGGCGATTCTCTAACGGCAATTTATATTCACACATTAGATGTCAATGATCCTGAGTTCTTTTCTGACATAAACTTGTTGGCTGAAAAACACGGATCTGTCACTTTAGAAAATACAATTGCATTAGGTGCTCAGCTTGCATTTGCAAATGGAACACCTGGAGTATTTGCTGTTCAAACCGCTCCATCGGTACCTCGCAGAGTTTCTTATGTATTAGAGGAAGATCATACGGGAGAGGCAGATATTGAAGATTTGCAGTTTGCCTTACCTCTTGGCGTGATTCCTGATTCTGATGCAAATATTAATTTCTTTGTAACAGATCCAAATACAGGTGTTGAATCTCAGGTTATCCCTAATAAGGTAGCCTTCTTTGATGCAACAATAGCCCTAGCACATTCCATTTTGGAGTTGCATATGATTTTTCTTATACAGTGATTCTTGATGACTCTGTGCAGAAAGAGGCAGAAGATGGTGTTCTTACATCTGTATCAGGCACAACCGCTACATTAAGCAGTGAGCTGATTACATTTGGGCAAGATGATTTGGCAGCAACACGTTCTGTTACAATTGTAAATGCGGTAAATGCTGTTAACAATGGTACATTTGCGATTCTATCTATAACTGATGGAGTGTTAACGATTGAGAGTGGCGGTGGGTTTGTTGATGAGACTGGTATTGAGTTCCAGGTTGTTGATTCATCTGCAAGCAGCGCAAAGATTCTCTTCACTGATGACATTATTGGCATAAGTGTTCCAACTGGAGCGGCTTTACGCGCAACTGTTGTAGATCAAAAAGACGCAGATTTCTTCGATGCTGGATGGTTGAATGCTTATACAGCGCTTGAGAGGATTAATGTTGACATGGTTGTACCGCTTCCATCTCAAACAATTAGTGCGATTTTTCAGAACGGAAAGGCACATGTTGAGAAGATGAGCGGTAAAAAGAATCATCGTGAGCGTATCTTGATGATTGGTGCTATTCGTGGATTAACTCCAGAAAATGTAATTGGATCAGAGGACGCCGCAGTAGAAAACATTGGTATACTTGAGGGCATCCAGGGAGATGATACTGCTGAGATTCTTGCTGGTAACATTGAAGACCTTACAAATTATGGTGTTCAGGATGCATTTGGAGATTCTTTCCGAGTGGTCTTCTTCTACCCTGACGAGATTGTTGTACAGGTTGGTGCAGATAACCAGCTTGTTGATGGTTTCTATATTGCGGCGGCAGCGGCTGGTTTCTTCTCTGGAGTACCAAATGTAAACGTGCCATTGACAAACAAGCGATTGGCAGGGTTTACAATTTTGAGAAACAAGCTTTATCCACCGCTTACAATTGAGCAGGTTGCTTCATCTGGTATTACAATATTGCAGCCAGTTGTTGGAGGCGGCCGTGTGATTTGGGGCAAGACAACGACAACAAGCGGGTTTGCCGAGGAAGAAGAAATTAGCGTTGTTTTCATTCGAGATAGGATTGCAAAATCAATGCGTCAGGCATTCCAAGGATTTGTTGGTATTGCCGAGACTGATACATTGCAGTCTACATTATTTGCCCGTGCTACTTCGATGATTCAGGCGTTTATTTCTCAGAGGTTAATCAAAGACTTTAGGGATTTGGATGTTCAAAGAGATCCTGTAGAGCCAAGGCAATGGAATATTGTCGTATCAGTAGATCCGGTGTTCCCGGTCAATTGGATTTATATCAGAATAAATCTTGGAGCATTTTAAAAGGTTAATACATGGTAACAGTTAATACACAATCTAGTATTCAGGGTGATGCCGGTGAAAATAAAACATTCACTGCTGTCAGCACAAATATAATTATAAAAGTTGGTGACAATCCTGTTGGAGCTGTGCAGTCATTAAATGTCACAGAAACTCGTAATATTGCTATGATAGATGAAATCGGTACAGATGGTCATATTGACAGTGTTCCTCAGAAATCAACTGATATTAAGGGCACATGTTCCAGAACTCGTTTTGATAATCTGCGCATTTTAGCAGCATTTGGAAGAAGTTTTGTACACTTGGCATCTCAACGCATTCCGTTTGACATTGATATTATCGATACATTTGCCGGGCCAGATGCTTCAACCCATATTACCACAACAATTAAAAATGTGTGGGCAAATAATTTGCAAATTAAATATGGTGCTGATAACTTTCTTATTGTAGAAGACTTCAGTTTTGATGCTGAAGCCATTTACTCCTTCCTTGGCTCTCCAACGAATAATGCAGTGCCTGGGGCGGCTGGTGGACGTAATCTTGTCGTACGTGACAACAACGTATTTGAGCGCGAGACAGATCGTGGTCTCCGCCGTGGTGCTTTAAACGGTTTTGGGCTCTTACAGGAATTCAGCGTAGTAGGCTAACTTTTCAATGGATGAAATACAAGGGCTTGTTTTTGTTCCTTGTAGCCTTTGTAATGATGATCCAAAGGTGTATTATAGAGCTGACACTAATGACTATGTCTGTGTGCATAATTGTGTGCAAGATAATAGTATAATGCTTCACGACAAAGTATTGTACGATGTAATGTATCAGTGGAGAGATGTTCAGCCTAAATGCCCGAAGTGTGGGTCTGTGGCTTGCCCTGATTGTGAGCTGAAAAAGCTATAAAATCCTTATAATTCTGCTGATATATATAAAGTAGGCGTGGGATAACTGCGCATATTATATAGTTAAGGAGAATTACATGGCAGAAATCAATAGCGGAATTGGTAGGCGAGGCTTTAAGCCGTCTGTCGCCAGCAGAAAGTTTACTGTTACCGATGAAACTGGTGCCCAAAACCCCCAAGCAAATTATGATTTTAATGACCCACAGGCGCGTCTAGCTGCGGCTCAGGCTTTACAGGAAGAGCAGGCAGGTCATCAATTTGCACAAGAGCAGGGGCCTCCGGTAGATATCCGCACACAGCACATAAATGCTCATCAGGACAAGGTAGCGCACATGAATCGTCCTACAGTTGATGCTCGCCGTCGTATTGAGTTTTTAACTGGCATTGGGCGTTCTACTAAGCGTGTTGAAGTGGATACGGACGATGGGAAGGTTGCATTTGTTATGCGCACATTGAAGGCATCAGAGTCTGCGATGTTAGCTCATTATACTGGCGAAGTTATTAAAGCTGGTCAGGTTGATGGAATATATGCAATTCGTGTACGCACATTAGCTTTTGTATTGCATGCAATAGATGAGCAGCCACTTGACTCAATGATTGGTGTGCAAGGATTGTCGCCAGAGGAAGTTTTATATAATCGTGAGGTTTTTCTTGAGGAGTTTGATGATGGGCTAGTGACTTATCTTTATGGTGAATATTCTAAACTTGTTCATGAGCATTTGGAGAAGTTTGGAATTAAGACTGAGGCAGATGCAAAGGAGGTGGCCCAGGAGGTCAAGAAAAGTAGCCAGGGAGAGTGATCATAGGTTTTTATACCATTTATGTATGAAGTTTGGAAAATTACCTGACGATCCATTTTTTGAAGAAATGAATCCGATTGTTAAGCTCTGGCTCTATGAATCATGGATTAACGAAATAGAATCTGAATATGAAAAACTAAAACAGCTTGGTATTCTTATTGGTTCTTTTTACAATCCAGAAGCAGCAAAGCAGATGGCCAAACAAGATAATGCTGACTTTACAACAACTGATGAAGAATTTGAAGAGTCTATGCGGATGGTGCGTGAACACCCTCTTCCACAACAACAACAAACAAACAAACGTAGAAAGAGGCGTCGAGTGATTGAGTAAATATGGTTGATCTAGAACAATTTTCAGAACAGACAAAAGATGCTACAGAAGCAACTAATTCATTAAATAAAGCTGTACAAGCTTCTTCTACAAGTCAGGAATTGTTAGCCAATGCTATTGGTAAAACTACTGAAACGTTAACAGCGCTTGGTTTAATGGGTGCTGAAGCGACCAAAGGTATGGGTGGTATTTCTGGTGTAACAACCAAAATACTCAACGGTATCAGTGCCCTTACTGATACATCTAGCATAATGAATGAATTAAAAAAGACATCTCAGGCATCTAGCGAAGAATTAGCAGGTGCGGCAAATAAAATACTTTTGGTAGGACTCAATGCAACTGGTGCTTTGCCAGGCGCAACAAACATGCTTGCTGAGCTTGGTCAAGCTGGTGAAAAAGCTGGGTTTGATGTTTCTCGTAGTTTTGAAGGGTTTCGACCAGCTTTAGAAAAGATTTTTGGTGGGCAGATGGGGGCTAATGCTTTTTTAAGGTTTTCCGAAGGTGCTGAACAAGCTCAAAAAGCTGAACTTGGTATGCTTCGTTTTGCTGCATCTGTGGGTCGTTTAGATGAGGTTTTGCCAGCCTCTGCGGGTGGAGTACAAAACTTAACTAATGTTGTTAGCGACTATCAGGCTTATATTGTAACCGCGGCAGAAGCAACTGGTACAATGCCATCTCAATTAGCTTCTTGGGCAGCTGCTTTGGAACAATTGCCAGGTGGTTTAAAACAGACAATGGATGTTGGTGACGAGCTTGGCGGCTCAATGACTAGGTTGCAGGCATTATATAAGGTCAGTTCTGCTTTAGGGATAGACAGTGCAGAGGCGCAAAGCATTATGACAGGTGCTTGGCGAGAATTTAACCAAACTAGTAATCAAACAATTGATTTGATTGCTAATATTGGTCAGGCTTCACAAAATCTAAATTTGCCAATGGATATTGTTAAAGATAGGGCGCTTGCAACAGGTAAAGCATTTCAGATGTTTGGTGATCAAAGCCAGTCAGCTGTTAGAATTCTCGGCAATGTTGGCAAGGCTTTGGAGGGTAGTAACATTGGTCCAAAAGCTATTGATAGTTTAGTAGGTGGTATGATTGGTGGTATTGAAAAAATGGATACCGCAACAAAAGCTTTTATCTCTGGTACAACCGGTGGCCCTGGCGGTTTGGCTGGTGCATTTGAAATTGATCAAATGCTTACAGAAGAAGGTGGTGCTCAAAAAGTACTTGATAGAGTAATGAAATCTATGGAAGCGCAATTTGGTGGGGCTACTCTTTCACGTCAAGATGTATTAGAGCGCCCTGAGTTGGCTGGAGAGTTCCAAAAGCAAATATCGTTTATTAAAGATTTTGCTGGTTTAGCCAACACCAGTATGGAGGCACAAAGGGTTCTTGAAGTAATGAAAGGCGGTGGTGTTGGTGCTGAAGGATTGTTTGAACAAACGGCCCCAGCACAAGATGCAATGACAACTTATTTAAAAATTGGCAATGACCTTCAAGAATCACAAGTAACTCATCTTGCGGGCATATTACAGGCTTTGCAAGACATAGTAATGAAAAGTCAAACAGCGTCATTGGAGCTGTCACGATCCGGTCAAGATGGAATTAATCGTATTAATCAGGCAAATGATAAGGCATCACAAAATTTAAACAACATATCCGTTGGAGGGGCAGAGGGAGAATTAGTAACGGCAGATGATCGGGTTAATAACACGCTGGGTGATGCTAAGAAAAAAATGACGGAACTTGCTGACATGTTTAGTTTAATGTTAGAAGAAACTGGGATAATAAACACAAATAAAGAAGCTCGGCAAAAAGTTGCGCCAATAAGCACAGCACCAACAGCGGCAGATGCGATTAATGCAGAGGCACAGAGAAATATTGGACGAGTGCCAGAAGCAGCTAAGCAAGAGGCGATTGTAGGTACTTTGCTGCCAGAAGAAATGACTTTTAGAATGATTCTTAGTACAGAAGATCTTAAAGAAATAGCACGTTCAGTAGTAAAGCACGAACTTAGCTCAGCAAAGCGTGGTTCTATTTTACCAGATAACAAATGAGGTTTTAAATGCCCGTATTTCCAGCACCAGTTAGAGATGTTTTTCAAGGAGCAAACAAAGCTTTAAAAACAGCTAGCAATTTTATAGATAATAATTTATCTAGTCCATCAATTCCAGGTTTTACTGCAGCTCCAATTCCTGCTATTGGCTCAAATCCAAGTGATAGACTTTTACCGGCTAATAGGTCTGCTGTATTTGCGCGCAATATGATGAGATGGTTTGTGCCAGAAATTGGTGTCATTGAAATGTATGTAAATCCACAAGGAATTACATATCAAGATAAAAAGCATATCACCCAACAACGAACCAAGGGCGGTTATGTATTGCAATATTGGGGAGAGGAGCTTGGCACATTGGCGGTTAGTGGAACGACTGGAAGCTCTGGTGTAGAAGGCATTAATGTGTTAGATGACATTTATCGTTCTGAACAATTGGCATTTGATCCATATGCATTAGCATTGGCATCTGATAGAAATTCATCAAATAATGATCAGCTTTCTTTCCTTGGTGATTTAAGCGATTCTTTTGGGGGTTTACTGCAAGGCGGAGAGAGTTTTTCTAATTTGGTTGCAAATTCAATAGAAACCGGAAGTTCTGCATCAACTCGTTCACAGCCATCATTAGCAGAGCTAGCTTTTTCCATGGAGTTATATTGGTCTGGCTGGGTATTTAGAGGTTATTTTAATGATTTTCGTGTTGAAGAAAAAGCAGATAAATTAGGATTATTTGATTATTTTTTTAATTTTACAGTAACACAACGCAGAGGAGTTCGTTCTAACTTCTTGGCATGGCATCGTCAACCTAATGGCCCAAGCAATACAGATCCTATTGCAGGCAGGCCATATAGCTTTACGTCTCTATCTACAGAGCAGGCGTCACCAATTGGAAGACAAAATGTAGAAAATGGTTTATCAGCGTCCGAAGTATTGAAATCATTAAGTCCAATAACAAATGTCGTTACTAGTTTTTCATCAATATTTTAATTTAAGGAAAGAGCAAGATGAGTTTTTTAACTACTTTAGGTAAAATTGTTAATGAGCAATATGGTTTTGAAAATGGAGGCTCAAACTTAAACACTGTTGATGAAAGCGGCAGAGTTCAAAATTTTGGTTTGCTTGGAGACTTTGCGAAAAAATTTGATCACTCTGCAAAAAGAACATATATAGAAGATGGGTTTATTCGTAATGTTCGTCCGCGTATGCGTGAGATTATTTGGCAAACGCCTGACATGGCTATTCTTGTCAAAAAGCGTATGTTTTCTTCTTTAGTTGAAAACTATCGCATGGATTTTTTAGATGATAAGGAGCGTCTATTCATTCGTGCAACAAAGATATTGTTTAAAAATAAGTGCAGAGCAATTTCAACATATGAGCGTTTGTCTAAAATAGAACAGCTTGCTCGTGATGCTGGGTTTGTCAATTCATTTATGATGCCTACATTGTTGTCTGGTTTTTCTGATTTTGTAGATCTATTAGATGCAACTGGTAATTCAACAAATGTTATTGACCCACAGACCAGGTCAACATTTGAAACATTAAGAAGGGTTTTTGCATTTTCCGAGCCCACATCATCAACAACATGGGTAGAAGATCCAGAATCTCCGTTTGCAAATGTATTAGGAGAAGGTACGGGTGTAATTGAATTAACATTGGCTGCGAAAGTAGATGTAAA
>Ga0209954_1000213_pt1 | contig 11377 bp, 9 predicted proteins | sample SalPon2A_A_D2_MG_FD_185715 | JGI IMG/M metagenome (GOLD analysis project Ga0209954, IMG submission 185715) | Soil microbial communities from South San Francisco under conditions of wetland restoration - Salt Pond MetaG R2A_A_D2_MG (SPAdes)... | ecosystem: Environmental > Terrestrial > Soil >...
AGGGAACGGGGCTCGCCGGTGTCGCCGGCCTCCGCACCCCGGCCGCGGCGCAGGGCCTTGGTGTCGAAGTCCCGCACCACCGGTCCGTCGCCGACCTCCCCGCCGGTCACCAACAGGGTTCCCTCGGCCAGCCCGTAGCAGGGGTAGAAGGCCCGAGCGCTGAAACCATTGCCGGAGAAGGCCCGGGTGAAGCGGCGCAGGGTGGCGGCGCGAACCGGCTCGGAGCCGTTGAAAGCCACCCGCCAGGAAGACAGGTCCAACCCTTCCCGCTCGTCCTCCGGCACCCGGTCGACGCAAAGGTCGTAGGCGAAGTTCGGGCCGCCGCTGGTCGTCGCCCCGTAGCGGGTCACCGCCTCCAACCAGCGCCGGGGGCGCTGCAGGAAGGCCATGGGCGACATGAGGATGCAGCGTCCACCGCAGTACAGGGGCTGGAGGACGCCTCCGATGAGACCCATGTCGTGATAGAGGGGCAACCAGCTCACCACCACCGAATCCTCCGACTGGCCGAAGGCGCGGAGGATCATCTCCTCGTTGTGGAGCAGGTTGCCGTGGCGCACCACCACCCCTTTCGGGGTCGAGGTGGAACCGGAGGTGTATTGGAGAAACGCCACCGTGTCGGCGTCCACCGGCGGGCCGCCGAAGCCGTCCCCGAGGTCCGCCGGCAGGCGGTCCACCGCGATCATCGGCAGCCCGGCGAGGGACGGCGGCAGATCCCGCCCGGTGCGGGGGACGACACCCTCGGTCTCCCCCAGGCGACCGGCCAGGTTCGAGTCGGTGAGCACCACCGCCGGCCGGGCGTCGGCGGCGATGGCCGCCACCGTGTCGAAGCGCCGGCGGCGCGGCGGGTAGGCCGGCACCGCCACCACTCCCGCGGTCAGGCAACCGAAGAAGGCCACCAGGAAATCGAGCCCGGGCGGGAAAAGGAGCAGGGCCCGTTCCCCCGGCGCCACCCGCTCCAGGAGGGCCGCCGCCACCCGCCGCGCACGCCGCTCCAGGGCCGCGAACCCCAGGCCTTCCGCCTCCTCCTCGCCTTGGGCGAGAAAGACGTAGGCACTCTCCCCCTCGGGACGCTCGGCGGCCCGCTGGGCGAGCAGGTCGACCATGCTCTGGGCGAGGGTGGGGGGGGTAAGACTCATGGCAACGGCGCAGGGGACTTCGAGGTCAGCAAATGATGCGCGACTCCGGCGCCACCCGCAGGTCGCGGGACTTGCGCAGGTCGCGGGTGACGTTGACCCGCTTCAGCCAACGGTCGGTGCCGTCGTGGCGGGCCTTGAACGGACGCCGCCCATGGACCGCCTTGAAATTGTCGATGAAGATGACCTGGCCAGCTTCCAGGACCAGGTCGAAGAGGCGCTCCTCCAGCAAGCTCTCCAGGTAGTCCAGGGCGGCCTGCGCCTCGGGGTCGTCCACCAGGGGGTCCATGAAGTACGGGTCCAGGCGCAGGTAGGGAGCTTCCGGATCGCCGAAAAGCACCGGGATCTTCTCCGGCGCGGTGTTCATGCGCTCGATGCGCTCATAGGCGCGGGCCATGGCCGGGCTCACCTCGTGGAACTCGGAGCGGTTCTTGGGCAGGTGGGACTCGTCGGGGCGGATGGTGAAACGGGGCTGGGCGAGGATCTCCGCCATCTCCGGGTCGATGTCGGCGCCATGAAGATGGCCGACGGTGGTGGCCACGCCGTAGGGGTTGCGCATGCACATCAGGCCGATGTAATCGCCCCGGGCGGGGTGGAAGGCGTCTTCCACGTGCCAGGTCAGCAGCTCCTCGGAACCGCTTCCCAACTGCTCCTTCTCGTGGCCGGCGATGGGGAAGATGTCGTGCACCAGGTAGCCCGCCTGCTGGGTGGACCAGCCGATGCACTCCCCCAGGATCTGCCCCAGCAGGACCAGGAAGATCTCTTCCTTGAGGGTTGGGGAGGAGTCGCCCCGGAACTTCCAGTGCTCCGGGGTCGATCCGATGCCCTCGTCGGACAGCGGGTAGCCGTTGATCAGGCACAGGCCCGGGCCCGGTTCCAGGAGGCGGAAGTCCACCAGGTGCTGGCGCAGCCGGCGGGGTAGCTGGTGAGCTATGACGGTGGCCGAGCGCAGGAACTCGGGGTCGTCGCTACTGGTATGGCGAGAGGTCAGCTCGGACAGCAGCTCATCGAGCTCGCGAGCCTCCTCGGCGGTGATCTCGAAGGAGTGGACGTCCGTCGGGGTGGCACCGACGGTGGGAGCTTCAGGGGCGATGCTGGTCATGGTTTCACGAAATTCCTCTGGTTCAACGGTTTTCGCTTACTGGATCGCGGAACTACGAAAGACCGAGTCGTTTGAAGAGCGGCGTGGCGAAACGTTCGGGTGGATGGGTTCAGGGCGAATCGGGCTGGGGCGATTCGGCACCTACGGCCGGGCTCGGCGCCGCACTGCGGCGGAGGGACCTGGACAGGCGTGCCAGCCCCTCCTCCAGGTCTTCGGCGGAGGCTCCGAAACCGAGGCGAACGTGTTGTGGGTGGCCGAAGCAATCGCCCGGCACCAACATCACCCGTTCCCGCTCCGCCAGCCGAGTGCAGAAATCGCGTACGTCGGGGACGTTGCGCAGGCGGGGGAAGCAGCACACCCCGCCCCGGGGACGGGTCCAGTCCACGTGTTCGCGATGCTCCGCCATCCACCTCTCCAGCCGGGCCAGGTTTTCCATCCCCTGGCGGCGGCGCAGTCCCACAAGTTGGTCGCCGGCCCGGATCGCCCGCTCGGCGAACAGTTCCACCAGCGGCGACAGGTGGAGGGTCAGGTAGTCCCGCAAGCGGACGAAGCGCTGCAGCACCTCCGGCGAGGCGAAGCACCAGCCCAGGCGCAGACCGGGCAGTCCGTACGCCTTGGAGAGGGTGCCCATGGACACGGCACGGTCGTACTCCAGGATCGGCTCGGGCAGAGGCTCCCCGTCGTACACCAGCTCGGCGAAGGCCGCATCCCACACCAGGTAGGCACCGTGGCGCTCCGCGGCGGAGATCAGGGCCCGCTGCTCTTCCCGGCTCAAGCTGACGCCGGTGGGGTTGTGGGGGAAGTTCACCACCACCATGCGGGTCTTGGGCCCGATGAGGGACGCCCCCTCCTCGACGTCCGGCCGGAAGCCGGCTTCCGAGCGCAGAGGCCAGCCGCGCAACCGGCAACCGATGGCCTCCGCCACGGCCCGGAGCTGCTGGTAGATGGGCTCCAGCACCAGCACCTCGTCACCGGGCTTGAGGAGAGCCTGCATGATCAGGAAGTTGGCCTCGGTTGAACCGTGGGTCGCGATGACCCGGGAAGGATCACCGTCCAGGAACCTCTCCGCCAGGGCCCGGCGCAGACCCGGCCCACCCAGGGTGCGGCTGTCGTGGAGCACCATGGCGTCCACTTCCCCATGGTCGATGCCGGCGATGCGGCGCAGCTCGGCGATGGAGTAGTCCTGGACTCCGCTGCTTCCCAGGTCCAAGTCCACCGCGAAGTAGAACTCCCGCATCCACTCTTCCAGCAGCGCTTCGGGGAGACGCAGGCCCGCCGGGGTCAGGGAAGCCCCTTCCTCCAGGCCGGCGTCGCCGGTGGGCGCCGAGAGGGTGTCGGTGCCGGCGCTCACGATGAAACTCCGTCCACGGCGACGGCCACCGGGCCGCCGACGTTCCTCCCCGCCTGGGCGGTGGGGGGGCCGTCGTAAACCACCCGCCCCGACTCCAGCTTGACGAGTCGGTCTCCGAGGTGGAAGTAACGGTCATCGTGGCTGATCACCAGGACCGTCTTGCCCCGTTCCTTGAGCTCCGGCAGCAGTTGGCGGTAGAAGATCTCCTTGAAGTACGGATCCTGGTCCGCCGCCCATTCGTCGAACAGGTAGATGGAGCGGTCCTCCAGGTAGGCCACCAGCAGAGCCAGCCGTTTGCGCTGACCTTGGGACAGGTCGAGGGTGGAAAGGGCGTCCTGGTCGATCTCCACCTTGTGGGTCAGCTGCAGCCGGTCCAGGTAGAGGCGGGCCTCGTTGGCCAGCTTCGGTGACTCCAGGCCGAAGAAGCTCTCGAAGAGGAAGAAATCACCGAACACCGCGGTGAACAACTGGCGGTAGGTGTCCCGCCCCTCGTCGGTCACCGGTTCACCGTCCAGCAACACCCGGCCTTCGTCGGGGGTGTAGAGGCCCAGCAGCACCTTCGCCAGAGTGGTCTTGCCGCTGCCGTTGCCGCCGACGAGGAAGATCAGCTCACCCTGGTTCAGCTTCAGGTCCACCGGGCCCAGGGCGAAGCTCTCCTTGGACTCTTCGTGGAAGTACCGGTGAACGGCGCCGTCGAGCTCGAGGACGTTCCAGCTGCTGGGCGGCAACTCTTCGGTGTCGCGTTCGACTTCCTCCTCATCCACCAGGGACAGGCCCAGCGCCTCCACTTTCTGCACCGCGGTCTGGGCCTGCTGGTAGCGGGGGATGAGGTTCATGATGGATTCCAAGGGAGCCACCATGTAGAGGATGGTCAGAGCATACCCGGTGAGAGCACGATCATCCATGGGAGTGAAGCGGGGCAGGAAGAACACCACCACCCCCACCAGGATGAAGGCCACCACCTGGCCAAAAGAGGCGCCCGCCGTGGACCAGGCGTTGGCCGACAGGGCGGTGCGCAGCATGTCCCGTAGCGGCCGGCCCAGCCCATCCCGCACGAAGCTCCGGCGCCGCTCGCGGTGGAGCTTCAGCTCCTTGGTGCCCTCGGTCAGACCTTTCAGACCCTGGAACCAGTCGTCCCAGTACTCCCGGGTCTGGTCGAACATGCGGCCCGCCCGCACCATCGGCACCCGGTAGAGCAGCCCGCCGACCACCACGAAGGCCAAGACAAGGCCCAGGCCGGGAAGGGACAGCCAACCGAGGTAGACCAGGCAACCGGCGACGATGGCCAGGTACATGCTCAGGCGGGGAACACTGACCAGGGCCCCGGAGATGGCGCCGACGTCGTCGGTGACGGAAGCCAGCAGCCGGTGGGGCTTGAGCTGCTCCAACTGCGCCAAGGGGGCGCGGAGGATCTTGCGGCAGAGCTGCATCCGCACCTCGATGGTCGCCTTCTGGGCCAGGAAGACCAGGAGGATGCTGGATCCGAACCGGGTCACCGGCACCACCACGCAGAGTGCGACGAACCACCACAGGCGGCTGGTCATCTCGGAGTCCTGATGGATCTGGTCGTTGATGAGAGCGAGGAGTGCGGTGTTGCTGAGGCCGCTGATCACCCCGACCACCACGATCACGAAGAACTGGAGGCGGATGTACGGCAGCTCCCGACCGACCTGCATCAGGAACGCTACGACCCGGCGGAGACTCAACATTTTAAACCTTCCATCAACAATCCTTCGTTCACTTGAGAGCTTCAGATACAAGGCGCTCGAATATGGGAGCCCGGGACCGCGGAAGCGAGCGAGAGGGGAAACCTGATGCGGCCCCGTGTACAGTTCTTAGTGTGTGAAGTGCGAGCAAAACCGAGACAGCCGATCCACGCCCGCCTCGGCCGGTCGGGGAGCCCCCCCCATGGCGGCGCTCGTCGATCTGTCCCGGTCCCTCCCCCACTCGCCACTAGAAAGACTGAGTCGGTTCTTCGAAGCGCGGGGCTCGCCATCGCCGGTTGCCCCCGCTTCGAACCCGAAGCGGCGCAAGCCCCGCGCGAGACGCCGGAAAACCACCCCAGACCCTTCGAAGAGGAGACGTGCTGTGAACCTAGGTGACGTACTGCGCAAGGAACGGGAGAAAAGGGGATTCGACACCCCGGAGACAGCCGACCGCATGAACGTGTCGGAAGAGGAATACCTGGAGATGGAAGGAGGCGAATCACCGGCCGAGGATTGGGGCCCGACCCTGGCTCAACTGGCCATTTCGTTGGAGACCCCCACCTCCCGCCTGCTCGCTCCCTCGGGTCGCGCCGCCGACACCCGCCCCGGCCAGGCTGGCGAGTTGATCGCGGAACGGCGCGAAGCAAAGGGGCTGTCAGCCGAAGACCTGGCCCGGGAAGTCGGTCTCGATCCCGACGACTACGCCCAGGTCGAAGCCGGGGAGTCCCCCATCGAGATCTACGGCCCCCGCCTCCTGGCCTTTGCGGAAACCGTGGAAATCCCCGTGTTCAACCTGTTCTACCCTTGCGGGCTGCCCTTTCAAGAGCTCGACGACTACCCCTGACGAGGAGCACCATGAACGACCTGGTGGAAAGACTCAGCGAAGATCAACCCATCGAAGCCAGCCTGCGCCCGGAGAAAGATGCCACGGCACTGCAAGAGGCCATCGACCGCGGCTACGTCCATATCCTGTTCCCGGGTACCCGAGGTGGCACCGAATTGGGCGTGCCGTTGGACGAGGAGGCAACGGACACCAGCGGTGCCGACTTCGCAGCCGGCACCGGCAGCGTCCACCTGGAGGGGAACCTGGAGCTCGACTACGTCAAGGTCCGTTTCCGCGGCGACATCGAGCTCTCCGACCTGGCGGGCTCGGGCAAGCTGTCGCCTACGGAATCCTCCCATCCGGCTTCTCCCTGATCACTGCCCCAACCCCGGCGTAGACCAAACCCGCCACAGACCAAGCCGGCCCCAGACCAAGCCCGCAACCGAGGACCCAAGATGAGTGAGACCGCTCCCACCGAGACCGAGCAAGCCCAGAGCTCCCCGCAGGACAAAGCGCCAACCCTGGAGGCGGCTTCCACCGGCAGCCTCATCGCCCTGGTCAAGTCCGGCGACGCCGCCCGGGTGGAAGAGGCGCTGGCCGGCGGCGCCGACGTCCACGAGACCGACGACCAAGGGTGGACGCCCCTCAACTGGGCCGCGGGGCGCGGCGACGCCCAGACCGTGGGGCTCCTCCTGGAGCACGGCGCCGACGTCACCCGCACCGGGCGCGACAACCGAACGCCGGAGCGCATCGCCAAAGCGGCGGGCCACGACCAGGTGGTGGAGATGCTGGTGGAAGCTGAAAAGAGGGCCGGTGTCTGGCAGGATCCACGGGAGACCCGTCCCTATTGCCGCGCCTACCCCGCGGGTCGGCTCCGAGCCTTTGAAGGCGTTGACCTGGCGCCGTCAGGCTCCGGCGACAGCGAGCCCGTGGCGGACGACGACGTGGTCTTCCTGCACCAGGACTTCACCGTGACCCGCTCCATGTGGCACGGCGAAGATGTGCTCCTCGCTGAACCGGAGCCCGCCTTCAAGGACTACTGCCGTCGGAAGCTGGACTTCTCCATCCCCGACGACCTTCTTTGAGGCCGGACGGTGGTGCCCGCTGAAAACGATTCGCTGACGGGTTCCCTGGTCGCCCTGCGCCAGGCCCTGAAGGCCGGGGACATCGACAGCGCCACGCTGGTCGAGGACTACCGCCACCACATCGACCGCCACAACCTGGTGGGAGCCTGCGTCAACGGCATCCTGGAGATGGCCCCGGACCTCGAAAGCCAGGCCCGCGACCGGGACCGGGAACGGCGGGCCGGCCACCTGCGGGGCCCCCTCCACGGCATCCCGATCCTCCTCAAGGACAACCTGGTCACCGCCGACGGGTTGAACACCTCCTACGGCTCCTACTACCTGCAAGGGGTGCGATACGGGCGCGACTCCACCGTCGCCGACCGTCTGCGCCGTGCCGGGGCGCTGGTGATGGGCAAAGCCAACATGGTGGAGTTCGGCTCTGGGATGGGCCGACCCAGCGGTCGTGGCGGACCGGTACGCAACCCCTACGACCTGCTCCGCGGTGCCGACGGCTCCAGCAACGGCCTCTGCGCCTCCATCGCCGCCGGTTTCGCGCCGGCCGGAGTGGGGAGCGACTCCCGTTGCTCCATCCGCTTCCCCGCCGCCGACTGTTGCCTGGTGGGGTTGAAACCGACCTTCGGCCTGATCAGCCGCGGCGGCCTCCTCCCCGGCGACCCCATCGTCGACGTCGTCGGTCCGGTGGCGCGCCGGACTGAAGACGTTGCGCTGCTCCTCTCGGTCCTGGCGGGGCCCGATGACGTGGATCCCCACACCACCGCCAGCCCCCGGATGGAGCCCCGCCAGCCCACCGCATCCTGGCAAGGGGTGCGGGTGGGGGTTCTGGACACCGGCGCCACCGAGGCGGCGGTGGGCACCCGCTTCCAGGAAGCGCTGGCGGCCCTGGAGGAAGCCGGGGCCGAAATCGTCCGTGGCCTGCGGGTGGAGACGGTGCCGTATGGGGCCAGCCCCCAAGCCGCCGAGATCTTCCAGGCGGCCAGCGTTCGCGCCCTGGACGCCTTCTTCGACGAGGTCGATCCGGAGTCCGCCGTGCCCCATCTACAAGCTCTGCGCTACGCCATGTTGGGCGGTTTCTTTCCATCCTCGAAACACCGTGGCGAAGAGCTGGCGGACCTGGACGAGACCCTGGTGCGGCGTTGCCGGGCCGTTACGGCGGCCCTCATCGACCGCGCCCGCACTGAGCTTTTCACCCACCAGGGACGGCACCTGGAGGAAGCGATGGAGAAGGCGGAGGTGGAGGTGTTGGTGTTTCCCACCAAGAACCGCCTCGCCGCCCCCTTGTTCCCCAGTCCGAACCCCGGACCGGCGCTCCAACGGGGCCTGCCCGAGTTGGCCAGCTACTCCGGCTGGCCGGAGCTGACGCTGCCGGCGGGCCTCTCGCCGGAGGGATTGCCGGTCGGCCTCTCCCTCCTCGGGCGCCCCTTCAGCGAGCCCCGCTTGTTGGCCCTGGGCGAAGCCTTCGAAAGGGTCGTCGGGAGCCATCGCCCGCCCTCCTTGCCGGCGACACCACCCCCCATCCCCCATGAGATGCCCCCCTCTCCCGCCCATGCCCTGTTCGCCCACCGCTTGCGCCTGGGGAGCGAGGGCAGCCTGCAGGACAATCTTTTGCCGGCGGTGGTGGAGAGCGGAGAGCCGCGTCACGGCGACCGGGAACCGGTACAGCACTCCGTGTGGTACCAGTGGCAGGCTCCGGGGCCGGGGCGCGCCCGGATCGCCGTGGAAGGCTCCCCGGGCAGCGCCTTCGTGCTCGCCGTCTACCGCGGCCATCGCCTGGCGGGGTTGGAACCGGTCACCGGCAACAATTTCAGTCAGCGGTCAGTGGGCGGAGAGGCGGAGGCGCCCAGCCGAAACGACGGCGGTGAAGTCACCTTTGCCGTGCAAGGAGGCGAGACCTTCCAGCTCGTCGTGGGTTCTCGCCCGGGGAGCATGGGGGGCGGAGGGTTTCGCCTGTCCTGGGAGATCGAAGCCGAGGATTGAGGGACCGGCGACTCCGGCGGCGGCGGTGGCAACGGGCTCGAGGCGAACGATGGTCGGAAGCGGGGTCAGTCCTTGACGCTGGACAGCTCGGCCGTAATCCCGTCCCCCACCTCCGAGGTGCTCAGCTCGCCCCCCAGGTCCGGGGTCGTCCGGCCCTCGGCGATGAGGCGCCGCACCGCGTCCTCGACGCCGGCCCCGGCCTCGGCGTGGCCGATGTGCTCCAGCATCAGTGCGGCGGTGACGATCGCCCCCATGGGGTTGGCGCGGCCGGTGCCGGCGTACTTGGGGGCGGAGCCGTGGACCGGCTCGAACATCGAGGTGCGCCCGGGGTGGAGGTTGGCCGAGGCGGCCAGCCCCAGCCCGCCCTGAAGCGCCGCTCCCAGGTCGGTGAGGATGTCGCCGAACATGTTGTTGGCGACCATGACGTCGAAGCTCTCCGGCCGCCGCACCATCTGCATGGCGGCGGCATCGACGTAGAGGTGGCGGCGCTCGATGCCGGGGTAGTCCTCGCCGACCTCCTCAAAGGCGCGCTGCCACAGGTCGTGGCCGAAGCGCATGACGTTGGACTTGTCCACCATGCAGACCTCGCGGCGGTCGTGCTTGACCGCGTAGTCGAAGGCGGCCCTCAGGATGCGCTCCACTCCCTTGCGCGTGTTGATCTCCTCCTGCACCGCCACCTCGTCCGGCGTCCCCTGCTTGAAGATCCCGCCGACGCCAACGTAGGCGCCCTCGGTGTTCTCACGGAAGCAGACGAAATCGACGTCGTCGACCCCCTTGCCCTTCAGCGGGCAGAGGCGCTCGGCGTAGAGCTTCACCGGCCGGAAGTTGACGTAGAGGTCGAGGCCGAAGCGGATCCCCAGGAGGATGTCCGCGGCGTGCTTCATGTCCGGCACCCGGGGATCGCCGTAGGCGCCGATGAAGATGGCCGAGTAGTTCTCCTGAAAGTCTTCCAGGGCACCTTCTGGAAGGGTCTCACCGGTCTCGAGATACCGGTCCGCGTCCCAGTCCAGGTGGACCAGCTCCAGCGGCAGTTCCCAGCGTTCGGCGGCGGCCTCCAGCACCTTCACCGCCTCGGCGGTGACGTCTTTGCCGATGCCATCCCCGGGGATGACGGCGATCTTCGTGCTGTTTGGGCGAGGGGCGGTGTTCGGAGTGGGGTTGGACGGCTCCATGGAGCGTTGATGCTAGCACGCCGGGCGACTGAGCCCGTGCCCTTCAGAGCGCTTCCAGGGCGCGGCGGCGAGCCGGCTCAGCAGCCAGCCGGCCGGCCGCCGAGGTGTATGCCTGAAGTGTCTCACCCCGCAACTCCTGGTGCTCGGCGATGATGCGAAGCAGGCGCAGCAGGTCCCCTTCCGAGCCAATCTCGGCGCTGACCTCCAACAACATCGCCAGCGCCGGATCCGGCAGAGCCCCGTGACGTGCCACCGCTGCCAGGGCGTGCACCAGATCCGCGTCGGAGCCGATGCCGGAGGCGGTCCGTGCATAGGCTTGGCGGACCTCCCGCCGGCCCAGATCGAGGTCCGGCGTGGCGTCGGCCAACAGCACCGCCAGGTCCCGGTCCGAGCGGATGCTGGAGGAGGCGGTCAACAAGAGCGCCTGTTCATTCGGCGTGGCCCCAGCGACCAAGGCGGTTGCCAGGACGCGGCGGCAATCGGCGTCGGAGGCGACAGCGGCGCTCGCCTCGGCCACTGCCGCCAGCACCCCGTCCCCGGGCCGGGCTACCTGCGCCGCCTTTTCCAGCACGTCCGCCAGGTCGCCGTCCGACGTGTCGAAGTACGTCTCTCGCATCAGGAAGTACTTGGGTCGCCCCGCGCTCATGCCGAGCGGGCGGCGCTGGCTCGTGAGCGCCGCGAAGCGGGCCTCGTCCGTGACGGGGACGTTGAGCCGGCGCTTCATCGGGGGCCGTACGCCGTCAGGCGCGGATCGTCGCCATTGCGCTCGTCGGCTACCCAGAGCGCGCCGTCGGGGCCGATGGCGAGTCCTTCCGGCTGGGCATGCCGCCCCCGGCGAAGCGGGACGGCCGCCAGGATCGTGCCCGCCGCATCGACCTCGATCACCGCGTCGTGGCGGGCCGAGAGGAGCAGCCACGTCCCGTCGGGGGTCACCGCGATCGCCGACGGATCGAACTCGGCGTCGAGTCCGAAGGCCGACAGCCCGGCCTTGGGGATCTGAACCGGCGGCGGACGCTCCCGACCGGGCGTGA